>UMKG01058294.1_pt1 | contig 43044 bp, 29 predicted proteins | sample 1966261 | NCBI WGS metagenome assembly UMKG01 (sample SAMEA4836169, study PRJEB28245) | human gut metagenome | biome: gut microbiome; material: fecal sample | place: Denmark | collected 2008 | reverse complement strand
ATTAGACAAGTGGCAGACGGGGATTCCTCCGTCTGCCACCATTACCCGGCAAGACAGTCCGGGCCGACGGGAAAAGCCATGCGTGGTAAAACCGATAACCAGTATGCCGTCGGGACAATGAAAAACCATGACGCGAGATGAAAGATGCACAGGATTACGCGCTGCTCGACTTTTATGTCCAATATTTGCGCCGACACCTTGCCGACCACCATTTCGACAAGTACAACAACGAGAAATTCATATCGGAACGTGCTGATTCGGCACTTGACACATACATAACGAACTTCCTGTGCGGCCATGCACCGCACATATGCCAGGAATTAGCAATGCGCACATTGCTCGAAGGGCTGTTTTTCTCCCGCTATGACGCGGTACATGAGGTTATAGAGGAAGACTGTTGGACACGCCTCTCCCCGGAGACATGGGAACCGACGGCGGTGCATATGACGCGGCACCCGGATGTCAAGCCCGTGCTTGACCGCCACAATGTCAACGGGGATTACCCTGATGACCGTCAGGCGTTGCATGACGATCTTCTCGGAACCATCACGGAAATACTCGACGGCTATGACCTATAACCGTTTGAATACCATGCGCGACAACATCGAGGCTATACGGATGGCGTTTAGCCTCGGTGTCAAAGGGCGTGGGGCGCAGTCTGCCGAGGAACGGGAGGTGCTGCGCAAGTATGCCGGATTCGGCGGTCTGAAATGTATCCTCAATGACGCCAACGAGTTGGCTGATGCTGCCAAGTGGAGCAAATCGGACATTGAGCTGTTTGCGCCTACGGTGGAACTGCGTCGGCTTATCCATGATTATTCAAAGGATGACAAGGAGTTTGCCGGGTACATGGATTCGCTCAAAGCCTCGGTGCTGACGGCGTTCTATACTCCCGCTCCGGTCATTGACGCCATTTCGGATGCTCTGAAAAATTCCGGCGTCGAGGTTAGGAGTTTTCTTGAACCGTCTGCCGGTCAGGGGGCATTTATCGACTCGTTTCTGCGCAATGACAGGTATCCCGGCGCCGAGGTATTGGCGTATGAGAAGGATTTGCTTACGGGCAAAATCCTGTCTGCCCTGCATCCGTCGATTCTTACCCGTGTAGAGGGTTTTGAAAAAATCGAGCGCGATTTCAACGGCTATTTCGATGTGGCCGCCTCAAATATTCCTTTCGGGGATTTTGCGGTTGCCGACCCTGCGTATGCCGTGAGCAAGGAGATTGCCTACCGACAATCGACCAAGGCCATACACAACTATTTCTTCCTCAAAGCACTCGACCAAGTGCGTGAGGGAGGACTCGTTGCCTTTATCGCCTCTCAGGGTGTGATGAACGCTGCTTCTCCGTTTGTAAGAATGGAACTTGTGAAACGTGCCGACCTTGTGGCGGCATTGCGTCTGCCAAACAATACGTTTAGCGACAATGCCGGAACCGATGCAGGGTCTGACCTTATCATTCTGCAAAAACATACCGGCAAGAAAACGCTGTCGGCTGACGAGGAATTTTTCATCCAGTCGATTGTTGACCATGGCACCAAGGTGCCGGGCAACAAATATCTGATGGCGTTTCCTCAGAATGTGATATGCACGGATGCGAAGGTTGGCACGGACCCATTCGGCAAACCGGCTATCATCTATAAGCACGAGGGAGGTGTTGACGGCATAGCCCGTGATTTGCGTGATTCGCTCGATGACTCGTTGCGCCTGCGCCTTAATCTGGAATTGTATAATTCCAACGGCATCAAGCCGCCAACGCCTGACCCCGTAAAGCCTACTCCGACACCCAAGCCTAAACCGAAAATTAAGGCTGAGACACCGAAAGAAAAGCCTCTTGCCCAAAAGATTGAGCAGAAGAACGAGCCGCTGTTGAAACAGTACCGGGAGATGAAAAAGAAACATCCCGATGCGATTCTTTTGTTCCGAGTCGGAGATTTCTATGAAATTTTCGGCAAGGATGCGGTACAGGCTTCCGAGGTACTGGGCATAACGCTGACCCGTAGGCAGAGCGGCGTTGACAGTCGTATCGAATTAGCCGGATTCCCTCACCATGCCCTCGACACATATCTGCCCAAACTCGTGCGGGCCGGTCATCGTGTGGCTATCTGCGAGCAGTTGGAAGACCCGAAACTGAAAAAGACGCCCGGGCAGGAGGTTGTCGAGACTGTTACGCCTGACCAGCACCCGAAAGCAGAGCCAAAGCCCATAGAACCTCCTGAACCGGAACCTGCGCCTGTCGAAACCCCGAATATAGAGCCTCGGCCTGAACCCGCCAAAGAGATAGAGACCGATGGCAGTCCGGATTATTCCGATAATCCAGACCCTCGGTTATTTGCCTACAACCTTTTCGGCGAGTTGGAGCCAGTTCAGCCGAAGAACAACCGCCGTCAGCAAATGACGAGACCGGAGGGAAAACCGCAACCTGTAAAGGCAACAGGGTACCGGAAACTTTCTGATGAGGAGCTGGAATTATACGGCTCTCTGAACTGGGATGACAATCCGCCCATCAACGGCTTCTATGAGGCCATGATGTCGATAGCCCATGCCCAGATAGCGGAACGTGAACGCCTGGCGGCGGAGCAGAAGGCGGCGCAGGAGGCGGCGGAAGCAGCCGGCATCGCTTCAGGAGAGACATATATCGAAAAGACCGAGGGCGATTTCATCCCCGGTGGCCGGGTCCGTCGTCCGAAAGTCACGGCAATACCAATCGAGCCGAAAGTTCCGGAGCGCGATATGTCGCCCCGTCCTTTCTCGGAGGATATTCAGTTCTTCCACCGCAACGGCTCTATGGTCGTGGATGGCGGTCAGCTCGGCTTCCTGTCCGATGTGCGCAAGAACAGTGCCACTTTCACACCTCTCAATGTCAAGTCGGAGCAGGAGAAACGAGCCATGTTGTATGTAACCCTCTCGGAAACATATCAGAAGCTCTACAACTACGAGGCCGAAACGCATGAGGCAAGTGCCGAACTGCGCGAACACCTCAACCGGTATTATGACGAGTTTGTGGAGAGATACGGCAATCTCAACGAAAGGCAGAATGTGAAATTTATATTAATGGATGCCAACGGGCGTGACGCTCTGGCATTGGAGCGCGGTGAAAACGGTCGCTTTGTCAAGGCCGACATTTTCGACCATCCCGTTTCATTCTCCATTGACGAGGTTACCAGTGTCGATACACCAATGGAGGCACTGACCGCATCGCTCAACAAATACGGCGAGGTCAATCTCGATTATATGTCAGGTCTGGTGGATATGCCCGAAGAAAATCTGATTGACAGCTTGGAGGGACATATCTTTTATAACCCGCTGGTCAAAAATTTTGAAATCAGGGACAGGTTCATCGCCGGAAATGTCGTAGCGAAAGCTGAGGCTGTCAGGGCATGGATTGACCGTGAGGAAGAACGGATAAAGGACTTTCCCGGCTATGACGGCGTAGAACCTTATATCGCTATGTCGCAGGATTCTCTCAAAGCGTTGGAGGAAGCCCGGCCCCGCCGCATCGAGTTCAACGAGCTGGATTTCAATTTCGGAGAGCGTTGGATACCTACGGGCATATATTCCTCATATATGTCGTATCTTTATGAAACCGACATCAATATAACATACTCTTCCTCAATGGATGAGTATTCGGCTACGAACAGCCGTGGCAACATGAAGATTTGGAAGGAGTTCTGCGTAAAGGGCTATTACCGCACATACGACGGCATGAGCCTTCTGAAACACGCGCTCCACAATACCGTGCCGGACATAAAGAAGTCAATCGGCAAAGACGATGACGGCCACGACATAAAGGTACCCGACAACGAGGCGATACAGCTTGCCAACACCAAGATTGAGGAAATACGCAACAGGTTCAGCGAATGGCTCGAAGCCCAGTCGCCGGAGTTCAAGGAAAAACTTGTTGACCTATATAACGACAAGTTCAACTGTTTCGTGCGTCCGCAGTATGACGGCAGTCATCAGACATTCCCTGATTTGAACATGAAAATGCTCGGAGACCGTTATGGAATCAGCTCCATTTATCAAAGTCAAAAGGACTGTATATGGATGCTGCTGCAAAACGGCGGCGGTATCGCGGATCACGAGGTGGGAACGGGTAAAACGCTGATAATGTGCATTGCAGCGCATGAGATGAAGCGTCTCGGACTTGCCCACAAGCCGATGATTATCGGTCTGAAAGCCAATGTAGCCGAAATAGCCATGACCTATCAGTCGGCTTACCCCAACGCCCGTATCCTGTTCGCCGATGAGAAGAGTTTCAAGGCTGACAAGCGCGTGGATTTCTTCAACAATATCAAGAATAACGACTATGATTGTGTTATCATGTCGCACGACCAGTTCGGCAAGATACCGCAGTCGCCGGAGATGCAGCAGCAGATTCTTCAGGCAGAGCTTGATACGGTCGAGGAAAATCTTAATGTAATCAGGGAACAGGGCCACGACATCAGCCGCGGTATGCTCAAAGGTCTGATAAAGCGAAAGGAAAACCTGACCGCCAAGATTGCGACCATCCAGTACCAGATGGAGCAGGATAAGGACAATGTGGTGGATTTCAAGCAGATGGGTATCGACCACATCTTTGTGGATGAATCGCACCAGTTCAAAAATCTGATGTTCAACACCCGGCATGACCGAGTGGCAGGATTGGGCAACTCGGAAGGCTCACAAAGAGCGTTGAATCTTCTTTACGCGATTCGCACAATCCAAGAGCGGACCGGCAAGGATTTGGGAGCAACTTTTCTCAGCGGAACAACCATATCCAACAGTCTGACGGAGCTGTATCTGCTGTTCAAGTATCTGCGGCCCAATGAGCTTGAAAGGCAGGATATCCGGTGTTTCGATGTATTGTAATTATACATTTGATTATTAGTATTATAAGCAATTTAATGGGTACTAAATATGTACTTAATAGGATAATGGCGGCAAATGAATGATACGGATTTATTGAAATTTTGCTTTCGTTTGTGATTTTTAATTCTATTCGTTTTCTCCCTTTTGCTGTCTTATTTTTCCTCTTTCATCATGTTTTTAGATAATACCCCCTTGCATTTCTTGCACTTTTGCACTTTGGGTGGCATTGCAAGGGTAATGGATTATGTTTCGTTGCTCATAGTACATTCGCTTGCATTTTCTGCATTATCCGCATTTTCCAAATCCAAAATGCAGGAAGTGCAGATAGTGCAGCCTTTTCATGTGGATTTTCCATATCAAGAGATTGTGCAAAAGTGCAAGAAGTGCATGGGGGTACTTTATTGTTTTTTCTCATTGGTCTCAATATTTATCCTTGTCATTTTTGATACTTTGGCATTTTCAAGCCATCGCCGTTAGTGCCAAAATGTCAAAGTGACAAGGGGTACTTTCCAAATAGCCACTTGTCAAATCTAATGAGCGACGAGAAAAAATATGGCAATTTAAGGCGATGAAAAAAGAATGTTGAGTAGTGTTTTGATTTAGATGCAAGTTACCTTTTGAGTTTCTCAAAATGGGTGTCGCTCCCGATGGTCGTGTTACAATCGATATAGTGATTATAGTGAGGTTGGCCACCGAGAAGAAAAGGATTGCAAGGATATGTTTCGGGATTTCTTTTCACCGAAAAACAAATCCGAAACCGCAACCTCCGCATGAAATCGCTCTTTGATGTTCTTCTCGTTGGTAAGACTAATGAGACATCGGCAACAAAAAAGAAAACCGCTACAATCATTGTACTGACTGTAACGGTTGAATGGTGTAGTTGGTGTAGCAGTTCCATTCCGTGCAGGGCGGCGCGGAAATTATGCCGTGCAGAAATTCCTTAGCTCATTAGGGAATTTTCCGAGCCGCATCGACAAGTCAATGCTGAAAATATCCCGAATGAGCCAAAGGTCAACCTTTGGAATCCGCATCCGAAACTTAAGACTCTTCAGTCGTAAAATCTTCAAGTTTCGCATTACGATGATAACCGTGCCTTACAAATGGATCTATAAATATAAGTTCTTTATACCATTCGCCAAATTCATTCTTCTTGTTTTGGAAACGCCAAAATCCACGAACATATATATCGTTGTCATTAATAATTTTGCGAAACCATTTTGAATCCATTACGACAACCTCTTGACCAATGTTATTGACCACTTTCTTTTTGTCTACATACTCAAGAGGTGTTCCATCAACGGCTGTGAATTTACCTTGTGGAATTATAATGGTTTCAATTTTAATGTACTTCTTAACGGCAACATAAGATGCGACAAAATTGCCAACGGATGCCACGGCTCGTTGTCGCTCTTCCAATGTCCCTTTAAACAGGATTGAGTCCTCTAAAATAGTATTGACGATACCGACTCCAATATGCCCCTTAATGCTTGTATAACGTGAATAGAAATTGAAAACACTCTTATTGTCCTGCTCAGAGAAGCACCACAAATGTAATTCTCCTCCACCAAAACCATAAATAATAGTCATATTCCCTTTGCAAAGCAATATGCCACATTCTTCAGTATTGCTAAATTCATCAAAAAGCGATGGCATTATTTTTTCAAATGAACGCTCACTCTTTCTCATTACATCTTCAAAAGAAGGCATTAGCAATTCCGGAAGACCCCAATTTGGTTTTTCAAGACGAACTCTGCTTAATTCGACAAGGTCAGAATTGAGCAGACCATAGTTTATGGGATTTGAAACATTTGAAATAAAGATATTCGTGAGCGGCGGATTATCATCTTGGCTTAAAAGCCATGTAATGATTGGTCGTTTCTTTATTATCATACGTTTATGCAAAACTAATAAATTTCATCTTGAACCTTCTCAATCATTTCAGAAATGTCTTCAGATGTAGAAATTGCTGTCATTACCTTGGAAATTGCATCATAGTCTTCTTTTGAGTATGCCACTTTTTCATTAAATTCTTCATCACAGAAGAATACATATTCCCCAAAGAGGTCAGCTGTTTTCGCACCATTGAGGCTTTTGAATTTGTGATACACTTTCCAGCCATCAAATTTTCCTTCTTGTAAGTAAGACTGCCTATTCTTAATCTTTGAAAATTGATTCTGAATTCTATCTTTTGTTTTATCCAAAAGACGCTGGTTGTTATCTCGTTCTTCCTTTGCTCTACGATATTCTCCTTTGCTATATGCAGACGAGAATCCATTAGGTGACCATATTTCCATAGAACTTTCCGCACGTTCTATTTTATCTGCATACTCCTGTGCCGATTGAAACAGCTTAAGCATGTCCAAAGTGAGGTCAATTGACTCTTTATCAGTAGTTACTGATACAAAGGCACTGTCTACCATCGTTTGTAAAGGTTCATAGCTATCAAAGTGATACAATACCCCTTTCAAGTAATCGGCAGCCATTTTTTGTGCTCGCTCTTCTTTAGATGGACCACACGCACTCAGACCGCATAGGGCGATGAGAGTAATAATAATTGATTTGAGTTTCATTGGATGTATGTAAAGGATTTTTATACGATTTGATACCTATGTTCCTTAGGTAATTATTAAAACCACGAAGCGTGGAACTGCAATGCCACGTCTTAGTTTGGAGGTCGTAGGAAACCTTGAATACAGATGTAGTGATAGCAGCCCACGCCATAGCGTGAGAACCACTATGCTAATCCTTGTATTCAATTTGAAAGTTCCTACGTTTCCAGACTACAAGACAAGCATAACGCTTCTTATTTTCAAAATGTCGCGGAAAGGCAAACGCCTAACCAACTGCAAAGTTAGCTATTTATCGTGAATCTAACAAAAAAATAGTACTCTTGATTGCAAGAGGACAGGAATACAAGTAATCAAGAGTCATAGCAAGGTATATACATAAAGCAGTTTAGGTTTGGTTCAGTGTATAAACATAACACTGAACCAAACCTAACATCAATACTGAGCAAAAAATAAAATCCTCAGCCGTTTTCTCTTTTTCTCAGTGATTGGTTACATTGCGAAACCGATTGAGCCGAGGCTTTCAACCGCATCCATCTTCTGTTTGTCGAGGACATGGAGATATTTCTCAGTGGTTGATATGTCGCAATGCCCCATGAGCGTGGAGACGGTCTTGATGTTTGCTCCCTTGTCAAGTACATTTACAGCAAATGAGTGTCGGGCGCAGTGCCACGAAATCCATTTGTTGATACCTGACGCACGGATCCATCGTTTCAGATGCTTGTTGCAGGTGGAATAATTGGGTATCTTGAAGATTAGTTCCTTGGGGTCGTATGGCTGTGACGGTTCACCAATGAGAGAAACAAGGTCATCGGACAGAGGGAACACCACCGCGCTGTGTGCGCTTCGCCCCTCCACCTTCTTTTGGTTGAAACGGAGCGTCCGTGTAGTCATATCCACATTGCCGTGTGTCATCAGTTTTACATCGCACCATCTTACTCCCGTAAAAAGGCTGAATACGAAGGCACGCTGCACCTCTCGGTTTTCTTCCTCATATCGGGTTGCTATCAGCTTTTTTATCTCATCGGTGCTTAATATCTCCTTTGTGAGCTGCTGTCGGTCGTGCTTGACAACTATACCCTTGCACGGATTGGTGCGTATAAGACCGTCCTCCATAGCATCAAGCACGATACGCTTGAAGTAGTGATACATCTTATTCGGTCCCTCACCTTTGCCATTGGCACGGAGAAACTCCGAGAATTTAAGCACAAGTTCCGGGGTAAGTGTTTCCATGTGCAGGAACTTGTCGTACTTGCTGTAACGTGGCGTTTCCTTGAGAAAACGGATGAAGCGGTTATAGGTCTGCACGACCGATTTCCGCACATAGTAGGTGAAACGCTCCGATTCGCATTTCTCCTTAAAATAGGCGAGGAAATTCGTTTCCTTATCCTTTTTCAGCCGATAGCCCTCCCTGTCCTCCAAGAACTGCTGTTCACGCTCAAAACGTATCTTCTCGGCGAGTTGTAGGGTATTCTTGTTTTGCAGTCGCTCCTGCGGACTTCGGGGATGCGTCCAGATGTAGAGATTTAGGTTCTCTTTCTTACGGGTGTGCTTTACATGGAACTTCGGCTTTCCCTTCATCGCTCCCGATGTATATAACACCTGCTCTCCGTTCTCGTCAAGCACGGGAGTTTCGGAACGACCGAGGTAGTATTCGAGATAGAGGCTTGCCCGACCGTCTTTCAGCTCCAACTGAAGGAGTTTCGGATTTTGTTTAGCACGGTTTTGTAATCTTGCCATAAATGAGTAATTTTGTGTTGTAATACAAAGTTAGCGAGGGTTAGGGAATGTAAAAAATTACCCTCAACATCTATTAACAACTGAAATGTACTAAATGTGTACTTAATGGCGAAAATAATCAAAATCGGGGAAAATCAAGACAAAAGACAAAATCGCTAAATTACTGAAAGATATACTATTTACATCTATTTGTTTCTATCGGTTTTACTGGGATTGAGTTATAAGGTGCTTCGATGCGTGGGCGGCAATATTCGCTAAAAAGACAACGGATTATGAGTTCAATGTGACCAATCACATTGTGGCGAAGGAGCGTTTCAGGTATTTCATCAAAGTGCCGGAATTAGCTGCCTTCTACAACGAGATAACCGACTACCGTACCGCCGAGGATGTGGGTGTTGACCGTCCGGTGAAGAACGAGATTCTTCATAATATCCCGCCGACACCGGCACAGGAGGCTTTCATCGAGAAGCTGATGAAATTTGCCGAGAGTGGCGATGCCACAATACTCGGGAGGGCACCATTATCCGAGGCCGAAGAAAAGGCAAAGATGCTGATTGCCACGGACTATGCCCGGAAAATGGCACTCGATATGCGCATGATTGACCCCGATGCTGAAGATGACCCGAACAACAAGGCTTCCCACTGCGCCCGGATGATTGCGGAATATTATCACAGGTACGACACCCTGAAAGGCACTCAGTTTGTTTTCAGTGACCTCGGCACTTACAAGCCGGGCGAATGGAATGTCTATTCCGAAATCAAGCGCAAGCTGGTGGAGGACTACGGTATCCCGGCCCATGAGATACGTTTCATTCAGGAGTGTAAGACGGAGCGCAGCCGCAAGGCGGTCATCGAGGCCATGAACAACGGCGACGTGCGCGTTCTTTTCGGCTCGACGTCGATGCTGGGCACGGGTGTAAACGCCCAACGTCGGTGTGTGGCGATACATCATTGCGACACGCCGTGGCGTCCGAGTGACTTGCAGCAGCGCGACGGGCGTGGTGTCAGGGCCGGAAACGAGATTGCCAAGCTCTATGCCGACAACAAGGTGGATGTAATCATTTACGCTGTGGAGAAATCGCTGGACTCCTACAAGTTCAACCTTCTTCACTGCAAGGCGACGTTTATCCACCAGCTAAAATCCGGGGCACTCGGAGCGCGTACAATCGACGAGGGGGCCATGGATGAGAAGAACGGCATGAATTTTTCGGAATATATGGCGATTCTCAGCGGCAATACCGACCTTCTCGAAAAAGCCAAATTGGAGAAGCGTATCGCGGCTCTGGAGAGTGAGCGCAAATCATTCAATACGGACATAGCCGATTCGAGGTTCAAGTATCAGACAGTCACCCACGACATTGCCAACAACGACGCGGCAATCAAGGGGATGAAGGAAGATTATGCCCGTTATGAGGGTGTGGTTCAACGAGACGGGGAAGGCAACCCTGTAAACAGCCTCACCATAGACACCTGCCACCTGACAGACGAGAAGAACATGGGTATCCATCTTCAAGGGCTGGCACAGCGTACCGATACACACGGTCAATACCAGCGCATCGGAGAGGTCTATGGCTTCCCGATCAGCATTATATCGGAGCGGACACTCGTTGACGGCAGAGAAGGCATCCAGAACCGTTTTGTTGTCGAAGGACACTATAAATACAAGTACAACAACGGTTTCATCGCCATGAGTGATACCCATGCCGCCTGCATGAACTTTGTCAATGCGCTGGAGAGGATACCCGGAATCATCGAGCAGTATGAGAAAAAGACCCTCCAGCTTAGGGCTGACGCCTTGACGCTGCAATCCATAGTGGACAAGCAATGGGGCAAGGAGGATGAGTTGCGCAGCCTAAAGAGCGAACTGGCCGCGCTCGACCGTAAGATAGCTGCCGAACTTGCGCCAAAACATGATGAAGAAAGCGAGGGAAAATCCGTAGGTCGTGGAGAGAAGGCATCAGCCCGTCATGAGACGGTTTCCGAAGAACGGCAGCAGGGCAAACCGACTATGGTGGCGGAACCCCGCGCGACATATCGGAATACTAACATATCCCCGGAATATTCGAGGCTGCCTGTGTCGGGAGGCCGGAGGATTTAGATTCCGCTTTGCAGTTAACCGCACTTGGCGGCATATCCGGCACTCTGACGGATATGCCGCCAAGTGTCACTTTGATATTGTCAGGCTGTTAAATCAGGTGATACACCCCTATTTGCATATAAATATGTCATATAAACGGGATTATAATAGATATTAATAATATAATTATCTAAATATCAATGTAATATTAAGATTACGGCGTGAATGTATCAAAGAAATGAGATTAAACACGCCCGGAACTGCGGTTTATTCAGCAAGCACGGTTTATGCCGGGGAGCGGCCTGTTATCCCAATATAGCCAATAGCCATCCGGTTGGAGGATATTCAATATGACAGGGGCAATACTTTAATTATCAAGGTATATATTGCTGATACTATAATAATAAGGTGAATATTGAAAGAGTCATGAGTATGGCTCTATAATTTCAAAGGAAACAAACAACACCCCAAATGTTAATAATAGTTAAATATTGAAGATTTTGGATTTTACATATTAGGCGTAACGTAAATTTCATTATCTTTGCAACATAGTTCAGGCCGCAGGGTATCCAATAGAGGGCAACCTTGATGCGTTCATCGCTCCCGACAATTGATACAAGCCTGAACCAAAGCAGATAAACCGATATAATACAATAACTTATGTTTAACCTCCTAACATCACTTGCGTATGAAAAAAGTGCTACTCTTTTCAGGCCTGTGTGGTTTGTCTGCGCTCCTGCTGCTTGCCCGCTCTCCGGGCGGTGTAGAGGGAGTTGATGCCTGGTTCAAGGCCGCTCCGGTCTCAGGCAACCTGCAGGGCCGCTACCAATGGCTCGACTTTTCGGGCGATTCGGTGGTGCAGTATGCTCAGAACAGAGTTTCCGGCTCCTATGTGTTCACACAGGACAGGGCTCTGGTCAAGTCGCTAAATTTCAATCCGGCACTCGACTTCTCGAAAGGTGACACCCCGAAATGGAGCGAGCTGCGTCGTTCGTCACTCATCCAAGGCACGTTTATCGGGGTGTTCGCGCCTTACACGTTCACAACCGAGGGAGTTGTCTATGGGGTCGCAAGCGGTGACGGAGGCGGCAGTCTCGTCACCAGCGACCAAATTGTAAGACCCGGAAGCATCGAGCCTCTCGACTATGGGGAGACCCACGGCGAGGATTTGCTCTACACGGGAAAAGACTCCATACCTGAAAACATTTTCAAAGAACACGCCACAAAGGTGCTTACCTATTACCGTGCAGCCAACCCCAACACCTCAGTATGGGGCGGTCCCGGCGGCACGTTGACAATCGGTGGCGCGTATTCATCATCCGACGGGCATTTCAACGGCCCCTTCGACACCTCAAATTTCGACAACAAGGGTTTTGAGGGATATTCCCCTGAGCTTCTTGTGTATAACCGCATCCTTACCCCGGGCGAAAGGAGGAAGGCCGAGAGCTATCTCGCCATGAAATACGGCGTGACCCTCAATGATTCCTATCTCGACGGTGACGGCAATCTTGTCTGGGACCGCGATGATGCCGGAGTCTATCACAACCGTGTCACTGCGATTTCAAGGAACAGGGCGGGTGACTTCCTCCAGCCCATGTCCGCGACTTCCTATGAGGAAGGGCCGGTATATGCCTCCCTGCCTGAAAACGACAGCTATCACCGTGCCAATTCATACGGACTTCCCTCGGAGGCCCACCTTCTTGTAATGGGCCGGGAGTACGGGAATCCCATGCCGGACAAGCTGTCGGTGTTCTGGGGCGACGACGGCGGCGCGCTGGAGACCTATACATCGCCAAACGACACCCTCTGGCATATAATGAACCGAACATGGCTGGTAAAGCCGAATATGCCCACGGTGGCCGACACCACGGCTACACGCTGGAGCGGCACAGGCATGACAGTGACACCCGAAGGCTTCCTTGACGTCATAAGTCAGGGGGAGAACACTCCCGGAACCGTGGTTACCCCGGAGCTGACGGATGGCACGGGATTCATCGGCTTCCAATGCCCGTATTCACACCCGGCGTTTGATGTCGGCTTCTCTAAGTCCGGCGACAGCGGATGTTCATACGGATTCCGCATAGGAAGCGACGGCAGTGTGAAGGCGATAACCGGAGGAGAAGTCGGAACCGCCAATATAGTGACGGATGTGAGCGGGTCCGAAATTTCGGTGATGCTATCAGAAGGTACCGTGTATCTACGTATTGACGGCGAGGGAAATGCCGGATATACGGTCGCGATTCCGGATGATGCCAGAAATTCGGCGTATCGCGGCATAATAAGTGCCGAAAGTTCCGCAAATCCGTTATACCTGACCTCAGTCCGCTCCAACGGAGCTGTCGAGACAGGCTATTTCGCGGAACTGGCCCATAACCTCACGCCTGAAAAAGAGTTTTACCATTACAGCCGCAACCGTACCGTCATGCTTATAGATCCGACCGGCGAGGGGCGTTTTGACACCGGCAATACCGTCATGGTACGCTGCACGCCGCCGGATATATCACGAGGCAAGACAATGTTCCACAATATATTGTGGGATGCTGACGGCAGCGGTTCCGATATGTTCACTTTTGCGTATTTCGACGGTATAGACGCCGATGTTGACGTGGAGCCGACGACCTGCGTTGACGGTGTTCCGCAAAAAGACGGTGCCATAGACATTGGTATCAATATCGGCACACCGATATACAGGTATTCGCTCACCGTTGACAGCGTTGCCGGCATGAAGAAAGACGACCTCGTGGCGAGTGGCAGCTTCATGGGCAAGACACACCGTATAGAGAATCTTGCCACCGGAACGTACACCCTCACGGTTACACAGGGAGGCGGCAACGACATACACGGCAAGGGCAATCTTCTCTACTCCACCTACTCACATACCGACCGCAGGTTTACGGGAGGCGATGTCGAGTGGACAGTAACCGAGACCGGCTCATGGTACCGTATCGGCGCAGAGCCTTCGGTTAACGAGGACATTACACAGTGGGGGTATGATGTGCGCGGTGACAAGGCATATTTCATACTTGACGGCTATACGAGTCTCACCCAAGGCGTGAACATAAAGCCCGGAGACACTCTCGGCCTGAGAATCAGCGGCATATATGTCCGTTGGTACCATAACGGGGAGGAAGTTCTCAAAAAGAGTGCCTGGACTCTCCGCTTGTGGAGGATGTGTATCAAATACGGCCGTGGAGACACCCATATCACCGGTATGACCATAAACGGCACACCTGTGGAGGATTTCGAGATTTACGGCAATGTCCAGATCGAGACCCCGAAATCGACCACCGTGTCCTACACTGTCCATGTCGGAAACGGATGCGACCCTTCGATGCCCAACGGCGTAGAGCCCAAGCAGCCGGTTGTGATTGGCCAGTCTGACCCTCCCGGCGGCGACTATCCCGGAAATACCCGCAACAGCAGCCTTTCGGTTGATGCCGAGGACGGCACGGCCCATATCTTCAACGCCATTCTTGACCGCGAACAGTCTGGTCCGGCCACACTCATGGTGTTCGACGCATCAGGCCGCCTCGTGTTCGAGGGAGAGATGGAGGGTTCCGACATCAAGACCAAGCGTTTCACAGTTCCGATGAACGGTGTGTATATCGTCAAGGCCATTACAGCCGAGGGCGAACATACCCAGAAGATTCTTGCGAAATAACCGGAAACAACACAGTAACAACATAATAAACCGATTATGAAACGGATATACAGCATAGCCGTTGCCACAGTCATACTCTCTGCGGTGGGTTTGTCGGGCGCGTGGCTCCTTTCGGGGCCTTCCGCCGGGGCGAATAATTCGCCGGGGAGCAACGGCATAAACATAGAGGCCGACAGTCCCGTGTCTTCACCGGGAATCGCAGTCGGCGAAAGCGGCAATTCCTCTCCGCAACAGCAGGAAAAAGTAACGGATACAGGCAGACCGGCCGCATCGTCGGCTCTGGCTCATGCCTCTGAGCAGGATGCGGACAAATATTCCCGCATACCTGACGGCGAGTCGGTAAAAGGGTCGTTCCGCAAGGGACAGGCTGACAGTCTCGCGGTGGCCGGCGGCGCCATCTCCTTCTCAGGAGGTACGCTGCTGCGCGACACCGAACTGTCGGTGTCGGTGCTCGGCGAGGACGATATGCCCGAACTTGATTTCGCCATGACGAATGTCACGGCACAGGGCGAGGGATACCGGTTCCTGCCCCACGGCACCCATTTCTCTGAGGAAGGTGCCACCGTAAGGCTCGGCTACGACCGCACGAGGATTCCGAGCGGTTACACTGAAGACGACATACGCACGTTCTATTACGATGTGCAGCAGGAGCACTGGGTGGCTCTCGACCGTATTGCCGTCAACAAGGAGCTGGCCTATGTGGAGTCAAAGACGACCCACTTCACGGACATGATAAACGGTGTCATCCAGGCTCCGGAATCACCCGAGACCGACGGCTTCGCCCCCACCATGATGAACGACATCAAGGCTGCGGACCCGACGGCGAAACTCAATATCATCACGCCTCCGACGGCCAACAACCGTGGCTCCGCTAACCTGCAATACGCCTTCGAGATGCCTCCGGCCAGAAACGGCATGGCACCGTCACTGGCAATAAGCTACAACAGCGACGGCGGCAACGGCTGGCTCGGACAGGGATGGGACCTTTCCGTCCCCTCGATAACGCTTGATACCCGCTGGGGCGTTCCGCGCTATGACCTGACCGACGAGACCGAGACATATTCGCTCTCCGGCTCTATGCTCTCGACGATGGATGACAACGGCGCGATGAGCGTCGCCCACCGTGGCGACAGGATTGCCCGTAAGTCAGACCGTCAGTTCTACACCCGTCAGGGCGGCGACTTCTCGCGCATAATCCGCAAGGGCGGCAGCCCGGCCGATTACTATTGGGAGGTGACCGACAAACAGGGCGTGGTATATACCTACGGCGGCGAGGGCGCGGTGCTCAAAGGCACCATTACCGACCTCTCCGGCAATACCCGCGAGGTGATTTCAGAATGGAAACTCAAACGTGTTGTCGAGACCCACGGCGACTGGATCGAGTATGAATACACGACAGTTGACGAGCCTGTGCGCGGAGGACTGGTTGCCAAGGCAATCTATCTGACCAAGGTCAGCGCGGGCAATGCCGAGGGCGACGGCCCGCATACGGTTGTCACTCTTACGGGCAACAAGGCAAAGCGTCAGAAGGCCAACAATGCCCGTTACGGATACCTGACATCCTCCAACCGGCTGCTTGAAAACGTGCAGATTGACTTCATGGGCGAGAAGCTGCGCAGCTATTCGTTCTCGTATGTTGACGGTGCGTTCCACAAGGATATGCTTGAAAGTGTGCGCCAGTTCGACGACAAGGGCAACGAGTTCGCTTTCCAGAAGTTCGACTATTACGACGATGTTCAGTCGGGCAACGGCTATGTGCCTTTCAGGTCCGAGTCCGAGACATGGAACACCCACGATGACGGTCTCGACGCAGGTTTCATTAATCCGTTGCAGTCATTTGGCGCATTTAGCGACAGGACTACAGCATTGGGAGGTAATAAAGGTTCTTCCACAAGCACATCTTTTTATGCCGGTGTAGGCCCGATTGGAGTTGGAAAGGGAAAAGACCTTAGTGGTGGTGGTTCATTCTCGTTCTCATCATCGTCAATGAGCGGTCTTTCGTCATTCGTGGATTTGAACGGTGACGGATTACCTGATAAGGTCTATGAAAAAGATGGTGGACTGTATTATCGAGCTCAAATAGTTTCTGAAAATGGAGTTTCTTATGGAGACGAGATACGGGTTAAAGGAATAAATAAATTCTCTCGTTCAAAGACCACTACATATGGAGGTGGCCTAAAAGCTCATCTTGGCGTCTCAAAATTCACTGTGACGGCAGGTGTAGATATTGCATCTTCCACTACCAAGACGAATGATTATTTTGCTGATATAAACGGAGACGGTCTCGTCGACTTGGTATCAGGCAAGAAAGTTTATTTCAATCATATAGAATTTGACTCCAGCGGTAACGCTGTTCCGACATTCACATTGTCGAGCAGTGACACTCCAAGTCCTATAATGAGTGGTGGTGTGATTGATATTTCGGACACCGAAATTTCAGAAGAGGAACAAGAGGAATTGCTACGCATTTCACCGATGGTTGATATGGTTCGTGTATGGCGCGCCCCCTATGCCGGTACTGTAAAAATAGAGAGTGATATACGTTTATTAGCACCTACAGGCAACTACGATTCAGACGAATATGAAAAATCGGATGGTATCCGTGCCGCAATACAGGTGAAGGGAAATGAAGTCTGGTCTCTTAAAATATCCAAAGGAGACGCTTCTTCTCACACTGCAAACGTAAACTCTATTTCAGTTAATACTGGTGATAGAATATATTTCCGTTTGCAGTCTGGAGATGAAAAGTTCAGCAACGGAGCTTTCGACCAAGTTGAGTGGGCACCTGTCATTAGCTATGTAGGAGAAACCTCGGTTTTAACTCCTGACGGATACCAATCGGCTGTGTTTGATGCTGCTGAATCCAATATTTCATCAGCCCAATCTGCCATACCAATATCTGGAGACAACATCGTGATAAAAGGAGTGTTGAATAAGCCAGTTACATCGGATGATGTTACTTTGCGGATTTACACCTCAAACGAGCCTACTCTTGAAAACGGGGATCCAAATCCCGGATACCACCGCAGTTTGTCATTTGAAAAGACTTTCGCATGGGATGAAGAACATTCAGGTGAATTTATTGCAGATATAACAAATTCTAATAATGATGTTCAACTTGAATGCGAACTTTATTCAAAAACAAACATAGCATGGGATAAGGTTAAGTGGTCTCCTGTCGTTCAAGATGGCAATTCGACCACTCCGTGTATTGTAGATTATCGTATGTACCCAAGGCTCAAACACAAAGGAGCATCGTATGTTGTGGGTGCAAATGATTCTATAATTGTAATTAAGCCCACGCTGACTTTATCTCCGGGAGCAAATGGAATCATTACACAGTCCATAAAGAGTGATACCCGACTGATAAAGAGCGTTGACTTACAATTCGCTAATGGAGTCCTTCAGACAACAGGTGATACGGTTAAGGTATATCCGGGAGAAATCGTTTGGGTAGATTATACTACATCGGAAATCACGGTAGCTGATGCCGTGATTGATGCGGGTGCCTCCATAAACGTTATTGGCAGTCTTGTTGCAAGTCCCGTTGCATCAAATCTATATACTGTGAATGACATTTATGGTTTTGGACCTCTGCATCGTGGATGGGGACAATTCTCTTACAATTCAGCCGAAGGACGTTATTCCAAACCGATTGATGAGTCCTTATTAAAGCTGCCTGAAAATGAGGAAGAGAAACCAGATCCATTAACTATGGCATTTTCGCCTGTTGTTCCTGACCGCACAGCCGACGGGAAATGGGTAGGACAAAATTCCAACATATATGTCACTCCTACAGGAATGGGAGCAGCTCGACTTGCTGAAAATGATGTTGTTTTGGAAAACCCGTTAGCAGGTATTGGGAACGTAGAGACCTCAACAAACGGACATCTTACGGGTTCTACCGGTATCGGAGTGCCGTTGGTTTCAAAAAGCAATAGCACGGACGTAATGGCCGGAGCCGGGTATAATGCCACATTTGGAGGCTCTGTAAATGCCAACCACGCTACTGGTAGCGGTAAGGTAGTTACATCATTCCAGGACATGAACGGAGACGGTTATCCGGACATTATAACTGATGGAAAGATACAATACACGAACAGTCAGGGTGGCTTCGACGGTGAAATTTATTCAGGTGTTGGTAACAACAAGACTGAAAACACCTCTGATGCAATAGTAGCTGGAGGAAATGCCTCACACGCATTTACAATCTCTCTTAGAGGTGGCTCAAATTCAAGAACCGGCCAAAATGTTACAGCTCAGACAGGTGGCTCCGAGACAAGTCAAAATGCGGCCAAAAACGCATCCGTGGGTGCGTCTCTTGGACTTAGTGTGCCATTCAACAGTGATAAAGTTACAGAGTCATTTATTGACGTAAATGGAGACGGTTTACCCGATAAAGTGTACTCAGACAATCGGGTACGGATAAATCTCGGATATTCATTCTCTGAACCAATAGCTTGGGAAATTGACCGTATTCAGGAATCAAGCGGTTATACTATAAATCCGAGTGCCGGAGGAGATTTAGGAGCTATTCTTGGCAAGATTGGGAAGAGCACTGATGTCGCGTCTTCAAGTTTCTCCGCCGGAGTTGGCATTGCTACCACCCATGTATCAGAAAACTCCAACTATATAGATGTCAATGGAGACGGACTTCCTGACAAGATTTGGGAAGATGACGGCAACATCTTCGTGGCATTAAATATAGGCAATGGCTTTGATGCACCTGTTATCTGGAAAGGCGTAAATTCGCTTGGCAAAAATGTTTCAACTTCGGAATCCGTTAATGCAGCTTTCACGGTAAGCATCCCTATACTCGTTGTTAGGGCTGTGATTACACCCGGTTTCAATACCGGTCACAGCATGAGCCGCACGAATTTTGAACTTCGTGATGTTGACGGAGACGGATATATTGACATTCTTGAATCAGACCGTGAAAATGAGCTGAAGGTTACACGCTCGGCTATCGGTCGTACCAATATGCTCAAATCGGTCACCAACTCTATCGGCGGTCGCTTTGAGGTGGACTATGCCCACTCAACTCCTACCTACGGGCATCCTGGTGGCAAGTGGGTAATGTCGGCTCTTACCATTGACGACGGTATCCATGACGACGGCCCGCTGATGAAATCGGCGTTTGAATACTCCGACGGTTTCCGTGACCGCCATGAGCGCGACTTCCTCGGTTTCGGCAAGGTTGTCACCAAGAGCCTCGACACTGAGAACGGAAACGGCGTATATCGCCAGGCCGTTCAGGAATTTGCGGTTGACAACTATTATGCCTCCGGCAACCTTGTGGCCTCCTACGTCACCGACGCATCGGGCAACAAGTTCACCGAGACTGTCAACGAGTATGACGCTTACAGCGTGACAGCCAATGCGGATAGTTACTCATTCGTGCAGAAGGATGTCATTTACAGTGACCGTGCATCGGCGTTTGTTCCCCTACGCTACACCGCCAACAGGCAGTATGAGGGTGCATCGCAGGGTATGGTTATCTCCGAGGCATGGAACGAGTATTATCTCAACGGCTACCACGGAGAACTGAAATCCTACCGTTACAGCGACAAGGGCAGCCTCGGCAGCAACGGAGCCGGTGGCTACGACTATGCGACAAACATCCAGTACACATCCAACGACGGCAAGCACATCTTCGGTCTTCCCACCAATGTGACGGTTGTCGGAGGTGACGGCTCGATGTATCACAACGTGTCGGCTACTTACGATACCAAGTATCCCAATCATCTTACGCAGGTGTCGCAGCAGCTCGGCTCGGGCGTTGCAGTCACCGACTACAAGTATGACCGCTACGGCAACATCACTCAGAAGACCCTTCCGGCAAACGGCACAGGTCAGCGTATGTGGTACAAGTACCGATACGAGCCTGAGATGAATATGTATGTCGAGCGCATAGACGACGCTTGGGGCTATCGCAGCGAGGCAGGCAATTTCGATTACCGTTATGGCATCGCCCTTGAACGTCGCGACCTCAACAATTTCTACTACGAGACTGAAATTGACAACATGGGTCGTGTCACCAAGGTTCGCGGTCCCAACGAGCTGGCGACAGGTGTTGACTACATTATCGCGTTTGAGTACAAGCCGAAGGCCGAGTTCGGAGAGTCCGGCATATCCGCTCCCGCATACGCTGTCACCAAGCATTACGACATCCAGCACCCCGGTGACGACCTTGAAACCGTGACATTCGTTGACGGTTTCGGCAGACCGGTTCAGGTGAAAAAAGACGGCGTTGTCACGACAGCATCCAAGGGTTCGGGCGCATCCGACCAGAATGTTATGATTGTCAGCGGTCGCAATGTCTATGACGCTTTCGGTCGTGTCGCTAAGGCTTACTACCCGACAACCGAGGGTATGGGCAGCAAGACTTCGTTCAGCACCACGTTTGATAATGTCAATCCGACAATCACTGCTTATGACGTTCTCGACCGTGCTTTGGAGGTAACACTTCCTGACGGGTCCATTACCAAAACTACATATTCGCTTGCCGGCAATAATATGGTGACTGATGTAGAGGATGCTCTCAGCAATCATCAGATTACCCATACCAATGGTAGCGGCAAGACCGTCAAGTCAATTCAGCCCAATGGTCCTGACGGACCTATTGAGACTTCGTTTGAGTATGACGGCATCCAGCGACTTGTCAAGGTTACTGATGTAGAAGGCAATGTCACCACATCGGTTTACGACATGGGAGACCGTCGCACGGAGGTCAACCACCCGGCAAGCGGCATTACGTCGTTCACCTACGACCCGCTCGGCAATGTCCTGACAAAGCAGACGGCGAACATGGCGGAGGAAGGAAAGATGATAACCTATACCTACGACTACCACCGTCTGACAGGTATCAGCTATCCCGACCACCCCGAAAACAATGTCAAGTATTACTATGGCGGCCGCAACGCCTCCTACAACCGCATCGGTCGTCTGATGATGCGCGAGGATGGAACTGGCGCGATAGAGTATTTCTACGGCAAGATGGGCGAGGTCACCAAGACACGCCGCACTCTCATCGTTCCCAACCAGGCGATTGCAACCTACGTCACCCAATGGTCTTACGACAGCCACAACCGACTCATCGAGATGATTTATCCCGACGAGGAGAAGGTTACTTATTCCTACAACCTCGGAGGTCTTCTTGAAAAGGTACGCGGTGAGAAGTCTTACGGTTATGACTACATTACCAAGTTAGGCTACGACAAGTTCGAGCAGCGCAGCTATCTGAAGTATTGCAACGGTGCGGAGACATTCTACACCTACGACAACCGTCGCCGCCTGAGCAATCTCGCGGTCAACAGCGGAGGCACATCCATTATGGACAATGCCTATACGTTTGACGCGGTGAGCAATGTTCTCTCGGTGTCCAACAACGCATCGCTCCCTGCTAACGGCAATGCCGGCGGCCAGATGTCGCACACCTATACTTATGACGGTCTATATCGTCTTGCCACCGCTACGGGTACATACACAGGAGCCGACAACAAGTCTGCATCCTACACCCTCGCTATGGGATATGACAATATGCACCGCATCAAGTCAAAGAGCCAGCATCTCACCCAAGACAACGTGCAGTTCAACGGCACTCTCAATGTCGGTTATGACCTCACTTACACATACGGCTCGGAAGCCGGAAAGAAATTCCAGCTCGAAAGTGTAAAGGATGTTAATTATCGCACTGAGGAGACACCCGAAGGTCAAAAAATTGAGAACGGTCACACATACAAGTACGACAAAAACGGCAATCTCATTTACGTCAACACCAATCGCGTAATGACGGATGGCCATAGAGACAACAGCGTCGGAGAGCGCAAGCTCATCTGGGATGAGGAGAATCGTCTGCTTGCAGTTGACGACAACGGTTTCGTGTCCAACTACTGGTACGATGCCGACGGTGAGCGCACTGTAAAGACTTCCGGCGAGAGCGATCAGGTCTATGTCAACGGAGTTTTCTCCGGCGGCTCGACCAACACCGCCAAATTCTCCCTCTATGTCAGCCCGTACCTCGTGGCCAATCAGGGGGGTCGTTACACCAAGCATATCTACGCAGGTTCGCAGCGCATAGTGTCTAAGGTCGGCGATTTCGCCTCCTACGGCTCAGATCCGCGTCGCATAGAATATGCCGGTGCAAACACCGACGGTCTTTCGGTTGACTACAAGTCGAAGTATGCCGCTCAACAGCAGGTCATCAAGGACAACTACAAGTTCTTCGATGTCCCCTACAACGGCACTGACAACGACAACTATGCCGACGGCGAAGGATTCTGCTGTAATGACGGTTCTATGGAGGCGGCAATTGCGGAAGCTCGGAAGGCACAGGCCCGCACGGTTTCACGGTCGTTCAAAGACCCTGACAACTACGAGAATTTGCAGTTCTTCTACCACCCGGACCACCTCGGCAGCTCCAGCTTTATCACCAATCTTGACGGTGAAGTAGTTCAGCATATCGAGTATGTCCCCTTCGGCGAGGTCTTTATCGAGGAGCGCAACAACGTATGGAACACGCCTTACCTCTTCAACGCCAAAGAGTTTGACGAGGAAACCGGTATGTACTACTACGGTGCTCGTTACTACGAGCCACGTCTCAGCCTATGGATGACAGTAGATCCTTTGTGTGTGAGTGATTTAATCATGAACAATGAAGATTATTTGGACGGAGAACACAATGGAGGAGTGTATAATCCTTACAACAATAACCCATATATATATTGCTATCAGAATCCAATTCGTCTAATTGACCCCAATGGGAAACAAGTTGATATTATCCTGCCGGAAAATCCAGACAACATTGATTTGTCGGTTTGGGAAAAATACCAACCCGAAAGACATAATGGTCATTTAAGATATTGGAGGCATCGAGAGAGCGGCGTATTCTTGGCATACGATAATGACCCACAAAAAGGTTCACATTATCATCTGTATAAAGATTCTCGCTTTAATGTACGTCTTGATTCTGAAGGAGTACAGTCAGGCACGAAGTTAGCTGACGGGAAAAAGTTAAGTAAGGGTGCTCAAAGATTCCATTTAAAAGGAGGCGCGAAACTAAATATGCGGGCTATTCAAAATGGGTTGAAAGGCTCAATGGCTTGTTTGGGTTTTGTCTCTGTAATCACTGAAGTATTCCGAATGGCAACTAATCATCCTGATGCGTTGTTTTCTACTATAAATCCAACGGGTTCTCTGAATACTCTATATGGAGTGTCAACTGGAAATGGCTTAAACAATATGTACTATGAGATTACCTCACGAAGCAAGGATGCCTCAAGTATATATATAAATATCTACGAGTCATATTACTATGATCACGACTCCAAGAGATATCGAGGCTTGAACCAAAGAGGAACCGCTGTACTCAATAAGACGGAGAAAGGATATGTCCTTAATCAGACTATGTGATTTATGGAATTACATGTGAACTTCTCAAACAACCATTTCGAGATGTCTTTTATTCCAATTGATTTTTATTCGTTGGAATCAATCTTTGGACATCTCCATGTGGAATGTATCAAAAATCTCAACTTGGGAATATTTCCAAACGATAATCCCCAAGAAGATTCCTACTATGACAGGAAAGATATCTATAAGATTTTTCCTAATCCAATAACTGATCTCAAGCCTTTGTTCAGTTTCTTGAAGAACATTGAGGATAGGGAGGCTTTTTCGGTATATAAATTAGAAATAGACTTTGGTCTTTTCCAATTTCTATATGACGATGACTCCTACCTATCATTAACAGGCTCTTTTTCGACAAAGAAAGAATTTATTGAAATAAATTCTTTCTATCAAAAAATTTGCGCTGTAATCGGACTTGAGGATTGATGTCAGCTCAATACACTAAGCAGGAGGTCGTTGAAATGGCCTCCTGCTTTTTTTATTATTTTTCTGAAATGTAAATATGTCACTTTGTATGTAAACAATAATGAGAGCTATGCGTTTTCAAAATTCATTGATTCGATAAAAATGTTTCCTATATTCTCGACATAGACGCGGTTTAGGTCGAGAATGTTGTTTACCCGGCCACCTACTATGCGGCTCATGAAATCTTGTTCCAGTTGCATCAGCTCGCCGATGTTTGATGTGAACTGGTCATAGTGTTTGGAGCCTTGGATGAAAAGATTGAAGATTGCTTGTGACGGATTTTCCACACCATAGTTGTCCCTCAAATCATCGCGGACCCGTTCAAACGGGGTCTTGTATTTGTTGTAAAAATCGGAGACGGTAGATTTTGCAAGGGTCTCCCTCTCGTCAGCCGAGATCGCAAACACATGAAACAGTTAGTTGAGTAAACTGGTATGACGATTTTTGATTCTCTAAATCAGATAATGTGCTTTTCATAATCGCCCAGATCATAGATGATAATGATTCGCTTAATTTCGCGTTGATTCTATGTGTTTATAAATTTTTACATATTTACGTTATACTTGTAATGTAATTTGAAAAGTTTTTATTACCTTTGCAATATGTTTTCAATTTTAAGATAATATCATGAGCCAGAAACATAATAATAAACAAATATACTACTGTGTCATGCTTAATTTATCAGGATAAAGAAATAAGATTTAATCCGTTTTTATGTTGTCTTTGACATCCAATTTTCTGAAGTTCCCTTTGAAGTTCCAGATATTGAACGGATTCAATCGGCTAAATCACTGTAATGACCGCCTGATTGCAAATAATTTTGGTGTAAATGATAAATTTTATTATTTTTGCGAATCCTTATGAAGATTAATGACATAACACATCGATACGTGGTTCCCATAGGCCACACATTAGCTTGGTTTTTGGGAATATTTCTCGGAGGTGGTTTCTTTAACCTCTTCGGCCAAAAGGATATGTCCTTACTGGAGCATCCGGTAGCATTGCTGTTTTACAGCGCAGTTTCCGTGTACTTCGCATTTTTGTTTGAATGCGTATTTACATTTATTGATTGCGGCGCAATTCATGAAGATGAGCGATTTAATGGCAAGATTTTCAATTTGATTGCAGCGTTTATTTTTCATTTCTTCACAACATTTGGACTGGTTGGAGCGTTAATTAGTAAATTGGATTATGCCTGGGTGGTAGTCTTAACCATTTGGGTTGTGATTTTCAAACTCGGCGTATCCCTTGTGACAGCAAACATCAAAAACTGGTTGGCAGATGTTACCATCCGTTCCGTAACCTCTAATAAAATAAGATGATAATACCTAATTTAATTCTCCCGATAGCTATTTCCGCAGGTGGTTTAGTTCTAACCGCCGCCTATGGCATAAATAGGAATTCCAAAGAGCGGAGTAAAGCTCGAGAAGAACTTGAGAGAAAGCTCGTATCCTATCCAACGGCTTCTGCGGGTACTCCCAGCAGGTCAATCCCGGCGGAACAAAAGTCTATTCCAACAAGATATACGCAGTTTCTCGATTATGAAGGTCGGGTAATCAACAGTAATGATTACTTGCAGTTTGTGGTGAAAGGTAATTCAATGCAATTCTGCGGAATCAACGACAATGATCTCATCTTCGTTAAAAAAGATTTTAGTATAGATCAACTCGAATCACTCCCGACGCCAATCGTAATTCGACGAGACAATGCTCCTTCAATTGAAACTCAATATAAAGTCAGAAGGGCATGGGGCCTATGCTCCATTGAAACTTGTGAAGAATTCGTAGCTAAAATGGTGCGTTCTGAAGAATTTCGCAAAATAATAGGTGTTATTAAATATTTCGATGGAGAAGATGCACTGCTTGAGGATTTCAAAGTCCAAAGACTTGATAAATACCGTAAGAAGTATCTCATAGATAATATGCCTTCGGAGGAGTACAATCAAGTTATTGTTTCCACGACTTTTCATACGGATGAAAAGAAAATTCGTTTTTCAATTCATCCAGTATCTGATGTAATTGGAGTTGTTTGCGCATCGTTCACTGTAGGGAAAGTTATGTCTTAAACTAAAGTGGCTGGATATTTGATTCACGGTATGTTAAATATTCAGGTTTTGATATAGGTTTGAGGCTTAAACTGACGCGATATAATTATGTGACAACCTCACCCCGACAGCGGGTGAGGTTGTCGCATTTAATAAGCATTATTATGTATGAATAGGTAAAATTGGACTATTTATTTTACATCTTTATTGGTACGCAAAATAATCTCAGACAATATATAATAGTATTTTGTTGGTAATTAGAGTATTGTATTGTGCATTATTTTGTCAATCGCAAATAATATGATTTTCAACTTGCTCATGTAGAATTTTTACATTATCTTTGTAACGTAAATATTTACACAATCAACAAATTCATTCATTAAAAACAAAAACAATGAAGAAGTATCTTCTTTTCATGCTGTTGGCCATTGCGTTTACGGCATGTTCTAACGATTCCGAACCACCGGTTGCAACACCGGCTGAATCGGACTACGCGAGCGACTTTGAGATTATGAACAAGTTCGTTGACGTGAATAAATCCACCAACGAATATTTCATCAATCCCAACAAAAAGCCCTCGTTGTTTTCTTATATCAACAATTCGGATTTAGAGGCACTCAATTCGATTAATCCTGTTAGCTACAAGCGTTTCACTGATGACTTGAAAGCTCTTAATGGGATGGTTGCCGACGCCCTAAAGAATCCCGAAGTTGGCTATGTGGTATTTAGCACTATGGATGGCAGTTTCGTAAAGAAAGCAAATGATGCGGAGTTCATTCTTGAAAAAGTTGAAGGCAACTCTGCTCCGCTTTCTCGAAGCATCTATATGGATGGCACATTCATGTACAATCAGAAACTCCCTGTTAACTTTACGGCAGGAAGGACCGTACAGTCTGTGATTCAGGTGAGCCTCACCAGCTACACCTACTATTTCATCCAGATGTTATGCAAAATTGATGCAAAGAAATCTCCTAACAATGACGGTAGAGAGAATCTTGTTGTGCTGAGTGGTACTACAATGTACGAATCATTCACCTACTCATGGACAGCCACACAAAATAGCAACTCTATAAATTGGCAGTTTGAGTGCTATGGAGTCTCCCCAAAGATATATACTCCAATAGCTACTGTGCGTTTCCAAGACTAATGCGTTATTGTTACGTAGTAATTGAAGAGTGGCAATCCAATTATTGGATTGCCACTCCTATTATTGTTCGGAATCATTAAAAAGCGACAAATTCTTTGTTGATAGCTGATTGATCCGGAGTAATAACAGGGTCTTCCCACGTTTGAGATACGTTTAACGTAGAAGCATCGAGTCGATTGATTAACCAATACTTTCCACTTGTGAAATATAAGACACTGTAATTAGATGTCGTAAATTGCCATTGTTGATAGTCTGTGTCTGAAACAATGAGTTTATCATTAACTATAGTCCCGGTTTCGCAAGTGCATTTCGTGTTTTTGTAAAATGTCCATAATTCGTATGATGGAGCATTATCCGGATTGCTGTCATCTTGCATAATTCTAATCCATTTCGTGCCTGTCAAAAGCTCCAAACGCTCATTTTCATAAGGAGTCATGTAACCATTTTTACCATCACATGACGAAAAGAATACTATTGCTATGATGACATAAACATATTGAATCCATAGGGCTGGTATTTTTATATAAATCGCTTTCATTTTATTTGTTGTTTACTGCGTTCATTGAATCAATGAAAATGTTTCCAATGTTTTCGACATAGACACGGTTTAGGTCGAGGATGTTGTTTACCCGGCCACCTACTATGCGGCTCATGAAATCTTGTTCCAGTTGCATCAGTTCACCGATGTTTGATGTGAACTGGTCGTAGTGCTTGGAGCCTTGGATGAAAAGATTGAAGATTGCCTGTGACGGATTTTCGACACCATAGTTGTCCTTCAAATCATCGCGGACCCGTTCAAACGGGGTCTTGTATTTGTTATAAAAATCGGAGACAGTAGATTTTGCAAGGGTCTCCCTCTCGTCAGCCGAGAGCGCGAACACCGGGAAGAACAGTTCATCAAAGATATTGGCGAAAAGAGTCTTTTTGTTTTTGAAGTAGTATGCGATAGCTCCCCTTGTCTGCCTGATCACCTTTTCGATGTCGGAAATCGAGATAGCGTCCCAACTGCCGGTAGCAACCAGCGGATAGCACTTTCTCAGTATATCCTGCCTGTTTCTCAATGACTGTTCCCGATGTTTCGACATTACGCAAAAAGGGTATGGAGTGTTTTTGCATCCGGTACAACCTATGTGGAACGGTGAAAGACTGATATAAAAACAACCCCATACCCGTTTGGTGTATGGACTCGCATTTCATATCTATCCGTCTTCTTTCTAAAATTTTCCACATTTTTGTACAGAAAGACAAATATGAAAAGTAGTTATCTCGTATTGAGGCTACAAAGTTAGTCTAAAAATCTGACATAGGCAATCAAATGACCCGCAATAATGTCACGCCGAATGAAAATCGGCCGCTTTCAGGCACGACTACGAGTATCCTGTCCCCCGGTTTGAGCTGTTTTGTGCGCAGCAGCTCGTCAAGGGCGGAGAACGGGGCCACCGATCCGACGTTGCCCACCCATGTCAGGTTTGTGAACCACTTGGATGTGGGGAGGTCGATTCCGCGGCTGCGGAACTCCTCATCCAGCTTGTTGTAGAAATACATGGAGGAAATATGCGGTATGACGTATGTAACCTCGTCGGTATCCACCTCGAACAAATTGAGGGCCTCCTCTATTACGTCCACGAAATAGCGGGTGATGTACTCGTTGAGTATCTTCACGTTCTGCTTGATGCACCATACCGACCGTTCGGCAACATCGCGGCTATCGAACTCCTTCCAGCTTTTCAGGGAGCCGTCGGGCATCGCCTCCGCCCACATATACATACAGGCCGGCTGGCGGTTTGCAAACGACTTCATGTGGATGAACTCAATCTCAAGATTCAACGCCCCCTTCTCCGGCGCATTTGAGAGATATAGGGCCGCCGCCCCGTCGGAGAGCATATAGCGCAGGAAATCCTTCTCAAAGGCAATCGCCGGATGGTCCGACACCTCCTGCTCGCGGCGGTACTCCTCCTCGAAGAACTTGGACAGCAGCGACGGTGACACCAGTTCGGACATACTCACCACCGCGTTGTCGGAGTTGCCCATGCATACCGACATATAGGCAGTCTTCAAGGCGGCAAGCCCTGTCAGGCATACCCCGGCGAGGGAGTAGATTTCCAAAGGGTGTGAAAACGTCTCGCCGTGTACCATAGAGGCCTGCGACGGAAGATTCTGGTCGGGACTCGATGTACCGCAGGCAAGAAGCTGCACACCCTCCTTCTCCTTCGGGGATTTGAAAAGGCGGTCGATAGCCAACGCCGCCATTTGAGCGTTTGTATGCGTTATGCGCTGATTGCAGTCGAGGGCATAGTAACGCCCCGTTATGCCGTTCTGACGGAGGATGATGTTCTTTACTCTCGACGGGCGTCCTCCGATGCGTCCGAGGAAATCCTCCATGCGGTCGTTTTCCACGACCTCGTTCGGAAAGAAGGAGGATGTCCGGGTTATAAATGCTTTCTGGTACATAAAAAGTTTACATTACAAGATGAATGTAATGCAAACTTACTCAAAAAATCCTTTACAAAAAAATTATACCGTCAAAAATAATCATACGGTCTTATCCGGAGCCTTCATCAAACGGTATAAGGCAAATAGCACCCTGCGCAGATGCTCGACATCCAATCCGCCCAACATCGACTCATAGAAAGACTCGCCATAATACAGATAGACAAATTGCTCCGCGCTCGTCATTACATCCAAGTCGGAACGTAATTCGCCGCTGGCAATCGCATCAATGATTTTCGCGTTCCACATACTCAACTCATTGTTGCGGTTTATCAGATACTCGTCGTGCAGTTCGGGGAAATAAGCCCTTAACTGCAACAGGAGGAACAGATACGAGCGGCTCGCGTTCTGAGGCAAAATCTCGTCAATAAGTTTCTGCATACTCGCCATTGTGTCCCTGACGCCATCCACTGCCGCGTTTATGAAATCAAAGAACGTAGGCTGATTATGGTCATATTTATTTCTGACATCCTGCTTGTCAATGATATAATATTTGACGACCTGCCTAAACAGGCCGAATTTCGTCTTGGAATAATAGGATACCGCACCACGCGTCATTCCCGATTCCCGCTCTATATCGGTAAGGGTGACGGACTCGTAGTTTCTCGTTAGAAAGAGTTTGAACGCTGCCCGGTAAAGCTGTTCTCTCCTGTTGTCGGCGTGCATATGGTTGTCAGTCGTTTTTAAGTTTGCTTTCAGCAACAAAGTTAATAAAAGTGGCCGACAGCATCAAATAATTTACTAACTTTGTGGTAAATTACGGATAACACGCAAAACAGGCGCATGAGGTCGGAGCGTGTACAAAAGTGGAATTTTTTTGAAAGAACGCCCCGTCTTCCATGCGCCTTTTATACTTAACCCTGCTGGAATAAATTGCTGAATTTCGGGTCTTTGGCAATACGGGTTTTCTCATCATCGACAATCCGCCTGACCTCCGCCTTTATACGGTCGTAGTTGTCCTGTATCACCCGCTCCATTTCACACTCACCCGTCACCTTGTTGACAAAGCCGTTAATAACCGGGATTTCCTCGTATGCCTCCGTCTCCCTCCTGACCCTGTCGTTGTCAATGACAATCTCGGCATGAAAAATTTTCTGGTCGATGCGCTCGTCGAAGTTATCGGAGACAGCCCCGACAAACATACCCTGCGTCAGAGTCGAGATTTTGCTCGGAGGAATGAGGGAGTCCATCTGGGTGTTGAATGAGTGGCTGACGTCCTGACGGCTCACCGACATAGACTGCCGCCTCTGCAACACCTTTCCGAAACGCTCGGAAAGCGTCTTTGCAGTCTCACCCACGACTTGTCCCGAGAAGATGTTGCCGACGGTGTTCATCACCACGGCCGCCTCCTTATCGCCATAGTCGCGTTTGAGCTGGGAGAAATCCTGAAAACCGAGACACACCGCCACCTTGTTGCTTCTCGCGGTGGCGATAAGATTGTCGAGCCCCTTGAAATATATCGTGGGCAGCTCGTCGATTATCACCGCCGACTTCAGCCTGTTCTTCTTGTTAATCAGCTTTACGATGCGCGAATTGTAAAGGCCGAGGGCGGCCCCGTATATATTCTGACGGTCGGGGTTGTTCCCGACACACAAGATTTTAGGGCTTTCGGGATTGTTGATGTCGAGGGAGAACTCGCTTTCCGACATTACCCAGTATAGCTGCGGGGAAATCATTCGTGTAAGAGGGATTTTCGCCGACGCGATCTGGCCCTGAAGCTGGTCGGCCGCCCCTCCGAGCCAGGCATCCATAAATGGCGAAAGGTAGTTTTCAAGAGCCGGATAAGAGGTCAGAATCGGAAAAATATCCTTATACGGCCGACACAAAAACTCAATCGCATGGGGAAAGGTGCAGTATTTTCCGTTACGATAGATGCGTAAGAACCAGATTATCGCGGCCAAAAGGATAATCGGCGACTCCACAAAGAAATCACCCTGCTTGCTCACCCACGTTTTGTTGAGGTTGAGCATTATAGTGTAGGCCGACTCGTAGGCATCGGAAATGTCCGTCATAAACTCCGGCGCGATAGGATTGCAGCGGTGAGACCGCATCGGGTCGTCAAAGTTGATGACCCTGAATTCCGGCACTTTGCCCTTGTATCCCTCCTTGTGAGTGAGTAGGTGATTCATTGCGATGACGGACAGGTCGGGATACTTGAAGTCGTACAGGTAGGCACTGTAACCGTTTTCAATACACTGTCTTATATAATTGTTGACAATGGCGTATGACTTGCCAGAACCCGGAGTGCCGAGGACAATCGTCGCGCGAAACGGGTTGACGACGTTTATCCATCCCCTGTGCCACTTGCGCTTGTAGTAGAACCGTGTCGGAAGGTTGATTGAATAGTCGTTTTTCAACAACCGCGTCTCCTGCATGAACGACTCGTTTTCATTGTTGAAACGGTCATCCATTAAGTTGCCACGCAGTATGCGCCCCGCCCACACGCCTCCGAAAAGCAACGCCACATATCCGAGGGCGGTCGATGCGATATACAAGACAGTCCATCCCTTGCCGGGCATCCACCAGCAGCCGATGAAAAGCGCGAGGCCCAAAGCGAGGGCTGCCGCGACGTGTCTCCATTTTATACTCTCGCTCTTGACACCTCTGGTGCCGAAACAGGATATGGCGAGAAGAAGGAGCGCGAACCATTTCGCGTTGTTCGGGTTCTGGAAAATTCCGCACTCCGTATTGAGATTGTTCAATATCCGGTAAACCGTGATGACGAACCAGTTGCTGTGTACCACGGCAATGCCTGTGAACCACAGGATATTTGCAGCGACAATGGCGATGCTTATGCCCCTGACGAAATCCATTATCTTGGCAAGTGCCCGTAGGTCGTCTTCCTGCTGACTCATAAAATAAATATTTTTTGAATGTAATTAATTTCCGGGCTTTCTGCCCCTGCGTCTCCTTCGCCTCATGGCGCGGTAGAACGCCTCCTCCTCCGCATCGAAACCGGGTCCGACATGGAACAGGTCGAGACCGGGGATAGACGGCATATCATCCGTATTGCCGTGGGCCGCGTTCCCCACCGTACAGGCATTGCCGGTCTGCTGTCTCGGCACGGCGGCATCCCCGCCGGTATCCGGGTCAAAGGCATGGGGAGCCGGCTCCTCGATTTGCGGAGCACGGTCGCGAGTCTCCGTTTCGGGAACGGGAACAGGAGTATCCACGACGGACTCCCCGATGCTGTTGAACCTGCGCTCGAAGGCGTTTGCAGAATACTCCTTGCCGAGACGCGAACCGTTGAGCGCGCACATTGTGCTGTGGTCAATGAAGGTGATACCGTATATGCGCCCGGTGTCGGTATGCTTGAACACCACATCAATCCCTATGGATTTGAGCAGCGACACAAAGGTGTCCTTGTCGGTACACTGCAATAGCGCGTCGTCAACCCTGCGCCTTACAATATCTACGAGGTGTCGGTCGGCAATATCGTCCCTCGACCTGCCGAACCTGCCGTCAACGGCGGCGCGGCTCGCGAACTTGCCGAGACGTGACGCCTTGAACGGCGCGGCGACAGGAGTGCCGGAGTCGTCGGTCGCGAAATACACCAGACCGTGATACTCGCGCCCGTTCACCCTGCCGTCGGTCATTTCCGCCCTGACGTTGAACAGCGACAGCACCGCGTTCATCTCGCCGATGCTCTGGAACCGGTATCTCATGCCGACGAGTTTCACCACGGCGGCAACCTGACGTTTCAGGTCACCTTCCGAATTGATTTTCTCAATGGGAGTGTCGGGCGACACTTTCTGACGCTCCGCCGGCCGCAGACCGAACTCCCTCTCCAGCTCCCGGCAAATCTCCTTGCTGCGGTAGAAATTGTTCCTGTCGGAGACCGCCTTGCCGTCGGTACCGACGCGCAGGGCTACAATGTGGATATGGTGGCGGTCGATGTCCGTATGCTTCACCACTATGTACGGCATATCGCCGAACCCCATTCGCCGCATATACTCGTGGGCCAGAGATGTGTAGTCGGTATCGCTCAGGCGGTCGTCGGGATGCGGGTTGAGCGATATGTGCATCATCGGTTTCATCGTCTTGGTATTGGCCGGCATCCAGCGCATGAAATCCTCATAGACGCGGCGTATGTCCACCGCGCCCGAACCGTCGTTGTAGATTTTGTTGGTGTCAAGCATCCTGCCTTTCTCCTTGTTGAGTTTCTCCCCGTTGTAACGGATCGCGCCATAGAGGGAGTCGCCTAACGAGATTTTTGCAACCATGCCTCGTCAAATTTTCGTGCAAGGGCGACAATATCGCCGCTTATCCTCACCAGCTCTACAGTCTTGCGCTCCAGAGCGGACAGCAGCTTCATCGCCTTCTTCTCGGTGAAATTCTCACGGAGCGTCTTCACGAGGAGCGCGTATTCCACACCGACGGTACGGTATCGGGCGTTGAAGGATGATAAAAGGTCTATGAACTCGCGGGTCCCCTCGTCAACGTAGAACACCTTGAAAGGCTTATTGAAAAGTATTCCCTTTATGAACGCGGCCTTGTTCAAGGCTCCCGCCTTGTCGAACATCGAGAGAAAGACCTCGTTCTCCCGTGCGTCGAGACGCACGACGTAGCGGAAAACGGCAGGATTGATTTTTGGCGGTCTCCCGCCACGGTTGAAATTCTGCGCCATAATCGGTAGATTAAGCGTGTCACAAACTGCGGACCGCAGTAAAAACGGCTACGGGGTTTACGACTTCGGAGTAAACCCTTCCCCCGGTGGAACCGGCAAGGGTTGAGAGGCACTAACTTGGTTTCCAGTGCCTGTCAACATACCTTGCAATGCTCATGTGAGCATAGGGAAATGACTGAAAAACGGGAATAAAAAAGAGGTCGGGCTATCCTGTGAGAACAAAGCGGGAGAACCTCCCGTCACGGCAAAAAAACATAGGCCTTGACCTGTCGCATGGCGGCGTTTTCGCATTAAGGCATCCGCAAAAAGACGTTTGCCAACGGCTGCGAAACTGTATCCTGCCGCGTTTCGGCTGATGATTGCGTGTATGAGCCTAACAACGGGAAAGGCTTTAAGGTTTTCAGAGTCGGCAATCTTCGGCAAAACATCAGCAATCTTCGGAAAGTCAATATGTTACGAAAACTATTCTTGAATTGCTGACGTTATGATTGCGTATCCGGCCAGTTCCCCGGCTGTATGACATACCGCTCACATCATGAATAATTCAGACGAGTGACGCGACAATCCTCCCGCCGTTCAGCGGAAACAATGCAATACTTAAAGACTATATGACTGAACGGCCCGACGACTGCACGACACTTCAGATGAAAGCCGTGTTGAGTGCATTGTCATGGGAACGGCTGAATATTCCCAAAGTCAGACCGGTGACTGACGCAGACACTGTAGCGTCAGTCCTTCCGGTTACTGAAAGGCCGGTTGGCCGAATTGTCAAACCATTAGAATAATGGATGATTGGATTCCCGTGTGACCAATCACTCAGATGACTGAATGATTGAGTGACTGAATGACTGAATGACCGGGTGACGGACTCATCCCCGTAAGGGATGACCGTTCAGCAGGAAAGCCGTATGATTGCGTGGCTGAACCTTCCAATCACCGGGCACCTGACGTACCGTGGGGCACAGGGCGATTTTCACCCCCGCGTCAGCAATGCCGACCAAGGCACGGACAGGTGCCGCACGGCGGTCCGCCGTTTCCACAACCACATACCACTGTATAGAAATGACAGAACCGGTTTTTGTGGCTTTCGCCACCCAGAAAGGCGGAGCCGGAAAATCAACACTCACGACGCTTGTCGCGAGCTGCCTCCACTATCTCTACGGCAGAAAGGTACTTGCCATAGACTGCGACGCAAGACAGCACAGCATGGTCGAGTACCGCAGGAAGGACAGGCTGGTGATAAGGGAGAACCCCGCTGTCAAGAGACGCTTCACCAAGTTCATGCACGGCTTCGGGGGCAGTGTCTATGAGATAATCAGCAGCGGGCCGGGCGAGGCACTCGCCACAGCCCAGAAAGCGATAGATGACGGCTATGCCGCCGACTTCGTGTTCTTCGACATCACGGGCACGGTCAACGACCGCGACATTGTGACGCTCCTTTCGGCGATGGACTATCTCTTCGTCCCGATAACGCCAGAGACTGGAGACCTCAAAAGTTCCCTCGGATTCGCGCACAACGTCCGCGAGTGCATGATACTCACCGGCGAGTCGCGCATCAAGGGTACATACCTCGTCTGGAACAAGGTGCAGGCGAAAGACCGCGACAGCCTGTGCCAGCTCATAAACCGCTATGCCGCCTCCATGTGCATAGAATCTCTGGAGACCATACTCCCGATGAGCGTGAAATTCACCAAAGACGGTGCTGAGACAGGGAAAGGTGCCGTTTTCCGCTCCACCTTCATGCCTCCCGACAGGAAGATGCTGAAAAACAGCTATCTGCCCGAACTGGTGGATGAGATACTCCAAACCATAACCTCCGACGAATATGCCGACAAGACGTGAGACAAACTTCGACGCCGACAAGTTCCTCGACACCTACGAGGACAGGACCGCCTCCGCGATGCGTGACCCGGCTGCCGCCAAAGAGCCGCCCCGTCAGGCGGCGAAAGCCCCCGAAACACCCGTGCCCTCTCCAAAGGAGGTGGAATATATGGAGAAATACCTCCTGCCCCAAAAATATGTACGGGTGATAAAGAGCGGAAAGCAGGTCGCTGTCAGCGACGAGTTCAAGGTCAAGATTCAGAAACTCCTGTTGTTTTTCTCCGAGGGGGGAACGATAGCCGGATATGTCAACAACGTGCTGGAGCAGCATTTCCGGGAATTCGACGACGTTATCCAGCGAATGTTCAACAACACCAAGCAGATTTAGAGATGGCAGACGAAAATAAAAATGACATTAAAGGACGTCCGGGCAGGGAAATTGAGAGCCCGGCCCAAAAGGAGGCGGAGGCCTACCGCTCCATGTTCCTCGAACCGGGGGAAGTCGGAGCGCGGAAAGGCATATTCGTCCCGCGTGAACTGGTGGACCGGCTGAAGATGTCGGTGCCCCTCCTTGACGTGGAGGGCCTCACAATCGGGGTCTATGTGACACGGATACTCCTTCGGCACCTGTCGGACAACGCCGGCATACTGAACCTCCTTATGGAGAAAGGCAAGAAAAAGACGCGCCTATGAACACAGTCCTGAGCGTATTGATAATCTGCGGCTTCCTCTACCTGTCGTTTGTGACGTGGATGTTCCGCAGGAAAGAGGGGGATACAAAGCCTCCCTCGAAAGAAGAGGCACAGCCTCCCGCCTCCGGCTCCCCGCTCTCGGTGGTCCCCAAAAGCGACTTCGACATGGAGGACTTCCGGAAATCACTCGCCGCCACGCTGACATCAGCGGTCAGACAGGCACTTGGGGCTGAGACCGTGGAATCCGACCCAGCCGGAAACCACGGCGGCGACAATGACGGCGACAATGACGAAGAAGACCCCGACATGGATGATGTTGATCCCGGACTGGTATCCCCTCCGGCCACGGGCGACAGCATCGACGAGATTGAGGAAGCGCTGAACGTGGCTATCAATCCCGGTGCCGATAACGTCAGCAAGGCCAAGGCCGGAGACGTGCTGTCCGGTATGCGCGACGTGGTTTTCATCGGCAGGCTGATGGAGGCCGACAGGCGAATAAGCGACGGTGTGATGGACTGCATCGCGGAGAGTATGCGCATGAGGAACGCAGCCCGCGGCAGGAAGAAAGGCAGCCCGGCACCGAAAGCCAAGGCAAGGCCGGTGGATATAGGCGGAGTCCTCCGGGACCCGGATTTTGTGAAACATAAAAAAGACAACGATGAAGAAAGCTGATTACGGATGATGCCGCCAGAGGCACAGCACAGGCCCGTCGAGGCCCCGACACAACCCGCGTCGGGAGAATAGAAGCCCGGCGCACAATACAAGACCCGTATGAAAACAGCAAAAAACAAAATGATGATTCTCAAAGGACGGTTCGTCCTCGCCATGCTCATGGTCCTCTGCTCGGTGCAGTTCATGAGCGCAGCAGGCAACGGCCTTTCGGGTATCAACGAGGCAACCAACATGGTGTCCTCATATTTTGAGCCCGGCGTGAAACTTATCTACGCCATAGGCGCGGTAGTGGGTCTCATAGGGGGTGTAAAATGCTACTCCAAATGGTCGAGCGGCGACCCCGACACCTCCAAGACCGCCGCGAGCTGGTTCGGTGCCTGTATCTTTCTCATAGTGGCAGCCACAATCCTCAAATCCTTCTTCCTCTGATGCCCGAATACTCTATAAACAAGGGCATAGGCCGCAGTGTGGAATACCGGGGACTGAAAGCGCAATACCTTGTGATTTTCGCCGTGGGGCTGCTGTCAATGTTCATACTGTTCGTGGTGATGTACGTCGCGGGGGTGCCCCAGTGGTTCTGCATCGGCTTCCCCGCCGTTGCCGCCCCCTCCCTCGTGTGGCTCACCTTCCGGCTCAACGCCAGATACGGGCAGTACGGACTCATGAAACTCGGCGCGGCAAGATTCCGTCCGCGCTACATAATCAACCGCAAGCGTATCAAACGACTAATAAAGACAAGAAATGCGAAACACGCTTAAAGCGACTACGCTCGAAAGCAAGCTCCCCATTCTCGCCGTCGAACACGGCTGCATCATCTCAAAGGACGCCGACATCACGGCGGCCTTTGAGGTGGGGCTCCCGGAGCTGTTCACCGTCACCTCCGCGGAATACGGGGCCATGCACTCGGCATGGTGCAAGGCCATAAAGGTGCTGCCCCGTTTCTCGGTGGTACACAAGCAGGACATATTCGTCAGCGAGAAATACCGCCCGGAGTTGCAGAAAGAGGGTCTTTCGTTCCTCGACCGCTCCTTTGAGCGTCACTTCAACGAAAGGCCGTATCTCGACCACCGTTGCTACCTGTTCCTGACCAAGACCACCCGCGAGAGGGCGCGGCAGCAGAGCAATTTTTCCACACTCTGCCGCGGGCGCATACTCCCGAAGGAACTTGACCACGAGGCCGTCGTGAAGTTCATGGAGTCGGTGGAGCAGTTCGAGCGCATCATCAACGACTCCGGCCACATCACCCTGCGCCGTCTGACCGACGGGGAGCTGGTAGGCACTGACACATCTTCGGGACTGATCGAGAAATATATGTCCCTCTCTATGGATGACGTCGCCTGTCTTGAAGACATAGACCTCTCGGCACAGCAGATGAGGATAGGCGACAATATGCTTTGCCTCCACACCCTGTCGGACACCGACGACCTGCCGGCCAAGGTCGGCACCGACAACCGCTATGAGCGGTTATCGACCGACCGCTCGGACTGCCGCATGAGCTTCGCGTCACCTGTCGGACTGCTTCTGCCATGCAACCACATCTACAACCAGTATGTGTTTGTTGACGACCACGACGAGAACCTCGCGAAGTTTGAGAAGACGGCCCGCAACATGAACAGCCTATCCAAGTACAGCCGTTCAAACGCTATCAACAAGGAGTGGATAGACCTATATCTCAACGAGGCGCACAGTTACGGTCTGACGTCGGTCAGGGCGCATTTCAACGTCATGGCGTGGAGCGACGACGCCGAGGAGCTTCGCCGCATCAAGAACGATGTCGGCGGACAGCTCGCCACAATGGGATGTATGCCCAGGCACGACACCATCGACTGCCCGACGCTGTTCTGGGCGGGGATGCCCGGCAACGAGGCTGATTTTCCTGCCGAGGAAAGTTTCTACACGTTCATCGAGCCGGCGGCCTGTCTCTTTACGGCCGAGACAAACTACCGTTCCTCGCTGTCGCCTTTCGGAATAAAGATGGTTGACAGGCTCACCGGGAGACCGGTACACCTCGACATATCGGATGAGCCGATGAAACGCGGCATAACCACCAACCGCAACAAGTTCATCCTCGGGCCGTCAGGCAGCGGAAAGTCATTCTTCACCAACCATCTGGTGCGCCAATATTTCGAGCAGGGTGCCCATGTGCTGCTGATTGACACCGGCAACTCGTATGAGGGACTGAGCAACCTTATCCGCAACCGTACACACGGGGAGGATGGCATATACTACACCTATACGGAGGACAGCCCGATTTCATTCAACCCTTTCTACACCGAAGACGGGGTGTTCGACGTGGAGAAGAAGGACAGCATCAAGACCCTGCTGCTTACACTCTGGAAGTCGGAGGACGACCATGTGAGCAAGACCGAGAGCGGCGAGCTTGGTTCCGCGCTGTCAATGTTCCTCGACAAGATGCGGTCAGACGGCAATATAGTCCCGTGTTTCAACTCCTTCTACGAGTTCATGCGCGACGATTACCGGGCTGAAATGGCGCAGCGTCCCATACCCATATATAAACAGGACTTCGACATCGACAATTTCCTGACCACGCTGAGGCAGTATTACCACGGGGGCCGTTTCGACTTCCTGCTGAACTCCAAGGAGAACATCGACCTGCTCGGCAAGCGTTTCGTGGTGTTCGAGATTGATTCGATACGCGACAACAAAGAGCTGTTCCCGGTGGTGACGATCATCATCATGGAGGCCTTCATCAACAAGATGCGCCGTCTGAAGGGTATCCGCAAGCTCCTTATCGTGGAGGAGGCATGGAAAGCGTTGTCCACCAGCACGATGAGCGAATACCTCAAATATATGTTCAAGACGGTTTGCAAGTATTTCGGCGAGGCAGTCGTGGTGACCCAGGAGGTTGACGACATCATATCCTCGCCGGTGGTGAAGGAGACCATAATCAACAATTCCGACTGCAAGATACTCCTCGACCAGCGAAAGTACATGAACCGCTTTGACCAGATACAGTCGCTGCTCGGACTCACCGACAAGGAGAAGGCCCAGATATTGTCGATAAACCTCGCCAACAACCCGAACCGGCTTTACAAGGAGGTGTGGATAGGGCTTGGAGGCACACAGTCCGCGGTCTATGCGACCGAGGTCAGCCGTGAGGAGTATTACTGCTACACCACCGAGGAGACCGAGAAAATCAAGGTGCAGGAAACCGCGCGGAGACTCGGAGGCGACATCGAGGCGGCTATCAAACTTTTAGCAAACGAAGACAAAGAATTATGATTGACCAGATTATTTCGACAGTCGGCGACTTCATGTCGTCACTGTCCCCGACGATAATTTATCGCTACCGGGTTTTAATGGTGCTGTTATGCGCCTTCAACGCCCTCCTGCTGCTGTTCCTGCTTTTCAGGACTCCGGCCAGTATCCGCCGACGTGACAGGTTTTTCCTGTCGGCTCTTGCCGACATCGTGGCGGACCGTTTCGCCGAAGACGCGGGCAAGGCGTTTTCAAACGCCCTCAATTCCAGATTTCCCGTTGACGACGAGACGGACCCGCGCAATAAAATCAGCGGCAGGTGGCACGTCCCGATTATCGGGATGACATTGGACATCCGCAAGGAAAGAGGCTTCTGGCGGGCAGACATAGAGGGCCATTATTGCGGACACTCATACGCGGACAACACGGTCATGCGCTATCTTGACAACGAGACATTCGACAAGAACCTATATACCGCGCAAGGCAAGAGATATTGGACTGTCGCATACGACGAACTGCTCGACACCCTTTTCATCCCGGAACTGGATATGACCTTCATCCGTCAACCGGACACCCCTGTTCCCGATATGCGGGTACAGATCATGGATGTGGTATCAGATGAACCGCAGGGACACGAACAGCTCCACGAACCGGATGCCGCGTTTGAAGAACTTTCAGAGACTCCCGGCAGGGAGAACGGTAACGAGCCGGAAAAATAGCGATGTATGAATATACTACGGATAATACTGATAATCATAACGGCCTGTGTCGCCGTTGTCGCCCTCCTCCTGAGACTCGCGTTGCGGACACTCTCTTTCGGTGTAAGGCTCATAGGAGGATTGGCCTCCAGAATATATTAACGAAAAAAAATAACAAAACATGGCAAGACTGAAATACATTATGGCGGCACTCCTGATGTGCCTCCTTTTCGGCGCGGGGAGGGCAAACGCCCAGTGGACTGTGATTGACCCCTCCAACATCGCCCAGAGCATCGTCAACAACTCGAAGTCTCTCGTTCAGGAATCCAAGACGGCGACGCACATGGTGAAGTCGTTTCAGGAGACGGTGAAGATTTACGAGCAGGGAAAGAAATATTACGACGCGCTCCGCTCGGTCAACAACCTTGTGCGCGACGCCCGCAAGGTGCAGCAGACAGTCCTGATGCTCGGAGACATAAGCGAGACCTATGTGACCAACTTCCGCAAGATGCTCACCGACCCCAACTTCACATCATCGGAACTCTCGGCCATAGCCGCCGGGTACACCCGTCTGCTGGAGGAGGCCAACGGTGTCCTCGGAGAGCTTAAAAACGTTGTGAACATCACAACCATGTCCATGACGGACAAGGACCGCATGGACATAGTGGACCGGTGCTATAAGGAGATGAGCCGCTTCCGCAACCTTACGGCATACTATACCAACAAGAACATCTCCGTGTCCTATCTCCGCGCCAAGAAGAAGGCCGACACCCAGAGGGTCGTGAACCTCTACGGCAAGGGAGCGCAAAAATACTGGTAGCCCATGCTTTGCGCTATAGATTTCACAAACCTGCACACTATCCTCCGCTCG
>UMKG01019373.1_pt1 | contig 43471 bp, 24 predicted proteins | sample 1966261 | NCBI WGS metagenome assembly UMKG01 (sample SAMEA4836169, study PRJEB28245) | human gut metagenome | biome: gut microbiome; material: fecal sample | place: Denmark | collected 2008 | reverse complement strand
GCCGTATCGGCACTTAGAATTATGCGGTATTGCCTTTACTTTTGCCCCCCGGCAGGATATACTTAAAAGCAGAACAATACGGGCAGCCAGAAGCCCGGCCAAATATAAGGATGTGTTATCATGAACCTGAAAGGCAAAACCATTGTGCTGGGCATTACCGGCGGGATTGCTGCTTATAAAATGCCCAATGTGGCCCATGCCCTGGCCAAAGCCGGCGCCAATGTGCATGTGCTGATGACCAAAAATGCCACGGAGTTTATCACCCCGCTGGTGTTTGAAACCCTGACCAACAACCGCTGCATTGTGGATACCTTTGACCGCAACTTCCAGTATGATGTGGCCCATGTTTCGCTGGCCAACGCGGCGGATTTGATGCTGATCGCCCCGGCAACCGCAAATGTGATCGCCAAGCTGGCCCACGGCCTGGCGGATGACATGCTGACCACCGTTACCCTGGCGGCCCACTGCCCCAAGCTGGTGGCCCCCGCCATGAACACCCATATGCTGGAAAACCCCATCACCCAGGATAATCTGAAAACGCTGGAACATTACGGTTTCACCGTCATTCCCTCCGGTTCCGGCCTGTTGGCCTGCGGCGATACGGGCTCCGGCCGCCTGCCCGATGAGGGCATTCTGGTGGACTATGTGGCACGGGAGCTGGAACACGAAAAAGACATGCAGGGCATGAAAGTGGTGGTTTCCGCTGGCGGCACCCGCGAACCGATGGACCCGGTGCGCTACCTGACAAACCATTCCACCGGCAAAATGGGCTATGCCGTGGCCCGCGCCTGCATGCTGCGCGGCGCGGATGTGACGCTGCTGACATCTTCCGACTTGCCGCCGGTTCCGTTTGTCAAAATGGTGCCTTTTGCCACCGCGGCAGAACTGTTTGAAGCTGTCAAGGCCAACGCCATGGATGCGGATGCCCTGGTGATGGCCGCCGCTGTGGCGGACTACCGCCCGGCCCAGGTGGCGCAGGATAAGATCAAAAAGCACGATGGTGAACTTTCAATTGAGCTGGAACGCACGGATGACATTCTGGGCTGGGTCGGCGAGCACAAGCCGGAGCAGTTGTTTGTCTGCGGCTTTTCGATGGAAACGAAAGATCTGATCGAAAATTCTACTGCCAAGCTGCACAAGAAAAACATGGATATGATTGTGGCCAACAATGTCAAGGTGCCCGGCGCCGGTTTTGGCGTGGATACCAACGTTGTAACCCTGATTACCGAAAGCATTTCCACCGCGCTGCCGCTGCAAAGCAAGGATGATGTTGCCATGCACATTGCGGACGTCATTGTGGAAGCAAAGCGGAAAAAACAGAAAAAGTAAGGCAATACCGCATAATTCTAAGTGCCGATACGGCGAGCGAGGTGCGGCAGATGCCAAGCCAAAAGCGCAGATAATACTGGATGCTGCAAAGGTGAGCGCCGCCAGTGGCGGAAACAGCGAACCGAAGCAGGGGCAGCGGTCGCAGAGTGCGAGGGGCTTTTGCCCCCGAAGCACGATGCGGGTACCGCAACCCGACATTATCGAGCATTTTGGCAACGCAGATGCCGTGCCGCAGCCGCCGGAGCGGTGCTTAAGCCGCAAGGCGGGAATTGTGCGGTGTTGCCTAAAGCTGCCCCCGCAAAAGAAACGAAGCAGCAAAAGAATAAGCTGATTTGGCACCCCTGCAGCCGCGCAGGGGTGCTTTTGCATGTGCACACAATTTTCACATCCTGGCAAAAAAACGACGCACAATTTTCACAAATAGGCAGTATACTTCTGGATAGTTCAGGGGTACGCCTGCCCTGCGGCGGGCGGCCCCCAAGAAAAGGGGAGTGCATCCATTGATCGAAGTCAAGCATTTGACCAAGCGTTACGGAAAACACACCGCGGTCGATGATATCAGCTTCACTGTGCAGGACGGCTGTATTTACGGCCTGCTGGGGCCCAACGGCGCCGGCAAATCCACCACAATGAACATGATCACCGGGTATCTTGCGCCCACGGGCGGCACCGTTGCCATTGACGGCCATGATGTTCAGGAAGAGCCCAAGGAGGCCAAAGCCTGCATCGGCTACCTGCCGGAAATTCCGCCGCTGTATACCGATATGACCGTGCAGGAATACCTGCTGTTTGTCAGCGAGCTGAAAGGCAAAAAGAAAAAAGCGGACCGCGTGCAGGATGTAGCGCAGGCCGTGCAGCGCGCTGGGCTGCAGGAAATGGAAAAGCGGCTGATCCGCAACCTTTCCAAAGGCTACCGCCAGCGCGTTGGCATTGCCGCTGCGCTGCTGGGCAGCCCCAAGGTGATCATTCTGGACGAACCCACCGTTGGCCTAGACCCCGCCCAGATGATCGAGATCCGCAACCTCATCCATGACCTGGGAGAGACCCACACCGTCATCCTTTCCAGCCATATCCTGAGCGAAGTGCAGACGATCTGTGACCGCGTGCTGATTATTGCGCACGGTAAAGTGGCCGCCCAGGGCACGCCGGAAGAGCTGGCCGCCCAGTTGGCTGCCCGCGGCATGATTGCCGCCACGGCACTTGGCACCAAAGAACAGATTCTGGCCGCTGCCGCCAAGGTGGAGGGCCTGACCGACCTGCGCGTGACCGCAGAAAAGGGCGATGAAGTCAGCTTTACCGCCACCAGCACCGCCGGTGCAGACCTGCGCGCGGCCCTGTCTAAGGCGCTGGCCGAAGCTGGCTGCCCGGTTGTGTCCTTGACAAGCGATACGATGAGTTTGGAGGATATCTTCCTACAGATCACCGAGACTGCACCGGAGAAAGCCCAGCCGGAAGAAACCGAAGAACCGGCTCCGGAAGCGGCTGCCGCACAGCCGGAACAGTCTGCTGAGCCTGCCGAACCGCAGGCCCCGGCGGATGATACTCCGGAACAACCGGAAGCCGAAAACGACCAAAAGGAGGAAGAGTGAGCCATGTTTGCCATTTTTAAGCGGGAACTGCGCAGCTATTTCACCAGCCTGGTCGGCTATGTTGTCATTGGTGTTATGCTGGCGTTTACCGGGTTGTATTACTCCGCCAACTGCCTGGTGTATGGCACGTCGGATTTTTCAACCGTTTTGTATTCTACCACGCTGGTCATGCTGTTTTTGCTGCCGGCGCTGACCATGCGCAGCTTTGCGGATGAACGCCGCAATAAAACTGACCAGCTGCTGCTCACCAGCCCGGTGGGTATCCCTTCTATCGTGATGGGTAAGTACTTTGCCCAGCTGGCGGTGTTTGCCGTGCCCATGGCGGCAGCGGCCATCATGCCGCTGGTGCTCACGGCCTTTGGCACCATCTCCCTTACCAGCGCTTACGCCACCTGGCTGGCGTACTTTTTGATGGGCGCTGCCTGCATTGCCATCGGCACCTTTGTCTCCGCCCTGACGGAAAACCAGATCATTGCGTACCTGGCTACTTTTGGTGCGCTGCTGATCTGCTACCTGATGAACGGCATCAAGAGCCTGTTCACCAGCGGCAACACGCTGGCATTCATCGTGTTCTGCGTGGTGCTGGCGGTTGTGGCTCTGCTGGTCGGTCTGGCCTGCAAAAATGTCACGGTGGGCAGCGCGGTGTTCTGCGGCGGTGCCGTGGTGCTGGTGCTGCTGTTTAAGCTGCGCCCGGCCTGGCTGCTGACCGGCTTTAACAGCGTGCTTGGCGCGCTGGCACTGTTCCAGCCGTTTACGGATTTTGTGGGCGGCATGTTCAGCGTGACCGGCATTGTGTATTATCTATCGGTGGCGGGACTGTTCCTCTTCCTGACGGGTCAGGCACTGGAACGCCGCCGCTGGAATTAAAGAGGGGGGTCCGACGATGAACTTTAAGAAAAAGAACGCGGCCAATGCCCCTGCCCCTAACCAGGCACAGCAGGCAGCGCGCCGCCGCAGCCTGCGCAGCGGTGCTTACGCCAGCGTGCTGGCCGTTGTGGTGCTGGTGCTGGTAATTCTGCTCAACCTTGTGGTGGGCGCGGTGCCCACCAAGTTTACCCAGTTTGATATTTCCACCGGCAAAATGTTCACCCTGAGCGATACCACCAAAACCATGCTGCAGGAACTGAACACCGATGTGACCGCCTATTACCTGGCGGAAACCGGCAACGAGGATTCCAACATTACGCGAATTCTGGACCGCTATGCGGGCGAAAGCAGCCATTTTACCTGGCAGCAGCGCGACCCCGCGCTGTACCCCACCTTTGCACAGCAGTATGACGCGCAGAACGCAAGCTCCTCCAGCGTGATCCTTGTATGCGGGGATAACCACACCGTGGTGGACTACAATGATATGTATACGGCGGATTATTCCAGCTATTATACCACCGGCAGTTACACAATGAGCTTCTCCGCTGAGAACGCGTTGTCCTCCGGCATTGCCAAGGTCACGCGGGAGAACAGCTTTGTGCTGTACCAGCTGACCGGCCACGGCGAATCCAGCCTGGAAAGCGATTTTACCGAAACGCTGGATAATTCCGGCGTTACCATGCAGGACCTGAACCTGCTGACCACCGATACAGTGCCCGAAGATGCCGCAGCCCTGCTGATCAACGACCCGCAGGCGGACCTTTCCACCCTGGATGCCGCTGCCATCAAGACCTATCTGGAAAACGGCGGCCACCTGTTTGTGACCACCGATCTGACGGTGAGCACCCCCAACCTGGATGCCCTGCTGGCAGAGTACGGCATGACCCGCCAGGAAGGCCTTGTGATTGAAAACGACAGCAACTATTACCTTTACGGCACTGCACAGACGTGTCTTTTGCCGAACTTGAGTTCTAACGAGATCACCGCGGGCGTGACCGACGGCATGCATGTCTTTACCCCCGTGGCACAGGGCATTGTGAAGGGCGACAGCACCGATGACCTGACCCTGACCACCCTGCTGAGCACCAGCAGCACGGCTTACGCCATGCAGGATTACGCCCAGGCATCCACCGCTGAGCAGGGTGCAAATGATCCCAACGGCCCCTTTAACATTGCCGTTGCCGCCAGCAACAGCACCACTGGTGCAAAGGTAGTGTGGGTGAACTGCGCTAATCTACTGAACAGCAAGGGGATAGAGTATGTCGCTAGGGAATATGCCTCGTTGTTGATTGGTGGCAACGCACAGCTACTAACAAGTACCATGAACTGGATGACCGGCGAAGAAAACGGTGTGGTGATTGACAGCAAGAGTATGAGCGCCGAAACCTTGACGGTACCTGCCAAGGCCACCATGCTGCTTGGCCTGCTGTTTACCATTGTGGTGCCGCTGGCCTTTATCGTGGCCGGTATTGCCATCACTTTGGTGCGCCGCCGCCGTTGATATTTCCAGTGCCGCAGAAACCTTAGGAGATAACAGCCAATGAACACAAAGAAAATGTTGCCCCTTTTTGTGCTGGTTCCCGTGGTGGTTGTGCTGGGCGTTGCCCTTGGCGTGCTGAACCATGCAGACACCGAGGAAGAGGATACCAGCATTGCACTGTGCAGCCTGGATGCTGACAGTGTGACCGCGATCGCCTACAAAGACGCCAGCGATGGCGCAACGTTGGAATCCGCCCTGACCAAAACGGATGATACCTGGACACTGGATTCTGACCCCGCGCTGCCCCTTGACCAGAGTAAGGCCCAAGGCGTTGCCGACAGCATGACCGCTCTGACCGCGCTGCGCGAACTGAGCGATGACGCCGACGTTGCCAGCATGGGCTTTGATACCCCGACTTATGAGCTGAGCCTGAAAACGGCAGATACCGAATGGACGCTGACCGTTGGCAGCAAGAACTCCATCACAAACAACTGGTATGCCCGCCTGAGCGCAGACGGCCCGGTGTATACGCTGGACAGTTCGGCCCTGAGCGGCATCTGCAAAACCGCAAAGCAGCTGTATGCCGCCCAGAGCATTACGGACATAGATGTGGACGATGTGACCAAGATGGTGGTGCAGACCGCCAACGGCGGAACCCTGAGCTTTGCCCAGAATGACAGTACCTGGACGCTGACGGATGATGCGGAGTATAACCTGAATCAGGATATCGTCAAAAAGATGGCGAGCACCATCTGCGATCTGAAAACCAAGTGGAGCGTGACCGAACCGCAGGCCGATGCCGTGTATGGTCTGGATACCCCCAATGCCATCGTTACCCTGATCGCATCGGACGGCACCAGCATCCAGTGCAGCTTTGGCGGCAACGACGCCGAGGACGATACCCTGTGCTACCTGCGCAGCTCCGGCGCAGCAGGCGTTGTGTATGAAGTGAGCACTGACGCCCTGAACGCCTTTGCCTATGACAAGGCAGCGCTGGAAGCCGAGGAGGAAGCCACCCCCGAAACCGCCGATGTTGCCGCCGAAGACCCGGTTGGCAATGACAATACCGTTGATGATGAATAATCGGTCCGGCAGCAAAGCCTGAACCAATGCAAAGCCCCCGGCACGGTGCCAAACCACTGTGCCGAGGGCTTTTTGCAGAGTAATGCGGGATTTTACCACTTGATTCCTGTAAATTCCGTTCCATTCTGCCGCGAGACATGGTATAATCAAAATACAATAGGCAATACCGCACAATTCCCGCCTAACGGCTCAAGTACCGCTCCGGCGGCTGCGGCACGGCATCTGCGTTGCCAAAATGCTCGATAAGACATCCAGTATTATCTGCGCTTTTGGCTTAGCATCTGCCTCACCTCGCTCGCCGTATCGGCACTTAGAATTATGCGGTATTGCCAATAAAACACGCCGCAAGGCCAGCATATGCAGCAGGGCGCGTTGTGCGGGGAAAATGGCATTTCCCTATAGTGACCGCAGGGGCGCACATTGTGCGCCCGCCAACTTAAGGCAAAGATATTTCCCTGTGAAAATATGGATAGAGAAAATGCCTTTTATGTAACAATTTGGATGACTTCTTCGTTTATCTTATTAGAGGATACACCCTAGACAAACAGCAGGGGGCGGTAAGCATGAAAAAAAGATTCGCGGCATTTGTGTCAACCGTTTTGGCGGCAGTTTTGTGCGCTTGTTCTGCTGCCCCAAAAGATGTACTCCCCAATAAGGCGGCCCAGCCGACCGAAGCACCAACACAGCAAGCCCAAACCACGCAGGCAGCACCCACGGAACAGCCCACCCCGGAGCCGGACCCCGTGCAGCAGCTGCTGGAGGAGATGACGCTGGAACAAAAGGTGGGGCAGCTCTTTCTTGTTCGACCCGATTCCCTGGACTTGAGCCAAACGCAGGACCAGATCAACGATGCCAAGGCGGACGGCATGACCGAACTGACGGATGCCATGCGCCAGACTTTGGCGGAGTACCCGGTGGGCGGCGTGGTGATCTTTGGCAAAAATCTGGAAAGCCCGCAGCAGATCACCCAATTCCTGGACGATTTGCAGCAGGCGAGCGATACGCCGCTCTTTACTGCCATTGATGAGGAGGGCGGCCTGGTGGCGCGCCTTGCCAACAATGCCGCGTTTGACCTGCCCCAATACGAAAGCGCTGCGGCGGTGGGAACATCCGGTAACCCGGAAGATGCCCGCGCCATGGGCCGCACCATTGGCGGCTACTTAAAAGAATATGGCTTTAACCTGGATTTTGCCCCTGTGGCCGATGTGAACACCAACCCCGATAACCCGGTCATTGGTACCCGCGCGTTCAGCAGTGAACCGCAGACCGCCGCCGACCTTGTGGGCGGGGCGTGCGCCGGGTTTGTCGATGCGGGCATTGCCTGCACCCTCAAGCATTTCCCCGGCCATGGCGATACCAGTGAGGATACCCACGTTGGCACCGTAACGCTGAACAAAACGCTGGATGACCTGCGCAGCTGTGAGCTGGTGCCCTTTGCCCAAAATGTGAACAATGCTCCGCTGATTATGGCGGCCCACATTACCGTGCCGCAGGTAACAGGGGACGATACCCCGGCCTCCCTTTCCAGCGTCATGCTGACTGATCTTTTGCGCGGGGAGTTGGGCTATCAGGGCTTGATCGTGACGGATTCGCTGGCGATGCAGGCCATCACCGATGTGTATACCCCCGGTCAGGCGGCGGTCAAGGCGCTGCAGGCCGGTGCAGACCTGCTGCTGATGCCCAACGGCCTTGCCGATGCCTATACCGCCGTGCTGGAAGCTGTGCAGGATGGTACCATCCCCCAGCAGAGACTGGACGAAAGCGTGCAGCGCATTTTGCAGTGCAAATACCAATACGGCATCCTGACGCAGTAACGCGGTGCCGTTTATAAGGAGAATGAAAATGCCTAAGTATACAGTAGACGGTTCGTTTTTTGTGCAGCAGCTTTCCGGCATCCAGCGCTATGCGCGGGAAATACTCGCTGCCATGGACCCCATGCTGGAACCCGGCGAGCTGGAAGTGGCGGTTCCGCCGGATTGTATCGTTCCCGAATACCGCAATATCAAGGTGGTCACCCTGCCGCAGTCCAGCGGCATTTTGGGTTGGCAGCGGGTGTATGGCCGATATCTGGCACAAAGCGGGCGTTGCTGGCTGGGCATGTGCAACGTTATTCCCATGTTCCACCGTGGGAACGAGGGCATTGCCGTGGTGCATGATGTGTGCTATAAAGCACGCCCGGATTTTTATACCGACCTGCGCGGCCGCACCAGCGCTGTCTGGCACTGCATGCAGTATGCGGCCATTGCCAAAAAGGCCAGAAAAATCGTGACGGTCTCGGAATTTTCCAAAAGCGAGATCGTGAAATATTACCATGTGAACCCTGAAAAGATCACTGTGGTGTATAACGCCTGGCAGCATATGCAGCGCGTGCGCCCTGACCCCATGCTGTTTGGTGAGTACAGCAAGTGGCCGCAGCTGAAAAAGGGCGAGTATTATTTCTCAATGTCCAACCTACTTAAAAATAAGAACTTTCCCTGGGTGCTGCGCGCTGCGCAGAGCAAACCCCAGGTTATGTTTGCAATTGCGGGCGGCGGCAGCCTTGCCAAAGAGGCCGCTGCCCTGGGGTTGGACCACCTGAACAACGTGATGTACCTTGGCTATGTGACGGACGGCGAAGCCAAAAGCCTGATGGAAAACTGCAAGGCGTTTTTGTTCCCCACGCTGTATGAGGGGTTCGGCATCCCCCCGCTGGAAGCCATTGCCTGCGGTGCTCCACGCGTGATGGTGAGCAATACCCCCTGCATGCGGGAAATTTACGGCTCCCACGCTGATTACATTGACCTTTCCACCAACCACGGCAGTGTGGACCATGTAACCCCCGGCCGGGATGCCGCCGCCGTACTGCAAAAATACTCATGGGAAGGCAGCGCCCGCCGCATGCTGGAGGTGTTGCGCGAGCCATGACCGTAACGATACCGGGTGATTTCGATCTGCAAAAAATAGCCGCCAGCGGCCAGGCGTTCCGCATTGCGCAAACGCCGCAGGGCTGGCGGTTTTTGGCCGGGGATAAGCTTTTATACCTGCAGCCCGGCAGCGGTGATACGTATACAGCTAGCTGTACCCCGGAAGAATGGCAGGGCTTCTGGCACCGCTATTTTGATTTGAACCGCAATTATGCGGCCATCCGCGCCGCGGTGCCCAAACAGGATGCCTACCTTTGCGCAGCGGCCCGGGCCGGGGCGGGCATCCGCATTCTGCGCCAGGACGCCTGGGAGATGCTGGTTACCTTTATCATCAGCCAGCGCAAAAATATCCCGGCCATTCAGGCTTGTGTGGAAACGCTGTGTACCCGGTACGGTGCGCCGCTACTGCAGCCGGGCGGGAATGTGCTGTATGCGTTCCCAACGGCGCAGGCGCTCGCCGCGGCAGGGGAACAGGCATTGCGGGACTGCGCGCTGGGCTACCGCGCCCCGTATGTTCTGGCTGCCGCCCAGGCAGTTGCAGCGGGAGCGCTGGACCTTGCCGCGCTGGAAACCCTGCCCGATGCCCAGCTGCTGGAAGCTTTGATGCAGCAGCACGGCGTGGGCATCAAGGTGGCCAACTGCGTAGCCCTGTTTGCCTATGGCCGCATGGAGTGTGCCCCCGTGGATGTGTGGATCCAGCGTGTGATCGACCAGCATTACGCCGGGCAGAACCCATTCCCAGCCTATGGCAACGCCGGAATTTTGCAGCAGTGGATGTTCTATTTCGCCCGTTCCGAAAAGGAACGGGTGAAATAGAAAGAATAATGAAAAAAGAATAAAGAATAATGCAGGTGGACCGCGTTGCTGACGCAACGCTCAAAAAATATTAGAGTTCTGTAATCCATAGAGCACTAATAATTCTGAGCAGTGCGTAGCACTGCGATCCACCAACATTTTTAATTATTCTTTATTATTTATTCATTGGGCAAATAAGGTCAAGCACTTATTTGCCTACCGCCCTGTCCATTCTCCGGTATTGCAGCGCTTCCATCAGCTCTGCGGCGCCGATCTGTTCCACGCCGTTCATGTCGGCAATGGTGCGGGCAACGCGCAGGATGCGGTCATAGGCGCGGGCGCTGTAGCCCATGCGTTCAAACGCACCGCGCAGCAGCTTTTCGGCGGCGGGGGCAAGCGGACAGTAGCGCCGCAGCATGCCGCTGGGCAGCTGGGCGTTGCAGGTAAAGCCAAGGCCTTGGTAGCGCTGGGCCTGCATGGCGCGTACCGCGGCCACCCGCGTGCGGATGTCAGCGCTCGGCTCGCCGCCGGTTTTTGCGGCAAGGGCGTCGTACTCCACGGGGCGGGCCTCTACATGCAGGTCAATGCGGTCCAGCAGCGGACCGGAAATCCGCTGCCGGTAGCGCTCAATCGCACTGGGCGTGCAGCTGCATTCCCGCACGCCGGAACCATAATACCCGCACTTGCAGGGGTTCATGGCGGCAACCAACATAAAACGGCAGGGGTAGGTGGCGGTGCCGTGTACCCGGCTCACGGAGATGCACCCGTCCTCGATTGGCTGGCGCAGCACCTCCAGCGCTTCGCGGCTGAACTCTGGCAGCTCGTCCAAAAACAGTACGCCGTTGTGGGCCAGGCTGACCTCGCCGGGGCGGGGTACTGTGCCGCCGCCCGCAATGGCTGCGGCGCTGACACTGTGGTGGGGGCTGCGGAACGGTCGCTGCTGCAATAATCCGGTCCCGGCCTGCACCAGCCCGGCAACGGAATAAATCGCGGTGGTTTCCAGCGCTTCCTCATAACTGAGCGGCGGCAGGATGCCCGGCAGGCGCTTGGCCAGCATGCTTTTGCCGGTGCCCGGCGGGCCCACCATCAACAGGTTGTGCCCACCCGCAGCGGCAACTTCCAGCGCGCGGCGGGCCTCCGCCTGGCCGCGCACATCCGCAAAATCGGGGCCAAGCCACTGCCCGGCGGCATCGTATCCTGTGCGGCTGGCGGGGCTGAGCTTTGCCTGCCCCGCCAGGTGGCGGATCACATCCGCAGCGCTGCGGGCGGGGTAAACTGTCAGCTGCTCGGCCACGGCGGCTTCGGCGGCGTTTTCGGCAGGAACAAACAGCTCGGTCACGCCCGCCTTTTGGGCGGCAAGGGCCATGGGCAGGGCACCGGCAATGGGGCGCAGCGTGCCATCCAGCCCAAGCTCACCCAAAAATGCCTGGTGCGGCTCTGGCTGTGGGATGTACTGCTGCGCCGCCAAAATGCCGATGAACACCGGCAGGTCATACAAACTGCCGGTCTTGCGCACATCGGCGGGGGCCAGGTTGACGGTAACATGGCTGGCGGGCCAGGGGCAGTTCAGGTTTTTGATGGCGCTGCGCACCCGCTCACTGCTTTCCTTCACGGCGGAATCCGGCAGGCCCACCATGGCAAATTTGGGCAGACCGCCGCTGATGTGGGTTTCCACGGTAACGGGGTAGCCATCCAGCCCCGTTACCCCCAGGCTGACAACGTGTGCATACATGGCGCAGCCAACTCCTTTTTTTCAACAAATTGCGTACTTTGATTATTTTCAGTATATCCTGTTCCGCCCGCGGCGGCAAGCATATTTTTTGTGCCCAAAATCTGCCTTGACGCTGTAGGGTAAAAAACAGGCAAAGCCCCGGCAAAAAGCCGGAATTCCAGCTTTTTTTGATTGACAACGCAAACTAAAATTGATATATTTAATTTGAACAAGTAAATTTACCCAAAACTTTTACAGGGTAAGAAAGTGATGGTGTCCAAAATGTATAAAGAAATGTACAGCCGTTGGCTTGCTGCCAACCTGGATGACCCCGACCTGAAGCCGGAGCTGGAATCGATTCAGAACGATGACGCTGCCATTCAGGATCGTTTTGCCGTTGCCCTTAAGTTCGGCACTGCCGGTCTGCGCGGTGTGATCGGCGCCGGTACCAACCGCATGAACGTGTATGTTGTGCGCCAGGCTACCCAGGGCCTTGCCAACTGGGTCAAGACCCAGGGCGGCACCCAGACCGTTGCTATCAGCTATGACAGCCGCATCAAGAGCGATGTGTTTGCCAAGGCTGCTGCCGAAGTTCTGGCCGCCAACGGCGTAAAGGTGCGCATTTACAGCGCCCTGATGCCGGTTCCCGCACTGAGCTTTGCTACCCGGTATTATAACTGCAACGCCGGTATCATGGTAACGGCATCCCACAACCCGGCCAAGTACAACGGCTATAAGGCCTACGGCCCCGATGGCTGCCAGATGACCGATGAGGCCGCTGACATCGTGTACGCCGAAATCCAGAAGACCGACATCCTGACCGGCGCCAAAACCATGCCGTTTGCCGAGGGGCTGGAAAAGGGCATCATCGAATACGTTGGCGATGACTGCATCAACGCCCTGTACGAAGCAATCGAAGCCCGCTCCATCCGTCCCGGTATCTGCAAGACCGCCGGCCTGAAGCTGGTTTACAGCCCGCTGAACGGCTCTGGCCTGGTTCCGGTCACCCATGTTCTGCATGACATCGGCATTACCGATATCACCGTTGTGCCGGAACAGGAAAAGCCGGACGGCAATTTCCCCACCTGCCCGTACCCCAACCCCGAAATTTTCGAGGCTCTGCGCCTTGGCTTGGAACTGGCCGAAAAGTCTGGTGCAGACCTGATGCTGGCCACTGACCCCGATGCTGACCGCGTTGGCATTGCCGTTAAGTGCAAGGATGGCAGCTATGAGCTGCTTTCCGGCAACGAAGTCGGCGTTCTGCTGCTGGATTACATCTGCGCGGGCCGCATTGAGCAGGGGACCATGCCCAAAGACCCCGTCATGTGCAAGTCCATCGTGTCCACCCCGCTGGCGGACAAGGTGGCCGAGCATTACGGTGTTGAGTGCCGCAATGTGCTGACCGGCTTTAAGTGGATCGGCGATCAGATCGCCAAGCTGGAAGCTGCTGGTCAGGTTGACCGCTTCATCTTTGGCTTTGAGGAAAGCTATGGCTACCTGGCTGGTCCTTACGTCCGCGATAAGGATGCCATCATCGGCTCTATGCTGATTTGCGAAATGGCTGCTTATTACCGCGCAAAGGGCAGTTCCATCAAGGAAGAGCTGGAGCGCATTTACGCCGAGTATGGCCGCTACCTGAACAAGGTTGACAGCTTTGAGTTCCCGGGCCTGTCCGGCATGGACAAGATGGCGAGCATTATGTCCGGCCTGCGCGAGAACCCGCCCAAGGACTTTGGCGGTGACGCCGTTGTAAAGGTTGTGGACTATAAAAAGCCTGAAGAGACCGGTCTGCCCGCCGCCAACGTGCTGATCTACACCCTGGCATCCGGCTGCACCGTTGTGGTGCGCCCCTCCGGCACCGAGCCGAAGATCAAGACCTACTTTACCACCAAGGGCAAAGACCTGGCCGAAGCCGAAGCCAAGAAAGAAGAACTGGCCGCTGCCGTTAAGCCGCTGCTGGTATAATGTGATTCCATAGGTTTGGCGCTTTTGGGCCGCCTGCTGTAATACGCAGACGGCCTTTTTTGTATGCAGCCCCCTAGCCGCCGCAGTGAGGAAATAACGCGCATTTTCAGGCTCCGCTTGGGGAATCACCCCTCAGTCACCTTCGGCGACAGCTCCCCTCGAAGGGGAGCCAAAGGGCTTTGCGGAAAATTGTTGCGGCATCTGCTACAAGGCCCCGGAACGGTCAAGACCGTTCCCTACAGAGCATTTTATTGTGTGCGGCCAACCCACAAACACCCCGTAGGGCGGGGGTACCCGACTCCGCCGGAAACTTACCGGAGCAGATACAAAAAACGTATGATGTACTTTGCCCCACAGTAGGAGACGGCGTCCTCGACGTCCCGGATGGGCATATAAATGATTGCACTTTTGCTGGCAATTTGCCGCCGCAAAAGATTGCCCGCACTACTTGACAAAACACAAAAACTCTGGTAAAATACTCTAGCAATCGTTCAGAGGGCTGCTCCACACGCACAGGATGGCGTCTGCTGGTAGCCGAAATTCGAAGATTGTGATGAGCACATATATCAAGTATGGCTCCCTTTAGTCATGATCGAGAAAGAGGTGAAATGAAAATGAAGCAGGGTATTCATCCCAACTATGTGGATTGCACCATTACCTGCGCATGCGGCAACGTGATCCATACCCGCGATACCAAGCCGGAGATCCGCGTTGAAGTTTGCAGCAAGTGCCATCCCTTCTACACCGGCAAGCAGAAGCTGGTTGACACCGGCGGACGTGTTGAGCGCTTTAAGCGCCGCTACGCCAACAAGGCTGGCAAGTAATTGCATTAAGGTTTTGTATACCGCAGATGGCAACATCTGCGGTATTTTTTTCAAATACATCATCTTGCATCTCAAAGGAGAACCTCTATGCCGGACTATCAAACGATCCGCGGTATTTCCACCTTTGAATATGAAGAAAAGCGCTCCCGCTTTATTGCTTCCGCTGCGTTTGCCGATACCGAGGAAGCTGCCCTTGTCCACCTGAACCGCATCAAAGCGGCCAACCGCACCGCGCGGCATAATGTGTATGCCTATGTTCTGCGCGAGGGCGGCCGCACCCGCTACAGTGATGACGGCGAACCCGCCAAAACCGCCGGTACCCCTGTGCTGGAAGCCATCGGCCATGCGGGGCTTTCGGATGTGATCGTGGTGGTTACGCGGTACTTTGGCGGAGTTCTGCTGGGTACCGGCGGGCTGGTGCGGGCCTACACCGCGGCGGCATCCGGAGCCTTGCAGCAGGCGGAGATTGTCAGCATGCGGCTGGTGACGGATTGCGCCGTGACCGTGCCATACCCCAAGTTTGAACAGGCCCAGCGGATGATCGCAGCCGCCGGGGCCAAACTGCAGGAACCGGAGTATGCCGACGCTGTGACCCTGCGCTGGCGCATGCCTGCCGGAACCGAAGAGGCCCTGTGCCATGACCTGAGCGAGCTGACCCGCGGCAGTGCCGAAGTGACGATCAGCAAACCACTTTACGCAGCTTTTTGATGCTGCGCAGTCATTTCTGGCAAGAAAGCAGAATTTCCCATGAAATTTTTACATTTCATACAAGTGTTTGGCGGCTTTTTATCGTATTTATAATATAGAGAGCTGTTTTTGGGCATGATATGCCCAACGGGGAACCGGATAGGGGAAAGGAGGCTGCGCCGTGACTGTGCGGGAAGAGACCCAGACAATTGAACGCCTGACCTTAAGCCCCTATGCCGCTTTAAGTGAGCAGAGCTTTGGCCGCCGCACCCCGGAACCGGAAGATGACCTGCGGACCTGCTACCAGCGTGACAGGGACAGAATTTTGCACTGTAAAAGTTTCCGGCGGTTGAAGCAGAAAACACAGGTGTTTCTTTCGCCGGAGGGCGACCACTACCGCACCCGGCTGACCCACACGCTGGAAGTCAGCCAGATTGCCCGAACCATTGCCCGCGCCCTGCGGCTGAATGAGGACCTGACCGAAGCCATTGCCCTGGGGCATGATCTTGGCCACACCCCATACGGCCACGCGGGGGAGCGCGCACTGAACCGGCTGTGCCCCGGCGGGTTTACCCACTACCGCCAAAGCCTGCGGGTGGTGGACTACCTGGAAAAGGACGGCAAGGGCCTGAACCTTTGCTGGGAGGTGCGCAACGGGATTATTACCCACACCAAAGGCGCCTGGGCCCGCACAATGGAAGGGTGTACCGTGCGCTATGCGGACCACATTGCCTTTTTGAACCATGATATTGAGGATGCCGTGGCCGCCGGTGTGCTGAACCCCACCGCCCTGCCGCGGGATGCCGTGCAGGTGCTGGGAGATACCAAATCCCGGCGCATCACCACAATGATCACCGACCTTGTGGCAAACAGCGCAAACTGCAAAAATGGGAAAATGCAGTTTTCCCCCGAAGTGGAGGAGGCATACGGTGTGCTGAAAGACTTTATGTACAGCACGGTGTATGTGGACAAGGATGCCAAGCGCGAAGAGAAAAAAGTGGACAAGATGATCGAAGCGCTGTATGAGCGCCTTTGCGCGGACCCCACGCTGATGCCTAATTTTTATATGCAGGTGGCATATCACCAGGGAATGGACCGTGCCGTGGCGGATTATATTTCCGGCATGAGCGATGAATTTGCTACCCGCCTGTTTGAGGAGCTGTTTGTGCCGCAAAAGTGGCAGGTGCTATAAAATTGGCAGTATGTTAGAGCACTGCCGCCCGCCCCGAAGGGGCGCACATTGTGCGCCCGCTAACCTATAAATTATTACGATATATACGCGAAAGGAGGCCCGGAGCCCCATTGATCCCACAGGAATACATACAGGAAGTGGTTGCACGCAATGATATTACCGAAGTAATCGGCCAATATGTGCAGCTGCGTCATCGCGGGCGGACCTATACCGGGCTGTGCCCTTTCCATAACGAGAAAACCCCTTCGTTTACCGTCTACCCGGATACCCAAAGTTTTTACTGCTTTGGCTGCGGTGCGGCGGGGGATGTGATTAACTTTGTGCGCAAAATTTCCAACCTGGGCTATGTGGAAGCTGTTAAACAGCTGGCGGGCCGCGCCGGGATGCCCATGCCGGAGGAGGACGACCAGGAAAGCCGTTCCCGCTCCCGCCTGTTGGAGATCAACCGCAACGCCGCGCGCTATTTTTATGACCAGCTCAACGCCCCAACGCCGGAAGCCGCCATGGCCCGCCGCTACTGGCGCGAAAAACGCGGCCTTTCGGATGCGGCCATCCGCCGGTTTGGCCTGGGCTATGCACCGGAAGATTTTGTCGGCCTTCTGCACTACCTGCGCCACCGCGGCTTTACCGAGCCGGAATTGGAATCCTCCGGCCTTGTCAAGCGTAGCGCCAAGGGCAATCTGTATGATATCTTCCGCCACCGCGTGATGGTGCCCATCATTGATGTGCGGGGCAATATCATTGCGTTCGGCGGGCGCGTGATGGATGATTCCAAGCCGAAATACATCAACTCGCCCGAAACGATGGTCTACCACAAATCCCGCACGCTGTTTGCGCTGAATGTGGCAAAAAAATCAACGTCCAAGCGGTATATCCTCTGCGAAGGGTATATGGACGTCATCTCGATGCACGAAGCCGGGTTTGATACCGCTGTCTGTGCCTGCGGCACGGCTTTGACGCCGGAGCAGGTCAAGCTGCTGACGGAATACGCCGACGAAGTGGTGCTGAGCTATGACTCGGACGAAGCAGGCCAGAAGGCAACGGAGCGCAGTTTGGCGCTGTTTTCCGGTACCAATTTGCAGGTGCGGGTGCTGAACATCCCCGGTGCCAAGGACCCGGATGAATTTATCCGCACCTATGGCCGCGACCGGTTTGAAGCCGTGCTGGAAGGCACCGCAACCCCGCTGGAGTTCAAGCTGGCTAAGGCAGTGAAAAAATATGACCTGCGCAACGATGCCCAGCGCCTGCAATATGTGGATGAAGCCATCGGCATTCTGGCAGGCAGCGCGGTCAGCCCCACGGCGCGGGATGTGTATGCCGGGCGCATTGCGGAGCAGACCGGCATTGATAAAAAGGCTGTGTTGGTCCAGCTGGAAAGCGCCGTGCGCGGGGCCGGGCGCAGGGCGCGCCGCAAAGAGCAGAACGAACTTTCCCGCCAGGGGATTGCGGCGGATATCCGCGTGCCCTATGACCGCGGGGGCGAAGCTGCCCTGGGGGCCGCAAGCGCCGCCCGCCAGCTTGTGGCGGCGATGCTGCAGGATGCCGGCGCCATCCCCTACATCCGGGAGCGGCTGAACCTTGGCATGGTGGTGCTGCCGGAAATGCAGCAGGCAATCAAGGCGATTTACGACTGTGCCGCCCGCGGCCAGCCCGCCAACGCCACGACCCTTTCCCCCTTGTTGGAGGAAAAAGCCTACAGCCAGGTGATGCTGGCCCAGGCCCAAAACGCCGATACCCGCCTGACCCGCCGGGATATTGATATGCTGCTGGATCGTTTGCAGACCGCAAACCCCGAAAGCGCCCAGGTGGCAGGCACCACAGACGATGAATTCCGGCAGAAATTTGCCGCCCTTGCCCGCAAAAAAGTGGGCGAACGCCCGCCGGAAGAATAATTTCCACCCGGCCAAAACCATGTTGTTTTATCCCGTTCCAGTAAGATGGGCAGAATAAAAACCAAAGGAGAAACTACTTATGGCAGAAAAGAAAGATTCGATTCGCAACCTGATTGAACAGGGCCGCCGTGCAGGCAAATTGACCAGCACCGAAATCAGTGACGCTATGGAAGAAAGCAGCCGTGTTATTGACGCGGAGCAGATGGAAAAGCTGTATGAAGAGCTGGAAAGCAACGGCATTGAAGTGGTGGATGATGACGCCACTGATATGTCCGCTGTGGCCGATATGGGCGAGGAGGGGATGGATGACTTTGAGGATACCGTTACCTCGGACGGCATTACCATCGATGACCCCGTTAAGGTTTACCTGAAAGAGATCGGCCGCGTGCCCCTGCTGACCCCCGATGAGGAAGTGCAGCTGGCCCTGGATATCCAGAAAGGCGGCAAGGACGGCGAACGCGCCAAGCAGCGCCTGAGCGAAGCCAACCTGCGTCTGGTAGTTTCCATTGCAAAGCGCTATGTGGGCCGCGGCATGCAGTTCCTGGACCTGATCCAGGAAGGTAACCTGGGCCTGATCAAAGCGGTTGAAAAGTTTGACCATACCAAGGGCTTCAAGTTCTCCACCTATGCAACGTGGTGGATCCGCCAGGCCATCACCCGCGCCATTGCGGATCAGGCCCGCACCATCCGTATCCCTGTGCATATGGTGGAAACCATCAACAAGGTCAAAAAGGTTTCCAGCCAACTGCTGCACGAAAACGGCCATGAGCCCAGCGCCGAAGAAATTGCCGAGCGCCTGGATATGCCGGTGGACAAAGTGCGCGAGATTATGCGCGTGGCACAGGAACCCGTCAGCCTCGAAACCCCCATCGGTGAGGAGGAAGATAGCCACTTGGGCGACTTTATCCCCGATGAGGAAGCCCCCGTTCCCGCCGAAGCCGCCAGCCAGACCCTGTTGAAAGAGCAGCTGGCCGATGTGCTGAAAACCCTGACCCCGCGTGAAGAAAAGGTCCTGCGCCTGCGCTTTGGCCTGGAAGATGGCCGCCCCCGCACGCTGGAAGAGGTGGGCAAGGAGTTCAACGTTACCCGTGAACGTATCCGCCAGATCGAAGCAAAAGCCCTGCGCAAGCTGCGCCACCCCAGCCGCAGCAAAAAGCTGCGCGACTTCCTGGATTGATGCCGTGATTCTTATATAGAATAGAAATAGCAAATTAAAATCATCTGCACCCGTACTGCTGTTTGCCCGGCGGTGCGGGTGTATTTTTGTGTGCAGCAGGCATAAATGACAAAGCCACAGCATACGATTACCCTGATGATATAGGGGAGGGGATAACGATGTGTGGAATTGCCGGACAGATCAGCGCGGACCCAAATAAGATTGCAGCCAACTACCCAGCTTACTGCCGAATGCAGAAAAGCCTTGCACGCCGCGGGCCGGACCAGCGGGGAATATACCTGCACGGCCATGCGGCGCTGATCCATGCACGGCTGGCTGTGGTGGATCTGGAAAACGGCTGCCAGCCCATGGTGCTGGATCAGGGCGGGGAGAAATACATTCTGGTGTACAACGGTGAGCTGTACAACACGCCGGAGCTGCACGCTCAGCTTGCGGCTCTGGGCCATCGCTTTGTAAGTCATTCCGATACTGAGGTTTTGTTACATGCTTTTGCCCAGTGGGGGCCGGACTGTCTGGAAAAGCTGAACGGTATTTTTGCATTTGCTGTGTGGCAGCAGCGGGCGCAAAAGCTCTTTCTGGCGCGGGACCGCATCGGGGTCAAGCCGCTGTTCTATGCCCTGCGCGGGGACAGCCTGATCTTTGCTTCCGAGCTGAAAACGCTGCTCTGCCACCCGGAGATCCCGCCGCAGGTGGATGCCCATGGGCTGGCCGATGTGCTGCTGCTCGGCCCCGGCCGCACGCCGGGGTGCGGGGTGTTCCGCAATGTGCAGGAACTGAAGCCCGGCTGCTGCGCAGAATACACTGTGCCACAGGTTGGTGCGTCGCGCCTCACTGTGCGCCGCTACTGGCAGCTGACCGACCACGAACACCCCGATGATTTTACCCACACCGCAGCCAAAGTGCGGGACCTGGTGATGGATGCCGTCACGCGGCAGCTGGTATCGGATGTGCCGGTGGCAACCTTCCTTTCCGGCGGGCTGGATTCCAGCCTGATTTCGGCAATCGCGGATTCCCACTTTACGGCGCGGGGCAAAACGCTGCAGACTTTCTCGGTCGGTTATCAGGATAACAAAAAGTACTTCCACGCCACCCATTTCCAGCCCAGCCCGGATGCGCCGTATATCCGCACCATGAACCAGTTCTTGAACGCGCAGCATACCTGGGTAACGCTGGACAGCGAAGCACTGGCCGCCGCCCTGCTGGAAGCGGTGGACGCCCGCGACCTGCCCGGTATGGCGGATGTGGACTCCTCGCTGCTGCTGTTCTGCCGTGAGATCCGTAAAACAGCCACCGTGGCACTTTCCGGCGAGTGCGCGGACGAGATATTTGGCGGTTACCCCTGGTACAGGGATAAGACCGTGCGGGAGCGGTATGGCTTCCCTTGGGCGCAGAGCACGGCATACAGGGTCAGCTTTTTTAAGCCGGAGGTGTTCGGCGGCATTGACCCGGCGGCGTATATTGATGAAGGCTACCGCGCCACGCTGGAGCAAACTTCCATCCGCCCCGGTCTGAATCCCCTGGAACAACGGATGCGCCAGATGTTTGCCCTGAACTTTAACTGGTTTATGCAGACCCTTTTGGACCGCAAGGACCGAATGAGTATGTACAGCGGGCTGGAAGTGCGCGTGCCGTTCTGCGATTACCGCATTGCGGAATACCTGTACAGCGTGCCGTGGGAATATAAGGATTACGAGGGCCACGAAAAAGGCCTGCTGCGCCAGGCGATGCAGGGCGTGCTGCCCACGGAAGTGTTGTGGCGAAAAAAGAGCCCCTACCCTAAAACATGGAACCCGGCGTATTTGAACGCTGTCAGCGCCATGCTGCGCAGTGCGATGCAGGACCCGGATGCCCCGCTGCTGCGTATTGCCAAGAGGGCAGCGCTGGAACAGCTGTTGACCGCTGCCGAGACTGCGACCCCCTGGTATGGCCAGCTGATGACCACCCCGCAGACCATTGCCTGGTTTGTGCAGCTGAATTACTGGCTGCAAAAATACCGGGTGGAGCTGGTGTAAATACCCGTGTGGCGGGCCCGGCATCAAACGCATAACACCAAAAACAGACGAGTGCCCACCCTGCACACGGATAACGGCGGGAAGGGCACTTTTTGTTTGCAAAGCGTAAAAACCGGGAAAATGCAGAAAAAACGCAGGCTGCAACCCATACAAAAAACACACAAGGTAATTGGGCATTGTGCCAATTAGCGGCATTTCAAGGATTTGTCAAGTGGCAGAAGAAATGCAAAAATAGCACTTTGCCAAAAGAAATGTGACACGCAGCCGGGCGTTCAATTACCTGATAAAAAAACACGCAAAATGCCAAAAGAGCCCTTGACAATCAGCTTTTTGGCTGGTATACTGGCATAGTATCACAAAATGGAATAGAGCGCCCTAAAGGAATTCTGATTTTTTCGCGTTTTTTCAAACTTTGTTAAAAACGACGAATGTTCCAAGAAAATCATTGCTTCGGCGGAGCGCTTTTGCCAAAAACAAATCTGAACGGAATAGGAGTGGTCGCATTTTATGGTAAAGGTCAAGCCCGTACAAAACGGTCGAACCTCCAGAATGAGCTTTTCCCGCATCAACGAAGTGATTGGCATGCCCAACCTCATCGAGATCCAGAAAAACTCTTATAACTGGTTCCTGGACGAGGGCCTGCGCGAAGTGTTCCACGACATTGACGCGATCGAGGATTACACCGGGAATCTCTCGCTGGAATTTGTCGATTACCGTCTGGACAAGCACCCCAAATATACCATTAAAGAATGTAAAGAGCGTGACGCAACGTATGCTGCGCCGCTTTATGTCACTGCGCGCCTGTTGAACAAAAGCACCGGCGAAGTGAAGGAACAGGAAATTTTCATGGGCGATTTCCCGCTCATGACGGATTCCGGCACTTTCATCTCCAACGGTGCAGAACGTGTTATCGTCAGCCAGCTGGTTCGTTCGCCCGGCGTGTTCTATGCTTCCAGCAAGGACCGTACCGGCAAGGACCTTTTCACCGCAACCATGAACCCCAACCGCGGCGCATGGCTGGAATACGAAACCGATTCTTCCGATGTATATTATGTGCGCATTGATAAAAACCGCAAGCTGCCGGTTACTACCTTCCTGCGCGCACTGGGTCTTGGCACCGATGAGCAGATCCGCCAGTACTTCGGCGATTCTGAACCCAAAATCAACGCCACCCTGGAAAAGGATATCACCCATTCCACAGAGGAAGCCCTGCTGGAGTGCTACCGCAAGCTGCGCCCCGGCGAGCCGCCGACGGTGGAAAGCTCCCGCAGCCACATCAACCTGCTGTTCTTTGATCCGCGCCGTTACGACCTGGCTCGTTTTGGCCGCTTCAAGATGAACAACAAGCTGTGCCTGTCCCGCCGTATTGCGGGCTATAAGACTGCCGAGGACATCATTGCCCCGCTGACCGGCGAACTGCTGGCCGCCAAGGGCGAGCGCATCAACCACGAAAAGGCTGTTGAAATTGATAACGCCGGTGTTTCCCGCGTTACTGTTATCGTGGAGCGCAAGGGCCAGGATCCGATCAATGTGATCGTGTTCTCCAACGGCTGTGTCGATGCCCAGAGCTTCTTCAGCTTTGACGTGAAGGAATGCGGCATCAACGAGCGCGCTTCCTTCGCCGAAATCCGTAAGATTCTGGATGCTACCTCCGATCCGGAAGAGCAGAAAGAACTGCTGACCAAGAATCATGATAAGCTCATCAGCCGCACCGTTACCGTTGACGATATCTTTGCTTCCGTCAACTACCTGCTGGGCCTTGACCATGGCATCGGCGTGACCGATGAAATCGACCACTTGGGCAACCGCCGCGTGCGCAGCGTTGGCGAATTGCTGCAGAACCAGTTCCGCATCGGCTTTGCCCGTATGGAGCGCGTTGTGCGCGAGCGCATGACCCTGCAGAACCAGGAATCCGGCGAGATCACCCCGCAGAGCCTGGTCAACATCCGCCCGGTCGTGGCTGCCATCCGTGAGTTCATCGGTTCCAGCCCGCTGTCTCAGTTCATGGACCAGAACAACCCGCTGTCTGAGCTGACCCATAAGCGCCGTCTGTCCGCTTTGGGCCCCGGCGGTCTGTCCCGTGACCGCGCAGGCTTCGAAGTCCGCGACGTTCATTATACCCACTATGGCCGTCTGTGCCCGATTGAGACGCCCGAAGGTTCCAACATCGGTCTGATCTCCTATCTGGCATCTTTCGCCAAGATCAACAAGTACGGCTTCATTGAGGCACCTTACCGCCGCGTGGATAAAGAAACCGGCGTTGTTACCGATGAAGTTGTTTATATGCCCGCCGACGTTGAAGATGAATACATCGTGGCACAGGCCAACGAACCGCTGGACGAGAACAACCGCTTTGTCCGTTCCCGCGTTTCCGGCCGTCATCGCAACGACATTCAGGAATTTGCCCGTGAACAGGTCGATTTCATGGATGTCTCTCCGCGAATGATGGTTTCTGTGGCTACCGCCTGCATTCCCTTCCTGGAAAACGATGACTGTAACCGTGCTCTGATGGGCTCCAACATGCAGCGTCAGGCTGTGCCTCTGATGGTTACCCAGCGCTCTCTGGTTGCTACCGGCATGGAATACAAGGCTGCTACCGACTCCGGTGTCTGCGTGCTGGCTGCCCATGACGGCACCGTTGAAAGCGTTGACGCAGATAAGATCGTTGTCCGTCTGGAAGATGGCTCCGCCGATACCTATGAACTGATTAAGTTTATGCGCTCCAACCAGGGAACCTGCGTCAACCAGCGCCCCGCCGTCTATGTGGGCGATGTTGTCAAGAAGGGCGATGTTCTGGCTGACGGCCCCGCCACCAAGGACGGCGAGATCTCTCTGGGCAAGAACGCTCTGATCGGCTTCATGACCTGGGAAGGCTACAACTATGAGGACGCTGTTCTGCTGAACGAAAAGCTGGTCCGCGAGGATATCTACACCTCTATCCACATTGAGGAGTACGAGAGCGAAGCCCGCGATACCAAGCTGGGACCTGAAGAGGTGACCCGTGATATCCCCAACGTCGGCGATGATTCCCTGAAGGATCTGGACGACCGCGGCATTATCCGCATCGGCGCCGAAGTCAAGACTGGCGACATTCTGGTTGGTAAGGTTACCCCGAAGGGTGAAACCGAACTGACCGCCGAAGAGCGCCTGCTGCGCGCCATCTTTGGCGAAAAGGCACGGGAAGTACGTGATACCTCCCTGCGCGTTCCCCACGGTGCTTACGGCATTGTTGTGGATGTTAAGGTCTTTACCCCCGAAAACTCTGACGAGCTGCAGCCCGGCGTGCGCACCTGCGTGCGCGTCTATATCGCCCAGAAGCGCAAGATCAGCGTTGGCGATAAGATGGCAGGCCGTCACGGCAACAAGGGTGTTGTTTCCCGCATTCTGCCGCAGGAGGACATGCCGTTCCTGCCTGACGGTACCCCGCTGGATATCGTGCTGAACCCCCTGGGCGTTCCTTCCCGTATGAACATCGGTCAGGTGCTGGAAGTCAACCTTGGCTATGTTGCCAAGGCCCTTGGCTGGCATGTGCAGACCCCCGTGTTCGATGGCGCGCACGAATCCGATATCCGTGACTGCCTGGCCGAAGCCCGCGATAAGTGGCATGGCGACCATGCACCGGAATATCCCACCAAGCTGCCCCGCCTGATGGGCGATAAGGGCCACATCATCGATTTCAGCAAGATCGACCTGACCGATGATGGCAAGACCACCGTTTACGATGGCCGTACCGGCGAAAAGTTCCCCTCCAAGGTTACTGTCGGTTATATGTACTACCTCAAGCTGCATCACCTGGTTGATGATAAGATCCATGCCCGTTCCACCGGCCCGTACTCTCTGGTTACCCAGCAGCCTTTGGGCGGCAAGGCCCAGTTCGGCGGCCAGCGTTTCGGCGAAATGGAAGTTTGGGCTCTGGAAGCTTATGGCGCGGCTTACACCCTGCAGGAAATCCTGACTGTCAAGTCTGACGATGTTGTGGGCCGTGTCAAGACCTACGAAGCAATCGTCAAGGGCGAAGATGTGCCGAATCCGGGCATCCCCGAAAGCTTCCGCGTTATGCTGAAAGAACTGCAGAGCCTTGGCCTGGATATTGTTGTTCAGGATAAGGAAGGCAACGCTGTTGATATGCGTCAGGAATATGACGATGACGATGCCAACTTTGACAACAGCGATATCGGCGATAACGTTCTGCTGGAAAGCGAGCTGCAGGATGATTACAGTGTCAAGGATGCCGATGAAGGCTTTGACGACGACCTGGGCGATGAGGAGCCGGATGAAGCTTCTCTGGCACAGATCGAAGCCGACAATGGCAACGACCTGTTCGACGGTGAATGATCGGAATGCTGTTTACGTCACGATTAAATGAGAGGGTTCGCTGAATGGAAAATAAAGAGTTCGATTCTATCAAGATCGGCCTTGCTTCTCCCGACCAGATCCGTGCCTGGAGCTATGGCGAGGTCAAGAAACCTGAAACCATCAACTACCGCACCCTGAAGCCGGAGCGCGACGGCCTGTTCTGCGAGCGCATTTTTGGACCTACCAAGGACTGGGAATGCCACTGCGGCAAGTATAAGCGCATCCGCTATAAGGGCAAGATCTGCGATAAGTGCGGTGTCGAAGTTACCCGCGCTAAGGTCCGCCGCGAGCGCATGGGCCACATTGAGCTGGCTGCACCCGTTTCGCACATCTGGTATTTCAAGGGCATTCCCAGCCGCATTGGCCTGATGCTGGACATCGGCCCCCGCCAGCTGGACAAGGTGCTCTACTTTGCAAACTATATCGTTACCGATCCCGGCTTTACTCCGCTGGAGAAAAAGCAGCTCCTGACCGAACGCGAGTACAAGGAGATGCGGGAAAAGTACGAGGATACCTTTGAAGCCGGCATGGGCGCCGAAGCCGTCCAGAAGCTGCTGGCTGAGATCGACCTGGAAGCTCTGTCCGCAGAGCTGCATGAGGAACTGGAAAAGGCTACCGGCCAGAAGCGCGTCCGCCTGTTGAAACGCCTGGAGTGCGTTGATGCATTCCGCCTGTCCGGCCAGCGCCCGGAGTGGATGATCCTGAACGTTGTTCCGGTCATTCCGCCGGATATCCGCCCCATGGTCCAGCTGGATGGCGGCCGCTTTGCGACTTCCGACCTGAACGATCTGTACCGTCGCGTGATCAACCGCAACAACCGTCTGAAGCGCCTGCTGGAGCTGGGCGCTCCCGACATCATCGTGCGCAACGAAAAGCGCATGCTGCAGGAAGCAGTTGACGCCCTGATCGATAACGGCCGCCGCGGCCGCCCGGTCACTGGCCCCAACAACCGCGCCCTCAAGAGCCTTTCCGATATGCTGAAGGGCAAGCAGGGCCGCTTCCGCCAGAACCTGCTGGGCAAACGTGTTGACTACTCTGGCCGTTCCGTTATCGTTGTCGGCCCTGAGCTGAAGATGTACCAGTGCGGTCTGCCCAAAGAGATGGCTCTGGAGCTGTTCAAGCCCTTCGTTATGAAGGACCTGGTCCAGAAGGGCATTGCCTCCAACATCAAGGCTGCCCGCAAAAAGGTCGAGCGTGCTTCCACCGAGGTGTGGGACTCTCTCGAAACCGTCATCAAGGGCCATCCCGTTCTGTTGAACCGTGCACCTACCCTGCACCGCCTGGGCATTCAGGCATTTGAGCCCGTTCTGGTCGAAGGCCACGCCATCAAGCTGCACCCGCTGGTCTGCACCCCCTTCAACGCTGACTTCGACGGCGACCAGATGGCTGTTCATCTGCCGCTGTCCACCGAAGCACAGCGCGAAGCCAAGATGCTGATGCTGGCTTCCGGCAACCTGCTGAAGCCGTCTGACGGCGAACCCGTCACCGTGCCCACGCAGGATATGATCCTGGGCTCTTACTACCTGACCATGGTCAACCCCGAAGACCCCGGCCACGACAAGGTGTTCCGCGATGAGGACGAAGCCCTGATGGCTTACGCCGAGCATATCGTCACCCTGCAGGCTCCCGTTAAGGTGCGCCGCACCATGGACTTTGGCAACGGCCCCGAAACCGCCCTTGTCACCACCACTGTCGGCAAGATCATCTTCAACACCCCCATCCCGCAGGATCTGGGCTATGTGGATCGCACCGACCCTGAACATAAGTTCGATTACGAAGTCGATTTCCAGGTCACCAAGAAGAAGCTGCCCGACATCATCAGCCGCTGCCTGACAAAGCATGGCACCAAGCGCTGCGCTATCATGCTGGACCACATCAAGGCACAGGGCTATAAGTATTCCACCCTTTCCGCCATCACCGTTGCCGTGCCTGACGCTATCATCCCCGAAGAGAAGCCGGCGATCCTGGCTGCGGCTGACAAGAAGGTTGAAAAGGTCATGAAGAACTTCAACCGTGGTCTTATCTCTGATGAAGAGCGCTATAAGAACACCGTTGAGATCTGGCAGGCAGCTACCGAGGAAGTTTCCAACGCTCTGTCTACCAACCTGAAGACCCACCACCAGCGCAACCCCATCTATATGATGTCCGACTCTGGTGCTCGTGGTTCTATGGACCAGATCAAGCAGCTGGCCGGCATGCGTGGCCTGCTGGCTAACACCGCAGGTAAAACCCTGGAAATGCCTATCCGTGCAAACTACCGCGAAGGCCTGAACATCTTGGAGTACTTCATCTCTTCTCGAGGCGCTCGTAAAGGTTTGACCGATACCGCACTGCGTACTGCTGACTCTGGCTACCTGACCCGCCGTCTGGTTGATGTTTCTCAGGAAGTCATCATCCGCGAGGAAGACTGCCACGCTACCGAGGGCATCCTCGTCAGCGAGATCAGCGAAGGCAACGCTACCATCGAAAGCTTCTCCGAGCGTCTGATTGGCCGTTATGCTCTGAATGACGTGATGGATCCCAAGACCGGCGAACTCATTGTGTCCAAGGACAAGATGATGGATATGTTCGACGCTGAAAAGATCAAAGCTGCCGGTATTACCGAGCTGGAGATCCGCAGCGTGATGACCTGCCGTGCTCACGTTGGCGTCTGTGCCCGCTGCTACGGCTCCAACATGTCCAACGGCCAGTGCGTTAAGGTCGGTGAATCCGTCGGTATCATTGCGGCACAGTCCATCGGCGAACCCGGTACTCAGCTGACCATGCGTACCTTCCATACTGGCGGTATCGCATCTGCTGAAGATATTACTCAGGGTCTTCCGCGTGTTGAAGAACTGTTCGAGAGCCGCCGCCCGAAGGCAATGGCTATCATGTCCGAGATCGCCGGTACCGTCCATATTGACGATACCAAGAAGAGCCGCCACGTTGAAGTGACCGGTGTTGACGATAACGGCGCACCGGTTACCAAGAGCTACCTGATCCCGTTCGGCCACCGCCTGAAGGTGATGGAGGGCGATGTGCTCGTCAAGGGCGCACTGTTGACCGAAGGTCATGCTTATCCGCAGGATATCCTGGCTGTCAAGGGCCGCATTGCTACCCAGAACTACCTGATCAGCGAAGTCCAGAAGGTTTACCGTCTGCAGGGCGTTGAAATCAACGATAAGCATATCGAAGTTATCGTCCGCCAGATGATGCGTAAGGTTCGCATTGACGATGCAGGTTCCAGCGAGTTCATCATGGGCAGCGTTGTCAACCGCCGCGATGTGATGATCGAGAACGAGAAGATTCAGGAACGCATTGATGCAGGCGAAACCGACCTGAAGCTGGTCCAGGCAAGTCAGATCCTGCTTGGTATCACCAAGTCCAGCCTGGCAACCGACAGCTTCCTGTCCGCTGCATCCTTCCAGGAAACCACCCGCGTTCTGACCGAAGCCGCCATCAAGGGCAAGGTTGACCCGCTGGCCGGTCTGAAGGAGAACGTCATCATCGGTAAGCTGATCCCCGCCGGAACCGGTTTGCCGGAGGTTGAAGAAGAGCTGGCTCGCGCCGAGGAAATCCGCGATGCCGAAGGCAGCGCTTACGACCACGCTGAAAAGTAAGACTATTCTTATCTGATAAGCTTAGCCTGACAATAAAACATAACATCCCCCACAGCATTCTCCGCACGGGCAACTGCGAACGGAAAGGGTGCTGTGGGGGATTTTTTATGCTGCTTTGCGGGGAATGAAACTGCTTATTGCGGAAAAGTGGCAGAAAAGTGATACAAAGTTGCTTGAAAATAGTAGTACAGCTGTGTTATGCTGGCCCCAAAGAAAGGGGGATAGCACCATGACATTGGGAGAGAAAATTGCATCTGCCCGGAAAGAAAAAGGCATGACCCAGGAAATGCTGGCAGAGCGGTTGGGGGTAACACGGCAGGCTGTGGCAAGGTGGGAAAACGGGAAAGCTCTGCCCGGCACAGCCAACCTGTTTATGCTGCGGCAGCTGCTGGGAATTCCGTTGGAAGCAGCGGATATGGAAGCGACTGATTTAGAAGGGACAACGGGAACGGAAAAATCGGGAACATTAGCAAACACAGAAAAAGCAGAAAGCCTAACAGCAAAGCAGAAGTGGATGCTGCTTGCGGCAGCGGCAATTCTGCTGTGGTTTGCTCTGCAATTTGTTGGGCTTGGCGCGGCAGTGGGGCTTCTGCTGCTCTTGCTGATTCTAATGATTGTGCTCTTTTTGATAGCAATAGGGAAAAGCGGTATTGTGGCGGCTGCAAAATCAACAGGCAAAAGAATGTTGTATCTGATAGCGGCAATGCTGCTGTCACTCGTTCTATGGAGCGTTGCTTTTGTGGCATCAGCAAACTACCAAAGCAAGGCCATCTGGAGTATGCCGCAGGAGGAATGGCAGAGCTACCCCGAGGTTGCCGCATGGATGCAGCACTGCGAAACAATGGGAAATGGTGTTTATATGCAGCGGGTGGACCTGCCTTCCGACCGGGGGAATACAACCGCATATCTTGTCTGCCGCAATGGCGTGACCAATGAACAGGCGGGAAAAATCACCCCCAATCCACTGCGGCTGCGCTTCTGGGTTACTTATCAGGCAGGGGAGAGCGAGCCCATGCTGGATGTGCTGACGTTCTGCGGAAATAAGGACTATCAGGTGTTTTTCAGAATCGGGAAAGACCAGTCTGATTGTATCTTTACGACAAATGAAAGTGAAGCGTTGGCAGGAGAAGTAAGAAGCCTGCTGGAAAGCCGGGCAAATGACAAATAAAGAAAGTTAGAGAAATGAGCCTGTGCAGGAACCGTGCATAAACACTGTTTCTGCGCAGGCTTTTTGTTAAATAAAAACGGATTTGTTTTTTCTAACATTTGGTGTATAATACTTTTATACTGGGTTTGTCTGTGCAGGATGAATGGTGCCTGCATGGAGGGCAGGGGAGAACGCTTCCCTGACTGGCTCAGAAAGACACCATATAGAAAAGGAGAATCCGCCATGTCGGAAGCATTGAAAGAACGCAAAGAGATGGACCCGCAGTACCAGTGGGACCTGACCAAAATGTACGCCAGCGATGCGGAATGGGAAAAGGCTTTTGCCGCCATTGACCCCAAAATTGAAGCTTTGGCTGCCTGGGAGGGCAAGCTGAACAACGCTGCCAGCATTCGTGAATTTTATGATGCAGAAATCGGCGTGTTCCGTGAACTGGAAAACCTGGCTGTCTACACCAGCCTGCGTCTGAGCGAGGATACCCGTGCTGATGACGCCCAGAGCATGGATGCCCGCGCTACCGCCAAATATGTAAAGGCTGTCGGTACCATCGCCTATGCTCAGCCGGAAATCCTGGCACTGCCGCAGGAAACCCTGGATGCCATCATGGCTGACGAGCAGGTTGCCCCCTATCGTTTTGCTCTGGAAGACCTGCTGCGTGCAAAGCCTCACACCCTGACCGCCCCGGAAGAAAAGCTGCTGGCTGCTTTCGGTGAGGCATTCGGCACCCCGAAAAATGTTGCCGATAACCTGGCAGACGCCGACATGGTGTTCGATTCCGTCAAGGATGGTGAGGGCAACGATGTGGAGCTGACCGCTTCCAACTACATCCTGCTGCAAACCTCCAATGACCGCGTGCTGCGCAAGAATGCCTTTGAAAGCTACTATAAGAGCTTCCGCCAGCACATCAACACGCTGGCTGCCTCTTACTCCGGCGCTGTCAAGACCGCTACCGCCGAAGCCTCCGTCCGTCATTATGAATCTTCCCGCGCCATGTCCATGGCAGGGGAGAACGTGCCCGGCCAGGTCTATGATAACCTGGTGGCTACTGTGCGCAAGCACCTGCCGGATATGTACCGCTATGTTGCTCTGCGCAAGCGCATCCTGGGTGTGGACGAGCTGCACTACTATGATGTGTACGCCCCGCTGACCAAGGGCGTCAGCGCCCATTACACCTATGACCAGGCCAAGCAGATGGTTCTGGATGCCGTTGCACCGCTGGGCGAAGAGTACGGCACCATCGTTCGCAAGGGCTTTGCCGAGCGCTGGATCGATGTGTTCCCCAACAAGGGCAAGAGCGGCGGCGCTTACTCCGGCGGCAGCTATGATTCCAACCCCTATATCATGTGCAACTTTACCGGTACGCTGGACAGCGTTTCCACCATTGCGCATGAGATGGGCCACAGCATGCACAGCTGGTTCAGCCGCCATACCCAGCCTGCCCAGTATGCCGACTATACCCTGTTTGTCGCAGAGGTCGCTTCCACCGTCAACGAGAACCTGCTCATTGAGCACCTGCTGGCAGAAAAGAACCAGGATCCCGCAACTCGCCTGGCCCTGCTGAATCAGTACCTCGAAAATTTCAAGGGAACCGTCTACCGCCAGACGATGTTTGCTGAGTTTGAGCGCGATGCCCACGCCATGGCCGAGCGCGGCGAAGCCCTGAACCCCGCCGCCCTGAACAATCTGTACAAGAAGCTCATTGTGGACTACTTTGGACCGGAGCTGGTTGTGGATGACGAAGTACAGTACGAGTGGGCACGCATCCCGCACTTCTACCGCCCGTTCTATGTTTATAAGTATGCAACCGGCTATTCCACTGCCGTGGCATTGTCCGAGGGCATCCTGAAGAACGGCGAACCGGCTGTTAAGAAGTACCTGGAGTTCCTGCACATGGGCGGCAGCGCTTACCCCCTGGATGAGCTGCGCCATGCCGGTGTGGACCTGACCACCCCCGCCCCGGTGGATGCTGCCCTGGATAAGTTCGGCCGCATTCTGGACGAAGCCGAAGCCTGCGTGGCACAGCTGGAAGCTGCAAAATAAGCAGGGGAAAGTCCTAGGGTGTATCTGAAAAATTCGAAAATTTAGTCTGTTTCTGCAAACACAGCGGGATTTTGCATTAAAAAGCCTTGGAATCCGCAAAGGATTCCTATGGCTCTTTGCCTTACATTCTGCTTGCGTTTGCGAAATATCCGTCATTTTCTTTGTTTTCAGAGACACCTTAAGTGCAAAATTAGGGCAATACCGCATAATTCTAAGTGCCGATACGGCGAGCGAGGTGCGGCAGCTGCTAAGCCAAAAGCGCAGATAATACTGGATGCTGCAAAGGTGAGCGCCGCCAGTGGCGGAAACAGCGAACCGAAGCAGGGGCAGCGGTCGCAGAGTGCGAGGGGCTTTTGCCCCCGAAGCACGATGCGGGTACCGCAACCCGACATTATCGAGCATTTTGGCAACGCAGATGCCGTGCCGCAGCCGCCGGAGCGGTGCTTGAGCCGTTAGGCGGGAATTGTGCGGTATTGCCTTAGAACCCCCAGTGCAGAAAATCAGCATCTTGCACGATTATTTGAAATATTTTTTGTGAATACTCTTGACAGAACGTGGTTTATCCGCTATTATAATAAATGCGTGAGTTAAGGGGTCAAGTGCGGCCAAAATGGAAGCACAACCCCCGCAAAAAACTGCGCGGAATAATCAAGAAAGGAGAAAAGAAATGCCTACTTTTAACCAGCTCGTACGCAAAGGCCGTGAGGTCCTGGTAACCAAGAGCACTGCTCCTGCCCTTCAGAAGAGCTACAACTCCCAGAAGAAGCAGTACACCACCATGAACAGCCCCCAGAAGCGTGGTGTTTGCACCGCTGTTCGTACCATGACCCCCAAAAAGCCCAACTCTGCTCTGCGTAAAGTTGCCCGTGTCCGCCTGACGAATGGTATCGAGGTCACCTCCTACATTCCTGGTATCGGCCATAACCTGCAGGAGCACAGCGTTGTCCTGATCCGTGGCGGTCGTGTTAAGGACCTGCCCGGTGTCCGTTACCACATCATCCGTGGTACTCTGGATACTCAGGGTGTTGCAAACCGTAACCAGGCTCGCAGCAAATACGGCGCAAAGCGTCCCAAGGCCGGTGCCAAGAAGTAAGGAAACATCTTTTCGCCATAAAATGGTCAGCTGACCCTTTTGTGGCATAACGGGAGTTTTCTTTAACTTTCGAGTACCGATGATATCATTAATGTGAAGGAGGGAAGAAAGATGCCCAGAAGAGGTAAAATCGCAAAGCGCGAAGTTCTGGCTGATCCTATTTACAATTCCAAGCTCGTCACCCGTCTGGTCAACAGCATCATGCTGGATGGCAAGAAGGGCGTCGCTCAGAAGATCGTTTACGAAGCTTTTGAGACTGTCAAAGAGAAGACCGGCAACGATCCTCTCGAAATGTTCGAGAAGGCCATGGAAAACATCATGCCCAGCCTCGAAGTTAAGGCCCGCCGTGTCGGCGGCTCCACCTACCAGGTTCCCCTGGAGGTCAGCCCCGCTCGCCGCGAGACCCTCGGCCTGCGCTGGCTGACTCTGTACAGCCGCAGCCGTGGTGAAAAGACCATGTCCGCTCGCCTGGCCGCCGAGATCATCGACGCTACCAACAACGTTGGCGGCGCTGTCAAGAAGCGCGAAGATACCCACAAGATGGCAGAAGCCAACAAGGCTTTCGCGCATTACCGTTATTGATCTGCTTACTGAGGAGGTTTAAGCCATGGCAACGCCGAGAGACGTATCCCTGCAAATGACCCGAAATATCGGTATCATGGCCCACATCGACGCAGGCAAGACCACCACCACCGAGCGCATTCTGTACTACACCGGTATTAACCATAAGATCGGCGAAGTTCATGACGGCGCTGCTACGATGGACTGGATGGAGCAGGAACAGGAACGTGGTATTACCATCACTTCCGCTGCAACCACCTGCTACTGGAGCCACACCGAGACCCAGCACGATCCGGCTCTGTTCAAAAAGAACCGTCATCGTATCAACATCATCGACACCCCGGGCCACGTTGACTTTACTGTTGAAGTTCAGCGTTCTCTGCGTGTTCTGGACGGTTCTGTTACCGTTCTGGCCGCAAAGGGTGGCGTTGAGCCTCAGTCTGAAACCGTTTGGCGCCAGGCTGACGAGTACAAGGTTCCCCGCATGGTTTACGTCAACAAGATGGATACCATGGGTGCTGACTTCTTCCGCTGCGTACAGATGATGCATGATCGTCTGCATGCCAACGGTGTGCCTATCCAGCTGCCTGTCGGCCAGGAAGACACTTTCCGCGGCATCATCGATCTGATCGACATGAAAGCCGATATCTACTATGATGATATGGGCAATGATGTGCGCGTTGAGGAAATTCCTGAAGACCTGAAAGAACAGGCTCAGGAATATCATGACAAGCTGATCGAAGCTGTTGCTGAGACCGACGAAGAGCTGATGATGAAGTACCTGGAAGGCGAAGAGCTGACCAAGGGAGAAATCAAGGCTGCTCTGCGTAAGGCTACTATTTCCAACGAGATCGTTCCTGTTGTCTGCGGCTCTTCTTACAAGAACCGTGGCGTTCAGAAACTGTTGGATGCAATCGTTGATTATATGCCCGCTCCGACTGACGTTGCGGCCATCAAGGGCACCAACCCGGAGACTGGCGAGGAAGAAGATCGCACTTCTTCCGATGATCAGCCGTTCTCTGCACTGGCATTCAAGATTATGACTGACCCGTATGTCGGTAAGCTGTGCTTCTTCCGCGTGTACTCTGGTACCGTTGAGGCTGGCACCACTGTTTACAACTCTGTTAAGGATCAGGACGAGCGTATCGGCCGTATCCTGCAGATGCATGCAAACAACCGTAAGGATATCGACATCTGCTACGCTGGCGATATCGCCGCTGCTGTTGGTCTGAAGAACACCACCACTGGTGATACCCTGTGCGATGAGAAGCATCCCATCATCCTCGAGTCCATGAACTTCCCTGAGCCGGTTATCCGCGTTGCCATCGAGCCCAAGACCAAGGCTGGCAGCGAGAAGATGGGTATTGCCCTGTCTAAGCTGGCTGAAGAGGACCCGACTTTCCGTACCTGGACCGATGAAGAAACCGGTCAGACCATCATCGCCGGCATGGGCGAGCTCCACCTGGAAATCATCGTGGACCGTCTGCTCCGCGAGTTTAAGGTCGAAGCTAACGTTGGCGCACCTCAGGTTGCCTACCGTGAAACCATCCGCAAGGATGCTAACCAGGAAACCAAGTACGCACGTCAGTCCGGTGGTAAGGGCCAGTATGGTCACGTTAAGATCAAGATTGAGCCCAACCCGGGTAAGGGTTATGAGTTTGTCAACGGTATTGTTGGCGGCGCTATCCCGAAGGAATACATCCCCGCTGTTGACAACGGTATCCAGGGCGCGATGAAGTCCGGCATTCTGGCTGGCTATCCCGTCGTGGATGTCAAGGTCACTCTGTGGGACGGCTCCTATCATGAAGTTGACTCCTCTGAAATGGCGTTCTCCATCGCCGGCTCCATGGCATTCAAGGATGCTATGAAGAAGGCTGATCCCGTCATTATGGAGCCCATCATGAAGGTTGACGTTGTTGTTCCTGACGAGTATATGGGCAACGTTATTGGCGACTTGAACAGCCGCCGCGGCGCGATCCAGAACCAGGAATCCACCGATGGCACTGCCCGTGTCACCGCTATGGTTCCTCTGTCCGAGATGTTCGGTTACGCTACTGACCTGCGTTCCAAGACCCAGGGCCGTGGCCAGTACTCCATGGAGCCGGCTGATTACCAGCAGGTTCCCAAGAGTGTTGCAGATAAGATCATGACCGAGCGCAATAAGGGCTGATTCTGCACAAATTCGCGCAAAATACTTGATTTTTCTTGAAAAATCTAGTATGATAGCCTTACAACAGGCTATTTTATCTGTTTGAATTAAAGGAGGATACTTCCAATGGCTGAAAAGGAAAAATTTGACCGCTCTTTGGAGCATGTCAACATCGGTACCATCGGTCACGTTGACCACGGCAAGACCACTCTGACTGCCGCTATCACCAAGGTTCTGGCTCTGAAGGGCGACGCCGATTTCATGGATTACTCCAGCATCGATAAGGCTCCTGAAGAGAAGGCTCGTGGTATCACGATCAATACCGCTCACGTTGAGTACCACACCGCGAAGCGTCACTATGCCCACGTTGACTGCCCGGGCCATGCTGACTACATCAAGAACATGATCACCGGTGCTGCTCAGATGGACGGCGCTATCCTGGTTGTTGCTGCAACCGATGGCCCGATGCCGCAGACCCGTGAGCACATCCTGCTGGCTCGTCAGGTTGGCGTGCCCAAGATCGTTGTGTTCCTGAACAAGTGCGATATGGTTGACGACGAAGAGCTGCTCGACCTGGTCGAAATGGAAGTTCGCGAACTGCTGGACAGCCAGGATTTCGACGGCGACAACACCCCGATCATCCGTGGTTCCGCTCTGAAGGCTCTGGAGAGCACTTCCAAGGATCCCGATGCTCCGGAATACAAGTGCATTTGGGAGCTGATGGACGCTGTTGACAGCTACATCCCGACCCCGGACCGTGCTGCTGATAAGCCGTTCCTGATGCCCGTTGAGGACGTTATGACCATCTCCGGCCGTGGCACCGTTGCTACCGGTCGTGTTGAGCGTGGTACTGCTCATGTCGGCGATCAGATGGAAATCGTTGGTCTGAAGGAAGAGAAGCTGACCACCACCATCACTGGTCTGGAAATGTTCCGCAAGAGCCTCGAGTTCGCTCAGGCTGGCGACAACATCGGCGCTCTGCTGCGTGGTATTGACCGTGACCAGATCGAGCGTGGCCAGGTTCTGGCTGTTCCCGGCTCTGTTCATCCCCACACCACTTTCGATGGCCATGTTTACGTCCTGAAGAAGGAAGAAGGCGGCCGTCATACCCCGTTCTTCAACAACTATCGTCCTCAGTTCTACTTCCGTACCACCGACGTTACCGGCATCATCACCCTGCCCGAAGGCACTGAGATGTGCATGCCCGGCGACAACGTTGATATGCACGTTGAGCTGATCACCCCGGTTGCCATGGAAGAAGGCATGCGTTTCGCTATCCGCGAAGGCGGCCACACTGTTGGTTCCGGCGTTGTTTCCAAGATCGAGAAGTAATTTTCGGCTTGTGATATAGCTTTCAAGGCTCCTGCTGTTAAGGCAGGGGCCTTTTTGTTGTGTACGACTTATGGGACGGGGAGGGGGCAAAGGCCGGGTGTGGAAGACCAAGGAAGGCATCATGAAAACATCAGAAATTGTAGATAGGGGAGAGGACACCATTCGGAACTTTGAAAAAGTGGAGCAGGAGGGGGCACTCACACCGCCCTACCTTGGGAAGGTGTATTTCAGGTCGCGGTTAAGGGGCAAGGGCTGATCTATCCCTAAGTTTTCGGAACGGTCAGGAACGCTCTCTACAGTACAATTTATAATGGGCAATTCTCAACCTCCAATTTTCCCTTCAAGTTTCCTCCAATCTCTGCCAAATCTCTCAACAACAAGCCAAACCGAAATGGCAAAAAATGCGCGATCACAATACCGGATGATTGTATTAAGAGATTGCAAAGAACATTATCGGGGTAAATGTTTAATCATTTGATAAAATCAGGAATAAACCATTCAAAAATGTTAATAAATACCGCCAAAGGGTCACCGCACCGCAGCGCAAATAATGTGCGAAAAACAGGTTTCAGTTGATTCAAGGACAAAAATTTACCTAGAAACCGCTCTAATTAACTATGCAAATTCTGGCAACTGTGATATAATGTATATACCTAGATGTGTCGGAATGGTTATCATTTGCGGGATCAAGGCATGCAGCCGGTACAACGTTTTGTCAGCCGCTGTGCCGGGGCCAAAAGCCCCAAAAGCAGGCCGCAGCCCGGCAAGGGATCGCCAGACCGAGGGGAGCACAACCAGGCGTTTTGCAATCAACACCTGCAAAGTGCCGCACATCTGCCGTACCACTTTTCACACAAAAGGGGAAAGTAGTAACACTTAAGGGAGGATAAAACTATGAAGAAAAACCTTCAGCGTTTTGGTGCATCCGTGTTGGCAGCAGCCATGGTTGCCCAAAGCGTGGCGCTTCCCGCAGCAGCCGAAACTACCAAGATTGATTCTTCGGTAGCGCAGTCTGTTGCAGCTAGCGCAGCAAGCGCGGCCAGCGCTGTGCAGTCCCTGCCCAAGTTCACCAGCACCGCAGACCTGATCAAGCAGACAGCTCAAACGCTGGCTGCCCAGGGCGAAGTGCATGAACTGGAGCAGGACGATGCCAAGCTGGAAGCGACTGCACAGAGCAAGGCGGGCATGAGCCTTGCAGCGTTGGAAAATGCATTGGCCGATGCCATGTACGCCAACGCCGCAGCCGGCAAGATCAACACCGAAGCCTATGGCCTGAACAAGGACGAGATGGCATCGGTGATGGCTGCCACCATCAAAACGTATCATCTGTCCAGCGCCGTTACCGACCTGGGCTATGAGACGAACGCCGCAGGCGTTGTGACCGCCGTTACCTTTACCGGCAGCTCCGGCATGACCTCTGCGATGGAGTCCATGACCAACAGCGATGATGAAGTGATTGCGCAGCAGGCTGACAGCTACGCACAGGCTTACGTTGCTGAAAACTCCGATACCTTTGCGGCCAGCGCCGCTGCGGACGGCCATACCTATGGCGAGCCGAAATGGTACTGGAATGACACCAACCCGGAGGATGGCCACACCCATACCTGGAAGGAAACCCCCGATGGTTACTGGACCAAGACCGATGACGGCTGGGCTTACACCGCTGTGTATACCTGTGAAAAGGGCGATGCCTACCAGAAGGTAGAAGGCACCGTAACCAAGGATACCACCGAGGCAAAGCCCGGCGTTGCCGGCAAGACCGTTTACTCTGCCAGCGTGCCCGCTGACAAGAGCCCGGTTAAGAAGGAATACAAGGAACCCACCACCCGCACCGACGACATTGCCGCCCTGCCCTGCCAGAGCCATGTTGTGTCCAAGGATGCAGATGGCAACTTTGTTGCTACCTTCAACTGGGAAATGAAGAAGGTCGAGGGCGAGCTGGCCGCTGACTACAGCAACGCCCAGCTGTTCTATGACAGCGAAACCGGCAAAATTTCTGCCGGCGCTCCCGTTACCATTGACTGGGAATGCACCAGCGTCACCTTCAAGTGCGCTGTCTGCGGCGAAGAAATCAAAACCCAGCCGGTAATGACCATGCCGGTCAGCGTTGTGGTAGACCAGAATAACAATTCCGTCTACATCAATGTGGGCGGCACCCCGACCCTGGATACCACCTCCGGCGGCACCGGCGTTACCCTGGTGTCCGCAATGAAGGACGGCAACTGGTACGATATGCAGAACAACCCGGTTGACGCAAGCAAGGTGAACTTCACCTATCAGAGCGGCGACAACAAGGGCAAGAACAGCCTGCTGCTGTACGACAGCCAGAAGACTGCCGTGTATGTGGACGACCAGGGCAACCAGGTCACCAATACTTACGATGTCTCGACTGCGCAGATGAACTACTACTACTTCCAGCTGTCGCAGTTCAACCAGGACGAAGCAGAGTACTTCGGCGTGGTTGCCCCGTTCTGGACCTCCAAGGGCGTTCAGAAGCAGGGCGAGGATGGCAGCATCACCGGCACCATGGGCGCAATCAAGATATTGTGCAGCATTGATCCGAACGATGATGTCCCGCCGACCACCATGGCATTCATGCTGAACATGCTGCCGCAGGCGTTCATGTCTTACGTCATGAACTATGGCGAAGCTCTGAAAGCCATCCGTGATGCAGGCTTGGCACAGGTTGCCAAGCTGGGTGACAGCGCTGACTATGTCACCAAGCTGCTGATCCTGCACGACTGGATCTCCCAGGTTGCAGAATTCGATATGGGCTCCATGGGCGATATCACCGGCGGCGGCAACAACGATCCTATCCAGACGACTGCTTTCGGTGCCCTGCTGGGCGGCGAGATCGGCGCTAAGGGCGTTGAGTATGGCTGCATCTGCCTGGGCTATGCAGCTGCATTTAACTACATGGTCCAGAATTTGCCTGACAACAAGAGCATCTATAAGAATGATGACGGCAGCTGGAAGACCCCCGATGAAGTAGGCGATAACGCTGTTGTTGACTTTGCCCAGATCCTGTATTACTGCAATACTTCTGATACCAGTGTTGCCGGTAATGCGTTCGGCGGCGGCATGTTCAACAACGTCCACTACTTCAACGCAGTCAAGGTCAACAAGCTGCAGGGCGACAGCAACTCTGCTACGATGACCACCGGCGAAAACAACAAAAACTGGTACTATGTTGACGTCTGCTATGATGACGTGAACACCGAGTGCATGGCCCAGACCCGCGTTGAGAACGCAGGCGACCTGCGCCATGTCAACTTCCTGGTTTCTCCCTCCGGTCTGGAAGGCCGTTACAGCAAGTACTATGATTACATTGACTCGCTGTACGATGGCTACACCTACACCAAGAACAGCACCCCCGATATGAAAGACGGCCAGGTTGTGCTGAACAACGGCAAGCCGCATTACTCTTACACCAAGACGGAAAACAAGAACGAGACCCGTTACACCGATACCTGCTACGAGGATACCTGGTTCACCTCTATCTGCAGCCCCATCTACTTCGACAATAATTACTTCTATTACGTTGATACCACGACCAACCAGAACCTGTATAACAACATGCGCCGCCAGCAGGCCGAGAACGGCAACAGCGGCAACTCTGGTTCCGGCAGCTCTGGTTCCGGCAGCTCTGGTGACAAATCCCAGATGCAGCAGTTCATGAAGAAGATGCAGAACCAGGGCCCCGATACTCTGGAAGCACGTCCGCGTAATGCGAACTACTATATCCGCAAAGAGGATTCCAGCAGCAGCTCCGGCGGCTTCAGCATGAGCAGCTTTACCAAGACGGATGACCCGTTTGATATCATCCTGATGTACTACAACGATCTGAAGGAAACCAGCAGCAACTTCAATGATGACGACAGCAATGCCAAGGTTCTGGCCGAAGCTGGCACCATCTATAAGATCGATACCAATGCAGCAGATAAGCATACCAAGGTTGAAAACAACCTGAACACCGAGTGCCTGGCAGACGCTGCTGCAAAGCGGATCTACCCCGCACTGGTACACTCTACCGCACTGTATGATGGCAAGCTGTACTTCAACGTCAACAACGCCATCTACCGTATGGACCCGACCACCGGCGCAGTGGAAGAAGTGAAGGAATACAACACCGTCTATGGCGGCATTAAGCTGACCAAGGATAAGGACGGCAACATGGTTCCCGATACCCACTTTCCCGGCATGAGCATGGTTATCATGGATAGCGCCAAGGATACCAGCAGTGTGAAGTATCTGGGCACCTTCAAGAACCATCCTCTGGCTGGCCTGACCCTGCGTGACAGCTACAGCTTTGCTACCACCACCCAGCAGGGCCAGACTGTGATCACCGGCATCAACACCACCAAGGATCAGCTGGTCGTTTCTGTCGGCACCAACCTGTCCAACACCTATAAGAGCCTGGACGAGCTGGGTTCCGATGGCAAGCCGGTTGTTAAGACCGATGCCTCCGGCACTTCTTATGCAAACCGTAAGAGCTACAAGACCGAGTCCTGGAACTACAACCCGAGTTACAACCAGAACATGGGCAGCTCTGACGAGAAGAACAAGAACGAAGAGTTCATGTGGTGCGCTAACCTGGTTGAAACCATGCCGATGTCCGACATGGTCAGCGACCTGAGCAGCGGCGCAACCACCGATGTTTCCGTTGAAGCATGGTGCGATACCCCCGCTTACACCCAGGCCCGCACCAACAAGTACGGCCTGACCAAGGGTGAAAAGAAGTACGCTGACGGCGCACTGCCCAAGGGCCATACCTGGAAGCTGGACGAGCTGGAAACCAAGTCCGTTGGCAACAATGTGTACCTGTGCTCTGATTGCCATACCGCAACCGAAAGCACCCCCCACACCGTTACCCTGCCCAATGCAGTTGAAGGTGTTAAGCTGACCCTGGGCACCATCAACAACAACTACCTTGCAGACGATACCGTTACCCTGACCGTAGAAAAGACTGGCACCGATATCGTTACCGTTACCGCAAAGAACGGCGATACCGATGTTGCTCTGACTGAAGTTCAGGAAGCAGCGCAGGACGAAGCCGCAGCCCAGGCTACCACCGAAAAGGCTAAGACGGTTTACACCTTCACCATGCCGGACGGCGATGTGACCATCAGCGTTACCAAAAACGCCAAGACCTATGCGGTCAATGTTGCTCCCCCGACCAATGGTGAGATCACTGCTTCCGCTAAAGAAGCAGCTGAGAAGGAAACCGTAACCCTGACTGCTAAGCCCGCAACCGGCTATGCCCTGAAGGCTGGCAGCGTGAAGGTTACCTACAAAGACGCTGACAACACCGATAAGACCGTTGAAGTGAAGGCTGATACCGAAAAAGCCAACACCTACACCTTTGCAATGCCTGCTTACCCTGTCAACGTCAGCGCAGAGTTTGTTAAGGAATACAAGGTTACTGTGGCAGACACTGCGAACAAGAACGGCGAAACCAAGGTGAGCGCAAACGCAGCTGTTGAAGGCACCGAAGTTACCGTTACCGTTAAGGCAGCTGATAACTACCAGCTCAAGGCTGACAGCCTGACCTACAGCTATAAGAGCGGCGAAGATACCAAGACCGAAAAGCTGACCCTGACCGATGGCAAGGCTACCTTCAAGATGCCTGCTGCTGATGTTACCGTTAGCGCTGTGTTTGAAGCACTGACT
>UMKG01055991.1_pt1 | contig 46177 bp, 58 predicted proteins | sample 1966261 | NCBI WGS metagenome assembly UMKG01 (sample SAMEA4836169, study PRJEB28245) | human gut metagenome | biome: gut microbiome; material: fecal sample | place: Denmark | collected 2008 | reverse complement strand
TCTACAACTGTGGGTGTGAGTTTTTGTAACTCATAAGTTGGTGTAAGTTCTTGTAACCCATATAGTAAAAAATTAAATAGATATTTATTTCAATTTTTCAAAAGCCTTAATTCTGTAATATATATCTACTTTTTTGTCTTGATGAATTTCAATTTTTTCTATTATCTTTGACATTATTTCCTTAGTAGGATTCTTTAATGTCAAAAAATCATTTATAATTTTTCTGTAATCAAATGAAAACATTTCATTTTCTTCTTTTTTAAATTCTCCCAATTTGTCTTCAAGAGACTTAATTTCTTTTTTTATTTTTTCTAATCCTTCGTTTTGTTTATCTGACATATTCTTAAACATTTCTACAGTTATAATATCATTTAGCCTATCCTCATATAATCTTTCAAGATTCTTTTCTATTTTTGATTTTTTATCGTTAGCCTCTTTTAGCGTTTTTTCAAGAGTTGTCTTATAATTGTTATTTTCAATTTTTTCCTTTAATGCTTTTTCTAATTTTTCATCATCCATACATAATTTGCACAATTCTCTAACTTGTTCTACTACCATCAATTCTAGTGCTTCATAATTCAAATTATGTGGTGTACATAAATGTCTTTTTGTATATGCTCTATATAAATTACAAGTAGTATATGAATAATTTCGCTTGCTCGATCTACTAATTCCAATGCTCCCTCCACAATCTGCACATCTTAATAATCCTGTTAATAAATAAGACCTTTTTACTGTTTTTTTTGCACTTGTATCAAGTAACCTTTGAACTGTATAAAATGTTTCTTCATCTACTAATGGCTCGTGTGCATTATCAACAACAATCCATTGTTCCTTTGGAAGTTTTCGTCTTTGTCTATTTTTATAGCTTATAGTTTGACTTTTTCCTTGTTCCAACTTTCCTATATAAACATTGTTTCTTAGCATTCTTCTGATACTTGCTGGGTGCCAATATCCATATTGATATGAAATAGCACTTACTTGATATTTGTTTCTCATTGCTGGCGTTGGGATATGTTCATCTGTAAATATATTTGCGATTTGCGTAGTTCCATAGCCATCAATTACCATTTTAAACATTCTTCTTATTATTGGTGCAGTTTCATTATCGATAATTAAATGATGCTTATCATTTGAATCTTTTTTATATCCCATTGGAGCTGATGTACTTAAGAATTGTCCATCTTCTTTTTTTTGTTGAAATACAATTCTTATCTTTTTAGAAATATCTTTTGCATACATTTCATTTAAAATAGATCTAAATGGTGCTATATCATTTTCAGATGAGTTCGTCCTTTCAGTATCAATATTATCTAATATAGATACATATCTAACTCTTTTCATTGGAAAATATTGTTCAACATAGTAACCACTCTGAATATAATCTCTTCCTAATCTTGACAAGTCTTTAGTAACTACCATATTTATTTTTCCATCTTCAATATCATTTATTAGTCTGTTAAATGCTGGTCTATCAAAAGTTGTTCCTGAAACACCATCATCAACATACTCTCCTGATAATGCAAGTTTATTTTCTTTTAAATATGCTAATAAAATATTTCTTTGATTTGTAATACTTTCACTTTCAATTACTTTATCTGTATCTTCTTTTGATAATCTTATATATATACCAACTCTATATAAAGCATTCCTAGTTAATCCCTCAAACATATCCTTTCCTCCTTAATTGAGAGGTCAACTTTCCTTATACAATATATTATAACATATTTAAATTAGAAAAGCTAACCTTTTAAAGTTCTAATTTTTTCCTTTCTGTTGGATTACAATTACTTAGAACTATTTCTTTTATTATTACCTTTATATCTTTTCCGTTTTCGTCAAAAAAATTATTTATTTTTATATTTTTAGTATAATCTAATATTCTTTGATCTTCACTATACACTTTTTTGCCTCCTTATCTTTATTATGGTAATTTTTTTTAAAATAATTCAAATAATCATTCTTTTAACAAAATTCTATTGGCAATTTCTATTATTTTATCAGGTTTGTGTAATTTCATAATTACAGGTATTTCACTTGCTAATTCCTTTTCTGTTATTTTGTTTGGACTTGCTTTTAATGTATGAAAAGCAACAACAGCATATCCTATTGCTTGATTTTTAGTTATTACCTTTGGTAATTCGTTATTTTTCATTTCATTTCCTCCATTCTTTTAAAAACTAAAATCAAGTTACAAGTGAATTTAGTATCATTCCATAGGTATTTCAACCTCTCCGTTTACACCGAGCTATTCCTCAACATTTGTTAAGCCAAATAGAAGTATCATTATCACTAATATAATCATCGCCAACACAAACTTACCATCGTTTGCTTTTTCCCTCATTGTAGTCACTATTTATTTTTTCAATAACATTCGCCTTCTTGGAGCTTATATATTAGTTAAAGTCTTGTAACTAATATATTCACTTGTCAATGTGCATAGCAATTTTTGTCTTGCTACACACATAGGCGAAAAAAATCCCAAAAACCTGACACTTTTTTAAAATTTTTTAAAATTTTTTATTTGTTTCAACAAATTATCTATTATATAATCTTTACATTCTTGGTTAAATCGACCATTCACAAGAGATTCTTTGTTTATCAAATCTTCAAAAGTCATAATCAATTCGAATACTGCTTTCATATCATTTTCTTTTGATTTTTTTATCAACTCAAATATTTTCTTATTATCCATTTTTCTTCTTCTCCATTTTTATTTTAATTCTAGATTTTATTTTAAAATAATTATCTTCATTAATATTTAGATATTTTTTTATTTCTTCTTTAGAATAATCGTTAAGTATTAAAGTTAAAAACTTTCTTTCTCTATTGCTTAATTTTACATTCATTCCTATATTCTCCATCACTTCTTTTAAGCTTTTTCTTTTAGATGGCAAAAAGGTATCATCATCAAATACTGATAATGATACCTTCTCATCTACAAGATCACTATATAAAATTTCTTTATATTTATTTTTTTTAGACATTCTTACAAAATCAATAGCAGAATGTTTTACTATTTTCTTTATATAAAGTTTAAATGCCTTAACAATTTCAACAATTTCTTCATCTGAATATTCTCTATTCATAAAAAAGCACTCCAATCTAGGACAGACTTGTCCATTGACTGGAGATAGCAATATATTTCTATCTTTTTATTTTTAAATTACATTTATTTATATTCTTCCATATCTTAATCACTCCTAAAATACACTAATAAAAAAAGAATAGCCATAAAATTATATAGTAGTTTTTAATCATCATTGGTACTTCTTTTACTTTTGTTTACTACCTCTTTTATGGACTATGTCCTGCAACTATAATACTGAAATCAAAGGTGTTTTTCACTAAAAGTGCTAGAAGTTGCTAAAAAGTGCTAGTTTTTGCTATTTATTTTGTCGAATTATGGAGGTTTTTGTCATTTTTGTTGTGTTTACATAAAAAAAGTGGTACAATATGAACTAGATAAAATTTTTTAAGACATACATATTCATTACTTTATTATCAGTCGGAGGTATATGATATGATACAAGTTATGATTGCTGATGACAATCTTGATTTAAACAGTTTATGTTGCAACATTTTATCAAAAGACAAAGATATACAAATAATTAGTAGTACATTAGATGGAGAATCTACATTAAAAGATTATATGCAATTAAAACCTGATGTTTTATTATTAGATTTAGATTTGCCAAAAATGAATGGCATTGACATCATAAACAATATTTGTTTAGATGAATCTGAAAGAAAAAAAAATAATGTCATTATAGTATCAGGAAATGCTGACTTAAGATATAACTTATTCAATACTTCAAAAATATTCAGAATAATGCCTAAACCTGTTAACTTTGATGATGTTATATCTACAATAAAAGAAATTGTTACTGACAATAGTTATATACCTATTGTGGAAAAAGAACTTCGCAATTTTCTATTTTCTTTAAATTTTAATTTATATGCTGATGGAACAAGATATTTAATTGATGCAATAAAACTCGGTTATGAAAATATAAAGCTTGTACGAAATATTAAAACTTTATATGATGAAGTTGCTGAACTTCATTCTACTTCTTCAAATACTATAAAATGGGGAATTAGAAATGCAATAGAAACAATGAATCATAATACAACTAAACATGAAATAAATAAGATTTTTCATATAAATTATGATAAAAAGATGACACCTAAATATTTTATTCCTTTGGTTATTTCTTATTTTGATAAGTAAAAGCAGAAGATTATTCTTCTGCTTTTATCAGACTTATATTTTTTAAATGTTCACTTTTTATTATATTTTCTATTTCATCTATATCTTTTTGTTCACAATTCTTTCCAAATTCAATTCTGATTTCTTTTAACTTCTCAAAATTAAGTGGCACATATAAATAATTGATTTTTTCTATATTCTTATTTGTACTTAAAACTGCATTTATTCTTGTTTCTTCTTGATATTTATGTCTTGCTTTAATATTTACCAAATTTTTCAGATCAATCCAACACTCATTTTTTACTTTAAAGGCACTCTCAAAGTCCAATTCTTCTTTATTACTATAATCTGCATCCCTATAATACAAACTTATTAAGATACCTCTTTTAAATAAGTTATCATTTCGTAAATAATTGCTATTTTTCCCTGCAAATTCAAATTTAGCCTTAACTTTACCATCATACATACCCTTCCGAAAGTGAATTTTTTTCTATTAAATCTTCTATATTATTATAAGAATAAAAAACATCAAGCAGGTAGCATTTATAATATAAATGGCATATCACCTACACTTACAACTATGTCAAATGGAGGGAACAAACAACCTTTTATTCTAGTCAAAGAAGGAACTAAAAGAGTTTATTCAGAGGCAAAAGTTGGCGATTCTATAAATATATCATATCCACAAAGTACAACCAAAAGAGGGAGAGTATGTAAAGAAGTATCACAAACAATATTAACATCTCCTAATATCGCAACATTAGAAAAAATTGATAAACCAATATGTATTAATAATTATAACAATAAATTAAGCATACAAGATAGAATTTATGATCCAGAAGGAATTGCTACTTCTGTTGTTGCTAGTAATTTTAGAAGTAAAATAGCAGAAAAAAAGATGTTTAATCCCTACAATAACAAGGAGATTACAGAAATTGCACCTACCCAAACAGTAGCTTGTGGCAGTACAACAACAAGTACAACTGTTCTTGTATCAGAAGATGGAATGAACTTTATGAGAATTAGAAAACTTACACCTTTAGAGTGCTGGAGGCTTATGGGTTTTGATGATTCTGCTTTCTATAAGGCTAGATCTGTAGGAATTTCAGACACACAACTTTATCGACAAGCAGGAAATAGTATTGTTGTAGATGTGTTAGAATATATACTTGAAGAACTACTTTATGAAGAATCTTTACAACAATGTGCATAAAAAGAAACAATGGTATTTTGCGTTTTTTACTATAAAATACTATTTTTTTCTACGGTGTATCTTTGTAAAAAACAATAAAAAGTATTTGTTAAAATTTGCAAACACTTGATATTGCTGCTTATAGGAGGGATAGACTTGAGCTTTTTTAATCTCTTAATGTTTCAAAATATAATTTACCATCATGATAACAACTTATGATTAGTAAATTTAAAAAAATATACACATTGCTATTTTAATTTAAATATGGTATTATGTATTATATATTAATATTTTAATTTGGGAGAAAGTTTATGAAGAAAAAAAAATTAATAATAATTATAATAATAATAGTTATAATGATGATTTTTGCACTATGGCTTAGTGGAATAATTCCAAAGCAAATAGCAAGAATTTCTGCAACTAATTATTTAGAAAAAAATTTTCCAAAAATTGAATTAGATTATGTTAGTGTAGAGAATGATTCTAGCACAGATGGATATTTAATTATATTTAAAGATAAAAATGAAGGGTTTTATAAATTTATTATGACCAATAGGTATTTACCAATAAATATAGATAAAGGATTATTTGATTTTGAAAAGAAATATAGAGAAGAATATGAAAATACTTCTAACACTCCTAAAGAAACTATAGTGCAATTTAAAAAAACATATACTATAATAGCAGATTTAAAAAAGACAGACTTAATTGGAGAGAATAACTATTATGTTATAGAACAATATCAATTAGAAACACCTATTGTAATTAAAATTAATTCAAATTATCAATTACAAGAAAATGCTAACTATGAGTTTTTATTTGAAGGAAAAAAAATAGAAGGAAAAGAATACTCAATACAAGAAATATTTGATACATTTAAAATAATAAAAATAGAAAAAACATCTAAAGTAGGCATGGACCAAATACAAGATGAGATATAATAGATATTTATATAGATACTAATAATTAGCATTAGCCTAATTAGTGGGATTATAAAAAATGAGGGTTCCTATTTTAGGAACATCCTCATTTTTTTATAGAACTATACTTATATTATAATAAATCTGTTTTTTACGCAATTATATATTGTAGTATTTTCTGTTAAATGTGTTCCAAATACGGAACCTCTTCCATAATCTTTATAATATGGATCTGTATAATAAGCTTTATTTGGTCCTCTATAGTCATCAGGGAAAGGACCAAGTATATCATCACTAAACCCACTTATTGTTAAATAATGACCAAGATTGGCACCATTATATAAATATAATGGTTGAGTTTTGGCATGTAAAATCATTGGCTTTTGTTGTGCAACAGCAAGATGTATATAAGTATCAATATTAGATGCTGTAACACTACTTGTTACTTCTTTATATGCGTATGTAAATTTTGATTGTCTTTTATTTAATTCATTTACCATTTTATATACATAAGTGCCATCGCTGCTATTCGTTTGCATTGAATTAGCATAGGTTGATTGTGAATCAGAAGAACCATTAATAAATTGAATAACTTGTTTAATATTAGCAGGTCCACACCAATAAGATGTTTCTTGTCTATATGCTGTTACATTTAATTTATGTGGTGAGTATGCTGCGGGCATTGGTATTTGACTATAACCTTCTTCAATTAATTCTAAATTTCTCGAATTTTTTTCGATTTCTTCAATAGGTCCTCTATTTTTAATTAAGTATTCTTCATCAATAGTATCTGTGCTACTAGCATAAATTGGAACATTCAAAGTAAGTAGCGTTATGCTTATCACAAGCATAAATAAAATAATTTTTTTTACCTTCATAAAACTTCCTCCCTTTTTTTTTTAATAAAAAATGTTTCACCTCCTCAATTTTGAAATATTTATAATATAAAATGTATTTTCAAAACTTTGTACAATAATTCTATCATTGCCTATTACGAAATATTGTGGCAATAAATTGTATTGTTCAAGTTTTGAAAAATCTAAAGAAGTCAAATTATTATTTTGTATATTATATTCCTTCCATGATTTTTCTGATAAATGGCATATAAATGAAGTGGATGTTATGTTTTTTGAAAAAGTTAGGAGTTCTGTTATTTCTAATTTATTAATAAAATCTTTACCATCATTTGAAATAGTAGTAAGATATACTTTGCTATTGTTATCTGCTTCGTGAATTACAGATATTTGCTCAAATACATTAATTGAATACAAATTATTATTGGTTTCATATATTTTATCTTCTTCCAAAGTATCTACATTAAGTCTTAATATTTGATCATTTTCATTCAAACTTTTTATATAATATATATTAGAATCTTTATAATATGCAAAATTAAGCTGAATCATATCTAAATGATTTCCAGTAATAGTTTTTAAAGTTTCTACATTTTCGTTAATTTTTAATAATTCTATATGGTCGTCATTTTTTGATATTACAAATATTGAATTACCATTATTACCTAATATTCTAGGATATTCAAAAGCATCTGGTATTATACCTACTATCATTTCTTCTTTTTTATTATTCGTTAAATTCTCTTTGATTATTTTCCACTTATAACTTGTTTCATCATTATACGTTAAAATACAAGAATACAAATAATTTCCTGTTATATAAAAATCTATAATTCTTTCATTTCCTGCTTGTTCATAAATGTTGATTTTTTCTGTATTAATATCATATTCAAATATAGCAATAGTAGAAAATAATATCAAATCTGTTTTTTCTGATTCGATTGTTCCCAATATTTTTCCATTATTATTATGTATTAAACTAATGCTATAGTCTTTATATTCTTCAAGTGCTTTTGTCAATTTAATTTCTTTGATTATAGGATCATTTTCTTTGAGAGGTTTATGTATAATTATTATAGAAACAATTATACATACTATTGTTATAACTGTAGATAAAGCTATTAATATATTTTTTTTCATACAAAATCCACCTTTTAATATTATGTTAGTAAGACAAAAAGTAATTTTATAACTTATTTATAATGATTTATTATAATCATAGTATCACAAATTCACATGAATGGTCAATAAAAAATGAAAAAAATAGTAATATATTTATCGCAATTTTCGACATTGTTCGACACATTTAAAAAAATAGGATATATGAGAAATATTTTTTAGAAAAGGAATTAGAAAATTGATAAAAAGAATAACAAACTATTAAAAACGGAAATACAAATATACTATCTTTTATAATTGTACAACGTCATAAAATAGTTAGTAGGAATAATCAACATATTATAAAAAAAATAAAGTAGAAAAATTAAATAAATATATGGTAATAAAAATTTATTGTAGTCCTTTTTAATTTTTAGAAGGTGATAGTGTAGTCAGCCTAATTTACTATTATAATAATAACTTGTGATTGGCAGATTTTTAAATAATATTTTTATTCTTGACTGTTGTTTAATAATATTTGCTTACAAAAATGTGCATAAAAACATAAGTTGAGAATTAATTATCTTTATGATATTATATTATAAATACTATAATAATATGGAGGTAATATGAAAAATATAAATAAAAAAGAATTACATCAATTATTTGCAAAGATAAAACAAGATAATAATAATTTTAGTGAATTTTATGAAAAAAGTAAAAAGTTAATCTATGCTATAGCTTTTTCAATATTAAAAAACAAAGAAGATAGTGAAGATGTGATGCAAAAAGTATTTTTGAAAATATGGAAGATAAATAAGGATCAACTGCCTTCTCAAAATGAATCTAGTTGGTTATATTCTGTAACCAAAAATGAAGTTTTGAATTATATTAGAAATAAAAAACCAACATATAATTTAGAAAATATTTATTATATTGGTGTTGAAGATTTTGAAATTAATAGTGTAATTGAAAAAGATACTTTTAATAGAATTATAGAGGATTTAGATAAAACAGAGAAAGAAATAATATCATTGAAAATATTGGCAAATCTATCTTTCAAAGAAATTAGTACATTATTAAATTTACCAATAGGAACTATTCAATGGAAATATTACAAAAGCATAAAGTCATTAAAAACAGTTATCAACAAGTTAGGAATATTTATCATTATTATTGCTATATTTACGGGAAGAATGATAAATAAAAAAAATAATATTCCAAATTCGTTGGAAGAAACAAATGAAAACTTAACTAACCTAGCTTTCATAGATTATATTTTTATTTTTCTCATAGTTGGGTTTGGAATCTATACATTATTTTCAATAATAAATTTTGTAAAATTCCAACAAAAAATAAAAAAAGATGTGTCTAAATAGTAAATAATTACAGATTATAGGAGTTTATCTATGGTAAAAGTGTTAATTTCTGATGATAATATACACTATGCGACACATCTAATGAATTCTATTAATGAAAAAAACAATAATGTAAGAGTTATTGGTATTGCACAAAATGGTTTGGAAACTATGCAAAAAATTAAAAGAAATGATATTGATATTATAATATTAGATTTAATAATGCCTATTTTTGATGGCTATTGGGTATTAGACAGAATTAAGGAATACCAAAAATTAAACCATTCTTGTATCGTAATATCATGTGATATTACAGAAGCATATAAAATAAAAAACAACCCTTCAATATATAAAATTTTATCCAAAAATATAAGTATGAAAAATATTGTGAATAATATTAATGAATTAGTTACATACAAAGAAGAAATAGCTCGTGAAAATACTATAAAAAATAAAATTAGAGAAGAACTACACTTTCTAGGATACAATTTTTCTCATAAAGGAACAGTATATTTAATGGAAGCAATTAAGTTTGTCAGTCTGAATCCAGATAAGGAATTAGAAAATTTAGAAAAAACTATTTATCCAACTATATCTAAAAAATATGTAAAATCAGTTCACAATATAAAATGTAGTATTAATAGGGCAACAACCCAAATGTATTATCAATGTGAAATAGAAAGATTAAAAAAATATTTTCATTTTTGTATTGATAAAAAACCAAATGTTAAAACAATAATTAATACTATTATAAATAAAATTTATTAAGGAGGGAGGTTTTTTTATGAAAAAAATTTTAGTAATTATTATCTGTGTATTAATTATACTATTAGAATTATATTTCATTATGTTTTTGATAAATAAGGGAAAAGTTGATGATAATCATGATCCGATTTTTTACTTTTCAAAACAAATTGCTAATGATGGTGGTAGTACGATATATAATGTACTATTATATAAAATTATTAAATATAAAAACATAGATAATGATGATGTAGTATATGATTTAGGAGGTCCTAATTTAGAGTTCAATAATCCATTTCATTCATATTAAACTTATTACATATTAAACCCCCAAAAAGCTTATTTTTGGGGGTTAATATTGATTCGTTGCTATTAGTCTACATAGCAAATAATAACTGCTGAATCATAGTCATTGTTTTCATATTCTAATGCGATATAATACTGCATTGCTAATTTACCATCTACTTTTGTTAATATTTTATCTTCTATTTCATATTTATCAATATTTTCAAATTCAGTATTTAATGTTTCCTCAATAAAGGCATTGTTTTGCATTTGATCTATTAAAATATTAGAATCCTCGTATTCTTTCATCATTCCTTGATTATTAGCACAAAAAGAAACAATCTCTCCAACTGGTGTTATATTAATTTGTGCTGTATCGGAAGTATTATATCCACTACATTTATTCATATATGTAATAGCATATTCATTATAACTAGAGATGTAATTTATTGATACTAATTCATATTCTTCAAAATTTTCAATAGCTTTTGAAAGATATTCGATACCAATATCTAATATTTGCCCTTGTGTTTTTACACTTTCAGTAGATGCACTATTTACTACATTAATTGATGACAAATTAACATCTTTAATAAATCCTACAACATCATTTCCATCAAAAATATATTCTGTATTATCATTATTATCCAAATACATATCAAGTTCCTTTTCTGAGTTTGTTATAGAATATGCATAAGTCAAATTTATATTTTCATCATCTAATTGAATATTTTTATTGATAGCTTTTTCTTTTATAATTTTTTGACTATCTTGCAAATTATCATCTAAGAATATTCCCTCTGTTTTTTCTTGACTATTTGCATATACACATAATGTAGAAACTGATAAAACAGTAAATAATACTATTAAAATAGTAGATAAAATTATTTTAGTTTTTCGCATAAAGTTTCCTCCCTTCCTAATTTATATAACCGTATATATTTCCTTTTTCATTTCTGTTATTCTCCATTCTGTCTCTAGCAGTTGCTCCCTGCCAAAAACCAGTCCAATAGTCAGCATGTCTATAGCCTTCTACAATAGTATCACTTTTACATTTATCAAGAAAAGCCTTATTCCACTCATTTACTTCATTAGTATATGTTGTAACAGTCCATGCTACAGCACATTGAGCACCTTTATTTACTGTTTGCTGACATATATCTCCATAAGTATTAGAATAAGCTCCTGTACTACATCCATAATAAATTGCAATCTTTAAATTATTAAGTGAACTATTAGAAAGACTATTAATTGCTTTAATGCTGTTCCCATTTCCTCCTGTACCAGATAAGTAAGTAGAATTTAGAAATACTTGTCGACCTGGACTTCCATGTCTATGAACTATAAAAATTTTATCTCTTTTTAATTGATTTAACACTTGATTGTTATCCCAATTATTACAGTTCTCAACAGAATATCCCATAGCCTCACAATGTTTTTTTGCATAGGTATAAGTTGCTTCTCTCGAAGAGCCTTCCCAATGGACACTTACATTTCCACTACCAGCAAAGCATAAAGTATTTGTAGCCATTATTAGCGTTGTTGCTAAAAGTAAAATAATTGCTAATTTTTTAATTTTCATTTTATCTCCTCCTTTCATATTTTTTATATCACACAATATGTAAAAAGTTATAAAAAGATATGATAAGATATGTTTTTTATTATATATATCAAAAATCGTATAAAATATACTGGTATAGCCTCTTATACCAGTATATCTGCTTTTATGGTATCCCCCACCAAAAATTTTTATAAAAAGTGTTGTACCCCTTTTTAATCTTTTAATGTATCAAAGTGCATTTTGCCTAGTTTGCTATCATAGTAGCAACTGGTTATAGGTAGATTTTGAAAAAATATTTGAATCCTATCCTTTGAAACTATTATATTTTTCACGATAGATTTTATATTTACATTCTCAATATTCATATTAATTATAAACAATTGTTGTTTAATCATATCTGTTAAAAAGGTTTCTTCTACCATTGTATCATTATCACATTTATCTTTTCCATATTTTAGTCTATGATTACATCTATAATTAATATTGTTTCTTTCTTTTCTAGCTTTAAACGCATGATCATTTATACATCTTATCTTTCCAGTATATATATTCCCATCTTTCTCACCATCTTTAATTTTTAATATTTGATATACTAATATCTATCAATCCAAAAAATTTTTTCATTCAATAATTTTATGTTTTCTATCTTTTACATCGCATATATTCTCTCAGTTTCCATTATTTTCTCGCATTTTTTTAACAAAGAATTTAAGTTTTCTCTACTTACACCTGTTCCATTAAGTTCTTTGCAATTTTTCTTTTCTTCTTCTGATAATTCTTCATCTTCAGGCACATAATATGGTAATAAGCCATAATAATATAAATTATCAAATTTAAAAGCAGTATAAATGTCATCTTTTATTTTTATTCCTAATTTTCTAAAATAATTAAATTCTTCTATAGAAAAATATTTTTTTAAATCTACAATTTTATTTGTTTTATACTTTTTATGCCATTTTTCAAAACTAAAATTTTCTTGCATACTTTTTTCTCCTATTAAATTCATATTTTTATACTTTTAACAAAAGCACTTGGGCTAAGAATTTAGCCTATTATTGTAAAAAAAATTGCTATACTATTCTCAGATTATATGTAAAGGAGTGATTGTTGTGAAATTATCTGATGCAATTTATCAAAGAGTTAAATATTATATGAGTAAAAACAATTTGATTACTTTATGGGATTTGTATAAAGCAACAGGTGTTCCAAAGGCAACCTTAAATTCTGTATTTAGCACACGAAAGACAAAAGTTCCAAGACTTACAACTCTTGCTCAAATATGTGATGGCTTAAATACAAATTTACAGGAATTTTTCAATGATCCAATTTTTAGTAACCTAGATGATGATTCCTATTACAAAGACTAGACTTCAATAAATGTGATTCTAGCCTTTTTTATATGCAATAATCTTCTCTTATTGTATCACATATATTCCAAATTCTTTTTATCTCATTATATGCTATTCCTATATTCTTTAATATTTCTTTTTGTTTATAAAATGCTATCAAATCCATTTCTAAGCATTCAAATTCATATTCAGTATATACTTTATCATTTAATACAATGTTTAATTTTTTTATTATTTCCTTGTCCTTAGTAGTAAAATATTGAGATAAATCTACCAATGGCTTTTTATCATATTCCTTTTGCCATTTACTTATTTCTTCACAAATATTTTTTTTCATTTATTTTCCTACCTTTTTTTAGAGTATAAATATAATACTATATTTTGTTAAGAAACTCAATATTTTTTTCTATTTATGTTACAGATATACGATCATACATATTTTTTATTTCAAATTTACTCAATATTATCTCTTTTAATTTTTTGTTTTCTTCTTTTGATATTCTATTATTTATTGTTGCAACATTTATCATTAAGCATATATGCATGTAATCATCTCCATCAATTATATCCTCTATTACATAGTCTGGTATTGATATTTCTGTGTTAAGCATTGATATAATTTTTTCCTTTAATATTTTTCTTCGTTCTATTTCATTTTTTAACCTTATTATTTCAAGTTCCTTTTCTTCAATGTATTGGTTTATATTCAACACCTCCGTTCTATTTTATATTTTTTCTAGTAAAAATATAATTATTCATTGTATATACAAATATAAATTTTCTCATAATAAAAGCAAAACTCTTGTACTTACTATTATAGCACATTTGCTCATTCAAGTGAACATTTTGGAGTATTTTTGCTCATTTTGATGAACAGATTGTGTTTATATGTTTGCTAAAATGTTCTCGAAAGGGGCGATTCAAGTGGATTTTTCGGATTTAATTGCAACAAAAATAAAAGAAATAATGCAAGAAAAAAACATAAATTCTAGCCAATTATCCAAACTAACAGGTATATATCGTTCTACTTTAACAATGTATTTAACTAGAAAAAATAGAACCATTAGACTAGAAAACTTACTTTATATTTGTGAGGCTTTTGATATGAAGTTATCAGAATTTTTTTCAGATAAAAGATTTGATGAGGCTGAAGCAAATGACTGGAAAAATAAAATAGATTAGAAACTGGAGAGAATTTCTCTCTTTTTTGCTTTTTTGACAAATTATGACATTGTTTTCATCTTTTTTATGATATATTTATATTATGGTGATTATATGAATATATTATTAAATTTTTTGATAAATTATAATAAAAATAAATTGAATAAACTTATTGAAGCACAAGTGCCTTATGCACTTATTCTTAAACAAAGTCAAAAACTTGATAAATTGATTTTTAAGGCAATGAAAAAAATGAATAAGTTCTAATGCTTATTCATTTTTTTATTATAAACTATTTTTTAAATTAAGTCCCATTAGTTGTAGTTCTACCTCTATTTTGTTTGTTTCATTTGGAAGTAACCCTATATTTTTTAATTCTGTTTTGCTATGCTCACATAAATTTCCTAGTGTATCTATTCTATTTTCGTTTAATACATTGATAATACTATCCTTGATATCTAATCTATTTATACTTTGTTTTTTAATTTTTTCTTCCATTACAACTACTCCTTTTCTTCTTTTATTGCTATCATTAGTTCATTTGGTTGCACAATTCTGTTTGCATCGTCATAAACAAATCTTGTTCCTGTAAAATATACATTGTAGCCTTTCTTTTCAAGGTATGTCTTATTTAATGCAAGAAATTTGTCTACTTCTTCTTCTGATAAATTATTTTTTATTCTTAATTCATAAAATGTATATCTAATGTAATTTTCATTTTCTGCCAATTTTCTTTCTATATAATCATTTACAAATTGTAAATTCATTTCTAATCACTTCCATTTTTTGTTTATACTTTTGGTATTATAGCACAATTTTTTGCAAAAAAAAAGAGGTGTATAAGCTATACAAATAGTTATACACCATAATTTAGTAAACCAATATAAATATATGAATTCATTTATATTAGTCATTATTATATAATTTTATTTAGCATTGTCAATGTTTTTATCTTTTTTTCTTAGTGTTATTAGTAATCCTATTGCATTTATTCCTACAATCATTCCAGTTGCAATAAATGTACTAAAATCTCTTCCCCCTGTTCTTGGTAATTTCTCAGATAATTCTATGTCTTTATAATATGTTATTGTTTTCCAATCATCTTTATCTTCAACATATTTATCCTTATAATTTCCTGATACTTTTGTATGATTTACAAATATAAATCCATTTGGTAAATTATCTAGCATATCACAATATAATCTTGGTTTTTCAACTTCTTTAAAATCTGCTTTTACTGTTCCAAATCTAAATTCATAATCTGTTATAAATTCTCCATCTTGTAACTCTACATCCGTAAATTTCACTTCATTATTTTGCTGTGTACTTAATCCATCAACTAACATTTTATAATCATCACTTAAATTAGTTTTATACCATACTGAATATTTTAAATCTTCATTCCAAGTACCTGTATATATTCTGTTTGCTCTTAGGGCATTTGTTGGAAGTGAATCACTCCAAGTAAAGTTATCTAATGCTATATTTGATTTATTATGAATATCTGAAAAATCATAATATATACTATCTTTACTTTGTGTTTCTACAAATCCTTTCTTTTTTACTTCAACTTCAATATCTACATTATCATCTAATACATTTACATCAACAACTTCTTTGTGTTTTTTTATTTCTGCATCAAATACTACATCTGTTAATATATAATAATCCGGACTTTCTATTTCTTTAATTGTGTATTTTCCTTTTAATAAAGCCTTCGTTGTAGCCTCTCCATTTTTATCAGTTACTAATGTATCTACAACTTTTCCATCTTGATCATATACTTCAAATTTTGCATTTGCTAATTTTGTTCCTTTTGTATCTCCATTGTATTTATTATCTTCTTTACTTGCTTTTACTATTTTTATGTATCCTCTTATTAGTTCATTTTCAAATGTCAAATCAGTAATTTGATCTTGTTTTAATGTTACTTTTTGTGGAGTGTCCTTTAATACATAGTTTTGTAATGTTTTACTTTCTACAACATGATATTCTTTATCTATTCTTAATCTTTTACTTACTGCCTCTCCGTTTTCATCTGTAGTTATTGTTTCTACAAGGTTATTATCTTCATCATACACTTTAAATTCAACACCTTGTAATTTAACTTCGTGATTTTCTTTATCAACTTTTATTACTTTAACTTGACCTTTTTTCAACTCGTTTGTAAATGTCAAATCAGTAATTTGATCTTGTTTTAATGTTACTTTTTGTGGAGTATCATTTAATACATAATTTTGTAATGTTTTACTTTCTACAACATGATATTCTTTATCTATTCTTAATCTTTTACTTACTGCCTCTCCGTTTTCATCTGTAGTTATTGTATCTACAAGGTTATTATCTTGGTCATATACTTTAAATTCAACACCTTTTAGTTTCACTTCTTTATTGTCTAAATCTACTTTTATTACTTTAACTTGACCTTTTTTTAACTCGTTTGTAAATGTAACTGTTTTTATTTGATCCGCTTCTAATGTAATTGTTTGAGGTGTATCATTTAATATATAATTTTGTAGTGTTTCTTTTTCTCTAATTGTTATTTTTGAATAATCTCTTATTGCATATCTTGATGTATATGCCTCTCCGTTTTCATCTGTTGTTATAGTTTCCAATACTTTCCCGTTTTCATCTAAAACATCAAATTTTATTCCTTGTAATTTTACTTCATTATTATCTAAATCAACCTTTACAACTTTTACTTGACCTTTTTTTAGTTCATTTTCTATTGTATTTTCTTCAGTAGTATTCCATTTTACTTCAACTTCTGTATCTTTTGCTAGATTATACCATTTTCCAGTATTTTTTTCTATTAACTTATATGAACCTGTTCTTAAATTATCTATTTTTATTTCTCCGTCAACATTTGTTGTATAACTTCCTATTACTCTTTTAAATTCTTCTGAATACAAATCAAATTTTACATTTCCAAGTGCTATTTTATGATTATCTTTGTCAACTTTATATATCTTTAGATTTCCTTTTTTATGGTCATTTGTTATATCTTTTTTTGTTGTCTTATTATATTCTACATTCACATCAAAAGTAGCCTTATTTAAGACATAATTTTGATTAGTAGATAATTCAACCAATTTGTAATTTCTTTGATATAATCCTGTAAAATTAGCAATTCCATTTTCATTTGTTGTAGCATTTGCTACTACACTTCCATCTTCATTTCTTAATTGAAATGTTACCCCTGATATTGGTTGTGATGTTTCACTATCAGTTTTATTTATTTGAATTTTTCCTGTATTTGTTTTTGCATTTAACACTATTCTACCAACACCATCTCCAAACGGATCAAATGTTAAAGCATAGTTTTGTGTTCCTTGTTTCCTTGTTTTACCATAAAAGACAGGATAAGTTTTTACTTTTCCTTGAACATTTATAACTGCATTATTTATATCTTGTCCCATTTGGCTTTTTGGAATCTTAACATACATACTTTCATTTCCATTAAAGGAATTTGTTTGATTTCCATTTGAATTTGTTATTATAGTTCCACTTGGTAAATTATTAACACTTGTTATATAATAATTTGCCATTTCTACTTTACTTGACACATTTACCTTTTGAGTATAATAATTGCCATCTTCATATAATTCTCCACTTTTGCTTAATGTTATATCAGGTTCTGCTGGAGTCTGACTACCATATCGTCCTTCATTTACCATTTTTACTATAGCATTTTTTATTGCACTTCCTCTAGCATCTGCTCCTTGCTCTGAACCTCTATATCTAGTTGCTGGATCGTAATTATATAAAATACAATATACTGCTTGTTTTGTTGCCTGAAAAGCCTCCAAGTCATTTGCAACCCCTAATTCACTGGCTGATTTATAAGGATATCCATTTATTATTGTTCTCCATATTCTAACATCTCCTAAGACATCGGTAACACTTGCATTTACATCTACACTGTAATCGCTTTCTTCCCCAACTCCTGGATATTCTTTATTAACACAATAAGCAGGATATTCTTTTCCATTTTCAGTATATGTAACAAAAGTTGTTATTATATAATACCACGCATTTTTTGACTCATTCCAATATTGCAAATGATATTCTACATCTCCTTTATTTTGTAAATGTGCTGAATTTATTTCAGTTGCAAACACAACATTTGAAAATGTAGAAATTAAAGTTATTAGTATCATTGTTATAGCAACAAATCTTTTTATTATTTTATTTTTCATAAATATTTTCCTCCCTTTTTCATAAAAAATAGACACCTATTAAGTGTCTATCTATTTTTTAAATTATATAGCATTCTGTCATTATATACTGCCCATTGCAATAATAATCTTCTGCATATATTTTTATTGTACCAAATTTCCAAGTAATTTTTTGTTTTACTCTATCTTCAGTATATGTAAATTGATTTGTCATTTCTTTTATCGAACTATCTACTACAATTTCATATCCATATTTCTTCATATCTTCAGTTTCATTTTTTTGAATGATATTTTTCATTTTTTCAATCATTTGGTTATTTCTTTTGTATTCTTCTTTTTTTACATTTTCTTCTTTTTTTGTATCACTTGTTTGTTGTTGCTTTGTTTCATCTTTTTGTATTACTTTATTTTCTTTTTTAACTTCTTTATTAAGTTCGTTTTTCTTTTCATTTACATTCTCTGATATTTGATTTGAATTATTGCTTTTTGGTTGTTTACTTGCTTTAATATTACTGTTATTTTTTTTTGTTTCATTTGAAGTTTCTTTTGGTTGTATTTTTTCCTTTTTAGTAACTTCTGCATTATCTATTGCCTTTGGTTGTTCAATTATTGTTTCTGTATTTTTATTTTCAACCAATAAATTATTTTCTGTATTCTCTTCTTTGGGTTTATCTGTAATCTCAGCAATTTCTAAATTATTATTGCCATTTTTTATCTTATCATCTTGTATCCTTTTGGAATTTTGAATGCAAGAATACATAGCAATAACTCCTAATATCAATATTGTAATTATAAATATAATTATCTTTTTCATAATCAAACCATCTCCTTATGATTTAATTATACATTCTTAATAAAAAAAAGGCGAACCCATCAATTCTTATTGTCCATAATCCATATTTTCATAATTTTCAGTTGCCTGAATACAAAGTCTTTTGTCTTTTTTTCCTGCCACACAAGTTATTAGTGTTATTCTATTATCTTCTGTAGATTTCAAATATGAAAAGTCAGTTTCATCAATTACTTTTTTTGTTTCAACAGTATATCTTTTTACTCCATATTTTGTTTGATAGAATATTTCACTTCCAACTTTTATATTTTTTAAATTTTTAAAATAATCCCCCTTTCCTCCTGAATTATGTGAAGCTAATCCGACATTTCCACTATACAAACTTGTACTCTTAAAATGTCCTATTGAATCTGATAATATATCTAATTCTGTTCCCTCTTTTATTGGTGCATCTTTCAATAATATGTCAGGTATAGTAAGTTTTCCAATAAGATCAGCCTCATTTATTTTTATATTTTCTATATCTTCTGTATTTGTTTCTTCTAAATCTTCATTATCTCCAACTTCAATGCTATTCGCATCTACATTTGCCTTATATATATGATATTTATAAACTACAAATACAGATATTATAGTCATTAAAATAGCCACTATAACAATTAGTAGCCAAAACTTAATATCTTTTTTCATTGTTTATGTTCCTCCTATAATCGCACTTCAAAATCTACACTTTCGTTGTTACTATGTATTATTTGCTTACAACTATTTTTTCCTTTACTTATTGTTATAGTCTTATTGTTGTATTTTCTACTTTGTGATTTTGTCAATTCAATTCTATATTTATTAGTTACTTCTTTGTTTGTAAATCTATCTAATCTAATTTTTCCTTTTAATAACAATGTTTTTCCAATATATCTCCATTTTCCATTTTGATAATTATATATTTTAACATTTTTCATAAATAACATTAGTCCTCCTAAAAACACAATAAGGCTTGATGTTCCTCCTAAAATTGGTATAGGATTTATATTTTTTTCTTCAACAATTTGGGGTTCATCATTTTTTTGTTGTATATATGATAATGTTATTTTTAATGGTTTCTCGACTTTTTTCTCTGCAATTCCTTTATAATCTGCTGTAATAGTATATGTTGTAGGGTTATATACTCTTTCTTTTGTTGCATAATAACATATTGCTTTATATTTTGTACCTATCGTAGCATTTCCTATTGGCTTATTTTCTGTTTCTTCCCATTTTGTTTTTAATAAGTCAAGTTTTTTGCCTTTGTATGTAATCTGTTTTGGAATATAATCTAAATCGTTTTTCTCTAACTCTTTATATTCAATTGTTGTATCTATCAATTTATCATAATATCCATTATTATGTGGTTCTATTTTTATTGTATCAGTATCTAATGTATATGTTCCAATATAACCGTCTTCATTGTATTCCATTGTCTTTCCTAATTCTTCAATTATCTTTTGTCTATTGTTTGTTTTTAATGTAATTTTCTTAGTTGTTTCTATTTCTTTTTTATCTATTGTATCCGTATTTTCAATGTTTTTATTAGTGTAAATATATTTATTGCCATCTATTTGTATTTCATTTTCAATATTTTTAATAAATTGATTTTCTTCATTTTGTTCTACACTATAAATTTTATCTATATAGTTTTCTCCATTTTTTGAATATAACTTTGTATTATCATTAGTTGATGCAAAGCATTGATTTGCAATATTTAACAATACCACATTGCAAACTATAACTAATATTTTTTTATTAAATTTCATATTTTCCTCCTAAAAAATAAATTTATCAAAATTGTTTACAATGTATGTAGCACCAATTGAGCTCAAAACAATTATTGATATATAAAATAATATTTTTAATAATTTTCCTATTAAATCTATAAAAAAAAATAATAGTTTTACAAATGCACTATCATTTTTTACTATTATTTTTTCTTCATATTTATTTTTAATTTTTTCTTTTTCTAAAAATTCTTTTAATTGCTTAGGCTTTTTCCTCATTTTTTGCCTCCTAAAAACTTACTAAAAATTCCTTTCTTTTTTTCAACAACTACTAATTTACTTGATTTTTCTGCTATATAATCTTTGAATATTTGATGATATGTCTCCGTATTGACATCTGCAACAAATGGATCAGGTGCATATTCTGAAAAATATGTATTATTATAATATTCTTTCCATTCTTTTTTTATTTCATCAGAGCAAAAATTAAATATATGATTAAGTTCTAAACTACTTTCAAATCTTGCTAATATTGGTATTGTTTGTGGCATTTCCCAATATTTTAATCCACCAACTAATATTTTCACATCTTTTGATGTAAAATTGTCAATATTTTGTTCACTCAATACTCCTAAATCGTATATATAAAAATCATAACCATAATTCATAGCCTCTATACTGCTATTTTTTGAATATAAATCAATACCTCTATATACTAATAAATTGTCAGATTTTTTTGCAATTCTGTCTTTGTCTACTTCCAAATTTTCAATTTCATCCCTACCACATATATAACAGGCTCTCATTCCAAGACTATTAAAAAATTGTGCAATTAGTAAACATTGTGTAGTTACTCCTATATGCTTTTCTGTTCCTGCAATTCCTATACTTACATATTGTTTTAATGTTTTATATTCTCTTTTTATAATAACACTATCTTTGCCTATATTGGCTATTTCTCCTCTAAATCTTACTGCATCTTTATATTGGTTTCCATCCTTTGAAAAACTTAATCTAAATTGCTGAATTTGTGTTTCATAGTCTATTCCATTTACAAAATTATATATTCCCTCATTAAACAATTTTGCTAATAAAGAATTTCCCTCTTTATATCCTAATGCTAATATTATAATTCTAACATTATACATTGATTTTATTGCTACTACTGCTTTAACAATATCTTCTTCTTTTTCCTTAGTCGAACATACATCTATTATTATTGCTTTATAATTACTTAATGATTTTAAGTCTTGCACTGCAAATTTGTATAAACTATCTATTCCTGTTATAATCTGTGGCAATCCTAAATTATTTTTCTTACATACATCATATATTAAATTTTCATTATTTTTAGTAATTGCTAAAATCATTTTATCATCTCCAATCTAAACAAAAAAGACTATCATCTCTGATAATCTTTTAATATTTTTTATAACCAATTTATTTTTATTTTAAGTACATTGTTATATATTCCTATAACAATAACTTCATTTTTTCTTTCTTTGTCAAGAATCGGTGCTATTTCTTTTGCTCTTTCTTTTTCTACATATCCTAATTTTCTGTTTTCTTTATTAACAACAGATATGGCATTTTTGTCATATTGATTTTCTTTTTCTCTTACAAGATATACATTATCATTTATTCTTAGTTTATCAACACTTTCTTTTCGATTTTCATAGTTTATTCCAACAACACTTACTATAGTTGATTCTTCTTTTTCTGTATTTTCTGACTTTATTGTTTCATCATCATCTTCATTGACTTTTCTCATAAATTCTTCATCTTCAGCACATTCTTTATATGCTTTTTCAAATGACTGACGAAGTATTTGACTTACATTTTTGTCTTTTAAAAACTCTTTTAACCTATTTAATTTTTCTGTTGATAAAATCATAAAATCTCCATCTATTATTCTAGCAATTGTTTGATAAAAATTATAATCTTTATATCTTTCTCTGTTTGAATATATATAATTAAATATTTCATCAAAAAATTTTTTATCTTCATAATCGTCAAAAATAGAAATTATAAATCTATCTATATCGCAATTGTCTAAATATGGAGTACTAAATATAACTTTTTGCAATTGTTTATCTTTTTGCATATTAGAACATATTTCATTATAATTATAGTTGTTATCATCATATAAATAAACAATGTCATTTAGTATCCAGTTGATTATTGTGTCAGAAAGTTCTTTTGAATCATAAATTATTACCTGATATTTTTCTAATATATATTTCCAAATCTCTAAAAATTTTTTAACATCACTATTTAAGTATCCTTTTAATATTTCAAAAAGATTATCTTGATGTTCAATTTTATATTTATGATATTATATCATCTAATATCAATTTCAGATTTTTATTTTCCTGTATTTCTATACCAATTTTGAGTTTTACCTCTATTTCATTATTTTTAGGTGGTTCATCTAAATATCCCATTGCTCCAAGTAATGGAATATATTTTCTTAAATCAAATTTTGACATATTTCTATACTCCTAAATTGTAATTTGTCTTTTACAATAATAGCATAAAAAAGAAAAGTAGTTATTGTTAATCAACTATTGCATTTTTCTAATTCTCATAAATACTTTTAAATCTTTCTCTGTCTACATTCTCTTGATTATTAATATAGTCCAAGTATTTTTCTTTATTTTCTTCTGTATATGGAGTATCAGAATATAAATCTTGTAATAATATTGTTCCGTTTGGCTGTCCAATACCCACAAATATATAATTTTCACCTATCTTTGGTAATTCCTCATCCGTTATATAATCACCTTTATGCAATATAAGAGTTCCATCTTTATCATATCCACCAGGATAAGTTACTTTAATTATATTTTGTAGATCACCCTTCAAATTTTCTGTTACCTCGATTTCATATATAGTTCTAGCTGAGCCATAATCTGAGAATGTCCTTTCAATTTCCTTATCTACCTTTCCTATAAACACATAATCAGCAAATCCAACTTGATAATATGGATTTGTTTCTTCATTCACAAGTACTGTATCATAATTTAATTTGCCATTTGGCTTATAATTTGAATTTCTATTGTTAAAGTACCAAATTACACCACAAATCATAGCAATTATAAAGATAACTAAAATAGATAAAATAATAATTTTTTTCTTTTTCATAACAATACCTCCTTTATTTTGTTCTTATTTTAATAAAAATAAGCTTTAATTCTACTAATAATCAACTACATAGTAACATATTTTAAAAAAGTTACAACTTTTGTTCAAAAAATGATTATCGGCAAATTACTATTTTATATTGCGATTATAACACATACTTTGCTTTTTTTCTACATTTCCATACTATCTTCTTCATAATTTAATTCCACATATCTTTCTGCATCTTCTAAAGTTTTTTCAAATCTACTATATACATCTATCATTCTTATTTGTTCTTTGTTATATGGATATTTTTCCATTTTTCCATCTAGGTTATTATTTTCTCTTTGTAAATTTCTAACATCTATTCCTGCCAATATAGTTCCTGCTACCATAATACTTTGATAACGATCCTTAGGATTATCATTTTCAAAATGCTTTTTTAGTTCTACATCTTGACTTGTATTTTCTCTAAAGTCCTTTTTTAAATTTTCCATCTCTTTATTGATGTATTCCTCATAATTCTCCATTTCAGAATAATATATATATTTTCCACTTTTTAAATCTTCTATGATTTCTCTAAGTCTTAATGGTGTTATATCTAGTTCAAATTTCATTTTTTCAAATGCAACATCTTTACTATTTCCACTTTTTATAAAATCATCATAATTATTAAAGCAAAATTTCAAATCCAAAAATAATTTATTAAACCTGTATCCTTTTTCTTTTTGGTTATAGCAAAAAACTGATTTTCCTGTTGCATCTTCAAGCAAGTCCGTTATTTTTTCACATTCTTCAATAGAATATCCTGCTGATAAAAACTCACCAACAGGATAAATATTTTGCTTTATAAATTCCGAATGACCTTTATATAAATTGTCATATAAATATTTTAATTTTTTATAATCTAATTTTTCTTCATTAACTCGTTCTGAAATGTAATCTTCTAAATCTACAAAATATGAGTTATTTTTAAATTTACTTACTAATATTTTGGTTTTTATATCCATTCTTTTTCCTCTTTTCTATACTTCATTTCCCCAACAATCCCATCCTGTGATTTGTTTTCTAGCAAATAATTCTACTCTAGGCACATCTCCTATAAGTTCTACTATTCTTTCTCTTACAATATCAGGTTTCTTGCTATGTTCTTCAATCTTTGTATCCACGATTTGATGTACTTTAGCACTTTTTCTTTTTATTTTTCCTTTTGTTGCCAATAAACATAGTTCCGAATTTGCTCTTGTCCAATATCCCATTCCCCAAAACCAACTATCTACTTTTTTATTTTTCTTTACCCAATTAAAAGCACAAGTTTTATATGTAAATCCCCATTCTTTTATTACTTGTAAAGCCTCTTTCAGACAGGGATATGTTATCCATATAAACAATGCACAATCATCTTCTGATATTTTTTCAATTACATCTTTCATATTGATAATTTCTTCAATATTCATTGTTGAATAATGACTTTCTGCACTTCTACCTTTTCCCTTATTTGACCATACTTTATACTGCCACGGAGGATCAGCATAAATAATATTATATTTTTTATTTGTATTATAAATATCTACTACCATTTTCATCTCCTAACTTCCATATAAGTATGGTCTAGCATTTTGATAATCTCCACTTAAAGATAAGCGTATCTCAAAATGTAAATGACTACCTGTACTATATCCGTGGGTTAGGATCTTTTTTAGGGTCTCCACCTTGTATTCCAATAACATTTCCTTGTGCTACATTTTGCCCTTTACTAACATCTATTCTTGCTAAATGCCCATAAAACGAATAAAATATATTTCCACTTTCATCTTTATGTTCTATTTCAACACAATTTCCATAGCCTCTTTGTACTCCTGCAAATACAACAATACCATCTTTAACTGCCATTATATTACTATGCCATTTTCCTGCTAAGTCCATACCTGTATGAAAACTTTGTTTTTTTGTAACAGGATGTATTCTTGAACCAAATTCACAAGTAACAACTGGATTTTCAACTGGTAATGGCAAAGTACCACCACTAAATACTAAATCTCCTGTTTTTAATTCTTTTGATTCGTAATTATTTTTTATATCAACCATTGAAGTATAGGAACTATCCTGTATATTACCATTTTCATCTGCTGAAAAATAAAGTTTTATTGCCTCAATTGGAGATAAAAGAATAAATAGTGGTATTAGGATAATCATTATAAATATCACTATTGCCACTACTATACCAATTATTAAATTTCTTCTTTTATCTTCATCTGTTAATGTATTTAATGCAACTTTTGCTATTAGTTTTGCAGTTGCTGGATCAATCGCCATCTAACGACCACCACCTCTACCAAAGATTTTTAATTCTTTATCTTTCACTAAAAAGTTTGCAAATACTCTGTTTGAGCCAATTATAAAAATGCCCATATTTCTTTTCTTTTTGTATAAAAAATCTGCTTGAGCCTCTGTAAGTTTAAAAATTTCTTTTGTATCTTCTAAGTTCACTCCATCTGTTCCCATTACAATTTTATATGTAGCCATATCCAGTATAGCCTGTCCATACATTCTTACACTATCTGCAAGAAAATCAATAATTGAATGAGAAATAATTACAAGACTACCTTCGTATTTTCTACACCTTTTTGATACATTTCTTAAAAATACTATGGTTTGTAAAACTTTAGGATCTATTAGTAAATATGCTTCATCACATACTAACATAGTTTTTTCTTCTTTATCTTTGCTCATAAGTTCCCAACAATATGTTAATATATTAAAATATTGTGCTTTTTTTATTTTATCACTTGCATTTTGTAAATTAAATGTATCAAAACAAACAACTGCTGAATCAGTATCAACAGTTGTTTTTCCATTAAATAAAGAACTCTCAGCACCAATACAAATACTTCTTAATGTGTCTCTTATTAGTACTAATTGTTGTTTTTTGAGTTCTTCTTTTTCATTTTTTATATTTTCTAATATTAAGTTATATAAATCTTCTAATATTGGAAATTTATCATTTGGAATATCTGTTATATCGGTATTCCAATAAATATTAAATTTATTATATAACTTTTCTAATAATTCATCTAATATTGCTTCTACTGATGATGTCATTTCAGGATAAATTAGTCTAAAAAATGTGTGTAATGTTTGGAAATGTAATGCCATTGCTCCCATACCTTTTGACTCGTCAATTTTTTCTAAATATATATTTGTGTCATCGTCTAATGGAACTCTTTTTATTTGTAAAGGATTTATCATTCCACCTCTACCACTTCCAACATCTATCCAGTTTCCATCCAAATTATAGGTCATATCTCGGTACTCGCGCTCAGGATCTATGATCACTTGCTTAGTTCCCATCATATATTCTTTTAATATTAAATGTTTTGCGACAGTACTTTTTCCTACTCCAGCAGTTCCAGTTATAACAACATTAGAATTTGTCCTATCTCCACCTCTTTTCCAGAGGTCTAATACAATTGCTCCTCCATTTGTATCTTTGGCAAAATAATAATTTACCTCATCATTAAATCCTGAACTTGAAAATGGAAAGCCACCTATCCAAGAAGATTCTAGCATATTTCTTGATGCAATTTTATTTATTGTTTTATCTGAAACAGAAAATGGCGACATATGTTTAACTGCATTTTCACTTAGGTTCATTAGTAATCTGCCTTTCATCCTCATAGTCGTTAGTTTAGATGTTACATTTTTTGCTCTTTCCCTCAATTCTTCTTCTGTTTCTGCAATTACCATAATTCCAATTACAAAATATACTAATGTTTCGCCTCTGTTATCAAGCCTATTTATAAGTTCCTTAGCATCTTCAATTTCCCTTTCAAGTCTTTGTCTTAATATTTCATCAGTTACACCTTCAAGGCTATTTTCATTATCAAATTTTCCTTTGCTTATTTTCTGCATCAGTATTTCTTTATCAGTAGGTAATACATTAAATGATGTTATTGTATTTGGAATATTGCAAATATCTTCTATCCAACCCATTTTTACATCTTGTGGATATTTTGTTATAATAAATACTTCGCCTAAAATATCTCCAATTCTAAAATGTTTCTTTTTATATTCAAGTCCACCAATAGGTGTTAGAATATTTGATATTGCTCTATTAAATTTTATTCTATTGCGTTGCTTTTCTCTCATCTTTCCACCTCCTCTTTTAAAGAAATTTTAGGTATTCTTTCCTCCATATCTAATTCATTTTCTCTTGTTGCATAATTCATATTTAGGAAACTATTACATACTCTGATTAGTTCTGTTTCGTCCAATAATTCTAATTTAATTCCACAATTTGAGAATTTTTGCTCTAATGCAATACTTCTTTTTAATAATTCTTTTTCACAATTATCTTCTGTTTTTTTATATATTATTAAAAAGCATTGTTTTTTACATATTTCTCCATTCAATGATCGTATTTGCATTTCTTGTAATTCTTCTCTTAATAACCTTTTTCTTATTGGATTATCAACATTTTCTAAAATTGCAAGTATATTGTCCTGAAATTTTGTTATGTCTATTGCACTCGGCATAATATAAAATTTCATTTCTTCACTTTCATCTGCTAAATTAAATGATAATTCATTTATTAAATTTACTTTTTCTTTATTTGTTAATAATGATGTATTTATTGTTTCTATTTTTAATATTGCAATTGTATTTCCATCAATTGTATATATGTAATTGTTTCTTATATCTAATATTCCGATTTCTGAATTACAAGTTTCTATTTCATTTTTGTTTTTAGAAAATAGCCTTTTAAAAAATTCAAACATTAAATCACTCTCCATCTTTTAATTTGTTATAATATTCATAATCAAATTTTTTTTGCATTTTGCTAAATTCAATCATAAATTTAATCTGTGTTACAACACATAAGTTGTTTGAGTCTTTAGTTGTCATCATTATTGTTCCTGCAATAACTATAAATTCAATTATTATAGGAATTAAAAAACTACCTTTAATTTTATATACAATAAAACTAATAGGTAGGAAACAACCTGCCATAATTGCAGTTGTTATTAGTTCTGATATACCAAAACCATTAAAAAATTCCAATCTTGTTTTTACATTACTTGGAACATATAGTTTATAATCTTTTTCTTCACTATTCATTTTTATCATTCCTTTCTTGATTCCCTAATTAGGGAATCGTATTGAAAGCCTTGATATTACTATAATTACGAGTAATAGTTTGTAATCAAATCTTTTATAACAAATGTTAATTCTGATAAAATTCCAAATACAATAGTATTACTTATTTTTTTCTTATACGAACCTTGTGCCTCTTCATCATAAATCATTTTAATTAAGCAAAATATTACTCTTCCAGTTACCCCTATCGGAATAATGGCTATTCTTAGCACATTTATCATTTCATTTAAAATATCCATTATCTCACTTCACTTTCCTTAGTTGTGAAAATTTTCGTTTTAATTGTCCTGAAAGTTCTATTGTTTTACTTGTTGTGTTTATAGCACTTCCAAGTCCACCACCTGATACCATCATAATATCTTGTAAAAATCTTGGTGTTTTTAATGCCAAAATAATCGCTGCGATAGTATATATAAATTGTGAACTTGCTATCAACATCATTGATAATTTACACAATATTATTTGAACTATAACTGTTATCATACTTTTCAATATTTTTTCAAAATATGAATTAAATGCTCCACCATCTGCTTGTACTAATCCAACACAGGCAATTGGGAAACCTATTTTTAATATCCATATTTCTAATCCTCTCATAATAAATTGTATATATAATACAAAATATAAAATAATTGCTACTATCCCTATAATTGCACTAAATATTCCTCCAGTAGCAAAGTTCACAATAGCAGTTGTTAAAGTAAATGTTGTAGAAAAACTCATTGCACTTAACAATGAATTCCCAAAACTTTTTATTATTTCCACAACCCAGTCCCATAATATTGATGTACTTAATACCATTACTATTGCTCTTATAAAGTACATTATAAATGTAAGAGGTGGAGTATCACTTTCCCCCTCTGTCCATAAAATATAAATATCAAATCCTTTTTTTAAAAATTTTAGTATGATTAAGCATAATGCAAATGATGTAATTAGTGTTTTTAAATTATCAAATGATAATACTGCTATTCCAAAATTATGTGTTAATGTATATTCTGCATTAAAGCATAAATCCATCAAACCATTAAAGGCTTCATTTATAGAATTATCAACACTTCCAATAATACTTGTTATTAGATTTGTCAATATAGATTCCATTAAACCACCTCTTATTTGTAATATCCAATTATAATTGTAATAAGCCCACTAGCAACTACTACACCTATACAACATATTAAAGCAATTTTTATTCTTGTATCCCATCTTTTCGAATCCATTTCATCTGATGCTGATTTTCTTAATAAATAATAGCCAACTAATAATACTGTAAGTATTGGTGCAACTATAAGTAACCAGTTTGTCAAATCATTTATTAAGTTTGTTGTTCCTGTTGCTAATTTGCTGTCTCCAACTCCTGCAAAACAAGTGTTGGTGTAAAATAAAAGACTTGTTGTAGCAAGTCCTATCTTTTCTATTACTTTTAAATTTTTTCTTATTTTTGTCTTTATCTTTTTTAACATACATAAAATCCTCCCTCTTGATTTTTTAGAAGATTATATATATAATAAAAAACAATTCATTTATTTAGTCGACCAAAACTTTTAAATGAATACTGCTCTAACTTATTTGCAGATAAGTTAGAGTGTTTTTATATATATTCTAATCTAAAAATACATATAAAACTTCTTTATCTAAAATAATTCCAAATTCCCCAAAGTTTTATATCTTCATCTTTTCTTTCTTGTCGTTCACTCTCTCTTTTTTCTCTTAGTTTTCTATTTTGTTCTTTATTTCCCATTCCATAAAGCCTATTAAAATTCCATTTAGAAATATCAGGCAACTTTGTTATTCTAGGATATATTCCTGTTTCACATTGTAATACATAGGGTCGTTCAATTCTCATTATTTCATCTTCCGTTAATAATGCTCTACTTATAAAATTCATAGACTCAGAACTATTACTATTAGAATATCTACTATAACTACTTGATCTACTATAACTCGAAGTTGTATAATTTCCAAGTTTTTTAGATATTATGGTAGCCGTTTCTGTACTAGCAGTTTTAAGATAAATCCAATTTTGACAATTATCACGGATATTTTCTGCAATTTCCTTGCCATATTTATTATCAAGTTGTGCAAACGATTGTAAAAATATATTAAACCTTATATTTCTTCCTCCTGCTACTGTTAGCATATTAGAAAAAGCTGGTATTGTTGTAAAGTTTCCGAACTCATCCAATATATAATTTACTCTATTAGGAAGTTCTCCCCCATTTTCATCTGCAAGATTTACTAAAGCCACATAATTTTGATATACAAATAACGATGCAATCGAATAATAGGTTGTTTTTTCATCAGGAAGAATAATGTATGTTGCAACCTTTTCTTTTCCTGCATCTGATAATTTAAAATCGCTTATACATGTCATTGTATAAATTGATTTACTTGTAAATAATCTTAATGTTGCAAGTGCTGAAGTAAAAAAACTACCTCTCGTTTTCTCAGGTGCAATTCGTGCTACTCCAAAAATATTACTTGCTGGATGTTCAGGTTTTAATGTTTCTATATATTTATTTATTGGCATTGAATTACCAACAGGCTTACACATTTCTGAAATAAAAGTATAAACATTTGTAAGATTTTGATATTCAGGATGTTGTTTGTTGTCAAAAACTACTGACATTATCGCCCCTGCTATAACAGACATTTCTCCATCCTTCCAAATTTTCTCCATTTTACTCTCTTCATTTCCTACAAGACTTTGTGTAATATCCCAAGATAATTCCTCTGCTTTTCTATAATCATTTTGATTTACTGCATCAATAACAGGTTGTAAAAAATTATATCTTGATGATTTTAATGGATTCTTAAAATCTAATGTTACAATTTTATATCCATTATCTTTAAGATATCCTGAAGTATAATGGTATAATTCCGATTTTGGATCGGAAATTATCATTGACTCTCCTGCTAGTGCTAAATTTCCTATTGTTTCTAATACAACACACCTACTCTTACCACTTCTAGTCGCACCTACTACTAAGGAATGAATATTGTCATCTATATAATAAATTTTTTCAAATCGCTTGTTTCTTTCATATCCTACAACTAAACCACCACTTTTACATTTATTTTTATTTTTTCCAAATAATTTTACTTTTTTTATATATAGTTTACTTTCTATTCTATTTAACCACTTCCATTTTCTTTTGGGTTTCTCATTTTTTATAACATTATATTTATAAATTTTTTTAAATTCTTTATCTGTTAACCACCTACTTGTTCCGTGTTGTCCTTGTCCAACTGCTTTCGGAGTAACTATATTATTTGTTATTTTATTAACTTCACTTTTCATAGTACTATTATTTCCTAATAAAAATATAATCGCTAATGAAATTATAGAAAATATAAAAGATAAAAAAAATAAGAGTATCAAACCCTTTTCAAAATTTATATTCGTTACCATCTCAATAGAAAATTTTATATGTTTTAATGTGCAATGTATAAATACTGCCATTACCCAACTTATTGGAATACAAAATATTGAAAAAATAAAAAATGATATTATTTTTTCTTTTTTCATAACTCCATATCATCTCCATTTTCAATTTCTTTATTCAATTCTTTTTCTATTTTAAATTCTTCTTTATATTCTTTTATCTGTTCTTCAGATAAATCTTTAAAATCTTGCTCAAGTTCATCATTTCCAGTAATCAAAAATGTTCCTCTAATTTTATATGTATTTTCAATTTTTCTATTAACTGGTAAATTTTTTTCTTTTGCTTCAGAATCAAAAATCAATAATGAACCTCTATCTAACATTACGACTTCAATATTTTCACTACCTACTAATTTTCTAAAATGTTCTAATCTATTTCTTATTGTCTTTTCATAAGGTTCTTTATCTTTTTCGACTACTAATAATTTTATTGTTAGTGTTTTATCAATATTTAACCACCTCTTTACATTTCAATTTCTTCACTACTATAACTCATCTTTCTAGCATATTCTTTTCTTGCATTTGTTCCATATTCTCTATTTGTACTATATAAAGCCTTTATATATTCATCATTTTTTTCTTTAAATAAGTATATAAGGTTTCTTGTAATACTATCTGAATAATATCTTTTAGTAGTTTCAAAATTTTTTACTTTATTTTTATTTATAATTTCTTTTTCCAAGAAATATTTTTCCATATTATCTTTTAAATATTTAACATTGTGTAACTTTCTATCTCTACATTTCTTTCCATCAGGAGTAGTAAAAGTTATATTTTTTCTTTCTTTTGTCCAAGTTACTTTATATCCTAAAGAGTTCATCTCTTTAAAGAACTCAAATTTGTTATTAGATTTTTTCATACACAAGTCAATATCTTTCTCTAGTTTATATTTCCAACTTTCGCCTTTTTGTCTTGACTTATATTCATTTATCTTTATATCATCAACTTTTGCCTTTTCTTCTGTTATTGTTAATCCATATTCTTTACACAACTGATCAGAAAATTTTTTTATTTTTTGTAAATCACTTTTACTTTGGTGAAATTTCAATCCATTTTCAAAATTTACACTATTTAAAACTATATGGTTGTGTAAATGATTTTTATCTATATGGGTTGCAACAACTACTTGAAAGCCTTTGAAATATTCAGCCATTTTCATTCCTATTTCATTTGCAAGTTCAGGTGTTATATTATCTTTTGGAGAAAAAGACTGAATAAAATGAATTTTATCTCTACCTTTTCTATATTTGTTATATTGTTTCTTTATTGCATTCATTTCTTCAAGAGCATTCTCTGCTATACAATCTTTCCCTGCAATAAGTTTGTTTTCTGTCTTTTTTTCCTTCATAATATAATTAAGTGTTGTTTTTAGTGTTGCATTATTATTTATGAACTTAACAATTGCCATATTTTATTCAACTCTTTCTTTACTTCATTTAGATTTATTTCTTTAATAATTCCTTGATTTACCTTTTTAGTTATTTGATTTATATTGTTTCCTATTCTTCTTAATTCTGTTATATATTCACTATTATCCTTTTCTACAATAATATTTGTATTTAGCGAACTAGCAATCATATATTCTGACAAATTCATTTTTGCTTTTTCTGCTTTTTGTCTTATCATTGTTTTTTTCTTTTTATCTATTCTTATGTGTATTTCTTCACTTTTTATATGACCACCTCCAATAAATAAAGGGTTTGGGAGTTACTCCCATTTAATCTACGAAGTAGCAAGAACTCTTTGTGGATACAAAGGGGAATCTTGCTTATAGAGTATTTTCTTCCTGTTCAAAATATTTCTCCAATAGTTGGTCTATTAAATTTGTAAAATCATTATCATTATTAAATTTATCTTTATATTTTTTTGCTACTTTTTTATTTAGTTTTCCAGTAAATGATGCTTTTTTTACCTTTTTATTTTCCAATATGTCTGAAACTGAATTATATGTAATTTCTTCAAGATTTTTTATTTTCTGTATTTCAGATAATTTTAAATTTTTGTGTTTATCGTCTAATACTGAATATAAAATTTCCTGTTCTTGCTCATTTAATGTAGAAACTTCACTACCAACTGAAATTGCCATTTCTTCTTTTTCAACTAATCTTTGAAAATCTGCATTTAAGTTAGTTAACGATATAAATCTATATATTTGACTTTTAGATTCTTTGGTTTCTTCAGTTAGTTTATCTACACTTTTTTGTGATTCCCTAATTAGGGAATCGCCATCAACATTGCTACTATCTAGGAGTTCCTGTGTTTTCTTTTTTAATATTTCTAATTTTAATTTATATGCTCGACCTTTTTCTATTGGACTAATCTTATCTCTACTACACAAATTTGTGTCAATCATTATTAGTGTTGCATCGTCATCATCAATATTCATAATTTTCGCTGGAATAGACTCTTTTCCTAATTCTTTTGAACATTCCACCCTATTATGCCCTGCTATTATTTCATATTTTTCATTATCTATTGGTCTTACAATTATTGGTGTAAGCACTCCAAACTTTTCTATGCTCTCTTTTACCTCTTGCTTTTTATTATCATCATACATAGAAAATGGTTGTTGTTTTTTAAATGGTACAAGTCTATCAATTTGTAATTCTACAATTTGATTATCTTCTATTTTTTCGTAATCATTTGTGCCTTTATTTGTATCTTGAAATTTTTTCATTAAATATTTATCTGCTATATTTTCCAAATTTTATACCTCCATCTCTTCTTGATTTTCCAATTCGTTGATATAACTTTCTATATTGTTTACAACTTCAAAGTCATCTATATTCCTATACATATTATCAACTATTGGTAAATTTATTTTCCCTGAAAAATTTTTACAAACAAAAAATGCTCCTGTTCCATCATCAGAAACATAAGCATAAAAAGTTGCATTTTTCTTAATTAACTCTTGTAAAGCATCCTTTATAACTAATTCATCGTCAAATGACAAATTAAATTTTACAAATAACAAATTTTCTTTTGACAAATAATTTTCAATATCAGGATTATGAAATATATTGGTATCTGATAGTTCAGTATAATTATTTACTATATATCTATACAAGTAACTATCATCTGCAAATGCTTTTAATTGTTCCATACCCGCTTTGCTAATTATCAGTTTTATACTTTTCAAATTAGTATTCAACCTCTTCCTCTGTTTCTTCGTAGATTATTTCATTTGAAGTTTCTTTTGTTTCTTTTTCTTGTGCTTTATTATATTCGTTTACAACTTCTTTGACTTCATTTGAAAAAATCCTATCAAAATCATCTCTTTTTATTGCATAATTTTTATCTGCAAATTTAAAACCGACATTATTTAATTCTCTAGTTATATTTTTAACACTTCCATATAATTGATAATTGTCATCTTTATCCAAAAATGCTTTTAATTCTCCTGAAAGTAATAACTGACTTATATGTTCAATGCCACTTTGTCTTTGTTTTTCTCTTAATTCAAAAACTTTTTCAATAATTTCATTGTCCATTTCTTGGAATTTGTCCTCATCAATTTCTAATCTTTTCTTTTCAGAGTTCCATATTGCTCCAGCATTTTTCAATTCATCTCTTACTTCATAAGTCTTACCATAAATTCCTAATTTATTTTCACTTACGAAATACATTTTTATTTCTTCCTTCAAAATTTTTTCTTTTAAATTGCCCATAAATCCTCCTTTTTTTATTATTATTCTTATATTTTTATATTATAAAATCATTTTTACCACCTCCTAAAAAGAGAAGATAGCAAGTTACTATCTTCTCTTATCTTTCAATTTCAACAATTTCATTTTTCATTTTCATTGCATCTGCGAAACCTAATTTGTACTAATATTCATTATAAACTAAAGTTTCTTCATCTTTTGCATTTACATAGAAAAAGAATAAATCTTCCAACTTTTTACAAACATCATTATTTGTTTCTTTTTTAAAAAGTTCAATAATTTCATCTTCTTTTTCAGAAATAGCAAGTTTTGAAAGCCTATCGTCCATCTTTTTATTTACTTTTTGTGATTCAGTATCTGACCTTTTTTTAAATAATTCTTGTAAAATTTTTTCTTTTAAAAGGCGAACCCTATTATTACATTTCTTCTTCTACTCCATATTCTTTTCTGTCGTATCCTAATTCATCAATTTTTTTAGCATATTCTTTTCTTATTTCTTTATTTGCTTGTAATTGTGCAACATTTTCATCATTACTAAAGAAATATTTATCCTTATAACGAGCATATTTTATTTTATAATCAAATTTACTCATCATATTTTCTAATTCCATTTCAATACCACTTACAAAATAATGATCATTTACAGTTTTATCTTCAAAACTATTATTTATACTTGGTATATAATATTCCTTAATAAATTTTTTTCCATCTTGATTATTTATTTGTTCTTTTAATTCCTGATATATTCTTTTAAATATATCATTTGTACTAATTGTTTTTTCTTGATTTTCTTCTCTTTCTACCAGTTTTTTTGCTATTATTTGATTTTCTGTTTTATCATAAAATTTTTTTAATGCATCTTCCAATTCTTGATAATAACTTCCATAATTCCAACTTTTACTTTCCATATCAAACCCACTTGCAACTATGTATTTTTCAGGTGTATTATACATTTTTTCTAATAGAGCATTTTCCCCTATAAAAGCCAAAATTTTTAATTTTCCTAATGATTTTGTTTTAAAGCATAAATTTTCTAAATTATTCATAAACTTCCTCCTCCCATTCAAATTCTTCCCCTATTTCTGCATTATATTCATCAGGTTCGTTTTCTTCTTCATCTATAATAATTGCACTTTTTTCTTTTTCATCCATATTTAATTTTTGATTTATTTCTCTTTGTTTCTTTAACATTTCTTTTAATTTTTCTTCATATTCAAATGGTTTTTCTAATTCTTTTTTTGCCTCATTTAATTGTCTTTCTAAATCTTGTTTTAATTCTATTCTTTTGTTCAAATTATTCTCTATGCTATCAATTTTTTCGTCCATTTTTTTTATATTTAATGATGGAACTTTTAATAGATCAAAAGAATATTCGTTATTGCCTTTGATTTTTATAATTTTTTGTGGTTCTCCGTGATTTTGAAATAAATCTTTTATTCCTTTATTCGTTATTGTCAGTTCAAAACCTCTATAATTTCCTAAATAGTATTCTTTATTAAGTTCTAAATATTTATTTGAAATTTCTAATATTTCTGCTCCTGCATCTTTATATTTTGAAAATTCTTTTCCGTTTATAGTAATATGGCAATTTTCTTCATTTTCTTTATTCTGTATTCTTTCTTTATCTTTCTCTAGTTTGTCTATATAATCTTCAGTTTGCTTTATAGTTAGTGGTAAATCATTATTGACACTATTTTCTAATCTATATTTAGATGCTTTATAATTTCTTTCTCTATCTTTTAATTTTTGAACATCTGTATCAACTTTGAATTTTTCCAATATAAGTGGATTTCCACTTGCAATTGCTTTTATTTGAGCAAAACTCATTGTTGAATTATCTAAATCGTCCATTGTTCTTACTGATGTATCCCCTCTATATATTTGTGATATATATTTCTGTTTAGTTTCAAGTGTTTGCCAAGAATAAGCATCAAAACTTTCCTTTGTAACATATCTAAATATCATTACCATTTTGTTTAAATTACCTTGCCTTAAAATTCTACCTTCTCTTTGTTCTATATCACGAGGTCTCCACGGTATATCTAAATGATGTAATGCAATTAGCCTATCTTGAACATTAGTACCTGCTCCCATCTTTTGTGTACTACCTAGTAGTATTCTAACTTTTCCTGCTCTTACATCTGAAAATAATTTTGCTTTCTTACTATCCGTCGGTGCATTATGTATAAATTCAATTTCTTCATCTGGTACACCCTTTTCTAACAATTTATTCCTAATATCATTATACACATCATATTTTCCACTTATTTTAGTTGGTGTTGACATATCACAAAAAACTAATTGTGTTGACCTTTCTTCTTGTGTATTACTCCATATTTGATAAATATTTTCTACTGCTTTATTTACTTTACTTTCCATGTAGTCGCCATATAATTCATCTATTAGTCTTAAATCTAGTGCTGCCTTTTTTCCCTCATTTGTTATTTTAAGCATATTGTCTACTCTAGGATCTACACTACCTTCCTTTATTGCTTCAGATCTTTCTGCAAGTGTTGATATAAGTTCCTTTAATTCCATTGTTGGTTCACTAGATATAATTGTAGGTTCTCCATTCATAAGACTTGGTCTTGGTAATTTTAGCATCTCAGGAGTTTGAATATCTGCAACTTGCCTAAAAATATTCATAAGTTCAGGAATATTATAAAATCTGCTAAATCTTTCTTTTATTCTATATCCACTTCCATCAGGAGATAATTCAAAATTTGAAACAACCTCTCCAAATGTACTAGCCCAATCATCAAAATTAGTAAGTCCTAATTCTTCCAATGTTTTCGGTTGTAAATATCTTTGCATTGTATAAAGTTCTGTCATTGAATTACTAACTGGTGTTCCTGTAGCAAATACTACACCTTTTCCATTGTTTTTTTCTGTTACATATTGTATCTTCATAAACATATCACTCGCTCTTTGACTTCTTGTATGTTGTACTCCAGCAATATTGTTCATTTTAGTATATAAATATAAGTTTTTATACATATCTGCCTCATCAACAAATAAGTAATCTACACCTAGACTCTCAAAATTTATTACATTGTCTTTTGTTTTAGCATTCAATAAATCATTTTGTCTTTTTTCTATATTTTTCTTTGCAGTTTCCAATTGTTTTACACTTTTTGATGAATTATCTTCTTTTCTTGCATTTTCTAAAGCCATCGTTACCTGTTCTAATTCTTTTTCTATAAATGTTTCTTGTGTTTCCTGTGATACTGGTATCCTCTCAAAAGAACTTTGAGCCATTATTATAGCATCATAATCTCCTGTTGCAATTCTACTAACCAATCTTTGTCGCCTATCCTTTTGAAAATCCTTTTTTGTAGCAACTAAAATTCGTGCTGACGGATATAGTTTATAAAATTCTTTTCCCCAGTCCTCTACTAAATGATTTGGAACTACTATCAATGGTTTCTTTGCAATACATAATCTTCTCAATTCCATACATCCTGCAATCATTTCAAATGTTTTTCCTGCTCCAACACAATGTGCCAATAAACTATTATCTTTACTATATAATATCCTTGCTATTGCATTTTTCTGATGTGGTCTTAATTTAATAGTATTATTCATATTAGGTAAAAACAAATTACTTCCATCGTATTCCCTTAGTTTTATTCTGTTGAATTTTCTATTATATATATCTACGAGATTATTTCTTCTTTCAATATCATCATAAATCCAACCTGAAAAACTTTCCTTTATTGCCTCTTGTTTTTCTCTTGCTAACATTGTTTCTTTCTTGTTTACTATTCTTCTTTTTTCTTCAGGGTCTGTAGGATCAGGGTCATATATAGTTGTATTTTTCAAATTTAATGTGTCCTCTAATAAATCTATTGCATTTATCCTTTTCGTTCCAAAAATTTCATTCATTTCTATATTTGTCATATATGGTTTATTTTCAATTATCCATTTGGATAAATATGCATTATATTTAATAGTCATATCATTTCTTCTATATTCTAATTCATCTATTTTAAATTTTTGCCTTGCAAACTCTTCAATATAATATGTTGGTATCCAAGTTGCACCAAGTCTAACTTCTATATCACTTGCTTCGAGTCTTGCTGGTTGCACCTTTCTTAATGCCATAACATTTTCAATATACATATCATTTTCTTTTTCTTTTGCCTCTGCAATAGCAAGTTTTTCTACAACATCTCCACTTAAATATTCTTCTGATGTTTCCCATCCTTTTTGTATTCGACCATCTTCAACTAATGGATTTCTGTATATTTTTCCTTTAAGTTCTTCTATCAGTGTATCATAATTTTTATTACTTATTCTTTCCATATAGTCTAAATCGACTTTACCCTTTTGATTTAATGATGCTATCAATGCCTCATTCGATGTTTCTACCTTTTCTATTTCTTTTTTAGGCTCTATTGTTCGTTTATAAAATATATCTGTCTTTGTAGCCTCTTTTGTTTCCTCATTTATGTTTTCTAATGCACTTAATAATGGATATTCGCAATCTTCTTCAAATGCTGATTTATTTGCACTATTATTTATTATTCCATACTTTTTTACAAAATTATCATACTCCTTATTTAATTGTTCTTGAAGTGGTTTTATATCATCATCTGCAACAGATTTTCCTTGTATCTCTATTAGTTTATCAAGTACATCTCTAATTTTTATCATACCTCTAATTCGTTCTTGAGTTAAAGATTTCTTATTAACTAATCTCATTGTAGATAATTCTCTATAATACAAATTATTGTTCATAACAACATAACTATTAGGTTTTGTATCGTTTGGAGCAATTACATATTCACTTATATTATTTTCTTCTTTTTCAATATTTTTATATACATTCAAAGGAAGTTTGTTTATTGCCTCAGTTAGCATTTCATCTAAATTTGCTCCAGCATCTAATTTTACATCTACATCTTTTCCAAATTGATTTGTTGTTTCTACAAATTCTCCCATTACCATTTCAGGATGTGATCTGAAATATGTATTTATATAAACATCATCAAAAATTTTAGCAACATCAACCCAACTTGGTCTATTTTCTAGTTCTTTATCACTTTTTTGTAAAAATATTATATCTGTTGTTACATCTGTATTAGCAACGACTCTAAAAGCATTCGTTGGTAATCTAATTGCCCCCAAAAGTTTTGCTCTTTTTGCTATATATTCTCTAACATTTGGAGTTATTTTATCTAAAGTTCCTTTTGAAGTTACAAATGCTATTATTCCACCATTTTTAACCTTATCTAAACTTTTTGCAAAAAAATAATCGTGGATTTTAAAATTTTCACGATTATATCTTCTATCTGAAACTCCATAATTTCCAAATGGTACATTTGATATTGCTACATCATAAAAGTTATCTTGTAATTCTGTTTTTTCATATCCCTGAATATATACTTGCTCTTTCTGATATAGTTGTTTTAAAATTCTTCCTGAAATACTATCTAATTCTATTGCAGTAAACCTACTATCTTCTAAATTCTGTGGTATTCTTCCCAAAAAGTTTCCTATACCTGCACTTGGTTCTAATATATTTCCTTTTTTAAACCCAAGCCTACATAACCCTAAGTAAATATTATCTATAATTGTTTTGTCCGTATAAAAAGCATTTACAACACTTGCTTTAGCTTTTTCATATTCTTCAGGTGTCAATAGTTCCTTTACTTCTTTATACTGTTCCTGCCATTCTTGAGAATTTATATCAAATACTTTTGCTAAACCTCCCCAACCATTATACTTTGCTAATATTTCTTGTTCATCTTTTGTTGCTAATCTATTTTCTTGTTCAATTTTTTGTAATAATTTAATTGCATCAACATTTTCTTGATATTTAATTTTTAAATTTTGGTGTTTTTCAAAATCATTTGGAATGTGATAATTTATTCTTTGGCTTTCTATACTTTCAACAATAACATCATCTTTTGCAACAAACTTTTCTTCATTATTTTCAATATTTTCTAATTGTTTATTTTCTTGTATTGTAAAATTATTGTTAAATAAATCTAGTTGTGTGTTATCAGGTAAAATAAAAGAAGTAGTATTTTCTTCTACTACTTCTAAATCTTTTCCTCTATCTCCTCCTGCAATAATTCGTTGGTCATTTCTTCTATCATTTGATTGTATCTCGCTATTACTAGAAACTCGTTTGTCTGTGGTTTCTGATATTTTTGTTTCAATTCTTTCTCTATCAAGTGTTTCTTCTTGATTATTTCTTGTTCCCTCTCTAATAGTTTTTCCATTATCGTTCCTTCCATCACTAATTGCTGAAACCTGAACTGATAATTCTCTTCCATATTCTTTTTGATTTTCATTCCATATTTTCCTAATTTCTCCATTTTTTCTTACCTCCATATTATTTTGTCGAATTTTATATTCAACTATTCTTAAAACATCATTTGTAAAACTGCTTTGTATTGTTCCAATTAGTTGCAATTGTAATGGATTTTCTATTTTTGAAAAGTTTTCAAATATTTCTTCCTCATCAACTTTTACATTACACCTTTTTGCTACACTATAAGTTGTATATTTTATTATGTTTTCCAAGAAATCTGAATTTAAGATATCAAGTTCATCATCTGAAAGACCTTTTACTATTTTATTTGTATCAAAGTTTTCATAAACATACCTCATTATAATATCATTTAAAGAATTACATTCTTCGTATTTAAAATAATTTTTTAATATATGCACAACTTGATCTTCATTCGATTCCCATTTTCTAAATAAAACTTTTGCATCTCCGTGAGTATCTTTGACATCAAAAACATATTTCAAATATATTTCATCATCTTGATTATTTATAATCTTTAATGCTTTTGCTCCTCTATTTACCCATCTACCAACTGAGTTCCATTGTTCTAATGTTGCACACATTGTCACATTAGGCTTTTGGGCAAACATTAGCAGATTTTCCATAAAAGTATATTTATAAAAGCCCGAAGAAAAATCCAAAAATTTTTTCCATCTGTTTTTATCTTTTAGTATGGCTGATATTTCAATATCATATATTACTTTTGCTTCATTGATTTTTTCCTTTAATGTCATTTGTCCTCCTCTCTAAATCTATAAAGCCTTTGCTTAATTAAATTATACAACATTTAATTTTTAAAGGCGAACCCATTATAGATTAAAAAAATAGTGCATTTTTATCTGCACTATCTTTCAACTTTTTCCATTGTACTTATTATATACCCTCTTTTGCTAATTTCAATAGAAATTTTTTCCTCTAAAGTTTTTTCTTTAAAGTTATAACCTTTCGTCTACAATTTCATCTATTGTAATTAAATTTTTTGAAAGTGCTATTATTGATATTTGATATGCTATTTCAACTTTATATTTATACTGGGTTGCTGTCGACATATATAAAGATTTTGAAACCTCATCATCTGTTTTGCAATACATAAACTTTTCAATAATATATTTATATTTATGTTCTTGAAATTTTTTATATCCATTTATTACATCTTCAATAATTCCTTTCCATAGGATCAATTCATTTATTTTATTCTCCAGCATTATTTTTCTAATAACCTGATTTTCAACTGCATTACTAACCTTGTTTTTACTTTTAATAAATGAATTAACATCCTTTCCTATTTCCTCTTTTTCTAACTTTTCTTGTAAACTTTCAATTTGTTTATCAAATGTAAAATAATCTCTTAATTTTCGTGAACCCATTGTTGTTATTTTCTTTATACTAACAAACATTTTTATTCCTCCATTATTGATTACATATATAATTTTTTTCTTCCAATTTATTTTCAGCAGATTTTAAAGTTGCTTTTAAATATGCTTTTATGTCTTGTTTATCTCTTTGTAGTGAATCAATTTCTTGTTCCTGCTCAATTAAAATCTCATCTAAATATTTTGCTTCAATATATTTTTCAATAAACTTTTCTATAAGTTCTCTTACATTTTTAAATTCTTTTATCACAATATGATTATCCATTTCAAATATAATGGTTATTCCATTTTCATTATAGATTTTTACATATTCTATATTTTCTCCAAATACTTCATCAATAAATTTTCCTTTTTTACATATATTTTTTCTCATTTTCAATTCCTCCTAAAATAAAAATAACTACTAATTATTAGTAGTTTTATAATTCTTAAAAATTTCTTTATTAGCATATAAACCTTCAAAGTTTTCTCCATATTTTTCTTGTAAATCTTTATACCATACTGAATCATTTACACTATTCTTCTTTTGTAATTTCTTCTCTTTTTCAATATCTTCATCTATCCACAAAGATAATGTTGCATAATCATTACTATACACTTTTCCTGTCGATTTTTTGTATAAATCTAATCTTACTATTGTTTTATCAACTCTGTCTTTTCCATATTTTTGTATAAGTTTTTTATAATTTGTTTCTGTCATAAATACTTTATCTTGAAATTTTTTCATATCCTCTTTATTATTATTGTTATTATTATTGTTATTATTATTATTTGTGTTTAGTTTCTTTTCATCAAGTTGTTTAGTTTCTTCTATACTTGGTATCAAGTTTTTTAAGTCCTTGTCATTAAGTTTTTCACTACCTTGCTCTTTAGTTTCTTCACACCTTGATGTAAAGTCTGTTTTTTCATTAAATAATTTGTATAGATTATCCATATCAAGTGAATACCATTTTAATTGTGGCATTCCTTTTAACTTTTCTTTTACTATTCCTATATTTACAAGTTTTTTAAATGGTTCTCTCTGTTGATATGCTGATAATCCTGTGTTTTCTGCAATATTTTCTCTTGTAGAAAAAAAATATCCATTATCAAGTTTATTGGCTTTCTCCCAGTAACAATATTCACTACACAATTCGCCTAATATTATTGCCTCGTGTAATCCAATTTTTCTTATTATCTCTTTGTTTACTATTATATATCCACTATTTGATAGTAGACTCATCAATATGTTCATCTGCTTTACCTCCTGCTACTATACAAGCATAAAGTATCAAGGATACATTCGCTCCTATTATTAGTCCTATCAATAATCCTATCCAAAACATTTTATTCACTCTCCTTTTTTACAACAAAAAAAGAGAACTAAATATTTAATTTAATTCTCATAGTTGGTATTATATATTTTTTATTACTTTTCTTATTTTCTCTATTGGCATAAATATTCTTCTTTTTAATACATCTGTATCAACAATTGCCAGTTTTGCATTTTCATTAATTATGTATATCGTCATTTCGTTACAATTTGCTTTATTTTGCAAAATTTTTTTTATAACTTCTTTATTTTTAATAACTATCTTTTTCATCTCAACACCTACTCTTACAAGGTTTTAAGGAAAGTTGCCCCTGTTATATTTTAGCGTTACAAGAAAAAATATCTACAAC
>UMKG01047031.1_pt1 | contig 46656 bp, 45 predicted proteins | sample 1966261 | NCBI WGS metagenome assembly UMKG01 (sample SAMEA4836169, study PRJEB28245) | human gut metagenome | biome: gut microbiome; material: fecal sample | place: Denmark | collected 2008 | reverse complement strand
TGAACGCGAAAAACCACGAAAGAGAAGCGCACATCATCGAGCAGGCCGGCCAGAAGAACGCGATTACTATCGCGACGAACATGGCGGGAAGAGGAACCGACATCAAACTGGGCGAAGGGGTCGTCGACATCACCGATCCGACCGGAGAGGTCAAGTGTCCTGCCGGTCTGGCGGTTCTGGGAACGGAAAGGCACGAGTCGCGCCGGATCGACAATCAGTTGCGGGGCCGTTCCGGACGGCAGGGCGATCCGGGATATTCCCGTTTCTTCGTCTCGATCGACGACGAACTGCTGATTCGTTTCGCACCGGATTACCTGAAAGGCCTCTTTGAGAAGATGGGCGATACGCCGATCGAAAACAAGATGGTCACCAAGGCGATCACGACGGCGCAGAAGAAAATCGAAGGGCAGAATTTCGATACCCGGAAATCGTTACTCGATTACGACGACGTTCTCAGACAGCAGAGAGAAACGATGTACAGTCAGAGAGATACGATTCTGTATGCCGATGAGATTTACGACAATATTTACCAGTACTTCAAAAATACCGGGAAGGATATCGTCAATCAGTCGATCGATCGCGGCGATTCCCGAAACGCGTATCTCAACGCCGATCTTCTGAAAAAGAATCTCGAACCGAAATACCTTCCGGAGGGAAGTTTCGACGCGGCGGGTTACGACGATGCGCCGATCGACGAGGTCGGAGATGAAATCGGCGACATTCTCTTCGCAGTTTACAACAAAAAGCGGAAAACCTGGCCGGACAACGTTCCGAACGAGATCGAAAAGATGGTCGCGCTTCGTTGCGTGGACAGAAACTGGACCACGCACATCGATTCGATGGCCAAACTGAGGGAAGGCATCGGCTTACGGGGATACGCCAATCACGATCCGTTGAAAGAGTACGTGGACGAAGGTTGGAATATGTTCAACGAAATGATCACAAAAATATCCAATGAAGTGGTACTGAATCTGTTGAAAATCGAAATCCGGATGAAAACGCCGGAAGAAATCGAAGCCGAGCGCGCGGCAAGAACCGCGCCGAAAAACGGAGAACAGGAAAAGGAGTGAGAGCATGAACGAGTTGTTTGAAATTAAAAACCGCATCGTCCGATTGCAAGGCAAAATCAAGGAAGTAGGCGATTCACTTTGACCTCGCTTCGGTAGAAGCAAAAATCGCGGAAAACGAAAAAATCATCAACGGCGAGGGCTTTTGGGACGATCCTAAAAACGCCGTTTCTTTGGTCAACGAAAACAACGCGCTGAAAAGCCGGATCGAGAATTTTCATCGGCTGAACGATCAAATCGAAGAATCGGAGCAGATCTACTGGATGCTGAAAGAAGACGAGGACGAAGAAATTCTTCAAAGCCTTCTGGCTTCATTGACTGACTCGGAGAAAAAGATGGACGATTTCGAGATCGAGGTGCTGCTTTCCGGCGAATTCGACCATGCGAACGCGATCGTGGAGATTCACCCGGGCGCAGGCGGAACGGAATCGCAGGACTGGGCGGAAATGCTCTTTGAAATGTATATCCGTTATTGCGAAAATCACGGTCTGAAAGCCGAGACCTACGATTATCAGGTCGCGCTGGACGCCGGGATCAAATCGGCGACGTTTTTGGTAAAAGGGAAATACAGTTACGGACATCTGAAATCGGAAAACGGGGTTCATCGGCTGGTTCGGATTTCGCCTTTCGATTCCTCCGGTCGGCGACACACTTCGTTTGCCAGCGTGGAAGTGATTCCTCAGATCGACGAAAACGTGGAAGTTCACGTCGAAGAAAAAGACCTGAAAATCGACACCTATCGTTCCAGCGGAGCAGGCGGGCAGAATGTCAACAAAACGGAGTCGGCGGTTCGCATTACCCATGTGCCGACCGGAATCGTGGTTACCTGTCAGAACGAACGGAGTCAGATCCAGAATCGGGAAATCGCGATGAATGTGCTGAAATCGCGGCTGTATCTTCTGGAAATGAAGAAAAAGCAGGAAGAAATGGCTAAATTGAAGGGCGAGCAGAAGAACATCGAATGGGGGTCTCAGATCCGTTCGTACGTGCTTTGCCCGTATAAACTGGTGAAAGACCATCGGTCGGATTACGAAACGGGCGACGTCGACGGCATTCTCGACGGAAAAATCGACGGATTGATCAACGCCTATCTCAAATGGGAGGTCCGGAAATGATCCGGTTCAGAAAGCGTTCAAAAAAAGAATGGCAGATGACGATCCGGAATCTTCTGCTCGTCATCGCCGGTTCTTTCATTTTGGGATTCGGCGTCGGCGTTTTCATTCTGCCTTACGATCTGATCACCGGAGGCGTGTCTGCTCTGGCGATCCTATTCAAGCGGATCATTCCTTTGGAAATGATCTCGATGGAAACCTATACGGCGATCTTCACCTGGCTCTTGTTTTTCATCGGCCTCTTCGTTCTGGGAAAGGACTTTGCTTTGAAGACGTTAGTCAGTTCAATCATCTATCCGATCGCGGTCTACTCTTCTTCTCTTCTGGTCAGCCCCGATGTGCTGAACGGTTTTTTCTACATGCAGGGCTACGAATATCAGGAAATCTCGCTTTTGCTGGCGACTATTTTCGGAGGCGCTTTTTCCGGCGCGGGGTGCGCCCTGACTTTTTTGGGCGGCGGATCGACCGGCGGCGTGGACATCTTTGCCTTTACGATCTGCAAGTACTTTAAAAAACTGAAAAGTTCGCGCGTGATCTTCGTCGTCGACGCGACGTTAGTGATTTTGGGAATGTTTGTTCTCAACGATCTGGTCCTCTCTTTGCTGGGCATTGTTTCGGCGTTCTTCTGCGCTTTGGTGATCGATCATCTCTTTCTGGGCGAATCCAAAGCCTTTATCGCGCAGATCATTACGGACAAATACGAAGAAATCAATCTCGCTGTCCGGGAGAAGATCGACCGGACGACGACGATTTTCGACGTTACCGGAGGCTATTCGGGCGAGAAGAAAAAAATGGTCATGGTCTCTTTCACGATGAGTCAGTACAGCGCGCTGACCAACATGATCGCGTTGATCGACAAAGACGCGTTCATCACGATTCACCGCGCCCACGAGATCAACGGAAACGGGTTCACGATGAACAAGGACGGATAAAGGTATGGATACGCTGATCATCGTCATGACTGTCATCGCTCTGGTCGCCCTCCTCTTTCTGATCCTCTTAAAAATCACGGATCGGTATCGGAAGAAGAAGTTGAAAGAACTGGTGGAAGAAAGCGAGAAATACTTTCAGAATCTGACGTTAAAAGAGGGAAAATATCTGGAATACTTTGAGAATCACGGAGCAACGGTCGACTTTTCGTGGAAAGGAAAAGGGGAAAAAGATCCGCTTTCAAAGGTGGAAGTGAAAAAGCACTATCGCTTCTACAAAGATCGTTTGCTGTATGTTTTCAACGATCGTCTCGGCTTTAAACCGGAACAGATAGTGATCGAAAATAAAACGTATTTTGTGGTCAATAATAAGATCAACAGAATCGAAATCCTGGCTTCTTTCGAGGGAAAGAATCACATTCTGGCAAAGTATTCGGTGGAAAAGACCGGGCAGGGATTTGCGCTTGTCATCGACGAAAAGGAGGATACGGAACATGAAAAAGAGTAGAGGCGGATTGCTTTTATTGGCGGGGCTGACGTTTAGCCTGACGAGTTGCCGCATGATCGGCTTTACCAGTCAGGATCCGGCCGAACAGGGTTACGTCGATTTTATCTGTTCGTATCTGAAAGAACACTATTACATCGAGGTCGACGAGCGGCAATTGCTGGACGGCATGCTGTACGGGCTGACCGATGCTTTCGAAGACCCTTTCACCTATTACACATCGATGGCCAACGGCGAGACGCAGGATTATTCTTCCAGCGGCGTCGGATTGGGCTTTTCCAGAACGCTGTATTACGGCGAAGCGCTCGTGGCGCAGGTCATGAAGAATTCTCCTGCGGAAAAGGCGGGGTTGAAAGAGGACGATATCCTGTACAAAGTCAGAAACGTCGGCGAAAATGCGGAGTTTTACGTGCTGAAAGAGCATTCCTACAACGATTGGGGGAATGTCCTGACGGGAGAAGCGGGGTCTTCGATCGAACTCTATGTGCGGAGAAAGGACGAAGCGGGCGTTTATCGGGAGATCGGCGATCCGATCGTCGTTACGCGAGGGGCGTACAACATTGACAAAGCACGATTGCTGAGTCTGACCGATACGGAAGGGTACAGCGAAGCCTATGTCGAAATCACTTCCTTTCTGGGCGACGAAAGTCTGGGCGAAAGCACGCCGCAGGGCGAATTGCAAGACATTTTCGACCGGCAGATTTTCAACCAGGGCATCGATCATCTGGATCATCTGATCGTCGATTTGAGAGGAAACGGCGGAGGATACGTCAACAATTGCGTGGAAGCGCTGGGTCTTTTCATTCCTTTAAACGAAGTGACGGCGTACTATCTTTATTCCGACGGAACGTATACGCCTTTGAAAAATACGACGATGAAGGTGCAGTATACCGATCGGATCGGTCAGATCACCCTTCTGATCGACAACGGGACCGCCAGCGCGGGAGAATCGTTCGCGCTGGGATTGAGGGACAGCCCTTACACGAAAGAAAAGGTGAAGATCGCCGGTCAGGTCAGTTACGGAAAGGGAATCGCGCAGTCGTTTCTCAACCTGTTCAACGACGGTTCATTGATCCGGTTTACTTTCGCGAAAGTCTGTTCGCCGACGAAGAACTGCATCAACAAAAGAGGAATCGTTCCGGATTTGTTTCTGGGCGAAGAATACATTCCCTACGACATATACCAGCGCTTTATACCCGGCGTGAAAGACAACGCCGACCTTCCCGAATCCGACGCTTTGATTCTCGTCGGACGGATCAACGCGCTGACGGGAAAGTCCTTTTCCGATCTTTCGGAGGCGGTCAGCGGTTACCGAGAAATTTACGCTTTGGGAACGGGAGATCGGTATGATTCCGATTTCGCGGATCATCTCGCCGATAAAGTTTACGATAAAATCATCTATTCTTACGGAGCGAATCTGTATACCGGATTCGTCGAAGCGCGGGAGAACAACGACTATCTGACGTCGCAACAGCGCATTTTCATCAAGAATCAGATCAATTATCTTTTCGGGACCGGGTACGGAACTTTCGATCAGGCCGTCCGGGCTTTTCAGGAAGAATACGCGATCGTCAACGAGCAGGGAATTTACGATAAAACCACCGCAGATCTGTTGCAGGGACTCCTCGCGGATCTGCATGTTTCGATCTATGAAGATCAGGTTCTGGCGCAGGTGAAACAAGCCTATGGATCAGAGAAAATTTAAACTGGTTGCGCCCTTTTCGCCGACCGGCGATCAGCCCGAAGCGATCGAAGAACTGGTGGAAGGAATCCGAAACGAAAAAAAATTTCAGGTGCTGCTCGGCGCGACGGGAACCGGAAAGACGTTCACGATCGGCAATGTGATCGCGCGGATCAACAAGCCGACATTGATTCTCGTCCACAACAAGACCCTGGCGGGACAACTGTATTCGGAATTCAAGGAGTTGTTCCCGGAAAACCGCGTGGAGTATTTCGTCTCCAATTTCGATTTCTATCAACCGGAGGCGTATCTTCCTTCGACGGATACTTATATCGAGAAAAACGCGCAGATGAACGATGAAATCGAAATCATGCGATGCTCGGCGATCAATTCGGTTCTGGAAAGATCGGATACGATCGTCATCGCGTCGGTGGCTTCGATTTACGGCCTGTCGGATCCGGACGAGTACCGGAATCTGGTTTTCGTCGTCCGCGTGGGAGACGAAATCGACCGCAAGCCGTTTATCAATCGTCTGATCGCCAGTCAGTACTCGCGGAACAACATGACGCTGGAATCCGGCGATTTCCGTCTGAGAGGCGATGTCATCGAACTGATCGTTCCTTCCAACAAGGATCATATCGTCCGCATCGTGATGGACGAATGGGATCGGGTGGAAAAGATCGAAGAAGTCGATGCGCTGACGGGCGAATGGATTCATTCCTACGAGGAATTGCCGATTTATCCGGCACACGAATACGCTTCCGGAACCGAACGTTTGAAAAAGGCGGTCGAATCGATCCGAAAAGAGATGGTGGAAAGATTGAACTATTTTCACGAAAACGGCAAATTGCTGGAAGAACAACGGCTTGAACAAAGGACGAAATACGATATGGAGCAACTACTGGAATTCGGCTTCTGCTCCGGAATCGAGAATTACGCCCGACATATCGACGGACGGGCGCCGGGATCGACGCCGTATACGCTTTTCGATTACTTTCCGGAAGATTATCTTCTGGTCGTCGACGAATCTCACGTTACCTTTCCGCAGGTCAGAGGAATGTATAACGGGGATCGTTCCCGAAAAGAGGTTCTGGTGGAATACGGATTCCGTCTTCCTTCCGCGTTAGACAACCGCCCTTTGAATTTCGAGGAGTTTGAAAAGAAGATTCATCAGGTTATCTGCACTTCCGCGACGCCGGGCGATTACGAACTCGAAAAGACCGATCACCGTTACGTGCAGCAGATTATCCGGCCGACGGGATTGGTTGACCCGGAAATCGAAGTGAAAAACGTGTTGAATCCGGTCGTCGATCTGGTCGATGAAATCGATCGGGTTCTGGAACAGAACGAACGGGTGATGGTCGTTACGCTGACGATCAAGGACGCGGAGAATCTGACGGCTTTTCTCAAAGAAAAGGGCTATAAGGTGACTTACCTGCACACCGATACCAAGACGTTGGAACGGACGGAAATCATCTACAATCTGAGAAAAGGAAAATACGAGATTCTGGTCGGAATCAACCTTCTGAGAGAAGGATTGGATATTCCGGAAGTCAGCCTGATCGCCATTCTGGACGCGGACAAGGAAGGATTTCTCCGAAGCGAACGTTCTTTGATCCAGATCGTCGGACGGGCGGCGCGAAACGTACACGGCCGGGTCGTCATGTATGCGTCGCGGATTACCGATTCGATGCGCAAAGCGATTTCGGAAACGGAACGGAGAAGAGCGATTCAAGAACAGTACAATCGGGAGCACGGAATCACGCCGAAGACGATCATCAAGGAAATTCGCGAACCGTTGAAGATCAAAGACCGGTCGGCAGGCGTACAGCATAAAGGAAAGATGACGCGTTCCGAACGGGAATCGTATATGAAAGAAGTCGAAAAAGAGATGCGGAAAGCCGCGCGCGAACTGGATTTTGAAAAAGCCGCGAATCTTCGGGATATTCTCTTTGAATTGAAAGGAGAATAGATGAAAAGGCAGATTCACGTGCTTCGCATGAATGCGGGAAAAGCCCTTGCTTTTACGGTCTATGATCATCAGGGAAAGATTCTTCGACGCGGAAAAATCAAAGCCGGAGGAATCTCATACCGCCAGGGGGAAGAATGTCTCTGGTCGTTTGACGATGCGATCGAAAGTAAGGTCGTTTTTACCTGGCGCAAATATGTCTCGAAACCGATTCTTCTGTGCGCTTATCTCCCGGATTTAAAAATCCGGATCAGGAAAAACGCGATTTCCGTCGACTTTTACGTTCACGGGGTGAAAAAGACGGGAACAACGGAAGTTCTGACGTTAAAAAATCCCCGACTTCGTTACAGAGGAGGGAAAATCGCTTTTTACCTTTACGCGCAGAAGAAAAGCGCGGATCGGAAATACAAATTGATTCTGGCTTTCGACGGGCAGAACCTCTTTTCCAAAAGAGGCGTTGGAAATTATACGAGTCGGAACGATCCGTATGGTTCATGGCAGATCGATCAGACGTTAAGCCGGATCGAAAAGGAAACCGGAACGCCTTTCCTGGTCGTGGCGATGGATAACGGAAATGTTTATCGCGACAGAGATCTGACAATGTCGGAAACATTCGGAAAGATCAATCGGAAATATGCGGATAACAAGCGGTTTTTTCACGGAAAACTCGAAACGATCGGCGATGTGATCGTGCAGGATCTTTTTCCTTTTTTAAAAGAGAATTATGCGATCGACTGGGAAGATGTCGGCGTGATCGGCGCTTCAAGCGGAGGCCTGGCCAGTTATTATATGGCGACGAAGTACCGGGATCGGTTTTCTTTCGTCTGTTCGTTTTCGCCGGCTCTCCTTCTTTTTAAAGAAGAAGACCTGAAAAAACAGATCGAAGAAGAGGGAAACGACCCGTATTTCTTTTTCACCGGCGGCTCGCTTTCCGCGCTAGAAGACGCGATTACCGATTATCTTGTAATGGTGTATCCTCAATTGCCTTTGAAAAAGAAGGAAATGCGCATCGAAAAAGAATACGAGCATAACGAAATCGCCTGGCGGTATCTGTTCGCGTCGGCGATATCGACTTATTTGGAACAGAAATCGCGGAACTCGATCAGTTCGTCCATCGAATCGGTTTTGAGGTAAAAGGCTTCGTTTCCCATTGCCCCGGAAAGGATTTCCGGCATCCATTCGTGCATGACGATCTTATCGCCGAATCGATTGAAAATGTCCTCGCGCGTATGTCCGTACCGGTTCTGGATTCTCCGTCCGTAATAACCGCAGTAAAAATGCGGAAGGTTCAGATTTTCGTCGGTCCGATCCGAAACCATGACTTCCGCCCAGATGCGGTAAGTCGAGACGCTGTTGGCGAAATTAATCATATCGGGCGTATACCCTCCCGGACAGCGCATATTCACTTCCAATCCGATCAGATCGCCTTTTTTACCCAAGCCGACTTTGTCTTTTTTCAATCGGAAAAATTCGAGATGAAAGTAGCGGTTCCGGGCTTCAAAACTTTTCAGCACTTTTCTGCCTGCCTCTTCGAGGTCTTTCGGGCAAGTATTGTTGGAATAATAAAAGACGTCGCTCAGTTTGTTGACGAGTTCCATGATCGGCGTCGGAAAGACTTCGTTGGAAAAGAAGACCGGTTCGCATTCCCGGTTGGAAATTCCGTCGAAACTGATCAGGTCGCCGTCGATATATTCTTCCATGATATACTTCACGGACGGAAAGTTTTTTTCGTAAAAATGGCTCAGATCGCTGTCGTTGTTGATCTTATAGGTATGATAAGCGCCGACGCCGTTGTCGGGTTTGACGATTACCGGATAGCCGACTTTTCCGATGAATTCCCGCGCCTTTTCCAAAGTGGTCGGAATGTGATAACGGGCGACTTTGATCCCGGCTTTCCGGTAATATTCTTTCATCGCTTCTTTCGATTTGAACATCCGGATTTCTTCGCTTTTCTTCCCGGTGCAGACGTTGAAATCGCTTCTTAGCCTGGCATCGCTTTCGAGCCAGTACTCGTTGTTGGATTCAATGTAGTCGATCTTACCGTAACGGTAGGCGAAATAAGCCGTCGCCTGATAGACATCCGCGTAGTTTTCTAATGAGCGGACCTGATAGTAATCGGACAAACTGTCTTTCAGTTCGTTACTTAAACAGTCGTAAGGATCTTCTCCGATACCCAGAACATTGACGCCTAAGTTTTTCAATTCCCGGCAGAACTGATAATACGTCTTGGGAAAATTCGGGGAAATAAAGATAAAATTCATAAGATAAACTCCTTAATCTGATTTTATTCTAGAATGATTTTTCCCGTAATCAAAGAAAACGACAGAGATTATTTTATGAAATCGTTTTCTTTATGCGAATCTTTTGATATTTTGGCCTTCTTTTCACGGAAATGTCCCTTTTCTATCAATTCGGTTTTTGGCTTGAATGAAAAATTTTTCACCGATGGGGTGCACAAAAAACAGAGCGCCGTGCGCATAAAGAGATAGGTAAAAATTCGTTCAACAGAAAGGAAACGATGATTACTGAATACAGTTGTCGATGTTCGGCGCGCAGACCAGAGCCAGAGAACCCGGACCGATATGGCAGGAAACGCTTAACGAAAGCGGATCGACGAAGACGATTTTCATATCCGGGAAGGCTTCCTGAACCTGCTTTTTGAAATCCATCGCGCTGTCGTAATTTTCCGTATGAGCAATGGCCAGTATCATTTTTCCTTGCTCGTAGAGATCCTTATAGACGGTTTCCAGATCCTTTTTTACGGCTTGAATCATCTTGATTCGGGCGACCCGGATCGAAAGGACCTTGCAATACGAATCGAGTTTTTCTCCGTGAATCTGCAAGACGGGCTTGATATTGAGCAAGGCTCCGAGTGCCGCGGCGGCAGGGGTGATTCGCCCTCCTTTTTTCAGGTATTCCAGGGTATCCACCATGATGTAGATGCTGGAATCCATTTTGCTTTTCATCAGGTAGTCGACGACTTCCTGACTGCTCTTACCCTGATCGATCAGATATTTGGCTTCGTAACAACTCGATTTCTGCGTGACGGAAATCCGTTGATTGTCGACGACGTGAACTTTGCCGAGATATTTTTCGCCCTGAGCCAGCCGTTCCGCGCTTTCGCACGTCGCGGAAAGTCCGCTGGACATCGGAATGAAAATGATTTCATCGTAATCTTTCAACAGGCGATCCCAGGTATCCGTCAACGAAAAAGCCGACGGCTGAGAGGTGGAAATATTCGCTTTGCCTTTTAATTTTTCGTAAAACTGTTCCTGCGAGAGAGAAATTTCTTCCAGAAATTCTTCTCCGTTGATGATAAACGGCATCGGTACGACGTGAATTCCGTGTTTTTTACCCTCTTCAAGGGTAATTCCGGAATTGCTGTCGGTCAATATTGCAACTTTGCTCATAGAATTTTTAACTCCGTTTCTCGTTGAATAGTAGCACAAAGAAAAACGGATTGCAACTGAATACCTTGAATGTACGCAGGATAACCGGACAGATCGCTCTGATAATAACTTAAAATGTCAGTTATATCCCAAAGAATTTTTAATGAATATTTTATAAGTTTCTAATGCTCAAATCAGATAAATCCAGCGTAATTTTCTTGTTGATTGTCGGTGTCTTTTTCAAAACATTACGATATAGATAGACGGATACTTTCGTCACCCTGCCAATAGCATAAACCTCAAAATCAATCGAAGTTTTTGCAATTCAAAGCACAAACTTTTAAAATAAATCCCTCTATTTTTGCAAATAGAAAAAAGGAGGAGTAGTGAAGAGTTAGGAATATAAAATGGATTAAAAGGTAAGTTGCCGCTACTTTTAACTTGTCAAAAACTCTTTATAATTAAGGAAAAGGAATCGTAATGGTCACATGTGAACACGCAAAGACGTAATCTGGTGTATGAAATCACGATCCTGCTCCATTGCATGGCTTGCGCTGAAAAAATGTGCGAAGACAAAATTTAAAAATTACGTTCTTTTCCGGTAGTACCGGATAGAAAATCCGTTTCTTGGTTCTTCGCGTTCCATTTGAAAGAGGTGCTCGTATTCGGGAAAATACGTATCGCCGGAATATTCGCCTTCGATCAGAGAAACGATAAGTTCTTCGCAATAAGGCAGAAACAAGGCATAAACGGAAGCACCTCCGCAGACGTAAACCACTTCTTCGGATTTTTCGTAGCGGTCCAGCAAACGGCGGTAGTCGGTGCAGACTTCGCACCCCTGTGCATCGTATTCAGGGTCAAAACAAAGAACGATCGTCTTTCTTCCGGGTAAAGGTTTACCGATCGATTCGAATGTTTTGCTGCCCATAATCAGGGTGTGTCCCATTGTGGTTTCTTTGTAGTGCCGGAAATCTTCTTTGTTGTGCCACGGAATCTGATTCTGATTTCCGATCAAACGATTCCGATCGTGGGCGACGATGATCTTCAGCATATTTATACCGAAACCTTTCCTTCGATTTTCGGATACGGATCGTATCCGACGATTTCAAAATCCTCATATTTGAAATCCAGAATGGAATTGACTTTTCTTTTAATGATCAGGCGTGGCAGTGCGCGCGGTTTTCTTGTCAGTTGAGTCCGGATCTGTTCGACGTGATTGGTGTAGATATGAACGTCTCCGAACGTGTGAATGAATTCTCCGGGTTCAAGCGAGCAAACTTCCGCCATCATCGTTAAAAGCGTGGCATACGAAGCGATGTTGAACGGAACGCCGAGGAAGAGGTCGGCGCTTCGCTGATACAACTGACAGGAAAGTTTTTTTCCGTCTCCGGAAACGTAAAACTGAACAAACGCGTGACAAGGCGGCAACGCCATCTCGGATATCTGCGCCGGATTCCATGCGCAGATGATATGCCGACGGGAAAAAGGATTTTCCTTGATCGATTTTTCGACTTCGAGCAATTGATCCACCCCGAAAAAATCCCTCCATTGCTTGCCATATACAGGTCCAAGATCTCCGTATCGGAGAGCAAAAGCCTCGTCGCTTTTGATTTTTTCGATAAACTCGTCTATCGTTTCGCCCTGATAGTCCGGGGATTTCTTATAGGCTTCGTAAGGCCATTCGTTCCAGATCCGGATATTCTGTTCTACCAATGGCCGGATGTTCGTACTGCCGGAAATGAACCAGAGCAACTCGCCCAATACCGCCTTGTAATAGACTTTTTTCGTCGTCAGCAGGGGAAATCCTTCGGAAAGATCAAAGCGAAGTTGATATCCGAAAGTGGAAATCGTTCCCGTTCCGGTGCGATCCTTCTTTAAAGTTCCTTTGTCCAAGACGTATTGGCATAAATCCAGATAATTCTGCATTTTCCCGTTCCTCCGTTTCCGAGTTTCTATTTTACCCGATCGGGCGTAAAAAGGAAATACATGTCGGAAAGTTTGACGAAATGGTGTTTTTTCGATTGCCTTTCGGAAAGAAAAAGCGTACTTTGAAACAGAAGGAACAGAAAAATGAAATATCCGATGATTGTGCTGAGTCGATACCCCGAATGGATGGAAAAGGCTGCCGCCTGGTTTCATGAAAAGTGGGGAATTCCGAAGGAAACCTATTTGAAAAGCATGGAAGAAAGTTTAAACGGAAAAACGATTCCGCAATGGTACATTGTCGTCGACCGGAAACAGATCGTTGCAGGAATCGGCGTCATTGAAAACGATTTTCACGAACGGAAAGATCTTGCTCCGAATGTCTGCGCCGTCTATGTCGAAGAAGCATATCGCAATCAGGGGATTGCCGGCCAAATGCTGGATTTCGTCGCGGAAGATATGGCGTCAAAGGGGATCGGAACATTGTATTTGCTGACCGACCATACTTCGTTTTACGAAAAATACGGTTGGAAATTTCTGACGATAGTCAAAAGCGACGGCGGAGAAGATTCCAGACTCTATGTGCATTCACGGACGGAAAAATAGATTGGTTTTTAGGAGGGTAAACATGAAAACATTTTGGGCAAATAGTATTTACTCTTATATATAAGCAGAATATTTATATATTTTCCTATTATTTTGGGACTTGCGCTATCATTTGATGAGTTTCAAATTGGAATTGGTTTCCTAATTGGTGGAATCATTGAATCTTATATATTATAATGCTGTTAAGCATCCATTAAGTGTAGTTGATCAAGGAGTAAGGGGCATAAAATATATTTGGTAAATTAGCTATAGTTATATTAAATAGCACAGGTAAGGTTATTGGGCTACAACAAGTGCAGGAGGGAGGGATATTATGTTAATTCCTAAACATTTAGAAGGAATATCTGAAATTATAGAAACTTCTAAAAATAGTGAAGTAGTTAAAATAAAATGCAAATGTAGTCATAGTCATTTTATTGTTTATGAATTTTGCGAATCTTATAATGTAAATGTTAAACCTGGATTCAATGAAATAATTCGTGAAAATGATAAATTGTATTTGGTTAAACGCAATTTCATTGGTAAAATTGTAGATAAGATTGAATGTGGAAATATGTTTGAAAAAAAACAACAAATAATTATAAAAGCACAATGTGAAAAATGTGGTCTAGAGTATATTTTATTTGATAATTATAAACATGGATATGATGCAGTTATTATACAACAAGAAAGTTGTGCTTCTAAAAACGAAATAACTTTTGATTTTAAAAAAGTATATTCACAACCAATTGAAGTTTTTGTAAAGATTTACCAGGATATTTCTTATGATCAATTTAAAGATGAGTTTGAAAATATAGATTATTCTAGTTATTTGAATTCATTTAGCAGCATTGACATATATGGTATAAATTCAAAATCGAGAAAAATAAAAATTTGTTCAGAAGAAACAGCGTAAAATATTATTTAGATTAACACAAACTTGCAGAGGGTGTGTCTATCCTAGTTGGTGGATACATCCTTTTTAATAAATGAAATATAATTTAAAACATGATAAAATTAAAGTTATGAGGAGGTATGAATATGCTTGTGTTTGTTAACAAAAAGAATGTTGAACCACATTATACAGTGCTGTTAGCTGTAAAATATGCAGGTTGGAGAACAAAAGTTGTTTTTTATGATCCTTTTAATGATTTAATAAAAGTGGAAAAAATGTGGCAACCAAGTAACAATTATTCTAAAAGAGCATTTTATATCTTAAAAGAATCCAATGAATGGATAAAATCTAACAAATGGATTGGCTTTGATTGGATTATTAACGAGATCAACAAACAAAATGTTTTTAAAAAACATAAATTTTCGTCTCAAAGTAATCATATGGCACGAGAAAAATATAATTGGTTAGTTGTTAACGAATGGAATGAAATAGAATCAATAGAGAGTATTGAAGAATTAAAAAATATTGCAATTGATTTTCATGATGCACATATTTCAAAAGTGGAAAAGTTTGAAGATTACCAAGTTATAGATTTTAATACTACATGGGGATGTCATATTTTATTAAAAGTTTATGATATACAAGAAATTGAGTTGAATTACAATTTACCTAATGATTATGACATATTTGAAGATTCTACTATTGAAGTAATTAATGATAATTTAAAATTTGAGTTTAATGCATCGTTTTCAGATGAGCATGGTAATGAACCGATTAATAAAATCATTTGTAAAAAAGCCTTTTGGAAGTTTGTAGTTTCAAAGTGTAAAAGATATGAAGATGAGGATTAGTATATGAAGATAAATAGTACAAAAAGCCTTGATTGCAACTGGTTTAGGGGCACTAGGTGGCTTAGCTAGTGGAAGAGGTGCTCAACATTTCAAATCTATTGGAAGTAATCTTGATGATACAGGAAGAACAGGTGTTAAGGCGATTTTAACTGCATTTGATAGATATGGAACAGGTGCTGGTTATCAAAGAATAATGAACTTATGGGGAGGTAGAGTGGGAAATTCTCTTGCAAAATCTATTTCTCAAAACTTTACAAAAAGTGCATTGATTATTTGGGGCACAACGGCAGCAACATATGGATTAAGTTATGGCTTAGGACAAATCGATTGGGGATTCTAGGAGGGAATTTATGGAATTGTTATATTTGGTTGGAACTATATGGTCAATTTTATTAGTAACATTTGCTATGTGTTTTGATACTAGAAGACCAATGTCAACGAAATTAAAATATAAATACAGAGTTAAGGATGATTCAATATTTAGAAAGATAATAAAGTTTAAAGATAAAGAACATTGTCCTTGTAATTATTTTAAAATCGTTCCATTTTATGTATATCTACTATTAGCAATTCTAAGTTTAATCCTATTATTTGTTGATATATTTACGAATGGAGTTATTACAAACGTTGTTCCAGAAAAAGTGTTTATAATAGTAATTCTATGTATTTTAGGTATTAGTATATTGTACTTCCTTGTGATTGTAATTTGGTGGGAAATTGTTGATTATAATGAGTTTAAGTTTACCAAAGAAGAAAAGGAAGAGTTAAAACAATTAAGAAAACTTAGAAAAGAAAACAAAAAGAAAAAATAATAGCAAATTACTTTCACAAGCAAAACTAGGTAGGTTTACTCTAAGAGTAGACTTACCTTTTCTTTTTATAAAATAAGATTTAAATGAGAATATATTTATGTTAATTTATATATTTTTTGAGAAAATTACCTGACTTTTGACGAAATCGAAAAAAATAGTGTTAAAGTTTCAAATGGAGGAATTTTGAAATATCATTTTGCTTAAAAATATAGTTATCTAAGTTTAGATTTAAAGCAGAAACAAAAGGTAGAATTTTATCAATAGATGAAAGATTAGTGATTCTATCTTTTTCTTTTAAAACAATAAAAGATCTCGAAGGATGAAAATAGATAAATAGCAGATAAAGAAGTGACCATATATCGTATCTTGTTTGTGACAGAAAATAGGACGAGCATCCAATTCTGATTTAAGGATTTTAAACTACATCCTGATTTAGATCTAGAAGAAAGAAGAAATCTATGATATTGTTAAATCTAAACTTAAGGAACTAATGGAGTCACTTAAATTAAATAGCGATGAATTTATAAATAACATTGTTAATAAAGTTGATACTGATGAACACATTAAAGAATTAGTTAGTGAGAAAAATAAAATAGTTACTAGACTTAATACAATAGTTTTTCTGAAATAATGTCTAATGCTGGTAAATCATTCTTGGCAGGATTTGGAGATGGATTCTTAGCTGGATCTCAATATTATTTGGCAACAGCCTTAATGTCATTTGATGCATATCGTTCACTTGAATCTTTTAATAATGGTTCGGGATTTATAATGCCAACTTACATGATTGGATATCAAAATCCAAATGTACTTGGGGTTACGATTTTTTCTTCAAGAACTGGTGGTAGATTTAGAATAGATTTAGATCCAGCGCATTCTTTCCATTATCATTATGGAAATACGAAAGCGGAAAGAAGTATACACAAAGGTAGCTGGATTGGTGGAATCTTTGCTGGGATTTATGCTAGATTTAATGGAGAAGTATATTAATAAAGAGGTGATTCATTGTGTTGTTGAAGGTATCGAAATTGAGTAAATTAAATAAGAAACATTGGAATTTTAAATATTCAAATATAAATTTTGATGAAATTCTTAACTTAATAATAAGTAATTTAGACTATGATTATGTTGAAATGCTGATTTGGTCATCTGAATTATATTTATTTAATGGTATTGATTATATTTTGTTAAATGATAATAGTAAGTATTCAACTATTAAACTTGATAAATCAAATAGTATTAAGATTTTAGACCCTAATATTTATGAATCAATAAGACTTTTTGAAATCAAAATATTTAATGAAAACAATAAATTGTTTAACATAGTAAGTGATAATTATGGCGAATATACTTCTATAACTATGGATAAAACTATTGATGAAAAAAAACTAGTTCAAATATTAGATAGTATCTTTATAAGAAAATCTTAAAATAAAAATATGTTTATTGAAAGTACTACAAATATGGCAAGTGGATTAATATCTTTTGTTGGTGGTTTTTGCGGTGGGGCACTTCAATTGAAAATTCCCGGTGCTCAATTTAATCTAAAAAACTTTCTGTTGTTTCAAGCGGGATCTGCATATTTTGGTGTATTGCCAATGAAAATTTTAATTTCATATATAAAGAAAATATTGGAGGATAGATATGGATGATTTATTTAAATAAAGCAATCGTAAAGCCCCTTTCCATTTTTATTTCGTCTATTTTCATACCCTTCATCATTTTAATCACAATATCTTGCTTCTTAATCCAAGAAATACAAGTATATATCGTATCCTGTTGCCTTGTGCTTGCATATATACTTGCAATTTGCTTAGTAATAAAGGAATCAAAAAACAAGAAATACTATCTTAAAGTCCTTAATGATTCATTTGAAATATCATATCCCAATTTAACGAACAAAGGCGAAGTATTGACCGTTAAGTTTACAGATATTGAAAAAATAGATTATTATAAAATGATTTCTTTTGTATCATGGCTTGCTGTCATTCAAATGCAGTGCCCTAAGGCATTATTCATTACGTATTATACAAATAATCGAAAGGAAGAGAAAGCGATAGGTCATGCTGAATTAAAAGATATAGTAAAAATATGCGAAGAAAAAAAGATTAAACTGATTATCCACTGATAAAAATGTAACTGGAGGTTATATCAAAAGTGGTGCGTATCAATTTGTTGTGTCAAATTATAAGTCATCTTATCTTGTCACCGAAAATTAGCATTATTTTCACAAATAAACGCTAAAAAATCGAACGGTTTATAACTAAAAAAGCCTGTTAGGTGGAAAGATATTTTATATGATACAAATTAGGTAGAATTGCATGGTTATTTTGCTTAATCTTCGCTATGCTTTTGATACTCGAAGACCTATGTCAACAAAATAAATTATAAATATAGGTGAAGAATAATTCATTTTTTATAAAATACTTTAAATATAAAAATAAAGAGCAATTCTTTTGTAAATATTATTAAATTAGTTTTGTCCAATGTATTTTACCTTTTAGAAATGGCAACTTCAATAAAAGTGCGTCTAAGATCATATTCACAAACGAGAGAACGACTTCTTAGTAAGAAAATCATAGTGTAGACTATTTTTCCATGTAAAAGAGCGATCATTTGATTTTTTATGATATTCTTTTAACTACTGTTGATTGTTCCATTTTATATTCCGTGTGTTCTTTACATTCAGAAATGCCCATAAAATTCCACTGAAAAAAGCCGTATCAACCGATTTCAGAGAAAACCTCTGAAAATCGATCCATTACGGCCTTTTAATGCGTGTTCTGTCGTTGGGTTTCGCCGCTTATTTCAACAAATCCTTGTTAACCTGATACAGCCCGATTCCGCCGTCTTTGGCATAGAGATCATACTGCTCCAAAAGGTCTTTCGCGGTTTTTTCTTCTTCGATCTGTTCGTTTACATACCAGCCGAGAAAGTGCTTGGTCGCGGTATCGCCGACTTTTTCCGCGCAATCGTATAACTGGTGAATCAGGGAAGTAACATATTTTTCGTGAGTATTCTGCAATACCAACGGCTCTCTCAGATCCTTGAAATCATTTTCCGGCGCGGCAATCGTTTTCAGTTTGAAAGCGACATCGTTGTCGTGAAGATATTCAGCGAATTTTTCGGCGTGTTCAATTTCTTCACGCGCTTGATCTTCAAACCTCTTGTGAAATCCGTCAAGTCCTTTGGATCGGTAGTATTCGGCGATATCGTAATACAGATACGCAGAATAAAGTTCCTTGTTGATTTGATCTTCCATCAGGTCAATGAGTTTTTTATCCATAATTTTTCTCCTTTTGCGAGTAGAAAAACGTTCTATCGCAAAATCATTATACACATCAGGCATTATCTTGTTAAGAGGTTTCCGCTTAGAATTACGGATTCAAATGCCGGCATAAGACAGAAGGATTCTTCGGAATTCTTTGCTCTGTAAGAAAAGTTGTCATTGAAGTAATCGGTAAGGTTCGTGTATCGAAAAACGATAAAGGAGAGATAATGTTTCGGAACATTGACCTTAGACGAAAGGCCAAATTAAAACCGAGAAAGCCGTATAACTTTCAGAATAATGGCAGAGAAAGGCGTTTCTAAGAAAAAGAGAAAATAAAAAGATCAGCGGTAAGCTGGCAAATCCGTCTAAGCTAATCTCACCCAAAAGGGGACACACACTGATCGATTATCAGTTTAAGGACAGAAAAGCATTTTGTCAAGCAAAGAAGAAAGCCAGAAAAGTATTAAAAAGATTGCGGATTCTGATAGCAAAGACTTAAAGCCGACGAATTAGGGATTAAGTCAAAATCTCAGAAAATAAAAAATGTCCCGGCCTCTAATATCCGGGACTCAGCAGATTCACATCCGCTAAAACCATATTTACTATATACTTTTAAAAAAAAGAACGCAACTACTTTGGCCGCTGATGTCAAGAAACAACCGGCAAATTTGTCGTTTCAAATCTACGCGAACTGAACGAGAACGAATACCTAAAAATTCAGATTTTAACTTTTTAACGTTAGCAAACAATTCGTTAATGGCATTAGCGGATTTAAAAATTCAGAATCTTGAAAACGGGGGTGCAAATCGAATCCGACACATGGAGCAAATCCCCCATAAACTAACTATGAGCGTATCGTATCCTTATTACTCGTTGCGTTCATACTTCTTTTATAAAAGGCGCAAAAGATGAAAGCCATAGAATATCCGCTATATTGAACGAAGCAATAAGCATAGAAGATTGCCATCAAGAGCCATGTTCCGTTCGTCACTACGTGAAACGGATTCGATTCTTTCGTTAACGCGGAGAAATTCACACCAGATTATCCGATTTTTCTGCATAAAAAAGGACCGTAACGAAACCGTCCTTCCGCGAGAAACGGCTTCCTTGCAGTCCTGATTTTGAAGAGTACGAGTTTATTGGATCGTGTAACCGCCGTCCACGACGATATGCTGACCGGTGAGGAAACTATTCTCGATCATGAAGAGGATCGCGTGGGCCATCTCTTCGGCTTTGGCGATGCGTTTGACGGCTGCGGCCAGAGGGTGCATGGACATTGCCCAATCGAAGAACTCCTGCCCTACGACATCCGGATTCAGCATGCCTGTCATGGTGTAGCCCGGGCAAAGCGCGTTGACGCGGATATTGTGCGGCGCGAGTTCCAGAGCCCATGCTTTCGTGATGCCGAGTACGGCGTGTTTGCTTCCGCAGTAACCGGTTCCGCCGATATTGGTGCCGATGACGCCCATCATCGAGGAAGTGTTGACGATCGCGCCTCCTTCTCCTTGTCGGATCATCTGCTCGGCGGCGTATTTTCCGCCGTAAATAATGCCGTTGACATTGATATCGAAAATATGCTTAAAATCCGCGACGCTTGCGTCGTCCCCCGTGATCATCTTGGAATTTCCGCTGATACCCGCGTTGTTTACCATGATATCCAGCCGGCCGTAAGTATCGACCGCATAGGAAACGAGATCCTTGACCTGATCTTCTTTGGAAACGTCGACCACTTTGTAACTCACGTTCTTGCCGTGCGCTTCGTGAAGCGAATCCACCGCTTTTTTTACGCCTTCCTCGTTGTAGTCCGCGATGACGACTCTGGCTCCTTTTTCCAGAAGCATTTTGACGGTCGCAAAGCCGATTCCGCTGGCGCCGCCGGTGACAATGGCCACTTTATCTTTGATTTCAGACATGTAAATTGTATCCTTTCTTACCATTCAAGTAGAAAGAAAATAAGTCGAATGCGTCAAGTCGGGATTTTGAAAACCGATTTGCATTGGGTGAGGGAAGACTGACCATACAACGGTGGTTTGCCTAAAAAAACCGAGAAATTACAAAAAAAATCGAAATATTGGCAGGTTGAATGCTTTTTTAGGCGGGTATTTTTTTGACAAAACCCGGTTGAGCCTCACCCTTTCGGAAAGGTTCGCGGTTTTCATTTGTTTTCTGCTTTCCTTGTGTTAAAATGTGTGGCGGAGGAAAAGACATGGTTACGCCGACAAGAAATTTCAATCTTTTGTATATCGTTTTAGACTCGGTTTTTATTCTGGTTCTTTTGCTGTTGCTTTTCTTCAAAAAGGAAAGACGGGCCCTCATATTCGCCTTGTTCGGCGGCATTCTGTATTTTATTGTGGATTATGGCATGTTCTACGGGCTGAACGGAGGAAGAGAAGTGTTGATTTCGAACGAAAAGCAAGGGCCTTTGATGACCGCCTGGGTTTTGCTTTGGATGTCCCTTTCCTACGGAATTACCAGTTTCACCATGATGTGGCTGGCTTTGAAGAAAAGCCGGAATCTCATTCCGATTACCGGATTGATCGTGCTTTGGTGGCTTTGCTGTCCGTTGATTTCCGTAGCGGGCGGTGAGATGAATATCTGCACATTCCGTACAACCGACCGCTATCACTGGATTATGGCGGTGATTTTATTCGTCGGTTATTTTATCTTGATCATGCTCAATCTTTTTGGCAAAAAGGACATTTCGATTCTCTATCTGTTCGTGGTTGGCTTTTTGATTCAGTTTTTTTGGGAAGCGGCTTTGCTGGTGACGGGGATCCGACCTTTCAACGATCAATCGATCCGGACTTTGCTGGTCGATTCGCTCGTGGAAACCAATCTCGGAATGCCGATTGCGTATGGAATTTACGCGGCAATCCGAAAAAAATGGGGCAACGAAGCCGATACCGACGATATTTTGTCTTGCGTGCATTTGTGAAAAAATGCTCTGACGGAGTGAAAACGCGCGGGGAAGACAGATATTTAACCGTTTTTTTGAGGGATATACAGCCTCTTTTTTTCAAAATCGCATTCTATTTCGGTTCGGACATGGTATAATAAACTGAATGCGAAGTGAAAACATGAAATTAAAGGAATGGATCGGTAAGTATAAGCACTCGGATTTTCTCGGAAAAGTCAGAATCCGCACGCTGTTTCTTTTCGTCTGCGGATTGGTCGCGGTCGTTTTCAAATTCGTCGTCGGCTGTTTTTACCCGGTCGCCGGTCTGGCTTTATTCTTCGCTTTATGGTCTTTGTATCGTCACGTGCAAAGATATCTATTTGAAGAGCAAGGAAAACAACAAGGAAAAGGCTTTTTTCGATATTGCAGTCATTCTTTTGCTTGCGGCGATCCTGTTTCTCGTTTGCGTGTTCGCGAAAAACATTCTGCTCGAACGGGTTTACCGATATCCGATTCGACTGGCCGTGATCGCCAATATCACGATTACCGTGATGTTTATCGTTTCGCTTGTCGGTGTCCGTAAGGCTCATCAACGGCAGGATCGTTCTCTTCTGGCGCTTCGTTTTACCAATGTATCTTCCGCCTTGATGCATCTGGTGCTGATCGAAGAGATGTTTTTAAGTACTTCGGACCTTGAAGACGCCGAGATCATTCAGATCAATACCTTTTTCGGCTGTTCGATCGGCATCATCATTCTCGTCATCGCTTTGGCGATGCTCGTCCTGTACTGGAAAAAATATCGGAATACGACGGAAAGCGAAGAGGACGAAAAAGAAGAATAACCGAACCGAAACGATCTTCGCTTTTTTCGTATTGACAGACAACAGTTTGCAATATATAATAAAAACAGTTGTTGCGCAACAAATGTTTTTAATAGAGAAAGAAGGAAATGAAATGCCGCCGAAAACCAAATTCAGCCGAAAAGAAATCATCGATCGGGCTTTTGAAATCGTCCGGGCGGAAGGATTTGAATCGTTGACCGCGCGCTCTCTGGCGGCAAAGATGAACAGTTCTTCGCGGGTGATCTTTACCTGGTTCGACAGCATGGACGAACTGAAAAGGGAAGTGCTGATCCGCGCCGGCGCGGAGTATCGGAAATACATCGAAGAAGGGTTGAAAGAACAATTGCCGTTCAAAGGCGCCGGGTTGAAGTACATCGAATTCGCTCAAAAAGAGAGCCGGTTGTTTCAGTTGCTCTTTATGGGAGGACTTCGGGAGGAAGATAGTCCGGAACTGGAACCGGGATATCGAACTTTCGTCGGGATCATCGCCGAATCTCATCGGATTTCGGAAGAAAATGCCTTGAAACTGTATCTTCATCTGTGGGTGTATTCGCACGGTATCGCGTCGATGTGCGCGACTCATACGAATCCGTTCAAAGAAGAAGATATTTCGGCGATGCTCAGCGAGGTGTTTCTGTCTCTGTTGGAAACATACAAAAGCGGAAAGGATACGATATGAACGCGGTGATCGAAATCAGCCATTTAAGCAAGGCTTTCAAGGATATTCAGGCGGTGGACGACCTCTCTTTTCAGGTCAGAGAAGGCGAACTGTTTGCTTTTCTGGGGATCAACGGCGCGGGAAAATCCACGACGATCTCCATTCTTTCGGGACTTTTGGCGAAAGATCGGGGAAAAGTAATCGTCGACGGCTTCGATCTGGACGAGGATTCCGTTTCGTATAAGAGCCGGATCGGCGTGGTCTATCAGCATTCCCTGCTCGATAAAAAACTGACGGTCAAGGAGAATCTGGAAGTTCGCGCGGCGCTTTACGGAATGACGAAAAAGGAATTCGTCCGGCATCTGAACGATCTGGCCGCAAGACTCGACTTTGCGAATCTGCTGTCGCGGCCTTTGGGGAAACTTTCCGGAGGACAGCGGCGGAAGATCGACATCGCGCGGGCTTTGATTCATCAACCGAAGATTCTGATTCTGGACGAACCGACCACCGGACTCGATCCGAAGACGAGGAAGCAGGTGTGGAAAGTGATCGCCGATCTGAGAAAGGAGAAGAATCTCAGCGTTCTTCTGACGACGCACTACATGGAAGAAGCCGGAGACGCCGATTACGTCGTGATCATCGACGAGGGAAAAATCTGCGCGGAAGGAACGCCTTTGGAATTAAAGAACCGTTACGCGTGCGATTTCATCTCGCTGTATGGCGCGGACGAGGGGGAATTAGGCTTGTTGGGAAAGCCTTACGAGAAGATCGCCGGGGGTTATCGGATCGAGGTCAGGGACACTGCGCAGGCTACGGAAATGATTCTCGCCCATCCGGAACTTTTCCGGGACTATGAAATCGTCAAGGGAAAAATGGACGACGTATTTCTGTCGGCGACCGGGAAAAGACTGAACGAGGAGAATGCAAGATGAGACCTTTATTTGTGCTGGTGAAAAGAAACGTGCGTCTGTTCATGAAAGATAAAGGGGTGTTTTTCACCTCGTTAATCACGCCGTTCATTCTGCTGTTGCTGTATGTTACTTTTCTTGGAAAAGTCTATCGGATGAATTTTATTTCCGGTCTGCCGGATGGGATCGAAGTTTCGGAGAAACTGATTTCCGGATTCGTCGGGGGTCAGTTGAGTTCCTCGATTCTTTCGGTCAGTTGCATCACGGTGGCGTTCTGTTCCAATATGATCATGGTCGCGGATAAAGCAAACGGAACGATCAAGGATCTGACGATCACGCCGGTGAAAAAATCGACGCTGGCGTTAAGTTATTTCATCGCCACCTTTCTGAATACCTTTGCGGTATGCCTGATCGGAATGATCGGATCGTGGATTTATCTGGGGATTTCCGGTTGGTATCTGAGTTTTGCCGACGCTATTCTGATTCTGGTCGACGTCTTTCTTATGACGCTGTTTGGAACGGCTTGTTCGTCGTTTGTCAACTCTTTCCTTTCTTCGCAGGGACAGATATCCGCGGTCGGCACGATCGTCAGTTCCTGCTATGGCTTTATCAGCGGCGCGTATATGCCTCTTTCTTCCTACGCTTCGGGCTTATCGACGGTTTTGAAATTGCTTCCGGGAACGTACGGGACGTTTTTGTTCCGGAATCACTATATGAATGCCGCGATCGAAGAATTGCAGAAAGAAACCCTGATGCCGGCAGAGTCGATTTCCGAACTGAAACAGGCGTTTGACGTGGAACTGGTTCTTTTCGACAGAAGCGTATCCGTCGGCACGATGTATCTGATCGTCGTCTTTTCGATCGCTGTTTTTATCGGCGCGTATGTTCTGGTCAACGTCCTGCGCAAGAAGAAAACGGCGAAGTCGTGATCAGACGCTTTTTTCCGTGAGAATCAAAATAAGGGTTTTTGTCGGACAAAAACCCTTATTTTTTTTGCTTTTGCTTTTGAAGATATCGTCTGAATTGCTCGACGTCGAAGTGGAATTCGTACAAGATTTCCTCTTCCAGAGGCCCCATCTGAATATAATCGTAGAATTCGTTTTCTGCTCCCTGATTGAAATCCTCTTTTTCCTGTTCGATAAAATTTTTGTCTTTCATTCGATCACCACGTTTATTTTGAGAAGAGAGAATCTCTTTTTTCTGGCATATAATGGAAACGGGTGGACGAAGGGAAGCAAAGTCTTTTTGCTTTGCTAAACCGGGCGCACGGAAGCGCATCTTTTTGTTTCGGATTTTCTAAAAATAAATTAGAATAGAGGAAAGCGAGGAAAGAGAATGAAAAATTTGGAAGAACAGGACAGAGAAATCTTTCAGGCGATTGCGGCGGAGAAAAAGCGCCAGGAAGATCACCTGGAACTGATTGCTTCGGAGAATTACGTCTCCAAAGCGGTGTTGGAAGCGCAGGGCAGCATTCTGACGAATAAATACGCGGAGGGTTATCCGGGGAAGCGGTATTACGGCGGCTGTCAGTATGTCGATGAGGTGGAAAATCTGGCGAAAGAGCGCCTGAAACGATTATTCGACATCGATTACGTCAACGTTCAGCCGCATTCGGGGTCGCAAGCCAACATGGCGGCGTACAGAGCCTTGCTCGACAAGGGAGACCGGATTCTGGGAATGGCTCTGGATCACGGCGGGCATTTGACGCACGGATATCGCCTGTCCTTTTCGGGACAGGATTACGTCAGTTCTTTTTACGGCGTTTCCGAAGAGAGCGAGACGATCGATTATGATGAGGTGGAGCGAATAGCGGTGGAAGTGAAACCACGTCTGATCGTTGCGGGGGCTTCGGCGTATCCGCGTACGATCGATTTTAGGCGGTTTCGGGAAATCGCGGATAAAGTCGGCGCGTATCTGATGGTGGATATGGCACATATCGCCGGACTCGTCGCGGCCGGATTGCACCCGAATCCGTGCGAATACGCCGACGTGGTTACGTCGACTACGCATAAAACATTGCGCGGTCCGCGCGGCGGCATTCTGTTAACGAAAGATGCGGCGATTGCCGAAAAAATCGACAAGAGCGTTTTTCCGGGCGTGCAGGGCGGACCTTTGATGCATGTGATCGCCGCGAAAGCGGTGGCTTTCAAGGAAGCGCTGAGCGAAGATTTCGTGGTCTATCAGAAGCAGGTCGTCCGGAACGCAAAAGCGTTAAGCGACGCGTTCGTCGAAAGAGGCTATCACGTCATTTCCGGGGGAACGGACAATCATCTGCTCCTGGTCGATGTGCGGAATTCGCGGGGAATCAACGGTCGCGATTGCGAACGGTTACTGGATACGGTCCATATTACCGTCAACAAGAACACGATTCCCAACGACCGGGAAAAGCCGATGCTGGCTTCGGGAATCCGTCTGGGATCGCCGGCGCTGACGACGAGAGGAATGAAGGAAGGCGAAATGCGGGAGATCGTCCGCATCATCGACGAAGCCTTGCAAGAACGGGAGAATCCGGAAAAAACGGCGCGGTTAAGAGAGGAAGTCATCGCTCTGTGCCGGCGTTTTCCGTTGGAAGATTGACTGAATGTCGGGGCAATCAGTCGAAAAAAAAGATTTTTTTATTCAATTTCCAAATGGATAGTAGCATTTGAGATTCAATGTCGTTATAATAAAGTCCGGTATCCAAATACCGGATTTTTTTAATATAATTTATAAATTATATTTATAAAATTTCGGACGGAAGGAGATGATTGAATGAAAAACCGGGTAAAAATGCTGACCGTCCTTCTGCTCGGATTGCTTCCTCTTGCTTCCTGCGGGGGTCATCAGAAGCAAAACATTCAGGCGCGCGCAGTCTTTTATCTCGAAGGAGGTCAATGCCAGAACGCCGCGAACGACAGGGTAACCTATGTGTACGCCCTGAACGACGAAGAAGCGTTGACGTATATCGCCGACCCGAACGCCTTGTCGGAAAAGGACATCACGAAGACCGGCTATTCGATCGAGGGGTGGTATCGCACCAAAAACATCAGCGGCGACGAAATCACTTACGAAGACCGGTGGGAATTTCAGGAGGATAAAATCGGCATCGACGGCGTCACCCTCTACGCCAAATGGGTGAAAGACATCGTGTATACCTACGATATCTGCTACAAAGACGAGCAGGGAAACGTCACGGTGGTCTATTCGTACACCGTCAACGAGGGCGATGAGTTCAAGGATCTGATCAAAAAGGTCAATACGTTAGAGGGGCATACGGCGCTTCCGGGCTTCTACGACGAGAACGATCAGCCGTGGGACGATTCCTTCAAGCATCCGGGAGGAGAAACCGATACGTCGATTCGGGTGTTTGCCCATTATATCGAGGGGGAATACACGTTGGTTTCCACCGCGAAAGAATTGCTGAGCAGCCGGAATAAACCGATTTATCTGTTGAACGACATCGATATGGAAGGGCAGACGCTGTCTTTCGGCGATTACGCCGCGGAGTTTCAGGGAAACGACCATACGATTTCCAATTTCGAGATCGGATTCGATTCTTCCAATCTGACCGCGGATCTTTCCGGGGAGGGAGACGGAACGTTCTCTTGCGCTTATGCCGGTCTGTTCCGGAAACTGACCGACGCGAAGATCGAAAACGTCCGGTTTGAAAACGGGACGCTGAACGTCGATACGAATTATTCGAAGATCAAAACGCTGATCGTCAGCCCGTTCGCATCGCAGATGGTCCGTTCCTCGGTTTCGGGAGTCACCTTCTCCTGCAATCTGAATGTCAGCGAAAAAACGCTGAACTTCGTCAACAATCGGAACGTGGTTTACGACAAAATCACCGATCGGTTCGCTTATCTCGTCGATGACGAATCATCGGTCTCGGCGGATTGTCAGATCCGCATTGAAGAAACAGGTCTCTAAAATTTAAAGGAGGAAACAAATGAAAAAGAAATTATTGACTTTCAGTGTCGCGGCGATTTCGTCTCTGGCGTTAGCCGGCTGCGGCAATAAAAACAAAGGCGAGTACGACAACGATGTCGATCCGGTGATCTTTTCGACGCAGGAAGTCGACGGCGTTTTCAATCCGTTTTTCTCGACGACGGCGACGGACGGCAACGTCACCGGTCTGACCCAAATTAGCATGCTGAGCAACGACAAGGACGGAAAGCCGCTGTACGGCGACGACGAAGCGACCGTAGTCAAGGATTATGAAAACCGGACGGAAGGAAGCGGAGAAGACGCGACGACGACGTATCGTTTCGTTCTGAAAAACAACATCAAGTTTTCCAACGGTTCGCCGTTGACGATCAAGGACGTTCTGTTCAACCTCTACGTCTACCTCGATCCGAGTTACAGCGGTTCGAGTACGATCTATTCGACCGATATCGTCGGCTTGCAGGAGTATCGGACGCAGGAGGCCGACGAAAAAGAGCAGGACGCTTTCATGCAGCAGTTTGAAGTCGCCGCCGGAGCGCGGATCGACGCGCTGATCGAAGCGGCCAACGAAATTCTGGATACCGATCCGTACCTGACGATCGGCGAATTTGAAGCCAAACTGAAAACGATCGCTTCGCAGTCCTCAATCTACAAAAACGTCACGGAAGACTTCGCCAAAACCAAAGAGTTCTTTGAGAAAGAACTGAACAGCGATTACTCCAATTCCGTGGATACGTATGAGGACATCAAGTTCTTCAAAGAGGACGGAACGCAGAGTTCGCATACCCTGAAAAGCGACGTTGAAGCCTTCCTCTACAACGAAGGCTACATCACGTACAACAAAAAGACGGACGAACTGACCTATTCGTTGGGCGAAGCGTCGGCTTCCTATACCAAAGAACAGGCGATCGACACGATTCTCAACGCCAAACTGCCGGGAGATATCGAGGAGATTCTCACCTACTGGGTTACGGCGACTGATCTGAACGATTATCTCGTCGCCACCTTGATGGAAGAGCATTTCGCGGGAATCACCGAAAAAAGTTTCCCGAATATTTCGGGCATTCAGTTTGCCAACCGGACTTCGTCGGTCACCGTCAACGACGTGACCTACGGCGTTCCGACTTACGACAGCACCGGCGCGGTGACTTCCGGAAACGAAGTCCTTTCGATCACCATCCACAAGGTCGATCCGAAAGCGATCTGGAACTTCGCCTTTACGGTCGCGCCGATGTATTATTACTCCGATCAGGAACATATCGACGCATTCGATTATGAAGAGAATTTCGGCGTCGAATATATGTCGAGAACCTTTATGGACAATGTCGTGAATGCGGCGGATAAAGTCGGCGTTCCGGTCGGCGCGGGTCCTTATGTCGCGGCAAAATCTTCCGGAGGAACGGACAACGTCACTGCGGGAACGTTTAAGGACAAGGGCGTCATCTATTACGAAAGCAATCCGAATTTCGTGTTGGGCGAACCGAAAATCAAACATCTCCGTTATCAGGTCGTCGCGCAGAACCGGATGACCGACGCGCTGTACAACAACGAAATCGACTTCGTCGAACCGAACGCCAAACCGGAAACCATTTCGGAACTCTACAAGCGGAAGAATCAGGGAATCGGTTATAAAGACATCACGACGTTGGGTTACGGTTATATCGGCGTCAACGCCGGAAAAGTTCCGGATATTCAGGTCCGTCAGGCGATCATGCACTCGATCGACACGCAATTATGCATCGATTACTATCGGAACACTGCGGAAGCGATTTACCGTCCGATGTCGAAAGAAAGTTGGGCGTATCCGGACGGCTGCACCGCTTATTATCCGACGGTCTCTTCGGCGATTCCTTCCGATCTGAGCGTCGTCAATCCGGATTACCGGGAATTCGTCGAAAGCAAGGGTCTCTCCGCGGGAACCAAAATGGACGAAAGCACGCAGATTGAATTCATCACCGGTCTCGTAGAAAGCGCGGGCTATGTCAAAAACAGCAGCGGCATCTATCAGAAAGGAACGCATCAGTTGAAATACACGTTCACGATCGCCGGCGAAGAAACCGATCACCCGGCTTTCAACGCTTTGTATAAGGCGGGCGAATTGCTGAACAAATGCGGATTCCAGATCATCGTTACGACTGACGCGAATGCGTTGAAGAAACTGAATTCCGGCGCACTGACGGTCTGGGCGGCCGCGTGGGGAAGCACGATCGATCCGGATATGTATCAGGTCTATCACAAAGAGTCGAAGGCGACTTCGGTTCTAAACTGGGGGTACAAACAGATTCTCGCCAACAACGGCGGTAAATACGATACCGAACTGGAAATCGTGGAACGGCTTTCGGAACTGATCGAAGCCGGAAGAGAAACCGATGTACAAAGCGAAAGAGAGACGATCTACAAAGAAGCGTTGGACGTCGTCATGGAACTGGCCGTCGAATTGCCGACTTACCAGAGAAAAGACCTGTTCGCCTACAATACGAACAAGATCGACATCAATTCGTTCAACAAAGAACTTTCCGCTTTCAGCGGACTGACCAACGAAATCTGGAATCTCAGCCTGAAAGAGCGCTAGAAAGGACAAGACAGGGGGCATAGCCCCCTTTTGGAGAATTTATGTTCAAATATATTATTAAACGATTGCTGATTTCCATCCTTGTTCTTTTCGGCGTTTCCCTGATCATCTATACGTTGGTCAGAATGATGCCGACCGACTATATCGACAACCGTTACAAAGAGCAGTTGGCGATGGGAACGATCACGCAGGAGCAGATCGACGCGTTCAAGGAAATGTACGGGATCAGCGACAATTCTTTCACCGGAATCGTTACGGGTTATTTCAAATGGCTGGGCAATCTCTGCGTGGGAAATCTCGGAACTTCGTTCAAGTATCAGCGTCCGGTCGCGGACGTCATTTCCGAGAACATGTGGGTATCGTTCGCGATCGCTTTGATTGCGACGATTCTGCAATTTCTGATCGCAATCCCTCTCGGCGTTTCCAGCGCGACGCATCAGTATTCGATCCGGGATTATACGGTGACGGTCCTGACGATGATCGGCATTTCGCTTCCGACGTATTTCTTCGGAGCGATCGTCATCAAAATTTTCTCCGTCGATCTGGGCTGGTTTCCGTCGAACGGTCTGATTTCGGCGGGCGCGACTTATCCGGATACGTTTGCCGGATTCATGGCGAAACTGGGCGATATGGCGCATCATCTGGTGTTACCGATTTTCGTGTCGGTTCTCCTTTCTATCGGCGGACTGATGCGGTATACGCGGACGAATACGCTGGAAGTTCTCAACGCGGATTATATCCGTACGGCGAGGGCGAAAGGTCTTTCGGAACGGAAAGTCATCTATACGCACGCATTCAGAAATACGATGATTCCTCTGGTGACTCTGCTCGCCGGGATCCTGCCGTCTCTTTTCGGAGGCATGATGATCACCGAGCAGGTGTTCGGCATCGACGGTATCGGACGGCTGGCTTATAACGCTCTGAAAGAGGCCGATATCCCTTTCGTCATGGGATACAATATGTTTTTAGCGGTTCTGACCGTGATCGGAACGTTGTTCTCCGACATCATGTATTCGGTGGTCGATCCGCGGGTTAAACTCGGAAAGTAGGTGGAACGATGGAAGAAAAGAAAAAGAATTCTGCCGAGAAAAAGAGTGCCGGCAAAGTGAAAAAAACTTCCGGAAATCCGGATAAAAAGATAAAAATGAAATTCGTCGAAACGAAAGAGGAAAAGAAAACGGAAGAAGAAATCGTTCCGGTCAACGCGCCGATCGACGAAGAAAGACCGAACGAGCATTACGCGAAGGTCGACGAGACTATCCCTTCGGTCGAAAAAGAGATCGCCGATATCGAAGTCGTCGAAGAAGCGAAAGAAGCGCAGGGAGCAAAAGAAGAACCGAAAGAAACGTATAAGGAAATGAGTCCGACCCGTTTGGTTCTCCGGCGTTTTTTCCGTTCCAAACTGTCGATCGTCGGTTTGGTTCTGATCGTGTTCCTTTTCGTATTTTCGTTTTTGGGACCGACGGTTTACAACAGCCATACCCGCGAAATGTGGGGATTCGGCTGGGACGAAACCGAAGTCGACCGCAGCGAAACGACGGAAGTGTACACGAATACGTATACGTACGTCGATCCGGACGGCGTCGAGATCGAAATCATTCAGGAGATCGAGATCGTCAAAACGATCAACGACAAGGCCGATCCTTCCTGGCTTCACCCGTTGGGAACGGATCAGTTCGGCATGGACGTTTTCGCAAGGTTGATGTACGGCGGGCGGATTTCGTTAATGATCGGCTTTATCGTCGTCATTCTGGAAACGGTTCTGGGCGTCATCATCGGCGGCATTTCCGGATTCTTCGGGAAGTGGGTCGACCAGATCATCATGCGGATCGTCGATATCTTCAACTGCATTCCTACCTTGCCTATTTTGTTGATCGCTTCGGCGGTTCTGGATTCGTGGGAGGTTTCGGGGTCTTTGCGGATCTATTATCTCATGGTCATCATCACGATCTTCGGTTGGAGCGGCACGGCGAGAATGGTTCGGGGGCAGATTCTGAGCCTGAGGGAACAGGAATATATCACCGCGACCGAAGTAATGGGATTACCGACCTGGCGGAAAATTTTCAAACACCTGATCCCGAACGTCATGCCTCAGTTGATCGTTTCGATGACGCTGGGCTTAGGAAGCGTCATTCTTTACGAATCGACCTTATCCTATCTGGGTCTGGGCGTGCAGGTTCCTTACGCCGCGTGGGGAACGATGATCGCCACGAGCAACGACCCGGTGGTCTTGTCGTATCATCTGAATATGTGGTTGCCGGCCGGATTCATGATCGTTCTGGCCGTTCTCGGCTTCAATTTTGTCGGCGACGGACTTCGCGATGCGATGGATCCGAAAGCGAAGAAGTAGGTGAATGCGATGAATTGGAAAAGAAAGAAAAAGAACAGCGGCTATCTGAGCCTGAAAGAAAGTCGGAGAATTATCCGTTACAACGTCAGGCAGATGCGTTATTATGAGAATCTGAAAAAGAAAAAGGTCGACGATAGCGTCTACATCACGACGATGAAAGACGAAGGAAATATCGTGGAAATCGAAGACCTGCACACTTGCTTTTTTACCGACAACGGCACCGTTCAGTCGGTCAACGGCGTTTCTTTCAACATTCCAAAAAATAAAATCGTCGGCGTCGTCGGCGAATCCGGTTGCGGAAAGAGCGTAACCTCTCTTTCGATCATGCAGTTGGTGCAGGCGCCGCAGGGACAGGTCGTCGGAGGCTCTATCCGCTTCAACAGCGACGATCTCGGCGTCGACGCGGAAGGAAGAAAAAAAGCGTACGATATCGCGAAAATGCCGACGAAAGAAATGTATAAGATTCGCGGAAAAGACATCACGATGATCTTTCAGGAACCGATGACGAGTCTGAATCCGGTTTTCACCATCGGATATCAGTTGGACGAAGTGATGTTTATCCATTATCCGGAAAAAAACAAGAGCGAAGCCAAAGCCCACAGCATTGAAATGCTGAAACAGGTCGGCATTTCGATGCCGGAGAGAGTGTACAGTTCCTACCCGCATGAACTCAGCGGCGGTATGCGCCAGCGCGTGATGATCGCGATGGCTCTCGCCGGAAGCCCGAAACTGATCATCGCCGACGAACCGACGACGGCGCTCGACGTTACCATTCAGGCGCAGATTCTGGAACTATTGAAAGACATTCAGAAACGGACGCAGTGCGCGATCATGCTGATTACGCACGATCTGGGCGTCATCGCCGAAATGGCGGACGAAGTCGTCGTGATGTACGCCGGGAAAGTGATCGAAAAGGGAACGGTGAGAGAAATCTTTCACCATCCGATGCATCCGTATACGATCGGACTTCAAAAGAGCAAGCCTTTGATTACTTCCGACACCGACGAACCATTGTATTCGATTCCGGGACAGGTTCCGAATCCGATCAATATGCCGGATCATTGCTTCTTCAAGGGAAGATGCGAAAAATGCTGCCCGAAGTGCGAAGGGAAATACCCGGAGGAAATTCAGGTTTCGCCGACGCACGTGGTTTCCTGCTATCGGTACGAAAAGGAGGGAAAGTAAATGGATCAAGAAAAAGTCGATCTGAAAGTCGAAGAAAACGATGCTTTCGATCTGAATCTGCCTCCGAATCCGAAATACCTTCTGGAAGTCCGTCATCTGAAAAAGTATTTTCCGCTGGAAGTGAACGCTTTCGGTAAGCCGAAAGCCTATCTCCGCGCGGTTGACGATATTTCTTTCGGCCTGGAAAAGGGAAAGACGATCGGCATCGTCGGCGAATCCGGTTGCGGAAAAACGACGTTGGGAAGAACGATTCTCCGCCTGTACGACATCACCGGCGGCAAGGTCTTTTTTGAAGGAAAAGACCTCAGCCAGATGAATGCGAAAGAATTAAGAAAAAAGCGGGTGGATCTCCAACTGATCTTTCAGGATCCGTACTCTTCTCTGCCTCCTCGCATGACGATCGGGGAAATCCTTTCCGAAGCGGTTCGGGTGCATCACATCGTGCCGCGCGAAAAAGTCAGCGAACACGTTCACGACATCATGCGCAAATGCGGATTGCAGGAACAGTATTACGACCGTTATCCGCATGAATTTTCCGGCGGACAGCGTCAGCGGATCTGCATCGCCCGCGCTTTGGCGGTCAATCCGAAATTAGTCATCTGCGACGAACCTGTCAGCGCGCTGGACGTTTCGATTCAGGCGCAGATCATCAATCTTCTGAAAAACCTGCAAAACGAAATGGGGCTGACGTACGTCTTCATTTCCCACGACCTTTCCGTCGTCAAATACATCACCGATCAGATCGCCGTGATGTATCTGGGCAACATGATGGAGATCGGAAAGACCAAAGAGATTTTCAGAAATCCGTTGCACCCGTATACGCAGGCTCTTTTTTCGGCCGTCCCGATTCCGAATCCGGACGAAAAGATGAATCGGATCATTCTTTCGGGCGACATTCCATCTCCGGCAAATCCGCCTTCGGGTTGTAAATTCCACACCCGTTGCGCGAAGTGCATGGAAGTCTGCAAAGTTGAAAATCCGCGCTTCATTCACTATGCGGACGATCACTACGTTTCCTGCCACCTTTACGATGAATACATGCTCGCTAAAAACAAAGAATTAGAAGAGCAGGCCGAACAAAGAAAGGCGTATCTGGCTCTTCACCCCGAAGAAGTTGAAGCAGAAAAAGAGCAGAAAGCGCAGAAAAAAGGGATCGAAAAGATCAAAAACGCGCTGAAAAAGAAAAATGGGAAAAAAGAAGAAGAAAGATGAGTATATCGACGACGGACATACCGTTTATAATATGGACATCGAGGGATTCCGCTGGCACGATCGGAAAGCGCGGAACGCGAACAAAACGGAGATTTCCAAAAAAGAACGGAGGGCTTTGATTCGTTCGGCGTATAAAGCCTATCTCCCTCCGGTTCTGATGATTCTTCTCGGTTTTTCTCTTGCCGCCGTTCTTCTCTATTTCTGGTTGCGTTAGAATTTGAAAAGAGCCGCAGAATGTATTTTAGCGGCCATTCAACCTATTATTCCGTCTCAGAAAGGCGGATTTTTTTATGAAGAAAGCAACGCTTTTTCATGTGCAAAAAAAAGTCTGATCGTTTCAGACGGTCCTTTATCGCAGTAAAGAGACGCGGAAAAAGAAAAAAGATAAAAACTTAAAAATGTAACTTAAAGTCTACAAAATACCTGAATTTATTCGACAAAAAAATCCGCGAAGCGTGAAAAGGGGATAATATTTGACAAAGATTTACACAACATATAAAATGTAGTGAGTAATCACTTTTGGAGGCGTATGGAAACAAAAAATCAAGTATTTGAAAGCACGATCGGCGATGTGGCGGAAAACTCTTTGTTCCGGCTGAATACCGTCGCGATCGCGAAAAACTCGGGTTGCAGCGAGGCATTTCTGTTCAAAACCTTCAAAACGAAGCGAAATTTGCTCTTGGAAACGTATTTTTACATTCTCGAATCGATGAATCGTTCGATCGCGGTTGATCCTGATTTTTCGATCCGTTCGGTGCATGACTTTTACGTTTTTTTGAAAAAACTGTGGAAAGAGATCGTCGGTTTCTATCTTTCAAGACCGGAATATGCTGTTTTTTTCAGTGATTTCCGATTAAGCGGACTCTACAACAGAGAAATTCTTTCATATGAAATGCTTCTCCGTCAGGATATCGTCGCGCAGTTGGGGAAAGCGGCACGGAAGTTAAAAATCTACCGCGTTTTTTCCAAAGACGTGTTCTGGTCGTATTTCATCGACGCGACAATCTGCTTCGTCAAACGGATTATCGACGAAGTGGAAGAAGCGAGTTCGGAAGCGGAATTGGACGCGCGTTTCGACGTGCTGTTCACGGGAATGTTTGAAGCGATTGAAAAGAACAGCGCGAATTAAACTTCTTTGCGTCTTTTTTCTCTTTTCATTGTCTTATTGAGCGAAAATATTTTCAAGGATTGCTATGCTTAAACGAAGCGACGTTTTGATCTTTATTCACGGCAACGACGAAAGTGCCGGAAAAGCGTTTCGGTCGATTTACGAAGAATATTCGAAATTGATCCGTTTCGTCGCGGGGAAATATCTGGACGTCGAGGCCGATGTCGACGATGTGGTCATCGAATCGTTTGTCTCGCTTTACGAGTCGCGGAAAAAGGTCCGGGATATCAAGTATTATCTGGTTACCACCGCGAAAAACAAAGCCATCAATTTGCTCAAAAAGCGAAAACGGGAGATTTCGACGGAATCGGACGCGTTTGAACAGTACGCTTCGGGAAGCCGGGAATATTCGGAAATCGTCTCTCAGATTTACGCGATCGTCGGGAAAACGGACGGGGATATTCTCATCGCACATATCGTCGAGGGCTATTCGTTAAAGGAATTGGCTCTTCGATATGAAATTTCTCTCAGTGCGATGAAGAGTCGGTATCGACGGAGCATAGCGAAACTGAATTCGGAATTGGAGAAGAGATTATGAAAAAAAAGGAAAGAAAACTCATCGAATTCATCGGGAAAGAGATGCCCGAAAAGGATCTGTACGGCCGTATCGAGAGTCAGATCGTGAAGAAAAAGGAGAAGCGGAAGAAAAAGAAGGGAATCGTCCTGATCTCTTCTCTGACGGGAGTCGCCGCGATCGGCGTAGTCGTCGCGATGGTTCTGATTCAGCCGTTTGGCAATCAGAAAAACGCTATGCTCGGACCCGACGCGACCGGAGACGGAAAAACCGATATAACAGAAACCGAAAGTCGGCCTGCGATGGGGGAATTTGACGAGATCAGCGGCGGCACTGCCGGGAACGAAGACGCGTATTCCAAGACGCTGACGGCGACGGAATGGAACGATCTGAAAAACTACGCTTCCTGGCTGGAATTGCTGGACGGAAAAATGTACGACAAGAATCAGAATCTGATCACCGAGTTTGAAAGCCTGTACGCTTCCGTTCACGGACAAGACCGTTATCCGTCCACGAAGAACCGAATCGAAGTGGAAATTCGGGATCAGAACGGCGACTCCTTTGCTTCGGCTTCCGTCGTTTTATACGACGAAAACGGGACGGAACTCTATCGTTCGATGACCGACGTAAAGGGAAAGTGTTACCTGTATACTGCGGAAGAAAGGTCTCTGGAAGGGCTGAAACTCGACATCGGATACCTGGAAAATCGGGTTTCCTATTCCGTCGAGGAACGCTCGGGCGTTTACGTTCTGCCGGGCGAAAGACCTTCGGTGCAAAAAATCGACGTCGCGTTCCTGATCGATACCACCGGTTCGATGGGCGACGAATTGACTTACATCGGAAATGAACTGAACGGAATCATCCGTCAGATCGTCAGCGAAGAGGCCAACCTGTCGCTTGACATCGGGTTGGGGTTCTACCGCGATCGGGGCGATACATACGTTACGCGTTCCTTCGACTTCTCTGCAAATTACGAGCAGGTTATCGCCGATATTCAGGCGCAGAATGCCTCCGGCGGGGGCGATTACGAAGAAGCCGTCGATCTGGGATTGAAAAGCATCGGGGAACTGTCCTGGCGTCCGGACTCCGCGAAAATGGTCTTTCATATCTTCGATGCGCCGGGACACTCGGATTATTATTCGGATATCTATCAGCATTATATCGATTTCGCGGCCGAAGGAATCCGATACATTCCCTGCGCCGCCAGCGGACTCGATAAAGTCGGGGAATTCATCGCACGGGAAGGCGCGATTCTGACCGGAGGAACCTATGTTTCTTTAACCGATCATTCGGGCATCGGAAACGGACATCAGGATATCACGACTCCGAGCGATACCGAAATCGAGTACTTTAACGATCTGATCGTCCGTCTGATCAAATCGTATTCGTTTCAGACGACAGAAGAGAAGATAATCCATTCGTGCGTGTTGCCGAAGCGATAGCAGTCAATCGATGAAACGCAGGAAGAACTCCTGCGTTTTTTTGGAATAATCGTCGCGGTTTTTCAGAAAAGATATCGGATATCAAGGCATCTTCTGTAAGTTACAAATAAAAAATCAAATCCTTTATTTCTTATTGACAAAAAGAACAGATTTGCTAGACTGAAAGGCAGTGGAAACGGAACGATTTCTCAAATGGTTTCCATTGAACAGGACACAGCAACTTTATGTATCAATTCGTCGATTACAGCAAAACTTATCCGAATGGAAATCTTGCCTTTTTAAAGGCTGATTTTTCTTTTAATGACTGCGGACTGGTTCTGATTTCCGGGAATTCCGGAAGCGGAAAAACCTCGCTTTTAAACTGTATCTGCGGTCTGGATCAACCGGACACAGGAAAGATCTTTCATGATGAAACCGAAGTAGACTCTTTACTGGATTATTCCGCTTTTTTCTTTCAGGAAAATAAGTTATTTGAAAATCTTTCCGTTATCGATAACCTTCGAATCACCACCGATAAAGACGATCAGGCGATTGAGGAAATTCTGGAAATCTTGAAAATCCGTGCGTTCAGCAAGGATATCGTCTGCGATCTTTCCGGAGGCCAGAGATCCAGAGTGGGGATCGCCCGAGCGCTTTTACAAGAGGAGAATATCCTCGTATTTGACGAGCCGTTTGCCAATCTGGATTCCGAAACGATCGGTATCATATGCGATTGCTTAAAGCAATACGCGGCTAAAAAACTGATCTTGATTTCCAGCCATCAGAAAGTGGAAAACGCATTAACCTTTGATACCGTTATCCGGATTGATGACGAACATCAGATTCATGCGGAAAAGAAGAATGAGGTTTCAACCGCAGTATCTCCTGTGTCGCATAGCAAAAAGTTGAATTGCAAAAAGAGTTTTAAACTGTTGAAAAGCATTCTGAAAGTCAGCAAGTTGAAGACGGCGATGACCGCAGTTTTTATTTTCTTTTCGTATTTATTTCTGTCGGTCGTATTCTCCCTTGCCACGATCGATGAAGCCGGTTTTACCTATCGGACCTATCGCGACAATCAAATCGATAAGGTCGAATTCTGCACGAGGTATTATTCGTTGAAAGTGGGGGTTTCAGATGAAATACTGGATATAATGAATCCGGAAACGATCCGGTATTGTCCGCAGATGTTCTATTTTAAAAATGCGGACGGGGACAATTTTGTCGTGAATGATATCGAGATTTCCCGCGTCGAGAATCTGGGTGAAAATGAAGCCGTTTTATATTCAGGGTATCCGGAAGATCAGAGCATCGGGCAACTCTATTATGCGGATGATCTGGAAATCCGCGTCGTCCGATCGGAAAGCGTTGAAGAGAGCAGAACCTTAGCGGTAAACGAAGCCACTTTTGAAAAACTAAACGGAAATTTGTATGGAAATCATGAGATCGTGATCAAAAGTTCATCTGAGGAAGCCACCACTTCCTATCTCACCTACAATCCCCAATACGTCAGGGCCGACTCTTATTACGATACGGCGCTTTTATGCGGAAATCTTCCGGATTCTCCCAACGAGATTGTGATTCCGAAAAGACTTTGCGAGGATTATTTTGCCGGTCTCTCCTACGAAGAGATTCTCAGTCGGGAAGGAACTTTTTCGTTTGTAAAACGATATAATACGTATACCGGAGAGAAGCAGTTTGACTCCAAAATGTTCACCGTCGTCGGAATCAGCGAACAAATTTTATTTTTTGATGAAACAGCCACCAGAGAAATGTTAACCGACTATGGAAAACAAAGAATCGACAATTCCGAGAAAACCATTTTCTTTGAGGAGTACAGCAAAGAGATTTTTCAAAAGGCGTATAAGCATAATCTGGTGGCGAACGGAACCGCGGCCGACTCTTCGGAAGCCACGTTATCCACCCTGCTCTTTTTTAAAAATGTCTTTTTCATCATCGGCGGAATATTCGCCGTTATTTCGGTTTTCAGCCTTCTGAATCACGTCATTTCCAGTCTGACGAAGTTTAAAAAAGAGATCGCCGTTCTGCTTTGCTTTAAAGTTGAAAAATCCAGCATATTCAACGTTTTTCTGCTGGATTCTCTCTTTCCGATCGTGCTGGCCTTTATCCTCATTCTTCCTTTTAACGCGCTGGTAAATACGATCGTGAATCACATCTTTTCCGATTACTACAAACTGATTCTGACCCCGATGACCCTTCGATTCGGTTTTATCGCGCTGATTTTGGGAATCACCGTCGTGGAACTGGTTTTATCCTTGACTGCCTTGTTGCTGAAAATCAGCAAGATGAACCGGGCTGCCTCCCTGAAAAATAATGATTCCCTGAAATGATTGTATTGGCTTTGGAAAGGATTTACAGGAGAATTCCAACCTTTACACCCATTTGAATTTACCGACTCTTTTCTTCTTTGTTGAAAAAGTATCCGAGATTGATTCTTACTTCCCGTCTTTTAATATCATGGTTTGTATAACAACAGGTATCAAAACCAATCAGTTCAAATCCTTCGTGAAGATAAAAATCGATCGCGTTCGTATTACAGGATTGTGTTTCCAAAATTACGGCCCGCCTTTTTTGCTTTATGGCAATCTCTTTTGCTTTGTCCATCAGTCTTTTTCCGATACCTTTCTTGCGGAGTCCGTCGGCTACCCATAATTCTGTTACCATAAGCCGGTTTGACCATTCTTCGGGGCATACCTCTATGCAAGCCAGCAAATCCCCGTCATCACTGACCACACCATAGGCTTCCGCTTTCTCATAATAATCCTGATACAGGGAATCAGGGAAATCATATTCCTCAGGCGTATGAACGATTTCCTTTTCTGCCTTCTTTCTGATCAATGAAATCTTGCACCCGCTGGAATCCAATGGATCCATGATCAAATCATAGAAACTATCGCTTCTAGTTACTAATGGTATGCTTACACCTTTCCAGTTTTCCTTAGGTAATTCGATTATTTCAAAATTGCTATTCATCGCTTATCTCCAAATTTCTGCTTATCCGTTTGTACATCGGATATCATAGCACCCGTAGATGCATTTTTCAATCATACGGCTATTCTGTATGGAATAGCAGAAAAAATCGCAAAAAAAAACGAATGCTTTCGCAATCGAATAGTTTTATATCGATACAAAAAATTGGGCATCCTTTTTACACGAAAACATTGGGATTTGTTGCAATGTCAAATGGGTTGATAGGCGAAAAAGCAAGTAGGTACAATAGTTTTCAAATTGCATAATGAATGAGGTAAAAAACATCCGATAACGGCAAAAATAAATTAAATTCGATGCCCGTCTATTGCGATTTTTTGCCCGAAACGGCAAAGAAATGGAGGATATCGGAACGGAGCGTCCGTAACTACTGCGCTTTGGGAAAGATAGCCGGCGCTTTTTTGACGGGCAAGACTTGGGCTATACCCGACGATGCGCAAAAGCCGGATAGAGCAAATAAGAAAGTAAAATTGCCGACTACCCTTTTGGAAGTGCTTGTGGCAGAAAAGAAAGCGAAATTATCCGGCGGGATTTACCATAAGGTACAAATCGAATTCACGTATAATTCTAATCATATGGAAGGCAGTCGTTTAACACACGACCAAACGCGCGATATCTTTGAAAAAAACACAATCGGCATTGACGGCGGTACGGTAAAAGTGGACGACATTGTAGAAACCGTAAATCACTTTAAGTGCATCGACCTGATTCTTGAAAACGCAAAAAGGTCGATTACGGAAACCTTTATAAAGGAATTGCATCGCACATTGAAAAGCGGAACGACGGCCGCGCGGCAGGATTGGTTTGCCGTGGGCGATTACAAGCGATTGCCGAATAGCGTCGGCGATAGGTTTACGGCGCAACCCGAAGAAGTCGCCGAAAAAATAAAAACTTTGCTTTTTGAGTATAATGCGAGGAAAGAAAAGACGTTCGACGACCTTTTGGACTTTCATTACAAATTCGAGTGTATTCACCCTTTTCAGGACGGAAACGGACGTATCGGAAGACTGTTACTTTTCAAAGAGTGTTTAAAATACAATATCGTGCCGTTTATTATCGACGAAGAACTTAAATTGTTCTATTATCGCGGGCTGAAAGAATGGACAAACGAGCGTGGGTACTTACGCGACATTTGTCTTATGGCGCAAGACAAATTCAAACTTTACCTTGATTATTTCAAGGTGCAATACTAAAAATTGATGATTAACTTCCGATAATACAAAATCAGGATTTATTTACGCTCAGAAGAAAATTTCAAAGTTCAGTTTGAAAAGTTTAATGCCGATTAGTCCAAACATCCCTTTATGGGCCTTTTTGCTCCTGATTTCTCGGATAAAAGCACCCCCTTAGGAAAGGATAGTCCTTTTGGGAACAAGAAACTTATTTTCAAGGCTTGACAATCGTCCGAAATCAGAATATAATGCCGAACGATAGTCCGATTCAGGACGATCAGAAAGGTGGAAAATGGAGAACGAAGATTTGCGGAATCTGCTCAGTTTGCTGAATAAAAAGTACAAACAAACGGATTCGATCTTTCATGAGATCGCATGGAATTTAGGAATATCGGACAGCGTTTTCTGGATTTTGTACGTCCTTTCGGAACCCGAAGCCGAATACACGCAATACAGTCTCGGCCACGATTGGTTTTACAGCAAGCAAACGATTCATTCGGCGATCGGAAGTCTGGTCAGATGCGGATATGTATGTCTGGAAGAAACAAACGAAAACCGCGGGCAGAAAAGGATAAGGCTCACCGAAACGGGAAAGGAATTTACAAGGGAGACGATTCAGAAAGTAAAAGAGGCGGAAATGGAGGCTTTGGCCGCGATGGAGGAAGAGGAACGGAAGGAATTCTTGCGTCTGACGGACAAATATCTGAATGCGTTTCACGCTTCGTCCAGGTTAATCAGATCAAAATCATCGGAGGACTGACTGCCGCAGCAGTCGGGCGGTTTCCGCCCAAAGTCGATAAGATGTCGGGTGCGCTCGGTTATTCTAAGCAATAGCCGGGCGCATTCTTTATTCAGGTAAAGATAAAATCTGAAAAAAGTCCGGTTGCCGTGCGCCGGTCGTTACAGAAACTTTTGAAACTGTGTAGAGGAGGAAAGAAAACTATGGAGAAAAAAATCAGATTATCCGATCATTTTACCTATGCAAGGTTAGTGCGATTCGTTTTGCCTTCGATCGTCATGATGATCTTTACTTCGATTTACGGCGTGGTAGATGGCTTGTTCGTATCGAATTTTGTCGGGAAAACCCCGTTCGCCGCGCTTAATCTGGTTATGCCGGTCATCATGATTCTCGGTGCTGTGGGTTTTATGATCGGTACGGGCGGTAGCGCATTGATTGCGAAAGTGTACGGAGAGGGCGAAGAGGAAAAAGCGAAAAGTTATTTTACCCTGATGGTGATCTTTACGGTACTGTTGGGGATTGTTTTTACCTTCGTCGGCATGGCGGTGCTTCGTCCGCTGTGCATTTTGCTGAAAGCCACCGAAGATATGATCGATTCTTGCGTGCTGTACGGAAGGATCGTGATCGGATTCATCACCTTTTTTATGTTGCAGAACGTATTTCAGAGTTTCTTTATCACGGCCGGAAAGCCTCAGATCGGATTGTTCGTTACGCTTGCGGCAGGAATCACGAATATGGCATTGGACGCCTTGTTCGTCGCAGGCTTCAAGTGGGGTTTAGCGGGCGCGGCCGTCGCGACGGGCATCGGGCAGTGCATCGGTGGAATCGTGCCGTTGATCTATTTCGCCGGACCGAATCGGAGTTCCCTTCGTTTTACGAAACCGATCTGGCGGATCAAACCGCTTTTGCAGGCTTGCGCGAACGGGTCGTCGGAGTTAATGTCGAACATTTCTTCTTCTTTGGTCAGTATGCTGTATAACTATCAGTTGATGCGGTTTATTGGAGAGGACGGCGTATCCGCTTATGGTGTTTTGATGTACGTGCAACTGATTTTTTTGGCGATCAGCATCGGCTATTCGATCGGAATGTCGCCGATCGTCAGTTATCATCTGGGAGCAAAAAATGATCGGGAAGTCAAAAACATCTACCGCAAAAGTCTGATTCTGATCGGCAGCACGGGAATCGTACTGACGGTTTTGGCGCAATTGCTCGCGATTCCGTTGGCGAAAGGCTTTGTGGGGTATGATGACGATTTGTGCGCATTGACGGTTCATGCCTTTCGCCTGTTCTCCTTTATGTTCCTTCTCGCCGGATTGAACATCTTTGCTTCGGCGTTTTTTACGGCGCTCAATAACGGCGCGGTATCGGCGATCATCTCGTTTATGCGGACGCTGGTCTTTCAGACGGCGAGCGTATGGATCTTGCCGATGATTTTAGGCACCGACGGAATCTGGTGGGCGATCTCTATCGCCGAAGCGTTGGCTTTCGTTGTATCCTTGATCTTTTTGATCGCCAACCGAAAAAAATACCGATATGCCTGACAGGGGAAACGTTTGCTTTTTCGGAAGGGCGAAGAAAGAACGATCCGCCTCATCGGCAGGGCAGGTAAAGCGTCTTTTCTCTTTTTGAAAAAATGCATTGACAAACAGGGTTAGAAACAATAAAATAAAAATAGGAATTATTCCTAAAAAGGAGAAAAGATGACGAAGAAGAAAGCGGCTATTCTCGATTGCGTGCGGAAATCCGACCGTCACCTTACGGCGGAAGAAATTCTTTTCGAGGTCAGAAAAGAAATTCCTTCGGTATCGCTCAGCACGGTTTACCGGAATCTGGGGCAACTGACGGAGGAAAACCGGATCAGACGCGTCGAAATCGACGAAAGAAAGTGTGTATACGATCGTTCTGTCGTTCCGCACGGGCATGCGGTCAATCTGAAAAACGGAGAGATTTCGGATATTTTTTCCGAAAAACTGAATGCGGTGATTCAAGAAGTCATCGATAAAAAGGTCGTTTCTTATCAACTCGTCGTTCAGTACGAAGAAAGGGAATAATTCGAGCCAAAAACAAAGAGGAGGAAAAAGATGGCAAAGTATCGTTGCAAAGTATGCGGACAGGTTTTCGAGGTTCCGGACGGCGTGGAACCGGTTTGCCCGGTCTGCAAAGCCAAGGGAGATAAATTGGTCCCTTACGTCGAGGAGGCCTTATCGTGGCCGGCGGAACACGCGTTAGGTATCGCGGAGGGAGTCGATTCGGAAATTTACGAAGGTCTGAAATCGCATTTCAACGGGGAATGCAGTGAAGTCGGAATGTATTTAGCGATGTCCAGACAGGCCTTGCGCGAAGGTTATCCGGAAATCGCCGTCGTGCTGGAAAAAATCGCTTTTGAAGAGGCGGAACACGCCGCGCGGTTTGAGGAAATGCTGGGCGATCTGGTTTCCGGTTCGACCAAAGAGAATCTGGAAAAAATGCTTTCCGGAGAAAACGGAGCCTGCCATGGAAAGATGGCGATTGCCAAAAAGGCGAAGGAACTGAATCTCGACGCCATTCACGATTCGGTTCACGAAATGGCGCGCGACGAGGCGCGTCACGGAAAAGCGCTGGAAGCCCTGCTGAACCGTTATTTTAAATAAAGCAGAAAAGAGAAAAAACGAAAAGAGCCGATTCCGGATTCCGGACGGCTCTTTTTTCTGTCTTTGCTTCTTCCCACTTTGGACGTTTTCATCGGTTACGATCATCTATATAGCCATGAGAAGAAAAGTTTGAAACGATTTTTTTGGATAACAAAGTGGCTTTTATCTTCAATATTCTCTTGCTTCTGTTGGCCGCCTTCATCGTGTTCTTTGCGGCCGCGGTCCGTTGAATAGCGGATTTTTGATCTTTTATGGAATCGCGGAAAAAGTCCTTCCGCGATTTTTTTGTATAAATTTATAGAAAGACGGGTATGCGGTTTGAAAAAGCGGATTTCGGTTTCTTTCGACAAACGGAAAAATCCTGATCGAGGAATAAGAGGAGAGGAAGAAAGAGACGATCGGGAGATCGCATGAAAAGGGCGGAATGAGACAAGGAAGAGAGAAAAAGGGAAATTAGAGGAGGTAAAAGA
>UMKG01068427.1_pt1 | contig 47482 bp, 43 predicted proteins | sample 1966261 | NCBI WGS metagenome assembly UMKG01 (sample SAMEA4836169, study PRJEB28245) | human gut metagenome | biome: gut microbiome; material: fecal sample | place: Denmark | collected 2008 | reverse complement strand
GTGCGTTTCAGGACGCCGATCTGATACCGACGACATCGACGATCCACCCGTTTGATTATCAGAAAGTGTTCCGGTTTATCTTCAAGGGAAAGTCAACCTCTAAGTCAAGTAAGAAAATTGCCGAGAATAATTCTCGCTTGGGGCAGAAATTCAAATAAAAAATCGGGTTTCCCCGATTTAGTGTTATTCTCCCAAATAACTGTGAAAAGACTTAGTTTTCCTCGGGTCACCAGCAATCATGCGCTATATTGTGAACCGAAATTTAGTTTATCGAAAGATGACAGAGATGTCAATGTTGAATCGAAAAAAAGCAAAAGGAGGGAGGTGGTCAAGTTGAAATCAAAGGCATGGTGGCATATTCGTCGTAACAATAAGACGAAACATGGTGCATTGATCGTAGACGAAGATAAATATTCGTATAGGGACATTACAACACATCCTGCCAAAGGTGAAAGTTATATTTCATTAGATGCCCCAATAGGAAATAAGAAAAATAAAAAATCTTACATTCGTAAGTACGTTGGAAAAGACAAGAAAAAGGTCTTTTCCAAATAGATTATGAAGTATAAAATCGACGATAAAGATATGGATAAGATTGAAGATTATCTAAAAAACCGAAAGAAATAAAAAAAAGTCTATTTTCCGTAAAACCCGTCAGAGTACTCTCCCGTGGTTAAATCGAAAACGGAACATAGACATTCACTATTATACAAAAATGCAAAAGCCTGTCAATCATGAAATAGAAAAAATAAAAGAAAGGAAACAGACGGAGTTGAAGAATGTCGAGAAATGTTAAACAACCATGATTTATCTAAAAGCATTCGGAAGAAGCGTAGAGATGTCAAAATTGAATGCCTATAAAGGAAGAAACTTCCGCGAATAAAAAACAGAGGGATTTCCCTCTGTCAGTGATATTCTCCCAAATATCTGTATAGGACATTAGCCTATCTGGGCGTCACCAGCGATCTAGCACTATATTGTGAGCCGATATTCAGTTTATCGAAAGATGACAAAGATGTCAACGTTGAATCGAAAAAAACAAAAGGAAGAAGGTGAACAGAATGGGAAGTAAAAAGAAGTTTACCCCTGCTGAGCGGCAAGCCTGGCACAACGAAATGTCGAAGAAGGGCACCGATCTGATACCGACGACATCGACGATCCACCTGTTTGATTATCAAAAAGTATTTCGGTTTATCTTCAAGAATAAAAAGACGAAGAAAGGCAAAGAGATTTCGCATAAAAATGACCGTCTTGGTAAAGGGTTTAAATAAAAAATCGGGTTTCCCCGATTTAGTGATACTGTTACAAGTACCTCGACAAGACCAATGGCTTGCCCTGACTACCAGCGATCTAGCACTATATTGTAGCCATGGTTTAGTTTATCGAAAGATGACAGAGATGTCAATGTTGAATCGAAAAAAGAAAAAAACTATTCATATATATTTTTTTTCGCATTTTGACAAAGGCGAAAGTTATATTGCATTAAATGCACCAATAGAAAATAAATAATCTTACATCTGTAAGTATGTTGGAAAAGACAAGAAAAAGTTTTTTTTCCAAATGGATTATGAAGTAAAAATCGACGATAAAGATATGGATAAAATAGAAGATTATCTAAAAAACCGAAAGAAAAAGTCTATTTTCCGTAAAGCCCGTCAAAGTGGCTAAATCGAAAACGGAAGATAGACATCTATTATTCTACAAAAACTAGAAGACTTTTCAATCATGAAATCAAAAGAAATTTACAAAGATAGCCGCGAATCAGGCAATAAAAAAGACCGAACTGAATCGGTCAGTGCCTATCAAGGTTCGCACCCTCGGAAACCGAGAGGCTAGGGTGAGACTGATAAAGCCGGTCTTACTTATGCTCGATCCTATTGCCCTAAGTGATTGAATCACTGAAAGCAATCATACAGAGGTTTAAACGGTTTGTCAAGCGAAGAAAGAATCAGATTGAGTGAAGAAAGAAGTTTTTCGATAAAAAGCCCAATCGCGCGTTAAAGATGGGTGAAATTTTCTAAAAAAAAGAAGTAACTTGACCAGGCCCAAATTGACGGTATCGGCAACTGCGCTACTTCCGTACAGCATTTTACAGCAGGCGTAAAAAAGTCAATAGAGAATTCAAAAAAGAAGAACCGGCTGGCGAATAAATCGCTTTTAGCCACGCGACGCTCAATGAGGTCACAGGGTTCTTCATGCAATTCAGTTTATCGAAAGAAGAATGAGATGTCAAGATGAACGGCGAAAAGAAAGGAGAACGATCCGAAGAAATAGAATTCGGGTTTCGCTTCTTCCGTGAGGTCCGAATCAAAGGATTGATCCGTTTTTCTTTTCAAAAACCTTCGGAAGTGCTATTCTTTTTAAAAGAAGAGGCAAGGACTCTTCCTTTCGAGGTATTCATTTATGTCTTTAAAAGCAGGAATCGTCGGGCTGCCGAACGTAGGAAAATCCACTTTATTCAATGCGATCACTTCCTCACACGTCGAGGCGGCCAATTATCCTTTCGCAACCATTAACCCGAATTCGGGAATGGTCGAAGTCAACGATCAGCGAGTTGAGCGGCTCGTGGAGATTTTTTCTCCGAAAAGAACGATCAGAACGACTTTTGAATTTATCGATATCGCCGGTCTGGTCAAAGGGGCGAGCAAAGGAGAGGGACTCGGAAATCAGTTTCTCGGAAATATCCGGATGTGCGATGCCATCTGCCATGTCGTCCGCTGTTTTGAAAACGGGGATATCGTCCATGTCGAAAATTCGATCGATCCCCGACGCGATATCCAGACCATCAATCTGGAACTCATTTTTGCCGACCTTGATACGATAATCAAACGGATTTCGAAAGTGGAGACAAAAGCGCATACGACGAAAGAAAAGAACGCGGTAGCTGAATTCCAATTGCTTTCCAAAATCCGAAAGGCTCTCGAACAGGAACAGCCGGCCCGAAGCGTTGAATTGAGCGACGAAGAAAAAATTTTGGTCAGACAATACAATCTTCTGACCATTAAACCGGTGATCTATGTCGCGAATGTTTCGGAAGAGGATTATCTCGATCCGAACCGAAACCGCCATTATCAGGCGGTCAAGGAAATCGCCGATGCGGAACAGGCGGAATGCATCGCCATTTCCGCGAACATCGAATGCGAACTGGCGGACCTGTCGAAAGAAGAGAAGATCGAGTATCTGAATTCGCTGGGAATGACTTCGACCGGGCTCGACCGACTCGTATCCGCGACATATCATCTTCTGAATCTCGCCACTTTTTTCACTGTCGGCGAAGACGAAGTCCGGGCCTGGACGTTCACCAGAGGAATGACCGCGCCGGAATGCGCCGGAACGATTCACACCGATTTTGAAAAAGGGTTTATCCGCGCGGAAGTCTATTCGTGCGATGACATCTTCGCTTATCGTAGCGAAAAGGCGCTGAAAGAAGCGGGGAAAATTCGGAGCGAAGGAAAGAATTATCAGGTTCAGGACGGCGATTGCCTCCTGATCCGTTTCAACGTCTAGGAGGGAACGCTATGTTTCGGATCGGATTCAGCCGCGATATTCATCGATTGGAAAAAAACGGACGTCCCTTTGTTCTAGGAGGCGTTTCTATTCCCCACGATCGGGGAAATGTCTCGCACAGCGACGGCGACTGCCTCTTTCATGCGATCGGGGAGGCTCTTTTAGGGACTCTTTCATTGGGCGATTTAGGCCATTTTTTCCCGGATAACGGCGCCCGTTACAAGGATATGGATTCCGCTTTGATTTTGAGAGAATGCTTTTTGAAAATTAAAGAAAGAGGTTACGCGATTCAGAATCTGGATTGCGTCATTGTGTTGGAAAAACCGCGCTTAAAAGCCTATCTGGGTCAGATGAGAAAAAAGATTTCCTCGATTCTGGAAACAGAAGAGGAAAACGTATCCGTCAAAGCGCAGACCAACGAAAAGTGCGGCGAAGCCGGACAGGGAGAAGCCGTGATTTGTTTCGCTTCGGTGCTGGTCAAAAAAATTCAGCGGTAATAGGTATTGCTCGTTTGATCGCTCAGACGATTATAAAAACGGAAAGATTGGAAAGAGGAGTCGACTTCGTAAAAGATATCCTCTTTTTTTTCGCACAGTCTGTCGGCGATGTTCTGAAAAACCATCCGCGCCAATCGGGTGGAGTACAGCGGTTGATTTTCATCGTTTCCGACATAAACGCCGATCGTGAAATAAGGGTTGTATCCGATTACCCAGTTGGTGGTTTCGGTCGAACCGGTTTTCGCGGCAAAGGTGTGCGTGGTGCGGTAATTGCCTAGCGAAGGGTAAGTGTAACTGGCCAATGCGGAATCAAACGGCGCTTTCAGAAGATGATTGATCAGAATCGTCTCTTTGTGGTCGAGAACCTTCTTCGACGCTTTCTTGGAAGTGCCCAGCAAAGTCTGATCGGAAAGACGGATTTTTTTTAGAAAACTCGGCGGATAGTACGTTCCTTCGCTGGCCAAACAATTGTAAAGGGAAGTTAATTCCAGAGGGGTCAGGGAAATCGATCCCAGACCGATAGTCGGATTCACGTTGTCGCATTCTACGCCGAAACGGGTCAATAATTGCGCTAAGGAAGAAGAACCGACCAACAAAGTCGTTTTGACGGCGTAGATGTTATCGCTCAGCGCAATCGCTTCGACCATGTTGATCTTTCTTCCGGCATAATTTCCCGAAGCGTTTTTCGGAGAATACGAACCGATGCCTTCGATGTTGAACGTCGTTTCTTCGCTGACGAAATGACTTAACGGCGTCATGCCCTTTTTTAAGCCGAGATAATAGAGGAAAGGCTTGATCGTCGAACCGATCTGTCTTTTGCTGTGCAACGCGCGGTTGTACGGCGATTCGCGGTAATCGAAACCGCCGATCAGGGTGAGAACCTCGCCGGAGTATGGTTTCATGACGACGACGGCGATCTGATCGTCGCGGACCTGACCGCGATACGCGTTTACGATGCCGTTGACGATTTCGTAAACTTCCATGTCCAGATTCGATTCTACCTGAATGCCTTGCCGGAGATACGATTCGGTCCACAAATTCATCTCTTTCAATTGGTTCTCGATTGCTTCCTGATAATATCCCAGATTGATCCGATCCGCGTCCGTCTGATAAGAAAATTCGAGTTTGCGGTTCATTTCGTCGTAATATTCCTGAACGGTCAGCACGCCGTTCTGATACAGCGTGTAGAGAATCTGACGCTGCTTTTCGATCGACGCGGAATAATCGATGTCGGGGGCATAGAGATTCGGTGCGTTGATGACACCGACCAGAAGCGCCGATTCGGCGTAATTGAGTTGATCGGGCGTCTTTCCGAAATAATAGGCGCTTGCGGCAGAAACGCCGTACAGATTATGGGCAAAATAGCAATTGTTGACATACATTTCCAGAATCTGATCTTTGGTGTATTTTTCTTCGATTTTCTTCGCGTAAAGCGCCTCTTTGATTTTTCGGGTATAACTTTTCGAGTTGTCCAGATATGCCATGCGGGCGACTTGTTGCGTGATCGTCGAGCCGCCCTGCACGATTTCGTTTTGGCGGAAGTTTTCCCAAAAACTTTTGGCGATCCGGGTATAATCCAGCCCGTTGTGCGAATAGAAGCGCTTGTCTTCGATCGTAACCACCGTCTTTTTGAACGCTTCGCTGACCTCGTCGATGGCGACGTAATCGGAAAGGTTCGATCGGATCAGCGAGTACAGTTCGTTGCCCTGATGATCGGTAATCGCGACCTGATAAAGCCGGTTGAGGTGAACGGCCGGGAAAAAGGCGAGCACCAGACCATAACCGGATAAAAGAAAAATCAGTAAAAAGAGAAAGAAACGAAAGAATTTTTTCATTTTGAAACACCTCGTTTACATTTTGAGTAAAATCGTTTCTTTTATGCAGTTTATCGCGTGAGAAAAACAAACGGATTCACTTTTGCGGAAAATTGTCAGAAATTGGTAATTTTTGCCAATTTGTGCTATAATCGCTGTATGAAACGAATCGAGACGTCGAAATGGCTATGAAGAAGAAATATCTGGATCTCAACGTATATGACAGTCTTCAATTGCGGTTGAAGTTCATTTTTGAAGAGTTCGACAACATTTTCGTCTCTTTTTCCGGAGGAAAGGACAGCGGTCTTCTCCTGAATCTGGTTCTGGATTTTCAGAAGAAGTACTATCCGAAAAAGAAGATCGGCGTTTTTCATCAGGATTTCGAGGCGCAATACTCGTATACGACGCGGTATGTCGAACGGACGATGGAGAGAATCAAGGACGATGCCGAATTGTATTGGGTGTGCTTGCCTATGGCTACCCGTACGGCTTTGAGCAATTACCAGATGTTCTGGTATCCGTGGGACGATAAAAAAGAGGATCTGTGGATTCGGCCCCGACCGAATTTCGATTACGTGATTACGTTGGAAAACAATCCGATCACGACCTATAAATACAAGATGCATCAGGAAGACCTTGCCAAACAGTTCGGAAGATGGTACAAATTGTCGCACGGCGATACTTCGACGATCTGCCTTTTGGGAATCCGCGCGGACGAATCGTTGCAAAGATACAGCGGATTTCTCAATAAAAAGAACCGTTACAAAGGACGATGCTGGATCACCAATCAGTTTAAAAACGTCTGGTGCGGGTCGCCGATGTACGACTGGTCGGTTTCGGACGTCTGGCACGCCATCTACCGGAACAATTACGAATACAACAGCCTGTACGATATGTTCTATCTGGCCGGACTCAAACCTTCTTTGATGCGGGTGGCTTCGCCGTTCAACGACTACGCGAAGGAAAGCCTGAACCTGTACCGCGTCATCGAACCGGAGACGTGGATCCGCCTGTTAGGAAGAGTCCGGGGCGTCAATTTCGGAAACATCTACGGTAAGACAAAGGCACTGGGATACCGGAATATCACGTTACCCGAAGGACATACGTGGGAATCCTATACGAAATTCTTGCTTTCGACGTTACCGAAGCGAATCCGGAACAACTACATCAACCGTTTTCAAACATCGATCCGTTTCTGGCATACGGTCGGAGGCGGTCTCGAAGAAGAGACGATCGCCGAACTCGAAGAGCACGGCTATCCGATCCGCCGGAACGGGTTTTCCAACTACACGATTTTCAAAAACACGCGGGTGATTTTCGTGGATAAAATACCCGACCATACCGATGATATCAAAACCTCCAAAGATATTCCGAGTTGGAAACGAATGTGTTACTGTATCCTGAAAAACGATCACATCTGCCGGTTTATGGGCTTCGGGTTGACCCGGGAACAGCAGAGGAAAATCGATGTGATCAAGAAAAAATACGAAAGTCTGGTGAAAAGCGAATGAAAAAATTCAAAAGTCCGGTGTACAACGTTGTTTCCGTGCCGATCGAAAAAGTCGTGCCCAACGACTACAATCCGAATTTCGTCGCCCCTCCGGAGATGAAACTTCTTTACGACAGCATCAAAGAAGACGGATATACGATGCCGATTGTCTGCTACTACGATAAAGCAGAAGACAAATACATCATCGTCGACGGGTTTCACCGGTATCGGGTAATGCTGGATTACAAAGACATCTACGAACGCGAACAGGGAATGCTACCGGTTTCGGTGATCGAAAAAAACCTCGATCAGAGAATCGCCTCCACGATTCGGCACAACCGGGCGCGGGGAAGCCACAACGTCGATCTGATGAGCAATATCATCAAGGAATTGCACGATCTCGGTCGATCGGATGCGTGGATATCGAAGCATTTAGGAATGGATCGGGACGAAATTCTGCGTTTAAAGCAGATCACCGGATTGGCCGACTTGTTCAAAGACACCGAATTCGGTCAGAGTTGGGAACCTTTCGACATCGAATCGGAGTTGAAGGACGAAGTGGAAGTACCGGCGAAATAGGCTGAATCCGAAGTAAAGACTTCTTTGACTCGAAGAAGTCTTTTTTTTCATCGGAAACCGGACAGACGAATCCGACGCCCGTCGATAAAAAAGGCGATCATAAATATGTATATTTATGAAAAAACGAGCGTTTAGCATTGGAATTGCATTTTAATTAGTATATAATCTTTCACGGTGATGAATATGGCAAATCGCTTGGCGGCGCTTACGCTGTCCGTAAGGGATTATTCGACAGACGAGCGCGCGGAAGTCCGTTTCAACGGCGAAGTCGTTTCGCTCGACGATTCCGGGAAAGTCAACATCTATCGTTTTTTTGAAACCGAAAACGGAACGATGATGGTGACGGTCGATTATTCAAAAGAAAAGATCGTCGTCCGGGAACAAAGCGAAACGGTTTTGCTCTCGCTGGAACTGAGCAAAGACCTGTTCGGGAACGTGAGTTATCGGATCGACGGGAATCGGCTCGATCTCCGTTCAAAGATGAAACGCTTTGAAACGGCCGACGGTTCGATCTGCATGGAATACGATCTTTTTGCTTCCGACGATTTGCAACATCCTTTGACTTGCAATCAGGTCGAAATTCGTTGTGAGGTGATCAAACCATGTTAGATATGGAAAAAGAACTGAAAGGATTGATTCGGGCGGCTTTGAACCGAATGGGGACGGAAGTCGACGAAGATGCGATCGTGATCGAAATCTGCAAGGAAAAGAGTCACGGGGATTACGCTTCGACTGTCGCTTTGCAGTTGGCAAGAACGTTGCATCGGTCTCCGCGTGCGATTGCAGAGAATCTGGCGGAAAACATAAAGGGCGATTTCATCGAGAAAGTGGAAGTCGCCGGCCCGGGATTCATCAATTTTTTCGTTAAAAAGAATTCTCTTTCTTCGGTGATACCGACGATTCTGGAACAGGGCGATCATTACGGGGACGGCGCTCCGCACAAGGAAAGAGTCAATGTCGAATTCGTTTCGGCCAATCCGACGGGAAATCTTCACTTGGGACACGCCCGTTGCGCCGCGATCGGAGACAGCATCTGCCGGATTTACCGGAAAGCGGGTTACGATATCACCAGGGAGTATTACGTCAATGACGCGGGAAATCAGATCGATCATCTGGCCGAATCGATCAAGGTTCGTTATCACGAACTTTTAGGGGATTATTCCCTGACGATGCCGGAAGACGGCTATCACGGGAAGGAACTGATCGAAACCGCGCGAAAGATCGTCGAAGAAGTGCAGGATCGTTATCTTGGCGACGACGCTTCGGCCGATGCCTATTTCAAATCCAGAGGAACGCAATTGGAATTGGAAAAACTGATCCGCGATTTGCAGGATTTCCGGGTCGATTTCGATGTCTTTACCAGCGAATTAGCCATTCGTAAGGCCGGAAAGGTCGAAGAAGTACTGGAACTTCTGAAACCGTATCTCTATGAAAAAGACGGCGCGGTTTTCCTGAAAACGACCGCGATCAAGGACGACAAAGACCGGGTGGTAATCAAGAGCGACGGCGCATATACTTATCTGCTTCCGGATATCGCGTATCATCGGGATAAAAAGCAAAGAGGCTTCGACCGTCTGGTCGATTGTCTGGGCGCCGATCATCACGGTTACGTCGACCGTCTGAAAGCGAGTTTGGCGATGATGGGCTATTGCGCCGACGATCTCGACGTGGAACTGATCCAGATGGTCCGGCTTTTCAAGGACGGGCAGGAATACAAGATGAGCAAGCGGACCGGCAACGCCATCAGCCTGAAAGAACTCTGCGAAGAAGTCGGGGTCGACGCGGTCCGGTATTTCTTCGTCTCACGCGCGGCATCGTCTCATCTGGATTTCGATCTGGATCTGGCGAAAAAAATGGAATCATCCAATCCGGTCTATTACGCCCAGTACGCCCACGCGCGGCTCTCGGCCGTTCTGGAAAAAGGAAAGTCGTACGAGTGGAAAGTCGCGGATTCCGTTTTGACGGGAGAAAAAGAAGTGAACCTGATGAAAGTTCTGTCTTCTTTCCCGAAAGAAGTGAGTTTAAGCGCCGAATCGCGCTCGCCGTACAAGATCGCCAATTACGTGCAGAAACTGGCGACCGCCGTGCACGAATTCTATCAGGACTGCCGGATCGTCGACGAAACGAATCTTCCGCTGACGTCGTCGAGGCTGGCTTTGGCGAAAGCGAGTGAAATCGTCTTGAAAAACGCATTGGATTTGATCGGTGTCAGCGCACCGGAAAAGATGTAAGGGGAGGAAAAATTATGTCAAACAAATCAATCTTGGATATGGCTTACGACGTGATCGTCGCCAACGATTCGCCGATTGCCTTCGGCGAACTCTGGAATCGCATCGCGCAGATGGAAAATCTGGACAAGAAAGGAAAGATCGGGAAATTCTACACCGACCTTCTCACCGACGGCCGTTTCGTCAATCTCGGGGACAACCATTGGGATATCCGCGCGAAATACACCTATGACAAGGCGCATATCGATATGGGCGACTGCTATACCGACGAGGAAGAAGAGGAAAGCGAAGATCCGGAAGACCTTTTGGTCGAAAAAGAAGACGACGAGGAAGAGTACCAGGGCGAAGCGGAAGAAGAAGAGGGCGAATTCGGAACGGATTCTGAGGCTTCCGAAGAGTTGTAATAGCCAGATTCAAAAAAGTGTGCTATACTGATATTGTCGTAATCAACAGGAGGAATAAAAAGATATGGCATTAGTTTCAATGAAAGAAATGCTCATCAAAGCAAGAGAAGGACACTATGCGGTCGGTCAGTTCAACATCAACAATCTGGAATGGACGGGCGCGATCCTCGACAAGTGTCAGGAACTGAAAGCCCCGGTCATTCTCGGCGTTTCCGAAGGGGCGATGAGATACATGGGCGGCTGGAATACGATCGTCGGAATGGTCAGAGGATACATCATCGATAAGAATATCACCATTCCTGTGGCGCTTCATCTGGATCACGGTTCTTCGTTTGAAGCCTGCAAGGCGGCGATCGACGCCGGATTTACTTCGGTCATGATCGACGCATCGCATCACGAATTTGAAGAAAACATCGCGATCACCAAAAAGGTCGTCGATTACGCTCATCTCAGAGGGGTGTCGGTCGAAGCCGAATTGGGAAAAGTCGGCGGTCAGGAAGATGATGTCGTGGCCGAATCGATGTATGCCGATCCGCAAGAATGCAAGGAACTGGTCGAAAGAACCCATATCGATGCGTTGGCGCCGGCTCTGGGATCGGTGCACGGTCCGTATCACGGCGAACCGAAACTCGGATTTAAGGAAATGGCGTATATCAACGATCTGCTCAAAATGCCGTTGGTGCTTCACGGCGGTTCGGGCATTCCGGACGAACAGTTGCGCAAAGCCATCGATCGCGGAACGGCGAAGATCAACGTCAATACGGAATCGCAGCAGGCCTGGACGGCGATTGTCCGGAAAGTCATCGCGGAAAACGCCACCGTCTATGATCCGCGCAAAGTGATCGGACCGGGTAAAAAAGGAATCGCCGACGTCGTGGAAGCCAAGTGCAAGGTTTTCGGTTGCATCGACAAAGCGTAGTTTGATTGTGCAAGAGTCCTCTTTCGGGACTCTTCTTTTATGGAGAAGAAAAAATGTATCAGGAAGTATGGAATAAGATCAAGGCTTACGACTCGATCGTGATTTTCGGCCATGTCAATCCCGACGGGGATTGCTACGGCTCTCAGATCGGTCTGAGACAAGCCATTAAAGACAATTTCAAAGGAAAGAACGTGTACGCCGTCGGAAGCGGATTCCCGCGTTTAGCCCCGTTGTTAGGGGAACTCGATTGCGTCGAAGACGAGGTGATCGCCCGATCGTTAGCCATCGTCGTCGATACGTCTAACCGGGACCGGGTGGAAGATCAGCGTTTCCGTCAGGCCATCGACGTGATCAAGATCGATCATCACATCGCACAGGAACACTTCGGAAATCCCGAACTTCTGGAAACCGAACGAGTATCCTGCACGGAATTGCTGACCGAAATGCTTTTGGACAATTCCGCGACGATTTCGACGGAAGCGGCGCAGGGGCTGTTTTTGGGCTTAATCACCGATTCCGGTCGGTTTCTGTATCAGCCGATTCGCCCGGAGACCTACTTTTTAGCGGGAAAACTCGTCGAAACGGGCTTCGACTGTCAGAAACTTTACGACGCTCTGTACGAAGTGGACGAAAAACTGCTCCGCCTGAAAGGCTATATCTATTCGCACTATCGGAAAACCGAGAAAAACATCGCCTATCTGGTACTTCCGAAAGAGGATCTGAAAGCGTTGGACGTCGATTTTAATCTGGCGGCCTCGCAGGTGAATTCCATTGCCAATATCAAAGGCTGTCCGGCCTGGGTTTTCTTTTCGGAAAGCGAAAGCGGAATCGTCCGAGTGGAATTCCGAAGCAAGGATCTGAACGTTCAGGAATGCGCCGCGAAATTCGGCGGAGGCGGACATCTTCATGCTTCCGGGTGCCGTTTGGACGCATTGGAAGATTACCGATGCGTGCTGGAAGTTCTGGATCGGGCGGTTGCGGAACAATGACCAGAGAACTGTACGCGATGCTCTACGCATCCAAGGCGGCGGAAGAAAAAATCATGGAAATCTATCGCGCCGGATTTGAAGTGGAAATCAAAGAGGACGATTCTCCGGTTACCCTGGCGGATAAGACCGCGGATCGGATTATCCGGGAAATTCTGCAACGCGATTTTCCGGATTACGGCTTTCTGACCGAAGAGAGTACCGACGATCGAAGCCGTCTGAAAAAAGAATCCATTTTCGTGGTCGATCCGGTTGACGGCACGAAGGATTTCGTGAAGAAAAACGGTCAGTTCACGACGAATATCGCATGGGTTTTCAAAAACGAAGTCATCGCCGGAGTCGTCAATCTTCCTTCTACGGGCGAGACGTATTTCGCTCTGAAAAACGGCGGCGCGTATTACGTTTCTCCCGACGGAAAAACGGAAAGAATTCACGTCAACGGCAAGACGGATCGGCTGACGATGCTGGTTTCCAATTTTCATACCACCGAAGAGGAAACATCGATTTTTGAAAATAACCGCGACCGCATCGAAAAAATCGAACACTTCGGTTCGGCGATCAAGGCGTGCCGCATCGCACACGGACTCGCGGAAGTCTCCTTCCGCCTGAACGGCCATACCAAAGAATGGGATACCGCGGCCAGTCAGATCATCGTTCAGGAAGCCGGGGGAATTTTCGCTCAACCTGATCTGACGCCGATCCGTTACAACCGCGAAGATGTCTATAACCGTGAGGGATTCGTCGTCCTGAACCGGATTGAAAATTTATTCCATAAATAAGAGGGTATCCGCATATATTTTCATGAGAGGAAATGGCATGCGGATACCTTTTTTAACCCGAATCACGATCACGATGATGCTCTTGACCGTCACCGTATCTTGTTTTTTCGCCGGTTTTAAAAAGAATCTGGAAAAAACCTATGAAAATCTGGCGCTGGTTCAGACAAAGAGCATCGTGACCAAGATCATCAATCAGGTCGTCGTCGATCAGATGAGCCTGTCGAGCATCGAAATCGATTACAGCAAGGAAGAGTACGTCTCTTACGACGTGAATCAGATCAACCGGATGGTCAGCAGTCTCTCCTCTCAGATCGTCAATGTTCTCGGCGACATCAATCACAGCAACTATGCCGGATTGCTCAACGTCAATCTGAACCGTTACGACGCTTACCCGGGAATCGTTTACGAAATGGAATTAGGAAAACTCTTCAACAACTTCTTTTTCAATTCGTTGGGAAGCAAGTATCCGATTAAATTCACGCTGGCCGGCGACGTACTCGCCCGAACCGATCTCACCGTCGAAGAATTCGGAATCAACAATGCGCTCGTAAGTCTGAATATGCTGCTTTCGTTCGATTTCAGTCTGATTCTGCCGCTGACGACCAAACTGGATCAGATCGACGTCAAAATTCCTCTGAGCATCATGATGATCGAGGGAGACGTTCCCTCTTTTCTGTACGGCACGCACGTCGTCGAAGGAGCGAATTCTTACATCATCGAGGTGGAACGACTATGAAAAATTTCGTTTACGACCGTTACGGCTATTTCAACGAAGAAGACAAGGAGTGCTTCGATTACGAAGGCTTTCATTTCGGGGTGGAAAGAAACGACAAGAGTCCGCAGGAAACGGAGAATATGAATCGGTACATCATCGCTTTCAGCGCAGATGCTTTTGGAAAAAGAGGTTATATTGTGCCCACAAGGGACGATCAACTGATTACGCTGTCGGAATTCGGAGCCGTCTCTTTAGTGGCCGTGGAGCAGTTTGCCATCCGCATCGACGATATCAAGCGGATTCACTATCTGACTTTGAGTCCGGATTCCAAAAGCCGGCTTTCTTACGTGAAAAACCGGTGGATAGCCAAACTGAACTTGATGCAGGAAAAGATCATGCCTTCCTTGAAGATCGACGAGTATTATTATCAGATGGTGATGATCTCGTTGACGCAGGCCATCGGTCTCGCGGATAATGCCATCGCCTATCTGGAAGATACGATCATCGACTACGGCGATCAACTGAAAGTGACGGCGCTGTCGCATAAACGGATTCATCTGAATTCGTACGAATTGCTGAATCCCTTCAATCTGATCGTCGATTCTCCGATGAGAGATTTCGCCGAACTGTACAAGAACGGGGAAATCGAATTGGACGAACTCATTTCCGTGCTATACGAATATCAGAGCAATCCCAAAGAAGTCAGCATTCTCCTCAGCCGCGTGCTTTATCCGACGCGTCTATTCGATCTGATTGAGGATCATTATCAGAAAAGAGGGGATATTACGAAGGAAATCGAGGAGTATTACCGCGATACGTCGCGGCAAATCGACAAAATAAAAAGACTCCATAATCATCTCGTCAATCATTACGGAATCCGAAAAATCAATTGGCTGATTTAACGCGTTTCAGGTTTTTCGTCGACCGAACGGACGTCGAGAACGCCGGGAACCTCTTCTTTCAAAATCACGGCGACGCCGGCGGATAGGGTATCGTCGATCAGCGCGCAACCCTCGCAAGCGCCGATCATTTTGACGTAAACGATGCCGTCGATAAACGAATCGAAGATCACGTCTCCTCCGTCTCTTTGAATAAACGGTCTGATTTTATCCAATGTCATTTCAATCTGTTCTTCAATGCTCATCGATTTTATTCTGGGTCAGTGAATGACCGTCCCTTTCCGAATGCGAGATTTCTCTCACGCTTATTATAAACGTTTCTTCGCCGACATACCAGTTTTTTTCGGAGAATAAAAGAAGAAGACAAAGAGACAGATTCTTCTCCTGTTGCAAGGATCGATGGATATAAAAAAGGCTCGATGCCTCTTATTTCCACGCATCGAACCTGCAAATTCAATAGGGCGGAAATAACCCCTTTTACAAATGCAAACATCTTTCGTTTTTTGAGAATACTTCTGTTTTGTGACTTCAAATGTCGCTTCCATTCCCTTGATTACAGGGGAATCTATCTATTTTCATTATAGGAAGAATGGTCTGTTATCTGCATCCTCCTCATGAGAACAGACATAAGGTCAACTCCGGTTTTTATTTGCTATAAATCCTTTTGGCAATTCTTTTGTCGCATTAGAACCAGACAGAATAATAACGGCTTATTCATTTTTGACGTTCCAGTAGCCCCCCCCTTTATCAGGACCAACATGCACAAGAATTCCTTCTTCCTGAAGTTTATTTAAATGATGTCGGATACTTCCTTCAGTAACATTCAAAAGTAAAGCCAAATCTTTTCTGGATAACCTATTATTGTTACTAAGCAGATGCACGATTTCTTCTCTTATGTTTACTGGTTGTTTTCTGCCACTTTTTCTGGTTGTTTCATTAAATCCATTGGTATTAAAACGGATAACAACGTCGATAAAAAAGTCGGAAAAAATATAGGCTTCTTCACCATAAACATTGACAACAGATGGAACTCCGTGGCCTGATTCCTCAGCAAAATTGCATGATCTGAAAATATCAAATAATTGCTTGTTTACTGGTTCACTTTTTCCTTTTAGAAATTGATTCCCGGATGATTGCTTTTAAGCCATTTGTGATTGCAGGAAAACCTTTTTATTCAATGCAACTAGTAATGGTGCTTCTTCATCTGCGATTATCTTTTCTTTTTAACAAACTTTTAGAGCTAATTTATTAGATTCAGAAAAATACATAACGAAAGTTTTAGAATTAACTAAACCGAATATGTCTTATGATGAGTTAGATAGTCTTTTGCCTTGAAATATTTCTAAAAAGATTAATCTTTCTTAATCTTCCAGTTCGTAACTTGGTAATCTTTTACGCTTACTTCGCCGCCACTGAAAGTTACCCACCTATAACGCTTTTTTATATAAAAAAGTGTTGATTTCAATTTTTAAATCGGATCAACACTATAGTTTCTTAATGGTGCCCAGAACCAGAATCGAACTGGCACGACTAACGAAAGTCGCAAGATTTTAAGTCTTGTGCGTCTACCTATTCCGCCATCCGGGCAAAAGAATGGTGACTCACTGGAGATTCGAACTCCAGACCCCTTGATTAAAAGTCAAGTGCTCTACCGACTGAGCTAGTGAGTCACAATCATTGGCTGGGGTAGCTGGAATCGGACCAGCGAAGTGCAAGAGTCAAAGTCTTGTGCCTTACCGCTTGGCTATACCCCAATAAATGGTGGGAGAAGGCGGATTTGAACCACCGAACCTGAAGAGGAACTGATTTACAGTCAGCTGCGTTTGGCCACTTCGCTATTCTCCCGTGTGAATGGTGGAAGTTACAGGGCTCGAACCTGTGACATCTACCTTGTAAGGGTAGCGCTCTCCCAGCTGAGCTAAACTTCCAATGAAAAAGGCATTTTTTACAACGCTTTAATAATATATCAATTTGAATAAAATAAGTCAATCGTTTTTCAAAAATTATTGAAACGTGTTTTCCGCTCGAATCCCTTACTTTGCAACCGGTTTTCCCAGCAATTTGAACATTCTTTTCTTATAGACTTCGACGCCCGGCTGGTTAAAAGGATTGATGCCCAGAAGGTACGCGCTCATCGCGCAGGCTTTCATGAAGAAGTAGAAAAGATAGCCGAGATGGTATTCGTTCATTTCGGGAATGTGAATGACGATGTTCGGAATCTTTCCTTCTTCCACGTGGGCGGACAGTGTGCCTAAAAACGCCATTTCGTTGATGTACGACAGTTTTTTTCCGCTCAGATAGTTCAGTTGATCGAGATCGTTCTCCTGATGGTGAACCGTAACGTCTTCTTTGGCATGATCAATGAAAAGAACCGTCTCGAACAGTAAAGGAGTTCCTTCCTGAATGAATTGACCCAGAGAGTGAAGATCGGTAGAGAACGTCGCGGAAGCGGGAAGCAATCCCTTGTGTTCTTTCCCTTCGGATTCGCCGAACAACTGTTTCAGCCATTCTCCGAGTTCCGTCAACTGCGGTTCGTAAATAACGAACATTTCCACGCTTTTATCGCAATGGTAGAGGTAGTTTCGGGCAACGGCGTACTGGTAGCACGGATTGGTGAGAACGTCGGAATTGTCGAAATCCTTTCGCGCATCGGAAGCCCCCTGCATCAATTGTTCAATGTCGTTTCCGGCGACGGCGATCGGAAGCAAGCCGACGGCGGTCAGCACCGAATACCGTCCTCCGATGTCGTCGGGAATCACGAAGCAGGTATATCCTTTGGCTTCGGCTTCCGCTTTCAGCGCGCCGCGCGCTTTATCGGTCGTGGCGTAAATGGCTTTGCAAGCCTCTTCCTCGCCGACTTTGGAAATCAGCAGTTCTTTCAGTAAGCGGAAGGCAACGGCGGTTTCCGTGGTCGTTCCGGATTTGGATATGACGTTGATTGCGAATTTTTTATCTTTGAGATAGTCGAGAACCTGAGAAACGTAATTGCCTGAAAGGGTGTTGCCGACAAAAAGAATTTCGGTTTTTCCCTTCGGAAACAATCCGTTGAGCGCTTCGATTGCCGCGCGCGAGCCCAGATAGGAACCGCCGATTCCGGCGACGACGAGGACTTCATACCGTTCGCGGATCTCTTTCGCGGCTTCGAGAATTCTCCGGAATTCGTCGCGGTCATAGAGGGAAGGGTAATCGACCCAACCTAAAAAATCGTTGCCCAGACCGCTGCGGTCCTTGATTTTCGCGTCGATCGTTTGAACATCTTGGCAATAGGCTTCCAGCGGAATGCTTTGCACAGTATGAGATAGATCTACTTTAATCATTTTCTTCTCCTATTCTTTTCAATTCGATTTGAATCCACTTTTCCAAATTCTCTTCAAGCGGAGTAAAATCCTGTTTATCCGAAGGGATTCTGTAACGGTTTCGCTTATGAGAGGCTTTCGCGTTCCGGATGTTTTGCCGATAACGAGGCTCGACTTGCTTTAAGGAAAAGCGATAGAGATGCCGTTCTTCCAGCACTTCGATGATCTTGACCTTGGTCTTTTGCCCGACTTTCAGATATTGCTCGATGTTCTTGACAAAAAAACCGGAAATTTCGGAGATGTGTATCAGCCCTTGTTCGTCGTTGTCCAACCGAATAAAAGCGCCGTAAGGCTGAATTCCGTTGACCGTTCCCGACACGATATCGCCCTTTTTGTACTGCATTTCCGATACCGATCCTTTCTAGGATAAATCCACACCTATTTTAGTACATTTGATTTCGGCAATACTATAAAAATCGTGCATTTTCTGAATTTCACGAAGCCGAAAAAGCGGCGAAGAGTTCGGGCGGAAAGATGTATTCTGTTGCATTTTTTCTTCATCGAGGGTAAGATAAAAAAAGAGGTGGAAACGAATGCCGACTTGGTTACTGGTATCCTTCATTGTCCTGTGCGTTCTGCTCGGTCTTTGGATTTTGCTGATCGCCGCGGTTTCCGTGGCGTTGATCCTTCTGAGCAGACAGATCGAGAGGAGCAAATCCGGGATCAATATCATTCTGGCGCAGAAATACGACGTGACGATCGTTCTGGCCAAATATCTGCTGGATCTGAACGTAAAGATTTCCGATGAAATCAAAAAAGAATTCAATTTGGAGAAAAAACCGTCCTTCGATCGCTTCGCTACGCTGGAAAGACTGTCGATCGGGCAGAGAATCGACGATATCGTGCTGGAAATATTCGCTAAAATCAGCGAGGAAGAACTGAAATCCGACCCGCGAGTCGAAACGCTGTCGAATTCCATCGAGGATATCGACCGTCAGTACAAACACATCATCCTTTCGCACAACAACCGGATCTGGGCGTACAATTACTGGATTCGTTTCAAACCGTATGCGCCGGTTGCGAAAATCTTCAAACTGAAAGCCAAAAGCGCCATTGACATCAACAACAAAGGAGAAACCGTGGAATGAAAAAATTTTCCGAACTGAAATTCAAAAAAGTGAAAATGGAAAGAATCGAAGCCGAATTTACCGCTTTGATCCGGGATTTTAAAGAAGCCGAAACGTTTGAAATTCAAAATCGCGCTTTGCTGAAAGTCTACAAGTACATGGACGAAGTGCAAACCAATTTCACCATCGGGGAAGTGAAATACACGCAGGATACGAAGGACGTGAAAAATGTTCGGAACAGGCGATTCATCGATGAGAACTCCCCGCTGATACAGAACTTGTTCAACGCATTCAACAAGGAACTCGTCCACGCGAAATTCCGCGACGAATTGGAGAAAAAATGGGGGACGCATCTGTTTAAGATGGCCGAAACGGCTTTGGAATGCTTCGATTCTTCGATCATCGGCGAAATTCAGGAAATCAACAAATTGTCAAGCGAATATACCGCCTTGCTCGCGTCGTGCGAAATCGAATTCAACGGCGAAATCTGCAACCTTTCGCGGCTTTCCAATTACGCCCAGAACGAACGGAGAGAGGTTCGTCGGGAAGCCAGCATTCTGCTCGCGGGTTTCTTTGAGAAGAACAACGATCAAATCGGGAAAATCTACGATCGGATGGTGAAAACCCGGACGCAGATGGCGAAAAAACTCGGATATGAAAATTTTATCGAAATAGGGTACAAAATTCTCGGCCGAACCGATTACGGCGCGAAGGAAGTAAAAGGGTATCGCGAACAGATTTATCGCGATTTAGTTCCGTTCACCGACCGTCTGTTCTCAGAACAGGCAAAAAGAATTCAAATCGAGAATCCGCAGTTTTACGATCATAACCTCTCCTTTCTTTCGGGAAATCCTCGTCCGCAAGGAGATACGGATTTCATGATTCGTCAGGCTAAAAAAATGTATGAGGAACTTTCGCCCGAAACCGGAAAGTTTTTCGGCTTTCTCGTCGATAACGAACTGATGGATCTGGAAACCCGGCCGGGAAAATCGGGAGGGGGATACATGACGTATCTTCCGAAATACAAGGCGCCGTTCATCTTTTCAAATTTCAACGGCACTTCGGGTGACGTCGATGTGCTGACGCACGAGTTCGGTCACGCTTTTCAAGGATATATGTCCAGAAATATCCGATGTCCGGACTATCGGAGCCCGACGTTGGAGGCTTGCGAAATTCATTCGATGAGCATGGAATTTCTCACATACGACTGGATGGATCTTTTCTTCGGCGATCAGGCGGATAAATATCGGTATGCGCATCTTTCGGACGCGATCACCTTTATTCCGTATGGCGCGGCGATCGACGAGTTCCAGCACTGGGTTTATGAGAATCCGGAGGTTTCTCACGAGGAACGATGCGCCCGATTCAGGGAAATAGAGAAAAAGTATTTATCGCATCGCCGTTATGACGACGCGCCGATCTTTGAAAAAGGCGGTTGGTGGATGCGGCAAAGCCACATTTTCTCTGCGCCGTTCTACTACATCGATTACACGCTGGCGCAGGTAGTCGCCTTCCAGTTCTTCGTCGAAAACGAGAAGAATCACGAGAAAGCGTGGAAAAAATATGTCCGGCTTTGCCGGATGGGCGGGAAGTATCCTTTCGTTACGCTGTTGAAGAAGGCGGGATTGCGCAATCCGTTTGAAGACGGGAATGTGCGAAAAGGATTGCCGGCCTTGAAAAAATATCTGGAATCAATCGATATCTCGGGTTATTGATAAGGAGGAATGAGGATGCAGATTGCTTTGATCGCGCACGACAAAAAAAAGAGCGACATGATTCGCTTGTCGAAAAAATACAAGGAAGTGTTGGCTAAACATGAAATTTTCGCTACGGGCACGACGGGAACGATGGTGATGGGGGAAACCGGGATCCGGATCAACCGCATGAAATCCGGACCTTTGGGAGGAGATCAGCAAATCGGTTCGATGATTGCAAACAGCCAGTTGGATCTGGTGATTTTTCTCAGAGACCCTCTGACGGCTCAGCCTCACGAACCGGATGTTTCGGCTCTTCTTCGATTGTGCGACGTGACCAACATTCCGCTGGCGACGAACATCTCCAGCGCCGAAATCATGCTTAAAGCGTTGGAAAGAGACGAAATTCCCTGCCGAAAAGGTTTTGATTGCGAAGATTGAAAACTTTTCGGAATAATATTGTTTTTTCGATCGTTATTTTCTATAATGACTAGGCGATGCGGCCTTGGCGGAACTGGTAGACGCGTACGTTTGAGGGGCGTATGATTAATTTCGTGTGAGTTCAAGTCTCATAGGCCGCACCATTCTAGAATCAATGGCTCGATACGATTGTATTGGGCCTTTTTTTGCGCATAAATGCATTAATTTAGCTAAAAAACTGGACTTCTGTTGGCTTTGAATAGAATAATGATAGTTTCCTACAAAAATGATGCTTATGCAATTCCATTTTTGAACCTTTTAGCGAGCGATTTAACGATATATCGTAATTTTCAACGATTTTGGGAAAATGGAGGACAATTATGGAAAAAATCAAAGAAAAACGCTACAATTTATCTATATGTTGAATTGAGAGTAAGTACATGACATATCAGAAGGCTATCAAAGAAGTCGAAGAGAAGCTGCTTTCGCCCAACAGAGGCTTACTGAATGTCTACATTATGAATAGCACCACATAAATGTTTACTTATAATTCGGAAGGCATGAAATAGATCAATGGCGCTGTAAAAGGGAGCATGTTTTAATGAGAGAAAAACTAGACTTGTTGTGGGATGATAACCCTATAGATATAACCGACGAGGCAAATTTCATTTGGCCCAAATTGAGAAATGCGGCAGGAAATAAGAAAAACGAGCTTAGTCTAGAAGATAGAATTAAAATTACTAATCACTACAGCGATTTTGAAGAAAATGAACTTTGCAAGATCTTTGATAACGAAGAGTTCATGTACAAGGAGTATACTTTTTATCAGCTTCTTCAGAAATCATATGCAATTACAAATGAGAGAATAGAGGCGATGGTCCAATCAGGTTCTCTTTCTTCTATCTACGATGTGAACAAGGTTTTCAAGTTAGAAAACTCAGAGAAAGTGCTGAAGTTGAGTGACAAGGAAAAGAAAATCTTAGAAAAGAATCTGAAGAACAAGACGGAGTATAAAATACTGATCAAAATGCTGAAGAAGTATGTAAGCGAGGTTACCTACATACAAACCGTCCAAAGCGTTTGAGCCGGTGATTAATAAGGTGTTCAATGGCTTTGATCAAAAATAAATAGACAATGCAATTGCCCAAGACGAGAATTTTAAAAAATACAATTAAGGATAAATATGAATGCTATCGAAATTTTCAAGAAACTTATTGGCGAAAGATTGACGCCACTGATCGTGAAATATGATCCATATAAGGATGTGTTTACGACACACCCTTATAGACATATATTCGATGATAATTTTGAAAGAACGTTTACGGATGTTATTTTCGATAGTATTATATTTTATGCCTATGAAAAAGATGAAATAGAAAAAGAATATCAAAAAGGACATTTAGCCGATTTGCGCAGAGCCTCTCGTGTGGCTTATGAGAACCGTGTGCCTAAAACCGAAAAAGAAACAGACGGTTTGTTAGGCGAATTAACATTAGATAGTTTTATAAAACTGTTCTTTCCAGATATAGAAATGCTATACTCTCGTGCAAAATATTTGGAAAGAAGACCGCATAAAGAAGAACTCGTCGAGCGTAAAGGACACGAAATCAAAGGCTACGATGGTATGGTCTTTTCAATTGAAAACGGCCAAAAATATTTTTGGGTCGGACAAGTTAAAACGGGAGATTGGGAGTATTGTCTATCCGCGATAAAAGACGATATAAACAAAAGTATTATCAAACACTACTTTGCCGATGCTGTTGCAATACTTTGCGACATTATGAGAGCGGTCCATAGTTCTTCTGAGAAATTGAGTAAAATTATAGATGATATCAATGATATTATTTTTGATTGTAATAGCAACCGTGCGGAACAAACAGTAAAAATATTACAATACTTTAAGCAAGAACAGATTGTAATACGAGTTCCGTGTTTGTTGATGCCGGACGAATCGAACTATGACGATAGTAGTAAATTGATTGATAATATCAAAGTGAAAGTGAAAAATGCGTTCAAAGAATTTATTTTAGATAATAACGATAATCTTGATATAGAAGTGTTATTGCTTGTTTTTCCTTTGCGTAATTTGAGAAAAGTGCGCAAACTCTTTTTGGAGGCGCGCAAAGTATGAACGCTTTACAACTATTAAAAGAAGCAACTCATCTTATTAATAAAGCCGAACTTACAAATGACAGTAAAAACAGACTTAAAGATATTTTGTGCTATTTATCCGAATGGAGAAATAATCATCCGACAGAATGTGTACAATATCCGCAACTGGAATTTGTATTATATAATGCGAGCCGCAAATTAAGAACTTTCGGTTACAATCGTTTAAATAATTTTGACAATAGCATAATAAATTTTAGTAACGATTTAATTGCCTTTAAAGATACAGCTATTGACGAATTTTATAAAACCGAATCAGGATTTATTTTAGATAGCGAGCAAAAAGATGTTCTTGACACTTTCGAGAACGCAGACGGTAAATTATTTTTAAGTGCTCCTACGTCATTCGGCAAAACTTTTTTGCTTAAAGAAATAATTTATAGACATCACGAAAATTATAGAAATATTGTAATCGTGTTGCCTACTGTTGCTCTATTGATTGAAGTTACGGAAGAAATTGACGACTTCAATGAGAAACATAGCTTGGGTTACACTATATACAATTCGATTTATAAAGACTTGGAATTATCCGAACGAAATATTTTTATTTTAACACCCGAAAGAGTTTTGCGATTATTGGCTATTGTTCCGGATATTGAACTTGATTTCTTCTTTTTCGACGAAATATATAAAATAGATGAAGATGTGGCATTGTCAAGTGAAGATGATGTAAATAATAAAATTGAACTTAGAAACGACAATCCCCAGCGAGACGAGCAAGATCATCGAGCTGTGGCATTCAGATTAGCATTATATTTTCTTTTGAAAAAATGCAATTCTTGTTATTTAGCCGGCCCGTTTATCGAATTAAATAATTTAAAAGATGGTTTCAATAGAATGCTCGAAAAGCATCATATTGCAACGAAGGAAATCACTTTTATCCCCACATTGAAAAATAAGATTGATTTTCATGGAAAAACATATAAGTATTCCTCACCATTTGAAAATTATAATGAAAGTACAACTTCTAATAAGTCTATAGAAAAATTAATTTATGTAGCCAATAGATTGCAATTCTCTAAAACAAATCAAGCAATAGTTTATTGTTTATATCCGACTTATACTGAACAAAACGCAAGGGAATTTTCTGACAGTTATAAAGACCCGTCCCCTATTGATTCAAGTATTCAGATGTTTATAGAACATTTGGAGAAAAATTACAATTTTACTTTTGGTGATAAAAGAAGTTCGTTTGATAGCTGGGATTTTGTATATGCGCTTCGTAATCAAATCGGTATACATAACGGTAAATTTCCCAAATATTTTCAACGGGAGATTATGCGCCGTTTTAATGACGGAGCGATGAGTACATTGTTTTGCACCTCTACTATTGTTGAAGGCGTCAATACAAACGCTAAAACAGTGGTTGTGTATAATAATCCTTCGGGAAAGACAGACGAAGGTAAAAAATTTTTATTGCTTAATATAAACGGAAGAGCAGGTAGATACCAGCATCATTTTATTGGTAACATAGTTTATCTTAGCGATAAGAGTCTTAAAACCGTAAATTGTGCCGGCATTTCTCTTGATTTCAAACCGTATAATACAGAATTACTTTTAAGCGATTTGGATTTAGAAAATATTGATGATGAAGATTTATCGTTAAATAATAAGACACGCAAGACTGCACTAAAATTCAACAAGCAACTGTTGCCCGATGATGTTTTTGAACAAAACCGCTTGATTGAGCGTAAAAAACAAGAAAGAATTCTATCGATAATACTCGATAAAGTCGAATCGTTTATCGGTATAGAGAGAGCGTCGATAGAAGATTTTATTTATAGAGATTATTTTGAAGCTATCTTGAATATTTGGTCAGAAATCGGCGAGATTAAACCTGCGCAAGTTGAGGCAATTAAAAGCTTTTCAATAAATTTTGCGAAGAATAGTTATCAAGGCGTATTGGAGTACAGTTTTAGTAAATATGATTCGCAAACGGATGAACATAAATTTGTTAATGAAACTTATAGAAAAGTTTTTCGTAACGTAAAAGATACCATCGAATATCAACTTCCGAGGATCATAAGTTTATTTGAATCTTTGATAATTCAAGCTTTTGAGATTAAAAAGATTCAATTGCATAAACCGATAGATTTGAGCAATATTATTCGATTTTTCGAAATTGGAGCGACTTCTCCTCTTGGTATAGACATGATAGAAAAAGCTATTCCTATCGTCACTGTTAAAAAAATAGATCGTATACAATTCAATACAGCAGAACTAGAGGAACAACGTAAAGAATTTAAAAAACTTTTCATACAAATGGAAAATCAATTTGATCAATATGAAAAATATTATCTTATCGATTACATAAAGAAATATTGTTACTAAGGGTATATTAGACTATAAAGAAAAGAAAGCAAATATTCATGCGCAGTTCAGTCGCAGAATATCTTACTTATGTTGCTTCAGCCGGCGGCGAAACAAAGGACATAGATGTTCATTACTAAGTTATATATGTCTGATTTGAACAAATACATACTTGAACTTGAAAAGCATTTCGAAAAAGGCAAAAAGGATGCGGTGAAGTTTTTTCGAGAAAAGTTTTCCGATAAATACAATGAAAAGCAAATTAATGCCATTCTTAAAACAAATAAGCCATTTTTTGTAACTTGCATACAAATTTTAGAAAATAGTTGGAAAGAATCCAGGAGAAGACTACGCGAAGATTTATGGTTTATATAGTCGGGCAATTCATCCGTCCGTTATTGATTTTTATATGAATGAAAATATAGGGAAAACTATACCTAATATATTGTTTCTAATACTGAAAGAATATAAGTTCTTACCGATATCGCAACTTGCTTTTAGCAGTTACAGTGCTTTAATATACGCATCAAATATTTCGAGGAAATATAAGGAGTTAGTTCGTCAAGAGTGTAAAATTCTGATAGATATAAGCAAGGCGTTTGGTAGATTTTTTAATAAAAACTATATGTTGGATACATTGTTGAGTATAAATCTCTTGATGAGCGAGATGTGTAACGATAAACTACTTGGTCTATGTGAGCAAGTTAAATCCAAATGGAAAATTCCATAGGATATGTTCTCATTGTTTTATAAATGTTATATAACTTACTTCCCGCATGAGGAACATTTTAAGTTGCTTGAGGATCACGAACGGGTAAAAATGATAATATGTCATTGGAATCGATCATGATTCTATCCTCCTTATTTTGTCTTTGACAACACAATTATAAGTGAGGATTTTTTATTTTTAAGCGTTTTGCTAGTAGATAAAATATGGCCCTATTTAGATTGCTTAGCGCTTTTTAAGAAAAATCTCGTAAAAGTTGCACAAAAATATCGAATTTAATGCTCATTTGTGTTAAAATACTGACAATTGATTTGAGGTAACTCTATGTTGGATTATGCAAAGAAAATAAAAGAATATCGCGAGAGAAAATTCTTAATGTTAGTTACGTTTTTGTATATAGATGGGAAGCAGGACGATTTGAACCAAACATGGAAACCAAAAAGAAACTTGTCTCTCTTTACTGAGATAGGCATGAAAATACATGATTAATTAAGAGAGGAAGACAAATATGAATAGATATGATAATTTTACACAATATATCGATTTCCAGTTGGTGCTTACTGAATTAAAATCACGAGGAAATAATAAATCTGAGCAGGGTACATTATTTGAATTATTTTGTAAAAAGATATTATTAACTTCTCCATTTTTTAGTGATGATGTAAGCGAAGTTTGGACGTGGAAAGAATTTCCTGGTAACGCTGGTAAACATGATACGGGCATTGATTTGGTCGTTAAGGACAAACAAGGATTATACTGGGCTGTCCAATGTAAATTTTATGACAAAGATGCAACTGTTTCAAAAGCAGAAATAGATTCATTTATTTCTGCTTCAACAAGAAAATTTAAGATAGATAATCAAGAATTCGAATATTCTCACAGACTCGTTTTTTCTACTACTGATAATATCAGTTTAAATGCATCAGGATTATTTACAACGATTGGCCCGGAGACGCTTTTAGAGTGTGGGATAGATTGGAAACATTTTAGTTTAGATGATATTGATGCGATGAAAATTGTATCTAAAAAATCCCCTAAACCACATCAGATTGATGCTATAAATGACTGTATAAATAGCTTTAAAATAATAAACGTGGTCGTTTAGTTATGGCTTGTGGAACCGGGAAAACTTTTACTTCCTTGAAAATAGTTGAAGCACTTTATAATGAAGAGAAAAAAACACTGGACTTTAGTTTTCAGACACAATTTAATATTTTATATTTAGTTCCTTCAATTGCCTTATTATCTCAAACAATAATTGAATGGAAAACACAACAAGAGTTTTCTGCAGATGTAAGAACATTTGGCATTTGTTCAGATGAAACTGCAGGACAAATAAAAAAGAAGAAGAGAAGTGATGAAGATGCTATTTTGGTTCAAATGCCAATTCCAGCTACTACTGATGTGAACAAGATATCAAACGAATATAAGAGATTCCCAACTAAAATAAATATTTTCTTTTCTACTTATCAATCCATAGATGTTGTGTCTCAAGTTGCAGGAAAAAATGATATAAATTTTGATATTGCTGTTTGCGATGAAGCTCATCGTACTATTGGTGCATATAAACAAAATGATGATGAAACTTCAAACTTCGTGAAAATACACGATGATAGTTTTATTCAATGTAAAAAACGCCTTTATATGACAGCAACAGAAAAAATATATTCATCAAATGCAAAACAAGAAGCCGAAGAGGGTGGATGGAACGTATATTCTATGGATGATGAAAAAGTCTATGGCCCTATTTTTTACTATTTATCTTTTGGCGAAGCAGTAACAAAACAATTATTAACTGATTATCGTTTGCTAGTTTTAAATATTAGAAAATCAGATGTTGCTAAACTCAAATTACCTGAATCCGCTTTTGAAAATTTGGATGATGCTTCTAGGATAGTCGGTTCTTTATCTGCAATATCAAAGATATCATCTGAATTATCACCTGATGAATTCATTCAGGATCCTAATCCTATGAAAAGAGCAGTTGCTTTTTGTTCGACCATTGCTCAGGCTAAAGCTATAGCAGAATCATATAACCATTTAGCCGATAATAAGTGTTTAGGTAAGGAATACATGCTGGATCAAGGTTTTGTAATCCCAAAAGCTAAATTAATTACCGGTCAAAATAATACTCGAGAAAAAAATAAGCTTTTAGATTGGCTAAGAGGAGATATAGAAGATGGTACCTGTCATATTTTGACAAACGCTAGATGTTTGAGTGAAGGTGTAGATGTACCTTCATTAGACTGTGTTATTTTCATGGCAAAAAAACGTTCTCAAGTTGATATTATCCAAGCTGTTGGTCGTGTTATGAGAAAATTTGGTAGTGGAACAGAGAAAAAATATGGGTATATAGTTATTCCTGTGGTCATTAATAATGAAAAATTAACAGATAAGACATTATCGAATAACGAAGAATATAAAGTCGTTTGGCAAGTAGTACAAGCATTAAGATCCCATGATGAAAGATTAGATACTGAAATAAATAAAATAGGTGTTACAGGTAAAATGCCAAACAGTATTTGCTTTGTTAATACTTTTGTCCCTCCTAGATCTAAAAAAGGAACAATTGTTGGTTCTAGAAAAAGAGAGTCTGAAGAAGGATGGGACACTGATGATCCGACTCTTCAAAACGAACGGGGAGATTTTTCAATTCCTATTCCTAGTGATGAGGAATTAAAGAAAAACGAACAATTATTTAGCGCTTTGTTAGTTAAGCATTGTGGAAATAGGCTTTATTGGGAGGACTGGTCTAAAAATATTGGCGATGTTACTAATAATGTTGCATTAAAAATAAAACAACAAATAGACACAGAAGAAAAAGCTAAAAAATTATTTTCTAAGTTTTTAAATGATTTTAGAAAGTTGCTAAACCCTGGAATTACTGAACTTGATGCGATAAATATGTTAGCTGAGCATGTTGTTACTCTTCCTGTTTTAAAAGCTATCTTTAATGAAAATAGCATGATTGATAATAATCCGGTTACTCAAATCATGGAATCCATGGTTAAAAAACTTAATAATTTCAGTAAGGAAATAGAAGAATTAAACCCATTTTACGATTCGGTTAAAAAGACTGTTGAAGGTGTAACTAGTTCAGAGGGTAGACAAGAAATTATAAGAAAACTTTTTGAGAAATTCTTCCAATATGCACTTCCTTCTTCGGCTGAGAAATTTGGCATAGTTTATACGCCTGTTGAAATTGTAGATTTTATTATTAATTCGATGTGTGATATTTTAAAGACTGAATTTGGAGAAACCATCACTAATCCAGGTATTAAAGTTTTAGATCCGTTTACGGGAACAGGAACATTTATTGTTAGATTATTAGATAAATTAAAAGATTTAGGTATTAGCCAAGAAGAGCTAAAGGAAAAATATGAAAAAGACATTTGGTGTAATGAGATAATGCTTCTTGCTTACTATATTGCTTTAGTTAATATCGAAGATACTTATGGTAAATTAAGCGGAGAATATAGGCCATTTAATCACGCCGTTTTAACTGACACTTTTCAAATGGCAGAAAAGAGAATGTCTAAATTTTACCGAACTGCATTATTTGAAGAACAAGAGTTTAGTGAAGCTAATAATAAAGCTAAAGAGGAAGATGAAACTGATATAAGAATAATTATCGGAAATCCTCCATATTCAGCTAAACAAAAAAATGCTGCTAATAATAACGCGAATTTATCTTATTCATCTTTAGATAAAAGAATTCAAGATACATATTCAACCGGGTTGCAAATTACTAATAAAGCTGCTTTACACGATTCATATGTTAGGGCATTTAGATGGGCTTCCGATCGAGTTGGAGATACTGGAATTATTGCTTTTGTTACAAATGGTACTTTTATTGATAACATATCTTTTAGAAAATTTAGAAAAACATTATCTAAAGAGTTTAGTAAAGTGTATGTATTAAATTTAAAAGGAAACTTTAGAAAATTTGACAAAAAAGAAGGAGAAAATATATTTGGAAATTCGTGCGGAACTACAGTTTGCATAACTTTTTTAGTTAAAAATCATAATAAATTGACTGAAAGTGATGTTCATTATTTTGAAATTGGTGATGGACTAAATAGGACGTCAAAACTAGAAGAATTAAAAAACAAACAAACATATTTAAATTTTGTATTTACTGAAATCAAAGCTGATTCAAATGGTGATTGGTTAAATAAGGTAAATCCTAAATTTTCAAGCTTTTATTCTATTGGGAGCAAGAAAAGTTTAGACCCATCCATCTTTGGCTGTTTTTATTCCCGGGGAATAACAAGCGGAAAAGATGGATGGGTCTACTCCCTTGACAGAAATATGCTAATAAAAACGATGGACGAGTATGTAAACGCATTTAACAGTTTTGTAGATTATTTGCTAAAAAATAATGAATTTAATTCTCTGAAAAATTCAGATGATAAGAAAAAATTTGCAATGAATTGTTTTTCTAATAGCCAATTTGCCAGTATTAAAATTACTGAAGAGCAAGCTTTGATGGCTGCTCGTGGAGAAAAAATTAAAAAAGAAAATACAAGAATATTAGTCTCCATGTTTAGGCCGTTTGTTAAAAAATATTGCTATTACAATAAAGCGTTAATACAAAGAACATATAGAATGGACAATTTATTTCCATCTGACAAAGACAATATAGTAATTACTACAACTGGGTTGGGTGGCAGTAAAAATCTTTCTTGTTTGGTATCTAATAAAATTGTTGACTTGAATTTGCAAGCTAGTGGAGCACAATGTTATCCGCTTTATTGGTATGATAATTCATCGAATAACTATTCTTTATTTGGAATCGAAAAGGATGATTATTCTATTCAAGATAATGTAGTAAATAAATTTATTAATATTTATAATCAGTCTGACATTGATAAGGAAATGATTTTCTATTACATTTATGCAGTTTTGCATAGTGAAAGGTACTTAAAATCATATTCAAATAATTTAGCTAAGGAATCTCCAAGAATACCTTTCCTAAATCATTTTAATAAATATTATGAAATTGGAAAAAAACTTGCAAAACTCCATTTAAATTATGAAAAACAGCCTCCATATAAAGGTGTACACATTAAAATAAAAAAACAAGATTACACTGTTAATAAAATTAAATTTTTAAGTAAAGACAGAATGGATGCGATCCTTTTTAATAATAGCATTGAAATTAGTAATATTCCTCTTAAAGTTTATAATTACAAGGTAAACGGAAAGTCGCCTATTGAGTGGGTGTTAGACCAATATCAGTATACGGTTGATAAAGATTCTGGAATTATTAGTGATCCAAACAAATATGATGAAGAAAAAGGCGGTAAATATATTCTTGATTTAATTTTATCTCTTCTAACAGTTAGCTTGGAAACTATAAAATTAATTGAAAGTTTGCCGCCATATGAAGAAATTTAGAAAAATAAGTATCTACTAATTGTGTTTGAAGTTTTTTATGCAAAGTCAAGGTGTAATTTATATTCTTACGACCCCATCATTCCCTGACTATGTTAAGATCGGATATGCGGATGATGTTCAAAAACGTTTGAAGGAACTAAATAGAAGTGAATGCATTCCTTTTGCTTTTAGACTATATGCATATTATGAAGTTCCTCGTCGACTTACCGATATGAAGCTTCATCAGATGATCGATAAACTTAATCCTAATCTTAGATCTATAGAGGAGTTTAATGGTAAGACAAGAAAACGTGAATTTTATAATATGAGTCCTGCTGACGCCTATTCAATTTTAGAAACTATCGCTCAAATAAACGGGCTTGAAGACAACTTAGTTTTAGTTGAACCCTCTGCCAAAGAAGTTAAAGATGAAGCTGAAGAGATAAGAACTAAAAGAATTTCCTTTCCAAAGCTGGATTGGATGATCGAACAAGGATTAGTTAAAGAAGGCGATAAGATTTGTGCCATATCTCATCCTAATGAAGTGGCGACTATTATCGATGGGAAGCATTTGAAAATAATGGTGAAACTATGTCTATGAATGCTTTTGGTTGTAAGGTTACAGGGTGGCCTGTAATTCAAAGCTATGCCTTAATGAAGAAAATCAACGAAAGCAAAACCTTATCTGAACTCAGGGAAGAAAAGATGAGAGAGTTAGAGATGATTAAGTGATTCATTTATCTCATGACTATTAATATAAGTAGTTGTAGAATAAAGGGCAGTTATACTTTTAATCTAGTAGGTAGATGAAAGGAGAGTGTTTTAATGGGCTCTAAATCATATAACCCATGATTCAATATGTTGAGAAAAAGCATTATGAGAAGATAGGGAAAGCCATAGACAAGTTTTTACGCGAAACATTCCTCTAATCTTAGGAGTTGTTTTATTACGTGAATTCTTAAACTAAAATCCGCATTATATCTGTCAATTTTGTTGTTTTCGGAAATTCGTAATTTTTATCTTGTTGTTTTCTCATTTTATAAGTTACCGCATAAGGCAGATTCTTTTTGTGATATCGACTTTCTTTTCATTCATGTATCTATAAACAGTTGGTATAGAAGTATTTATATCGTATAAATGAACAATCGCATAAATATATTTCTTGCTTAATAGTCTTTCCTTTATGGCTTCATTTCTTTGCTTATGTTCTTCCGGTGTGATTGATCCTAAGCAATCTTTTTATCACTTCTTGCTTCTTTAGAAATTATCCGATTTTTTTTGATTTCTTTTGATATGGTTGTAGGATCACATCCAATTCTATTGGCAATATCCATGCATTTAGCTTTATGAGAAAGCATGGTTGCAATTGTTTTCCTATCATCATTTGTTAAATGTGACAATTATTATACTATGCCTATAGGATGTTTGAAATATAACTTATCGGACTAAATTCTGCTCTTTATTATAATCTGGATTTTAATTTAAGAATCCACGAACATTTTGAAATAAGGGTATAAAACATTTCCACATTTTAAAAATAATGCTATAATATAATATCAAAAAGAGCAAGAGATGATGAGTATGAGATTTAATGCGTAAGTAAAAGTTAGAAATAAAAGAGGGATAGAAGTATGATAAAATTCAACAAAAATGGGATTATTATTTCAAATGAAGATTGTATTAAGTTTGCTAAAAAGATTGAAAAGGAAACAGTGGCATTAATAATTACATCGCCACCATATTGTATGCAAAAAAAATATGAGGATTTAAAGGCAGATTTGAAGACATTTAGATCAAACAATAAAAAGATATTAAAAGAATCTATTAGAGTGTTAAAAAGGGGTGGCAGTTTGTGTTGGCAAGTAGGTTATCATGTTAAGAATGGAGTTGTAGTCCCGTTGGATATACTTGTTTATAATATAATTGAAGAACTAAATAAGACTCTAGATGAGGATTGCAAATTATTTTTAAGAAATAGAATTATTTGGACATTTGGACATGGATTACATTCTGAAAATAGATTCAGCGGAAGACATGAGACGATACTTTGGTTTACTAAAGGAAAGGATTATTCATTTAATTTAGATTGCGTAAGAATTCCGCAAAAATATCCAGGTAAAACATTTTACAAAGGAAAAAAGAAAGGAGAAATCAGCGGAAACCCATTAGGGAAAAATCCATCAGATGTTTGGGATATACCAAATGTAAAGAATAAGCACGTTGAAAAAACAAATCATCCGTGTCAATTCCCTGAGGCATTGGCACAAAGATTAGTATTAGCGTTAAGCAATAAAGATGACATTGTGTATGATCCATTTTCAGGATCTGGAACAACAGCATTGGCATGTTACTTAAATGAAAGAAGGTTTTTAGGAACAGAATTAGATAAAGAATACTTTGCCATTTCAGTAAATAGACTGAATTCGGCGTTTGAAGGAAATGTTAAAATAAGAGAAGATAAACCTGTAATTCCACCTGATCCTAATTCGAAAGTAGCAAAAAAACCAGATAATTTTATTTAAGGAGAATAGAAATGGCAGTAGAAACATTAATTAAAATAAAAAGTAAGAAAACAAAGCTTTCAAAAGAACAAAGACTAGAGAATAAAAAAAGAAGTGAATTTCGGAAGCACATTCAAAATATTTTTGTTTACTCTGGCTTTAAAGCACTAAAAGTGGGACGGCAATTTTATTTGGGCGGCAAGCCAAATGAGCTTGACCATTGCTTTGTATACGAAAATATAATGATTATTTGTGAAGATACTTTAAGAAGTTTGAAAAATAATGAAAGCTTTTTAAAGAATAGCTCCCAATCTAATGACAATCATAAATTAAAAAAAGATGAAACAGCAAAAATAATAAAAGAAAATACCAAGGGCTTCATAGATGAATTAAAAAAAGATAATTATCAATGTAAGGAGCTGAACACGTATAAATTTAATGAATTTAAAATCTTTTATTTATATTTTGAATATGGTTTAAAAAAGTTATTAAATGAAGATATAGAAAGATTTAAACATCTTAGATTTATTGATGCTGCTACAATGAATTATTTTATAACGATGTCAAAAAGTATAAAGGCATCTTTTAAGTATGAAATATTTAGATTTTTAAATCTAAAAAGAAAAGATATTGGTAAGCCTGACCCATTTGATAATGGCAATCTAAAATCAATTAAGACTTCTATTATTTATCCCGATTCTGTCACTGGTTTTCAGGATGGAATAAGAATGGTTTCATTTATGATGAGACCTAAAGATTTATTAGAAAACTCTTGTGTTTTAAGAAAAGATGGGTGGGATAAAAAAGTTGATTTATACCAAAGGCTAATAGAGCCAAAAAGAATAAAATCTGTGCGTGATTTCGTAGCTACCAATAAAACAACTTTTTTGAATAACATCATTGTCACTCTTCCGCGTGACATAAAATTTTACAAAAATGCTAATGGTCAAACGAAAGAAATTTTTCTGAATGACATTGTTCAATATAATAGTGATATAGAAATGCACATACCTGTTGATTTTAATTCAATGGCAATAATCGATGGGCAACATAGAGTTTTTGCATATTTTGAAGATTTTGATTCTAATAATCCTACTGAAAAAAATATAAGCAAACTTCGAGATGAACTTAATTTATTAGTTACAGGAATTATCTATCCAAAAGATAGTATATACGATGACGAATTGGAGAGAAGAAAATTTGAGAGCAGCTTATTTGTATCTATTAATAAAAATGCAAAACCTGTTGATGCAGATACTTTAATTCAAGTCCAATCTATTATGAACCCTACATCTGGAGAGGCGATTTCCAGAAAAGTTATTCAAGAACTAAATAAGGATGAACCTTTTAAAGATATGTTTCAATTATCAAAAGTTGAAAATGCTCCAATAAAAACTGCCTCAATCATACAATATGCATTATCAAGTCTGTTAGTGGCCAAGAATAATTCAAATAGCTTATATAAGTATTGGTTAATAGAGAACAATAAAGATAAGGACTTTCAATTAAGACAATCAGTGGACATTGAAAAATATATTAAATACTGTACTAACTGCTTAAAGATATACTTTAAAGCTATTAAAAGTAGGTTTAATAGTTTTTGGAATAAAGACTCTAAACTTTTGAAAGTTATATCTTTAAATGCATTTATAATCGCATATAGAGATACACTATACCTCACTAATGGACCTAAAAATTATGACTTTTATGCAAAAGTATTGAGCGGTTTTCAAATGGATTTTAATGAGAACCCAGATAATCCTTTTGAATATGGTGGTGCACAATATAGCAAATTTGCTAAAGCAAAAATTATTCCGGTATTTGAAAATTTTTGTAAAAACAACGTGCTATGAATTTACTGACGCATAACTAATGCGAGGGTATAAGATCAATATTAGAGAAGCGAAGAGATTCGGGAAAATCAAGATAAAATGAGTATAGTATAAATCCTTAAAAAGTAAATTGATTTACGACAGCGACTTGCGCGGAGAAGAAGGCTTTCTTTTAGGCGAACTCAACCTTTTAGATGTCCCGGTTTTTTTGTGGTATTTCTCGATGCTGGTTTCCAACGCCTCCATCAAATCGCGGATTTGCGTTTCCTTTCCTCGTTTCGGCGATACGATTTTCTTACCCTTGATTTTTTCTTCAATCATCTGGTTGACTCTTTCGGCGTATTCGTCGCGATAGAGTTTCGGATTGAACCCGGAAGCCATTTCCCGGATCAGTAACCGCGCCAGTCTCAGTTCGGACGCAGAAGGCACGACACTGACTTTTTTGTCCGGATAGTCTTTGATTTCTTCGTAAAAGAATAAAGTCGAAAGCACGATGCAATCCTCTTTCGGGCGGATGAGAACCAATGTTTCTTTCGTTCCCAGCACGGTCTTTCCCAAACCTCCCTTCTTCTCTTCTTTCATCGCTTTGAGAAGAAGCGAATAGGCCTTTTCCGCGCCGGTAGGGACCATGTAATACGACTTATCGAAATACAAAGGATCGATTTCATCGATGTCTACGAATTGCTCGATCGTGATGCTCTTATCTTTTTCCGTCTTGATCTTTTCAAAATCTTTCTCTTCGAGCATGACGTACTTTCCGTCCTCATATTCAAAGCCCTTGACGAGTTCTTCGTTTTTCACTTCGCGCCCATCGCAGTCGACGCACGTCTTTTTGTACTGAATCCGCGACTTTGTTTTCCTGTCGAAGAGGCGAAAAGAGAGACTGCTGTCCCTGACCGCAGAATGAAGCGTAACCGGAATAAAGACGAAGCCGAAACTGAGATTTCCTTTAAAACTGTAAGCCATACTTTTGCTCCCGATAGTAGTATGCGCATAAAATCCATTGCACGTAGAATATTTTGTTCTTTTTATCCGAATACTAGAAACATGAAGCCAAATTTAGAAGCCTATCAAGAGAAGCGAGACTTTTCAGAAACTCCCGAACCAAAGGGAAAAATCGAAAAATCGACGAAAAAACTGCATTTTGTAATCCAGTATCATCAGGCGCGCACGAAACATTACGATTTTCGTCTGGAATGGAAAGGCGTTCTTCTGAGTTGGGCGGTACCCAAGGGACTTCCGCTGGAGACGAAAGATAAACGGCTGGCTATCCGTACGGAAGATCATCCCCTGTCTTATCGTCGGTTTGAAGGCGTCATTCCCCAAGGACAATACGGCGGAGGTACCGTCCGCATCTTCGACGAAGGATACTGGAAACCGAACGGAAAAGTCGACGCCGATCTGAAAAAAGGAGAAATGAAATTCGTTTTACAGGGAAAACGCTTTTCCGGAGGATTTGCTCTGATCCGAATGAAAGAAGAAAACCAATGGTTGATCATCAAGGAGAAAGATTTCTCCGCTTCTGAACATTCGCCCGAAACCGGGAAATCGGTAAAAACGCGCAATCCGTTTTCCGCGCCTTCGGTCGAACTGGCCTTGCCCGAAGAACGAATCCCGACCGGAAAGGACTGGGTTTACGAGATCAAGTACGACGGATACCGCATCCTTGCCGAAGCGGAATACGGAGAAGTGAAACTGCTTTCGCGAAATCATCGCGATTACACCGAAACGTTTCCCACGATCGCAGAAAGATTGCGGAAGATCTCAAAGAACCGCTCGATGATTCTGGACGGAGAAATGGTCTGCGCGGACAAAGAGGGAAAGAGTTCGTTCCCTGCATTGCAGGAAGCAATCAAAAGAAAAGACACATCGACGGCAACTTATGTCGTTTTCGATTTGCTGTCTTTGAACGGAGAGGACCTGAGAGACCAATCGCTTCGGGTTCGGAAAAACAAACTGAAAGATCTTCTGAAAGGCGAAGAAAAGGAAGTGCTGTACAGTAAAGAATTCAGACGGGGCGCGGCACTTTTTGAAAAAGCGCAAGAACTTGGGCTGGAAGGCATCATCGCCAAAGACATCACCTCTTCGTATACCGGGAAAAGAAGCGGAAACTGGCGAAAAATCAAATGCAGAAAAAGCGATGAATTCGTGATCGGCGGATATCAGAGTTCGACGAAAGCCGACCGTTCAATACGGAGCCTTCTGTTAGGAAAATATCAGGGAAACCGATTGGTTTATTGCGGAAAAGTCGGCAGCGGAATCCGCGCTTCCGCGGACAGAGAACTTTTCGTGCAGTTAAAAAAAATCCGCGTTCGCCGATCTCCTTTCGATACCGCCTTGCCGGCTGGAACCGATCGGATTTTCGTCCGGCCGATATTCGTCGCGGAAGTGGAATTCGCCGAATACACTTCCGGCGGCAGGGTGCGTCAAGGCACTTTCAAGGGCATTCGCGAGGATAAGTCTTCCAAAGACCTGAAAGGCGAACCTTCCGATCCGGAGATTTCTTTGACGAATCCGGATAAGATCGTCTTTCCCGAAAAGAAAATCCGGAAAATCGACATCGCCGAGTACTATCAGAAAGTCGCTTTCCGCATGCTTCCCTACATCGAGAATCGGCCGATGTCGGTTCTCAGGTGTTCGCAAGGGATCGGACAACCCTTTTTTAAAAAACATCCGGAGAAAAAAAAGAACGGAATCCGCGTTTTCAAAGAATCCGGAAAAACGTATTTCGCTATCGAAACGTCGGAAGGATTGCTCGGAGAAGTTCAGATGGGAAGCGTCGAATTCCACATTCAAGGGAATCGCCTCGATCGGAAGACTCATCCTGATTATATGGTTTTCGATCTGGATCCAGATGCCGGTCTTCCTTTAAGCCGAGTCCGACAGGCTGCAAAAGATCTGAAAAAAATTCTTCGCCGGTTTCATCTTACTTCCTTTCTCAAAACCAGCGGAGGGAAAGGCTATCATATCGTCGTTCCCTTTTCAGAAACCCGGAACTGGGATTCCTTTTCGGATTTTGCGCGGCGGATCGTTCTGTTAATGGAAGATCGATATCCCGATCTGTACACTTCTTCGCTTTCCAAAAAAAGTCGGAAAGGTCGGATTTTCATCGACTGGATGCGCAATAAAAAGGGTGCGACCAGCGCCGCTCCTTACTCTCTCAGGGCAAGGAAATCCGCCTCCGTTTCGATGCCGATCTTCTGGAAGGAACTGGACAGCATCGCGCCCGACGGCATCGACATCGATGCCGCATTGCAGAGGCTGAACCGGGATCCGTGGAAAAACTTCAATGCAGTCAAGAAAAAACAGAAACTGCTTTAAGGCGGGAATTCTAGTGGATTTACCGCTTTTTTTGTCTGAAAAAAAGCCCGCTTTCTTTTTTTCAAAAAGAAAAGAAGAGTTGCATATTTTGCTTGCACAAAATTTTTATTTTCGTTAAAGTAGTAGTGTTGTATATTTCATGGAGGGTCAAGTTCAACCGAGAGTGAAAAAAGAAAGGTGAATAGAGGAGGAAGCGGAATGAAAAAGCGTGTTTTATTTGCGGCCCTGTCGTTCGTGCTGGGGTATTCTCTGATCCATTCAGACCGCACCGTTCGGATCAAAGCGGAAGAAAACGAACCGTATTTATATTATTACGACCAATTGTCAGTATCGGAAAGAAAGTTTTACCGGGCAATCGGAGAAATGGATTTCAAGAAAGGGAACGACGAATACGACCTGATCGCCGGCGAAGCGGTGACGGAAGCGCAGTTGAGCCGTTTCAGCGAAGGGAATGCGGATTTATTAAAGGAATTCGGCGCGGCGAAAGACGCGTACTTTCTCGATCATCCGGAGATTTTTTATGTCGATTTCGATGCGTTGTCGCTCAGCGTCGGATTCAAAAACGGCCATTATGTGGCGACGGTGGGAACCGGACGCGCGGAGACGTATTTTTCGGACGGATTTGATTCTTCAAACGTAGGGGAAAGCATAGCGGCGTACGAACAGGCGATCGGAAGGTATGTGTCCGACGAATGGAAGGCGAAAGAGCCGGAAGAGATTGTCCGTCTGGTCAATGAACGTTTGGTCGAAGAGATGACCTATTCTTTCGACGGCTCTCAGATCCGAAGTTCCTACGGAAGTCTTGTCGAACATCAGGGGGTGTGCGAGAGTTATGCGCGGGGATTCAAAGTTCTGATGGATGCCTGTCAGATTCCTTGCGTGGAAGTGGTCGGCTATCTTCTCGATTCGTCGAATAATGCCTATCAGCCTCATGCCTGGAATGCGGTGCGGATCGACGGAAACTGGTATGGCGTAGACGTGACCCTGAACGACAGCGCCGGAGAGGCAGTCCGCTATCTTTTCAAAGGAAGCGATTCGTTTTCTTCCGAGCATCTAGAAGACGGGAAAATCTCCCAATCCGGGAAGACGTTCACATATCCGTCTCTGTCGGAATACGATCTGGGCAAGGCGCCGATCAAAACCGAAGTGAAGTACGAGAAAAGCGGAGAAGGCGGATACGCCAGAATTACCGTGAGTTATCAGGGCAAATCGGTCGGGCAACTCAAAGAAGAAGAGCTTTATCTGGTGGATTATTCCCCGGATGCTCTATATAAAGGCTTTGCTTCTTACGCGATGAAAAGTCTTCTCAGCGAAGACGGATATACGTTCAATTTCGGATTCAACGACTGGATGACGAAAAAATACATTCTCACTTCTCAGGCTCCGGATACCGACGGTGCGTATTACAATCGAGAGATCGAAGAGATTCTCGCGGAAAGCGCGACGATGGTCAACGAATGCTATGACAAAGGGAAAAATGTTCCGTTCGTTTCGGATACGATCGTCGACGGAAGGTCTCAGGTAACCTGGATGGTGGAAGCCGATCAGACGCACAGCGTGTGTTTCGTTTACGATTCGGAACTGGAAGCGTTGAATCCGGAACAACCAATCGGTATCCGCGTTTACGCCGAGCAGGACGCATCGCTTTCCGATTCGGTGGAAGTCGGGAATGTTTCGTTGGAAAACCGGGACGGAAAGGGAATCGTTTCCTTTACGCTGACTCCGAGCAGAATGTACCGACATAACGCCCTGGCGTACACCTTTACGCCCGTCAACGTGATTAAAAAAGACAGCGTGTCCGAGAAATATCCTTCGGGCATCGCGCCGTTGTCGGGAAGCCTGACTTTCGGAAAAAGAAGCGTCGTCTGCAATAAGGTCTTCAATGACGGCAGACTCTACGTGGACGCCTACGGTTCGCCTTCGCTCGTCGATTGCGGCAATCTGAGCCTGAACGGATGGACGTATACGGAAAACGGCGTTCAAAAAGGCGTTGTCGACAACCAGCGATCCCAGATGGCTCTTGTGGTGACGAAGCCTCTCGAACAAGTCGAAGAACAGATGAAAGAAGGCGTTTCCTCGGATACGCTTCTTGCCGCAGAAACCTACGAAATCGATCTCCATATCTGCGGTTTTCTGGCGGAAATTCCGGCGGGGTCTTACGTGAAAGTCGCTTTCGGTTTTCCGGAAGGCTATGGTCCGGACGATGAGGGCGTGACGTTTAAAGTCTATCATTTTGAAAAAAAGAACGGCGTCATCGATTACGATCATCCGGTTGAACTCGATTGCGTGGTCACCGCCTACGGTCTGGTCGTCGAAACGGATAGTTTCAGCCCGTTCATGGTCGCCGCGGTCAAATCCGACGATAATCGGGAAGAGACCAAGAAAATCTATGCGCGCACTGTGAATGCGTACGGAAACGTTCATACGGACTCGACGAAAAGCATCGCTACATTGAAGAGCGGAGAAAGTCTGACCTATACGATTGTGCCGGAAGAAGGCTATCGCATCGATTACGTACTGCTCAACGGAAAGAAGACGGAGGTTCAGGAAAATCGGATCACGTTATCTTACGAGCAGATCAACGCGCAGAATACGCTTGAAATCGCCTTTGTGGCGGATTGCGTCGCCGAAAGAGAACAGAACGAGGGAATCGAGAATCAGAATGCCCTTTTCGCGGAAAACTACTTTCAGAATCAGCGGACAAAAAATCGCCTTCCGAATACGTTGAAAGGCTTGATTATCGGCATTTGCGTTTTTGCCGGCGTCGTTTTTCTGGCGATGCCTGTCGGATTTCTTTTCCGGAAGAAAAAATCCGATTGATGGAATAAATATGGTTTTCCGGACAATGAAGGAGGAAAAACGATGAGTTTTATTGGAAAAATCAAATTTTTGCTGAAATCCGTCCGCGAATACAAAAAATCAGCGATCCTGTCGATTGTTTTCATCGTAGCGGAAACGGCGTTTGAATGCGTGATTCCTTACGTGATGCAGTCATTGATCAACGAGATGGCGACGATGCAGAACGGCTTGGCGGATAAAAACGAAATTTTGATGAAAGTCATTTTATACGCGGCGATTCTGATCGCGTTGGCGATCGGTTCGTTCATCGCCGGAATCACGGCGGGAAAAATCAGTGCGAAGGCGGCCTGCGGATTTGCCAAAAATCTCCGCGAAGACATCTTTGCCAAGACGACGGAATTCTCTTTTACCAATATCGATAATTTTTCTTCGTCTTCTTTGATCACGCGTCAGACGATGGACATCAGCAATATTCAGATGGCCTTTATGATGGGAATCCGCGTGGCGGTGCGCGCGCCGATCATGTTCCTTTTTTCCTTTATCATGGCGGTCGTCCTCTGCCCGCAGTTGTCCTGGATTTTCGCCATTACGATCCCGTTGATCGTCATTCCTTCGGCCATTATCGTTCCGTTAGCCTGCCAAAAATTCAATCGGCTGTTTCGGATGTACGATGATCTGAACGAGACGGTCGAAGAGAATATCCGCGGCATGCGCGTCGTCAAGACCTATGCCAAAGAAGAATACGAAAAAGAAAAATTTCACAAAGCGAGTTATCAGATGGCCAAAGGATTTCGCGTAGTCGAGCAAATGCTGAACGCGACGAATCCGGTCATTCAGTGTACGATGTACATTTCGATGGTTCTTTTCCTCTTTATGGGGGCGAAGTACGTCATCGACACGGCGGTGGTCGACGGCGATACGATTATTTACGGGAATCTGAACGTCGGAGGAATTTCGGCGTTGATTACGTATAGCGCGCAGGTTCTTTCCGCCTTGATGACCGTTTCGATGGTTCTCTTCTTCCTGATCATGTCGGTTCCTTCCATCAACCGGGTCTACGAGGTTTTGGTGGAACAGCCTTCGATCGTCAATCCGGAGAATCCGCTTTACGAGGTCGGTAGCGGGGACGTCGAATTCAAAAACGTCTCTTTCAAATATCGGAAAACCGCGAAAAAATACGCGCTGTCCGCGATCGATCTGTCCATAAAAGAAGGCGAAACGATCGGCATTATCGGCGGGACCGGTTCGAGCAAATCGACGTTGGTCAACCTGATTTCGCGCTTTTACGATCCGAGCGAAGGCGAAGTGCTTCTCGGCGGTCATTCTGTCCGGGAATACGACATCCAAACGCTGAGAAACAGCGTGGCGATGGTCTTGCAGAAGAACATTCTTTTCAGCGGAACGATCAAAGAGAATCTGCGCTGGGGAAATCAGAATGCGAGCGACGAAGAGATCGTCGAGGCTTGCAGAATCGCTCAGGCGGATTCCTTTATCCAAGGGTTTGAGAAGAAGTACGATACGTTCATCGAACAGGGCGGCACCAATGTCAGCGGCGGTCAGCGTCAGCGGCTCTGCATCGCCCGTGCGCTGTTGAAGAAACCGAAAGTGCTGATCCTCGACGATTCGACCAGCGCGGTCGATACCAAAACCGACGCGTTTATCCGAAAAGGGCTGAAAGAAAATCTGAACGGAGTGACGACGATCATCATCGCACAGCGGATATCCAGCGTTCAGGACGCCGATAAGATCGTCGTGATGGAAAACGGGAAGATCGACGGAATCGGAACGCATGAGGACTTGCTGAGAGAAAATAAAATCTATCAGGAAGTCTATGAAATCCAAAATCGGATAGGAGGCAAATGAAATGAAGAAAAAATCGGTTTTGTTTCGTTGCATCAGAGACTATTTCAAGGCGCATCCGGTCGCATTGTCGATCGCGGTCGTCTGCGTGCTTTTCAACGCGGTCGGTGCGATTGTCGCGCCGCTTATGTTACAGAATATGATCAACCTGATTTACGACGGGATTACCAACGTAAATAAATGGGATGGGATCAAGCAGGAGTTTTTTCAGTACCTTTATCTGATGCTGACCGCTTACGGCATCGCGTTGGTCGGAGGAACGGTCTATTCGCAGATCACCGCGCGATTCTGCCAGACGTATATGCACGAATTGCGTTACCGGGTTTTCAGCAGCATGCAGGATCTTCCGATCAAATATTTTGACCGGAACGAAAAAGGAGCGATCATGTCCACGTTCACCAACGATATCGATACGATCCGTCAACTCCTCAGCCAATCCCTGACCGACATACTCATCTGCGGAGTCACCTTCCTCAGCGTTTTCGCCACGATGCTGTACTCTTCGGTCCTTTTGAGTTTCATCGTCGTTCTCGGCGCGGTTTTTATGATTCTGGTGACGCGGAACGTCGGCGGAAAAAGCGCGCGGAACTTCATGAATCAGCAGGGAGTTCTGGCCAAAGAAGAGGGGTACGTCGAAGAGATGATGAACGGATTGAAAGTCATCAAATCATTCTGTCACGAAGAAGAAAGCAAAAAGGAGTTCAATCGGATCAACGCCGACTTGCAAAGAGTGGCGACCGACGCGAACAGATTTTCCAATATCCTGATGCCGATCATGGGAAACATCGGCAACTTCCTGTACGTGATCGTCGCGTTCGTGGGTACGATCTTCTTCATTTTTGAAGTGCCGAATCTGACTTTAACGGGCATCAATTCGATTTCGATCGGCGTCGTAGTGTCGTTTTTGCCGATGGTCCGTCAGTTCACCAACAACGTCAGTCAAGTCGCCAACCAGATCAATCCGGTGGCCATGGCCATCGGCGGGACGACGCGGGTCTACGATCTTCTGGATCAGCCGAAAGAAGAGGATCGGGGCTATGTCACTCTGGTGATGGGAAAATACGATGAAAACGGAACGATCGTCGAATGTTCCCGGAACGAACATACGCTTTGGGCTTGGAAGCACGCTCATCAGAACGGCACGGTGGAATATCGCCTGTTGGAAGGGGACATCCGGATGTTCGATGTCGACTTCGGGTATGAAGAAAACCAGTTGGTTCTTCACAATATTTCGCTGTATGCCAAACCGGGACAGAAAATCGCGTTCGTCGGCGCGACCGGCGCGGGGAAGACGACGATTACCAATCTGATCAACCGGTTCTACGACATCGCGGACGGAAAAGTCCGCTACGACGGAATCAACATCAATAAAATCCGCAAGAAAGATCTCCGCAGCAGTTTGGGAATGGTCTTGCAAGACACCAATCTTTTCAGCGGCACCATTATGGACAATATCCGATACGGAAGACTGGACGCGACCGACGAAGAATGCATCGAGGCGGCTAAACTAGCCAATGCGGACAGTTTCATCAGCCGTCTTCCGGACGGATATCAGACCTATATCAAAGGAAACGGCAATTCTCTCTCGCAGGGGCAGGCGCAACTTCTTTCCATCGCCCGCGCCGCCGTCAGCCAATGCCCGGTTCTGATTCTGGACGAAGCGACGTCTTCGATCGATACCCGAACGGAAGCGATCGTTCTGAAAGGAATGGAAAACCTGATGAAAGGGAAAACCGTCTTTCTGATCGCTCATCGTCTTTCGACGATCCAGGACGCCGATGCGATTATGGTTCTCGAACACGGCCGCATCATCGAAAGAGGAACGCATCAGCAATTGATTGAAGCCAAAGGATATTATTATCAACTGTACACCGGCGCTTTTGAACTTGAATGATGCTCAGAGGTTTCGGATCGCCTTTAAAACGGATTCTTCCGACAGCATTTCCTTTATTTCGCGATAAGAACGGAAGACCGTTCCGGAAAAATATCGGTACAGCGCGTTGATCAAGTCGTCGTTGTCATTTTCGGCGTGAACGTAATCGACGTTCAAACGAAAGTATTGCTCGTTCAGTAGCGTAATCAAGGCTCGGCGGATTCCTTCAATCAAGGATTTTTCCAACCAATATTCGTAACGATCGGCTCTTTTTTCTGCTTTCTTGAATTTCCGATAAAGGGGAATGCCGTCTTTTTCGTCGTGGTAAAGATCGATAAAGGCCATATCGTAACGATCGTTGCTTTCCTTTTCGTATTGCAACGCGTCCGCGCGGATGACCCGGATTTTTTCCGGATAGGGAAATTGTCTGTAAAGATGCTTGTCAAACAAGTCGATGATGCGTCGGTCCTTTTCGACGATCGTGACGGTGCGCACTTCTTCTTTGAGATGAATCATGTAAGCATAATATCCGATGCCCAACCCGTACACCAGAACGTTTCCTTTTGCCGAAGAGATCGGCGATCGCATCGTTTCGATTTCATTGGGAATGAGACTCATCCAGGTAACTCCGTTTTGAATCAGCGAGGGAAAAGCGTATCGCCGCGTGAAAAAACCGACGGAACAAATTTCCCGATACGCATCGTCGGGATCGACTTCGATATCGGCGTAAGGGAACCCCTCATAGGGAAGATACGAATCGTTGAAAAAACGAGCGTTTCCCTTCCATGATTCGGGGAAACGGATATGTTGAAGAAAAGGGTTCTTCTCATAGCGCGAAGGATCCAGCCGATGAATGCCTTTTCGGATTGAGTCAAAACGTCTGTATTCGCCGGAATCGACGTTCATAAGCCGCATCAGGCAAAAGAAAAAGGCTGTTTCCTCGTCGGCTCCGCGCTTTTCCATTTCCTGAAAAATCTCTTTTTTCGTAAGAGAACGCGCACAGGAATGAAAATACGTCGAAAGAAGGTCGGTAACGGCGTAATTCCGCTCATTGGTTTGAAAAAGTTGATGAAGTTCCGCCCGATCGCGCGGATTTAAAAGAAATTTCATACGGTATTCCCGATAATGATTGTAGCGTATCCGGGAAGATTCTTCTACCAATCGGACAAAATTTGATACAATTTTCAAAGAATGTCAATAAATAAGCCAAAAAACAGGTCTGAAAACTCATGAAAACGTTTTCTCGATTTTTCAAAACGCTTTCATCGTTTAATCGACTTCCATTTGCCATATGATAAGGGTGCTTAGGCATACAAGGAGGACTGAGCGTTATGGAAAAGTACATTGTAAACGGAAAA
>UMKG01036033.1_pt1 | contig 47630 bp, 46 predicted proteins | sample 1966261 | NCBI WGS metagenome assembly UMKG01 (sample SAMEA4836169, study PRJEB28245) | human gut metagenome | biome: gut microbiome; material: fecal sample | place: Denmark | collected 2008 | reverse complement strand
GGAAGAATGTCCGGCGTCGATTTCAACAGCAACACGATCGTTCCCGAAAAAGAAATACGGATGAAATCGCTCGCCAGAAACGCGGTCAGGATTCTTTCCAGAGCCGGATTCCTCTATGCGGGATTTTAAAGGAGGGATGAAGAATGCTTGGAACGGAAAAAGCCGAACTGATTCATCTGGCCTATCATCAGGAAGACGCGGAGGAGACGCAGCGCGAGGAATTGAAAATCCCGGCGGTGCTGTCGAGAGTGACGTTGAACGAAACGCCTCTGGAAAGCAACGTATCCTCTTCCAAAACGCAGATTTCCGCCGTGGTCAGAAACCATCTTCAAGTGTATCGGGGCGATCTTCTGATCTATCGCGGGAAAAAATTCAGGATCACCGTCGTAAGACCTTACAACAGCCTGAATCGTTTTCAGCCCGATTTTTACATCGAGGGAGAGAGTTAATATGGCGACGAATCTGACACTCGAAGACCGAATCCGCTTTGCCACGCAATATCTGCTCTGCTGTCTGAAAGCCGACGCGCCGATACGCTCGTCCAATCTGGCGCAGAACGGAATCCAGTTCATCGCCGACGGACAAGTGACCGTCGGAGGAGAACCCGCGCCGTATGCAGTCTACACCAACGAACCGTGGATCAGCGAGCGGTGGCACGGAAAGCAGAACCCTAACGAAGGCTGGCTCGAATATTCGATCGAGCGGGCGAAACCGGGAATCCGGAGTATTTTCAGCGGCGTCTATTCCGAAGAAGACATCGACGCGATGATTTCGGACGAAGAAAGCACCTTTGAAGATCGGAAAAAAGAACGCTCAGAAGCGATCAGAAACGGAGGAGAATAAATTATGAGTTCGCTTAAAACAGAATTGAAAACATATTTCAGCAATCGGTTAAACACGAAATTGCTGGATATCGGAATCGATAAAGTCATTGTGAGCAATGACGGCAGCAATTATTTCGACGGCCGTTACGCGATCGGAGACACCGACTGCGTCGCGGTTTTATCTTACGGGAACGCATCTCGGCAAAGTTATTTCGACTTTGACTATTTCAACTCGTCCCTGTTCATTCAGTTGATCGTTCCCTACAACCTGAAACAGAAGTGCGTCGACGCTCTGGACGAATTGGTCGACGAGGAATCTTCCTATCGCGAGGCGATCGCCATCGGCACGCATTACATCGCGCTGAACCTGAATACGCCGACCTGCGACCACTACCGGAGAACGATCAGGGGAAACGACTATGTGTTCGTTTCGATTTTGGGAACGTTCACGTATTCCAAAACGCAATCTTACGTCGCACGGAACAGCCGACCGAAAATTCTGATCGACGACGTCGAACTGAACGGCGTCCTTGCCTTCGGCTGCAAGCGATCCTCTTCCCGCGACGGACAGGTGATCTTCGGCAGCCGTTTCCTGAGCGACAACGTCCTGAACGAATCGACCGCGTTTGTCATTACGGTGATGCCGACGTTTGCCCAAGACGACCTGAACGAAGAAATCGGGCGCATCGCCAACGATTATCTGACGGAAGACGGCGAAGTCTCGGCACTTCGGCGAACGATCGAAATCCGGGAAAGCGATCGGAAGACGACGGGGAAGTTCTCCGGATTACTCGACATCGAGACCAACCTCGAACTCGGGAATTTCAGAGTCATTCAGTTGACGGTCAGCAGGTGATTGGAATATGGCAGAAAAAGAATATGTCATCAACATCAAAGCGCTGATCGATCCGAGCGCGAAGACCGGCGGAACGACCGACAAGACCTCTTCCGGCGGCCAGCCGAAGCAGGGAACGTCCGGAAACGACGAATCTCCGAAGAACGCCGCGAAGTCGTCCTCAGGCGAAATCAATCATTCCCTGAGCGCGATGAACAACGTCCGCTATGCGGCGGGCAAAGTCAACTCTCTGGCGTCCGTCTTCGGAAACGAAGACCTGTCTTCCGCCATGCAGGCTGTCACTAAGGCGGGAGGATTCATGGTCAAGGGCGCGATGGCTTTAAGCGGAGATCCGGTGGCAATCATCGACTGTGTCGTCAGCGCCATCGTCGAAATCGCAAGCGCCGTCCGAAAAACCAAACAAGAAGAAGCAGCCAAACTCAACGAGCAGGATATCGCTCGGATCCAAGCGGGATTATTCGATATCGAAGGAGTCGAAATCGGGATGGACACTTTCTCGGGAAGACTCAAATACGAGGGAAAATGAAAAATGTATGATAATAAAATGATTAAATTTACTCTGGATTTTGCAAAATCCAACGGAAGCGCCGCCGGCGTGGACATCACCACCAAAGACGCGCACATTCCGAACTTTTCAAAATGCAATCCATACACTTACGATCAGCAGAAATACGCCGATCTGGCCAAGAAGATCGACCACCCAAGCGGGAAAAGTCTCGGTATGGTAGTGGAGATCGAAGACAAAGCCGAAGTCCTCGATGCCGACTTTCTGAACGAACCGGAGATCGTCGATTCGATCAACGGCGAACTCTGCTGTCTGAACAAACTGAGTTTCAACATGCCGGTGAGGAAATACGATCCGATCAAACACGTCATTCCGAATTTCTCCAAAGTCCTTTTTATGCCCGACTACTTCAAAAATAACGTCGAGCAGATGCTTTACGATGAGGACACCTTGAAACCGACCAACCATAACCAGTATGTCATCGTGTCCGGACAGATGGCGATTGCCGGCGGCGTGGAAACGATTTACTGTCACGGCTACACGTTGGTCGAGCCGGTGTATCTGACGCGTTTCAAATACGGCGGAACGCATTCGCACACCAACCTTTCGAGCATCACCATTCAGACGGTCGGCGAGGATTATACGAGTTATACGGTTTCCAAAGCGCAGACGAACCTCTATTCCGTTCTGGAAAGGGAATTGAAGATCGCCGGAGTCAAGACCGACGAAGAAGATACGACGTGGTATTCCAGAGTCCGTATTATGGACGAAGACCTTCTCAAAGCCAACGGAATCGGCTGCAACGAAGTATTTACCGCAGCGACGCTTTACGATGTCCTGATCAAGATCGGAACGTATCTGAGCCGCATTCCGAAACTCTACTTCAACCCGAATTACGTCTACGGCTCGACCGACGAAGAAGAAAAGGAATTTCTGCTTTACTTCGAACCGAAGATCAACCGCGATCGTCGGATTTCTATGGCGGACGTTCTGAACAAGGACGCGAAAATTTTGGGCTACTCCGAGTCAAATACGCAAAACAAAAACGCCGGAACGGTTACCTGCGAATGCGAGAACGTCAAAGCCACGAACGGCGTCTGGTATCCCGCGAAAGGTCAGTTCATCGCTCCGACGGGAAGTGAGAGCGAGTTCAAAGTAACATCCTCTTCGGATTATTCCATTAAACTCCCTTGCGCGATTGAGAAAGTCAATACGGTTAAAACGGTAAAAATTGTTTTAAACGATGAAGATTTATATTTAACTTATACTTACGATTATCAGTGTTTTGAATATAAAGAATGGTTGACTCTCAATGAAACTGAAAGGAATCAGACGCCTTATTTCGTGGAAGGATCGAATGAAATCCAAATAAAACATTGGGATATATTTAAAGGGTTTTTAAATTCAAAAATATCGTGTCTTTTTTCGATCAATTACGTTCCGAAAATCAATATGAAACTGTCTTCGGAAGTCAGCAACGGCTACGAGGAAAGAATCAATCAGGTCGATTCCGTGTTGGACAGCAAATTGTTCGGAGACTATATCCGCGATTACAGTCAGGCGAACTGCAACTGCGATGTTTATCTGATTTTGATGGTCGACAATTACGAAGACATTATTCCTTCTGGAACGGTGATCGAAGACGAAAGCAACGGTAAAAAATATGTGGTGGATAAAGTGAACGCGATCAAGAGTCAATCGGTTTACAAAGTTTACTATATGTTGAGCATCGATACAGATAAGCGAAGCGAAATCGTCGGCGCTTCCAATCTCAAAAAGATCGTCAGCATCGACTCAGACAAGGCATACAATCGTTTGGAGAATATCAGCGAAAGAAAAATCTTATGCAGTCTGTCTCCGTCTGAAACGTCGTCGGGTGAACTGAATCTGAAATACATCAAAAAGATGAATGTGCTGTTCGAGAATTTAATCAAATCTTACGAAACGGAAGAAACATATTTTCCGTCGATCGCTCTTTGCAAAATGAGTTTCGCTGAGTATAAGCACGTTTACAATTACGGCGATTATATGACGATGACGGAAAAATCCCCCGATCCAAAATATATATGGTTCTCTTTGAACAAGACCGTATGTGGGACATCTCTCGTTTTCAATATCAAATCTCTGAACAACAGAAATATGCAGATCGGAGGCGGATTGATGACATGGCAAGATACCTCTTACAATCTTTTCCGTCGCTTTACGGATGAATTTGGCGAAATTGAGAAGGTATCGATCGTTTTTACAAATTATTTCATCGATGAATCAATAGATAATATTGTTTCATGGAATGAAAAGACAACACCTAATACGGCTGATAAAAATGATTTGAATAAAATTAGCGATGGAATTTTAAATTTTCCAGTCTTAACCGATTCATCCGTTTATACGGAACGGGAGCAGACGGCATCAATCGTCATCAATAATTACGAAATTTTGAAAGATACGTATGAGAAATTGAATATCACGTATCAGATTCCTTTCGCACCGTTTGATGATAATTCGGTCGTCAACACTGCGTTTCCGGAAATGTTGGCTGAAATCGACTTTGACGGAGAAAATGAATACTCAATCGCCGTGATTGATCCGTCAACGAGCAGTTATGTTCTCGAAAGAGAAATATCGTTGAACGAAAGTGATCTGGTGGTGAATCTCGGAGTTGCTTCCTGCGGATATGTTGAAGAGCAAAATGCTGTTGAGATTTCGTTGAATCAATCTTACGAGATCGCATCGGGAATGATCCTCGCACTCGTTAAAAAATCGAATGAAAGCGAAGGTGTTTACAATGTTTTGATCGCGTCCAAATATATTGGTGAATTATTTGAAACCGACAAGGCATATTTATTCCTGAGGACTCAAAGTCAATAGCAAATAACATTTTTTTAAAGTGAGGTGATTTTTATGTAATTTTCTTTATTGTTTAGGAGGTTCAACCTCTTTGATTTGAGAAGAAATTAAACTCAATTTTTGATTGTAGTAATTGATTGACTTTGAATATGTCCATCCAAATAAAATGGAGGGGATATAAAGCAAAGAATATAGGAAGACGGTAAGCATATTTACGCTTTTTGGATCGATAAGGTAACTAACCAATCCATATAATAAAACCGCAAATGGTAAAATGGAATACGAAATTAAAAAAATCAATCGTTGTTTTTTCAACCATTCGCCAGATCCAACTACGCTTGATAAAACCCAAATGCTATGGATAAATGCTACAACGCATCCGGCAATTAAATAGGGCTCAGTAATAGTATTGTTAGATACAAGAATCAAGAAATGGACAGTCAACCCTAAATAACTGAATATTACAAGTAGAAGATATATGAATTTCCAAATTTGTAGCACCCATTTCTTAATTACCAAGATCATCGCTTTTTCCATAAATATGCTCCTTTCTCAATTTTGTTCTTTGTCTGCATCAGAAATCTGTTTTGAAAGCGAAATGATTGTGTTCGATATTTTTTCTGAATATGAAAGGTAGGTGATGGTGAAAAAAATCAGCAGAAAGCCCATAATTATATTTATGACAGGAATAAATATATGTCTTGGACTTGATATAAAAAGCGAGATAGATATAGATAAAAAAATTATTAAACTTACGGAATGGCCGATAAAAAGGCCTTTCCTTGTTTTCTTTTTTTTGATTAAATCAATGAATACCATTATCGTTAAAATCAAGGAAAGCAGAGAAAGTATTATCGTGACTAAAAATATAATACTATAAATTGTATTTTTGTTTGTAATGTAAAAAGTCATTAAAATCGCATAAAGAGTCAGGTTAAAGATAAAAAAAGCAATGGAGAAAGAGAACACCAAATACATAGATACAGTTAGCAAAATTTTTAAAGTTTGGAAGTTTTTCTTTCTTTTTATCAAGTCATAAATTTGCTCGAATTTGTTCATGGTTGGGGGAGTCCTTTCTTAATGATGAGTGAATAAATTTATTGATTGCCTCTAAATATTCTGGCGAATCTCTGGAAACCGACAAGGTTTATTTATTGTTGAAGACGATTTAATATTTGATTTTCTAAGGATAAAATTTCTTTGGAAAGCAAATCGATTTTATTATTTATTTTTATCGAAAACGGCTTGTAAACTGCAAAAATAGCGACGCATATCGCGGATATGCAAGTGGAGGTGATAATTGTTACAACCATTAACTTACTATAATTAAACATTATGTAATCGATAATAGAAGAAAGAAAAAAAAGCAGGGATGTTAAAATAAAACAAATTGAAATGTTTTTATTTTCTTTCTTCTTAAAAAAGTTGATCATAATTAAATAAGATGTAATCAGTGTTGAGGTCGCTAAGATAAAATTTATTATAAAAGAAATCGTATATGAAAGAGGCATTGAGATATGGCGATCTAAACAAAATTGGAGATCATAAGTGTAACCATACAAGCGATAAAAATCCAACATAAAAAGTAAAATAATGTTCAAGAAGAGAACCAGAACGAACAGAACAGGAAAAGATGAGGATAAAAACTTAAAAAATTTCTTTTTAGAAATCAAATCGTGAATTTTTTCAAAATTTGTCATAGAAGGGGGGAGTCCTTTAAACTGATACCATTTTAATGGAGTTTTCTTGATTTGGCAATAAGGAAAAAAATATATTTAATAATTTTTGAAAGGAAGATCAGGCGTCAGCAATCGGCGCTTGGTCTTTTCTTTCGTCAACAGGAGGAAAAAAATGATCATTAAAGACAATGTGATTACCGTAGAGTTCGACGAGCAAGGAAGGCTTGTCGGATCGCCTTATAAAGGAGAATTGACGCAGCAGAACAATTACGTCAACGTCATTGAAGTTCGCTTGCCAACAGCGGCATTTTCGGACGCTGATAACATCGATCAGGTCGGCGCGCGGCTGTATTGCAAACTTCCGGACGCGGAGGGAACGATCATCCGCTACCCGAGAGAGATCGTTTCCGGAGAGGTCAAAGCCAACGAGACTGTGGTTTACGATCCGGATTCGGGAATGTATCTTTGCCGTTTCCGTCTGACGAGAAAGGTTGCGTCGCTGAAAGGAAATATCGCGATGACGTTTTCTCTCGTCGAGCGGACGGAAGACGTCTATACCGACGAAGACGAGAACACGCATAACATTTACGCGGTTCGGAATCAGGCGGGCTTTTACGTCACCTGTAAGGAGTCGCAATACGACGAAAGCGCGGATTCGGAAGAAGACCAGGAACTGATCGATGAAATCTACGACCGGATAGCGATTCTGGATACTGACGGTTCGGGCGATCGTTTTCTCGCGGACGACGGAACGTATAAGGACATTCCGGTTCGTGATATGGGGACGGTTCAGGAAGAGGAAGATACGGAAACGGCGCTTCTGACTCTTTTCGCGGAAGTGGAGAAGGTAGGAAATGAAAGAAGCCCATTATATACTTTCCGTCTCGGGGATTATCAGGGATTCGGCATCTTCGATTCAAGCAGCCGTTTTTACGTCTCTCTTTACAAAGGGCAGGAGATCCGGCAGTTCCTGATCGGTTATGACGATGCGGAGAATCTGACCGTCGTCGAGGAGAATTTCGGATTCGCTCTGAAAAGCGATCTGGATCAGAAAGCCGATCTGGACGAAAACGGCAAGATCAAGGTCGACCAGATGCCCGACGGATACAATGACGTCGAATATTTTTTGAGCGATGACTTTCCGGATTTGGAGGAATTTATCGCTGCCGGAAGATATATGAGCGCGGACGACGCTTTGAGTCGGGGTGATTTTTGGAAAATAGTCGGAAACGATTCTCTTTTTCCGAGTGTCACAACCGGTTTTGCGGGAGGATCCTCGCGAAGCCCGGTGTTGACTCCACAGATAGGTTTCGGATATGTGAGCAATCATCAATATATGTCGGAAGTTTATTCTGTCCGTGCCGTTCAAAGCGAGTCCGACGGACTGTATTACTTTCAGGTGGAGAAAATCCAATTGGATACAGTCAATAACATATTCAATGCTACGGAAGTCTTGATTTGCGATCAGACGAACGTTCAGTATCGTCTGGCACGCGCTATGGCTTATACCTTGACACCGACTTTCCAAAGTTTCTTCGCGGAGATTTCCGCGTCGCTGGCTTTGGGCGAAACGGCATCGACCGCTTACGCCGGAGACAAGGGCAAGGCCAACGCCGACGCGATCGGGGGATTGCAGGAGACGATCAGTTCCACCGGATTCGGCGATCTTCGCGTCGCCAAAATATATTTCCGCGCGCCGAAAGGTTATTACGTCGCGCCGTATCGGAATCATTTCATCGACAAGATACTGGTGATCGAATCGACGCCGTTGACGAAGAAGGAAATCGAATACTTCCAGAACGGGCAACTGGTTCTGTTCTTCGCAGACAGGGGGATCAAACGGCACAAGAATTATGATAAGGTCTACACCGTTCCGCGAACGCTTTGGTTCTTCGACGGATACGATGCGGGAGAGAAAAAATACACGGCAATCCGGGATCGGCAATTTTTCCTGAACCGGATGATCGGAAAGGATACGGAGACTGTCAATGTTCTCGGCACGGATTGTTCCGGTTCTCTGGAATTAAAAGTATTAAGCACCGGCGAAACCGTCGTTCGTCTGGAAATGAAGTGGTGCGACTTTCTGGCGCGGCAACTTTACGAGAACGCGGATTTGACCTATTACGATCACATCGGACTGAGCTATTCCGAATGCCCTTACGATTTCAGAGACTTCCTGTTGGACGACGAATACAAAAAGCCGTATATCCATTTTTACGATGTCAATTGGTCGTCTATGATTCACCGCACGGCGGATTTCGACAATCTGATTTCCTTTGACAGTATGACGCTGTATTACAAGGAGGACTATAACGGAAATCTCTATAACCAATTGACCGGTAGAACCGAATTGAGTTTGATGAATAATCTGTCCAAAGGCTACCTGAATGAGGGTTTATCGCAAGCCTATATCCGAAATCGAAATTCACGGCGTAAAACGGGATATACTTACGGAAAAATTGACGTTCAGAGAACGAATTCAAAAACGGGCGAGGATTTGGCGTATCCGGAGACGAATCCGTTGAGACGTCTGAAATACGGCTTCGAAACGAATTTCAAGCCTTGTTTCCTGATCCTGAAAGAGGGTTTCGAAACGACTCAACCGACCGAAGACGGAGTCAAAATGTATCTGAAACGGTATCCGTTTTCCGACAAGAAGATCTATACCGTTTTCAAACTGAAATGCACTTCGGTTTCCAAAGACGATCCGACGAGGGACGACAGCAAGATCCTGCTTCAATTCAAGAGTTCGATCGTCTGATTATAAACAAAAAAAAGACACGCATATAGCCATATTCGGAACTGCGTATCTACACTTATATTTTACTGAAAAAAGGAGAAAAAAACAAGATGGAAATTATCGGTAAATGCAAAAAAACGCGGACGATCAAAGTCCGTTTCGATTCGGAACGGCCGAAGCTTTCCCGATTCGTCAAAATCGTCAGCGAAGAAGAACTTCCGGCAGAGGAAGTTCTCCGGAAAGGCGGAGTGAAAGAAACCGTGATTCCGAAACGGATTACTTACGTCGAATATTCGAAAATCGGATACGAAGAACTGACGGAAAAGATGATTCGAAAGAAATATTCGGTTTCCGACGAACTGGCTTTGCTTCGTCAGAAAGAGATCAAATCCGACGAATACGCCCTCTACTACGCGTTCGTCGAAGAGTGCAAGAGCAAGGCCAAAGCGTTTGTCGCCGAAAGAGAAGGAGAAGAAGAAAATGAGTGAAAAACAACACGCGCTGATCCGGGTGGTCATCAACTATGACGCTCAGGGAAGAAAGATCGGCTATGAAGTGGTCGAGACTTCGAAGAACCCGTATTTCATCGCCAATCTGGAAAGCGAAATCAGGAAGAACCTGAAATTGATCGAAAGCGAAAAGAAAGAAGAGGCGGAAGCGATCCAGAGAGAGCAGGAGTTGCAGCACACGTTGACGCATTATTCGCTCGGGAAGTTGCTGACCTTAACCGGTGTCGCCGTTACTTTCGGAGGACTGATCGATTCCGGATCCAAGCAGACATTTCTTTCGGAGGTCCGGAAAATTATGACGATGCCGGCGACGTTGGAACGCGCGGTCGCTATCGAAACATTGCTGCAACAGCCGGAGTGCGCCGCTTTTAAAGAAGTGTTTGAAGGAATGGAGGACTAATCGATGAAAAGCAAAAACACAAAGACAAAGATAAGCGCCGGCGACGTTCTGATCCGGACGATTCTGATTCTGGTCGTTCTGACCGTCGCCGCTTTGCTGGCGTTACTCCTTTACGGCGTCATTGCCAAAGGATACGGAATCGAGGAGATCATCGCCGTCGTCCGTGCGTGCTGGGAACGCGCGGAGGTATACATACCGTCAATCGTCGCGGTGTTTTCTTCGACGACCGCGGTTGCAGCGGTCAAACTGGGGCAATTGATTTCCGCAGCGAACCGATACAACGAATCGGTGAAAGGATTGGAAAATAAAAACGACGTCCTTGAAAAACTGTTCGTGGACACGGTCAAAGAAATCAACGTCCGGTATAAAAAGGCGCAGGATATCGAAAGAGAGAAAAACGATCTGAATCAGAAGATGCTGCTTCTCCTTTCCGAGGCAATTTACGACGAGGAAATCAAAAAACGATTGGACGAACTGCATCAGGACTATACGAAACTGTGTCAGGAAGAAGAGAATCTCCTGAAAGAAGGTGAAGAGTGAGGATGTTCAAAGCGATAGGTCATTATTTTATCCGGGAGATCCGGAATCTGAAAAATCACATTTTCGGCTTGCTTTCGGTGTTTGTCAAATATGTCGGACCGTTGCTGTTCGTCTTTTCCCAGTCGATCGTCACAAAGGAGACGAAAACACGTTTGGAAACGTGGTGTCTGCCGGTTCTGGCTTTCCTGATTCTCTTCTATTATTTTTCTTTCCGGAAAGCACTGAAAGTGAAGATCACCGAAGAGCGGTTAGTCAAGCGCTTGGACGCGAAAAGAGTCGAACCCTTGCGGTTGGTGCTGTTCGCCTTTATCGACGATTGCGTGATGGCACCCTTGATTCCCTTTCTGTTTTACCAGTTGTGCAGAACGCTGGAACGTCTGGCGATCCGGAATTCGACCTGCTTCCTTCTTTTGACGCTGCTGTTTTTCATCGGTGGCATTTTCAAGGTGATCGATCTTCTGCTCGATCTGACGAGGACCTATAAGGCGGCAGAGAAGGAGGGGAACGTTTGATGGCTGAATCCATGACGACATTGGACGCACAGTTGCGGAAGAAAAAGGCTCTGACATATACGCTTTTGCAGGTGGTCGGAATTCTCGCTCTTATGCTGGTCGGAAACTGCTTCGACTGGCTCAATATGAAATTCGATCCGACGCAATTAAAAACCTGGAACTACTGGAACGGCGTCATTCAGCAAGTGCTGATGTATTCGATCGCTTTGGTCATCGGTTACACCGGGCGGATGGAAAGGGAATTTCTGAACAACAAGGAATTCGCGCTGGCGATGAATCTCTACCATCGTTTTCTCGGTGAGAAGACGGAATCCTTTGTCATCTATGTCAACAAGACGCTGAATCCGAAAATCAAGAGAGAATATTATATCTCACACGTTGAACGAAAACTGTATCGTCTGGAAGAGCGAAGCAAACGCCATGACGACTGGAAGTTGGAATACGATAAGATTCTCGACGATCTGACGAACGGCAGGCTGAAAAGCATCAAAGAATATGCCTGTAAAAACAGACAACTTCGTCAATATGTCGTCCGTCGGTTTACGCTGGAAGCCCTGATCCATACGGAGAACGTCGAAAAGAACTGCCGATCGTTCAACCGATATCCGAGAGTCAACGCGCATTCGTTCACTTGGGGCGTGAGGTCCAAGAGCGATCGTTCCAACAAATATAAGGTAGAGAACACGCTGGCGAAAGATTTGAGCGTCAAGGTGTTGCAGAAGGCGCTTTCGGTCGTCCTCATGGCGGTCGTTCTCGGATCGATCGCCGGAGATCCGTCCAAGAACGAACTGTTGAGTCAGGTTAACGGTTGGGCAAAACTGATCATCAAATATATTATCCGCGTCGGCGGTATCGCGTGGTCCTATATCTCCGGGCTTTATCTTGGAAAAGGTATGTTCGAATCCAATTACATCGAAGTCGTCAACAACCGGAACGATATTCTGGAAAGTTATCTCTCCTGGAAGAAAGAACTCAAAGAGGAAGAAACCGAAGGATACAAGATTCGAAAGGCGCTGATGATGAGTCAGACGGAAGAATTCCCGGAACGTAGACCTTTGGAGGATGTGTCCAAGAGAGCAAACGTTACCGAGGAGAGCAAGAATCCGATCGAACTGACCGAAGAAGAAAAGCAGAAGATCCTCGAACAGGCGCTGAACGAGAAGAGAAAAAACGAACTCCTGAAACAGGCGCTGGATCAATGATATTGCAGCAACGTTAAAAGAATTGCCTCCATTTGAACGATGGAGGCATTTTTTTATGAATAAAAAGACGAGAGAAATTTGTAGCGGCCAAAAAGAAGAATATTGATTAAAAAAAGTTTTTATGATACGATAAAATTGTAAAAAGGGAGAAAAAACTATGGCAATCACTGAAAAAGTAAAAAAAGTTGTTGAAAGGAACAAAAAAGATTGATAAACTGATTGACATCTTTAATTTTACGAAGGGAGGCAAATGCTGTCAGGATTATCTTTTTTATTTTTTATAAATTGAAGGGATTTTGATCAATATATAAAATAGGGAAACAACGTATATTTAAACGGGTGACGGCATGACAACTATGTGTTTGGCAATAGCGGATTACATCATTAACAAGACGAATGAAATCAACAAGCAAAGAGAACAAGACAGAAAAGAAAAAATTAAGATGTCTTGTAAAAGATTACAGAAACTCATTTTCTTTTGCGATACAGAATATATGAAGAAGCATCATGGAAAATCTTTTACAGAAGATAAATATTATGCATGGCCTAATGGCCCTGTTATTCCGGAAGTGTATTTGAATTACATGGGATTTCAAAATGGAGAGATGATACCATTAGGGGAAAAGTATAAAACATTAAGCAAAGAAATCACGAAAATTATAGATGAAGTGATTGATATGACTGCCGAAAAATCTACTGAGGAACTTATAACCATAGCACACGATAAGAACGGCCCTTGGACAAAACATAGGGAAAAGCAAGAAATTATTCCAAAAAGAGAGATTTATTCTCATTATAAGAAGACTAGATTGAAAGATAGGTTGTCTCTAAATTAAAAACTTATAAAAAATAATAAAATGAATTGAGTATGTTGTATGGCAAAAAATAATAAAAGTAATCAAGCAAAACGGAAAGAAAAACAGGATAATAAAAATGAAAGCAAAAATGAAGAACAGTCAGTTTTAGAAAACGACGAACAATCAGTTTTAGAGATATATAAAAACGACGAAGATTGTGCTTTCGTTTTAAATAAAAATTGTGCTGAGATTGGCAAAATAGTCGAAAAAGTTAAAATGGAAGTTGAGAAATTATTTCAAAAGGGAGCAATTTTAGAGTCTAATATTGAATATTTATCAAATTTGAAAGAATTTATAGATCGTTTTCAAAAAGCATTAATTAAAAAGGAAAAAAATGCAGAATCACAAGAGAAGCAAGAACTGTTAGATTTCATTGTAGATTTGAGTTTTTTAGAAAATCTAGTGCTAAGTTATATTGTTCAATATAATACTGCGAACTATAACAAAAGTTTACCTGACTTGACGAAACAATTTGAGAACAAGTTTTCCGAAACAGAGAGAACAATGACTAACCACGCTATGACATTTATATCGGTTTTAGCCGCAATCATTGCAATTGTCACTTCTGTTATCACTACAAGTTCTACTTGGTTGAATAACGCAAATAAAAAGGACGCTATTTTAGCCTTTACTTTACCATCGTTAGTCATTTTAGTCGCGGTAACTTTGTTATTGACTTTTTGTGGATTTATGTATCCGGGAGGAAAGAAGAGACAAATAGCCTCAATTGTTATTTTCGTATGTGTGGCCGTTTTAATTGTAGTTTTTGCTTTTGTTGTTCTTCCGCCGATAACGAATGGTATTTAATTCAGATCACCACGAATCAACCACGATAAAGGATAAAAGAGGGTTGAAACGTATATTAAAAGGCATTTCAGAAGCCTAAAAAGAGGCAAAAAACGGCGAAAATCGGCTGAAAAAGCCGCGTTATTTTTCATACCGATTCTGCGTTGAGGCACCATTTTTGAAAAAATTCGACTTTGATCCGCGATCAAAGTTTTTTTATAACCGGGCGTAAGAAAAAGAATCGCAGGTAAGGCATCTTATGAAAAAGATGCGACCTTCCTTTTGTCGAAAGCATTATCCTTTTTGGATATCCGAATAATGGGATACTTCGTTTTTGATCCGGTAAATCAGATTTGAATAATTCTTTCCTTTCTTGATGACGAAAGAAATGAATCTCGGAGGAATTTTTTCAATCAGGTCGACCTGAAAGCATTTTCCATTTGCCAGCGATTCGCTTGCAAGTTCTTCGGGAATAAAGGTCAGACCGCAATCGTGTTCTACGAACGGCAACAAGACAGAACTGCTGTCGGTTTCGTAGGCAGGGTGGATATGGACGCCGTGCGACCATAGAAACGCGTTGATATGTTCGCGAAACTGCATATGCTCGTTCAACAAGATAAAGGGGAACTCCGTCAAAGAGGTAATGGAAACAGAACCTTTGATCCGGTTCTGATAACTGATCGGGGCGATTAAGATGTCCTGCAACGGGTAGACTTCATAACTTTCCATATCGCTTGTCTCTGTGAAGGGCGTCGTAATGAACGCAAAGTCGATAGAACCTTTTTCGACCATTTCCAATAAGTTATGGGAAGAGTCGGTGTTGATGACGAAATTCGCGGAAGGATAAGTAGTCTTTACCTTTTCAAGATAGGAAAAAACGTAACAGGACAAAGCGGTCGACGTCGCGCCGATATGGATAAGCGTCTGACTGAAAGAAGCGCGGGAACGAATGGCTTTTTCCACTCGTTCCAGTTCCTGCATCGGTTCCTCAATCAACTGAAAGATTTTCAAGCCTTCCTGAGTTAGAATGACGCCGGATTTATAGCGGACGAACAGTTTTGCGCTGTACTTCTTTTCAAGATTGGCGATGATGCGCGAAACCGCCGGCTGCGTGACGTCCAGTTCCTGCGCGGCTTTGGAAAAGTTTTTCAGTTTGGCGACGGTATAAAACACTTTCAGATACGAATAATTCATGATTCAATTATAACATAAAGTTATGAATATATAACAAAATATTTTATTTTCTTATATTTATTTTCTGTTACAATGGAATTGAAGATGAAAAAATTTTTTGAGAAAGGATTCACCATGAGAAATCAGTTTTTTGCTAAAACCATCTCGTTACTCTCTTCCTGTATGCTGTTATGCGGATGTCATTCGGGCGGCGGTCAGCCTTCTACGACCTATGACGGCAGGCAATTCGACATCTCGGCCGCTCAGGACGGCTCGTTGATTGCTACAAGCACCAAACAGGGGAATTACTACGATCTTACGATCACGGGCGTAGGGGAAGCGCGGAGTTATGAAAGAAAAGAACAGGTGCCGTGGTATCCGATCGTAAAGAAAATAACGAAAGTTACGATCCGGGAGGGGATCACCAATATCGGAGACTACTATTTTTATTCGCTTCCGATGAAATATTTCCTTTTGCCGAGTACGATCACGCGCGTAGAAGCGCATTCGTTCAACGGTGACTCGATTCTGTATACGTACGGAAGCGAACTTCCGAATGTCGAAAACGTCTACTATTACAGCGAATCGAAACCGGCTGAGCCGGGCAATTATTTTTATCTGGACGCCGATCAGAATCCGCATATCTGGAAAGCCGCGTCGGTTCTCTTTGTCGGCAACTCGTTTACCTATTATCAGGGAAGCGAAGAAGATCCGGCGGTTCCCCGCTATTTCAAGGCGATCGCCGAGAATTTAAATCAGGAGGTGAATGTCGATTTTGTCGTCAGAGGATCGCATACTTTGGCCAAGTTTGCTTCCGAAAACGATCCGTACGGAAAGATCGTCGACGAAAAACTCAAATCCAATTTCTACGATTATGTCATTCTCCAAGAACAATCGACGTCGCCGATTCAGAATTACAATTCGTTTTTAACCGCCGTTACGAGTTTAAAGACGAAAATCGATGCCCATCAGGAAAACTGTCAGACGATTCTTTATGAAACATGGGGATCGCCGACGGCGATTCAGAATACCGGATATTTATCCGTCGGCGACATGGAAAAAGACCTTCGCAGTGCGTATGAAAGGGCGGGTGATGAAGTCGGGTGTTCGGTTCACTATGTGGGTAAGGCATTTACGTATGTCTACGAAAATTCAGATATCGATATCTATGCGGACGATCGTCGTCATCAGAACAATTACGGCGCGTATCTGTCCGCGGCAATCCACGTACGCGGTCTGTTTGGATTCAACGTTTCAAACTGTACGGATTATGCGGGTTTGTCGGAAAGCCAATGCAAGGCTCTCTTGAGCGTTGCGGATCAGAATTAGTGTTTTCTGTTTTTAAAAATTACAAAGGAGTATGAATAGAAAAATGAAAAAGAAAATCTTAGCCCTCATCGGCGCGGCGGTTCTCACCCTGGGCGCCGGATCCTGTTCTTCAAACACCCCTTCCGTTTCTTCTTCCTCGAATAGCGGAAGCGGGACGACGATCGTGCAAAGGTATACCGTAGCCTTTGAAGTGGACGGAGAACGCTACAAGACCGTGGCCGTGAAAGAAGGGGAAACCATTGCCGAATCGATTGCCAAGCCTTATAAGGAAAACCATGTGTTCATCGGCTGGATGGAAGGAAATCAACTTGTCGATTTAGCGACCTATGTCGTCACCAAAAACACGACGTTTACGGCGAAATTTGAAGTTCAGGAAGAAGAAGACGTTTTGAACGTCGACGATGTGAAAGAGGCGGACGCGCTTTATACGCTGGTTCTGGGATGGTGGGAAGTGAGCGATCCGGAAGATCCGACGAAAGTTACCAGCGGATTGACGAAGGATTCCGTCAGACTGTTTTATGCGAACCTGAACCGGTACCTGAAAATCACGGGTTCCACCGACGAAGAGATCGGCGCGGTCAGTTTCCGGAATTACTCGACGGCGACGGTATCGGAAATGGGGAATGCGGTCAATTCGGACGGCGATGTCGACTTACTGATCGGCGTCGGCGCGAATGTATTCACCACGGCGGGAGTCGCGCCTTACGATGCGAGCGACAATTCCAAATTCAGCACCGCGATGGGAACTGCGGGGAAAGAAAGATATGTCGCGCTGATCAAAGACGCCCGGGAAAAAGCGGTCGCGGTGTATGATTGGCTGCAAAGCGATATCGGAAAGCAATCCTTCCTGAAAGAATTGACCGATGAAGAGATCCAAGCGTCTCTGGCGCCGGTTACGATCGATCTTTCCGTCACGGTTCACGGAGACAGCGCGGTTACGACGGTGCTGGAAAGCAAAGAGAAAGCCGTGGATCTTCCGACGATCACCGTTCCTGAGGGAAAACAGTTTTCCGGATTCGCCACCGAGGAAAACGGCGAAGTCGTCCTGAACGTTTCGCTCCATGCGACGTTGAAGTACGACGATCTGAAATCTTTGGTCGTTGAAGGAGAAAACACGTTGCATCTTTATCCGGTCTTCATCGATCGTCCGGTGGAGGAAAACGACCTGGTCGTCAGCATTCAGACCCATTCCGGCAATTTGCCGACGTATGAAGCGAGTTTGCTGGCGGCAAGATTCGTCTCGACTTTGGACGATCAGACGGTTAAGTTTAATTTCATCGATGCGGATGCCGCGACTTTTACCGCGGCGATCGAGAACGATCCGACTGTCGATGTCGTGATCGGCGGAAACAATCCGATCAAAAACTTTGAAACGTATGCGGAGGGACCGTTGGCTAATGCCGGCGGAAAGCACTTTGTCAATACTTCGAGAAAAGTGGCCGTTTTGTCCGGCGTCGATTCTCAGCATGCGGACCTGGCGATGCGTTTCTATCGCTTCGTGACGGAAGAGGCTATTCCGTTTGAAATTCATACGACATTCTGGACAAAAGAATACGCTTGGGTGAGCGCCGAAGAAGTATCGACGATCAAGGCCGGAATGGAGAGCAGCGTGAAGACGTATCTCCATGTCGACGAAACCGAATCGCTGACGGATAACTACAATGTCGGATTGACCTATTATGAAGCGGTTCAGACGAAGGTGGCCGAACTGGGTGAGGAAACCAAAGGACTCAGAGACGGAAAAGGAACAGATCTCATCGTCGGATGCGGGAACAACGTTACGTCGGCCGGATTCGTGGAAGTGGTCGACAAAAAGGCGATCTCCGCGACGTTAGTCGCCGCCGGTCGTTACGTGGCTTTGGTGAACGACAACGCGCTTACCCGGGATATCTACGAGAATTATTTCGCCGATGACGTAACCGAAGTCGTGGAATGAAAGGATGAACAGGGATATGAAAAAAAAGAAGGGTTTCCTTTGGGCTACGGCCGTCCTGATGAGCAGTTCTCTGCTTTCGGGGTGCGCGGCAAAGGTCTTTGAGAAAGAACTGAACGTCGTCTTCGTGAACGAGGGGGAAATCGTTAGCAGCGGCACGATCACGCAATTCAAGAATATGAAATCTCCGGTTTTGAGCGATGCCTATATTCCGACGGATTACCGCTTTCTGGGGTGGACCTGTTATGCGTACGACGAACTGGATTTATCCGATGCGAACCGGTTCAAAACGCAATACATCTACGGCGGAAGAATGGTGCATTATATGGACGTGGAAAAATTCGCCAGCAATTCTACCGTCGTTTGCCAGTCGCTGATCATGCACAAAGACGATATACCGACGGAGTACCATTACGCGGTTCTGGCCTGGTACGATAAGGCATCGACCAGCGGACTCACCTCAAACGCTATGGATACCTATACGGAGATGCTTTCTTCGCACCTGACGGCAGAAGGCGTTTCCGATGAAGATGTTTCTTCCGTCGTCGTCCGAGGCTATTCGGGCAATGTCGGCCCGACTACCGGTCAGATCGTTTACGACAACGACGTCGATATCATGATCGGATGGGGAAGCGTGAGCAACATCACCACGACGGGGTCCATTCCGGAAGAGGACATACTGGAAACCGTAGCGTTCCCGGTCAACTACAACGGGGAAATCAAAAACCGATATATCCATCGCTTATCCGACAGCGAAGGCGCGTTGAAACTGATGGAATATCTGAAAAGCGAAGAAACCGCGAATTTCTTTAATCCGCGATAGAGGTGTCGATCATGAAATCAAAATATTTACGAATTGCTACTATCATCGAATACATCGCAACCTTTCTCTATGCGATCGTCACGGCTTTGTTCTTTTCCGTTTCAAACCAAATCTACGGACTGTTTCTGGTTTTCGGCGTTCTTTCTCTCTGTCTGGGGTTGACGAGCGAATCGCTGATTCAGAGGGTGCGGAAAGACAATCGTTTGAATTCGACTGACTTTATCGTCCTGATCGTCGTCAGCGTTCTTTCCGTCATAGACGGCATCGCGCTTTTGTTCAATCTTCTGGGGCTGCTGTCGAAGCGGGAATCGAAGACGGTTCTCCTTGTGAATGAAAACTATGAGGAAAAGCGTCGGGAAGAGAAGAAAGTCTACAAAAGACCGTGCTTCATCGTATCCGTCGTTTCGCTTCTGGCCATCATTTGTCTGAGCGTTGTCGGCAGTGCGTTTGAGACGAACGGATACAGCGTGATCGTCAAAGACGGAAGTTTGACCAAAAAAGAGACCGATATCTACAATCGGGGACAGCCGCTGAACGGAGTGGAATACACGATCGACGATCCGAAAGTATCGATCTCCTATACGCTGTATAAGCCGAAAAAGGCGAGCAGTACGAATCCGCTTCCGGCAATTTTCGTTCTTCCGGGTTTTACGCGAACCAAAGCCACGATGAGTCAGTATGCCATTGAGTTGTCGAAGAGAGGAAGCGTCGTCTTCACCATTGATCCGGGAAGTCAGGGCGCGACCACTTACGGCGGTTACGAATATGACGATGAAGCGAACGAGTACGTTCTCGACGAGAACGGAAACAAAATTCAGAACAGTTACGCCGTGGCGCGTAGCGGAATGGGCTATCTGCTGACTTATGTGTATAACAACATCGATGCGTTCGATTACATCGACCGCGACAGTATCGGCATGATCGGCCATTCGGCAGGCGGCGGAGACGCGTGCAAATTGGCGGCGGATTTTGCCGGCGAAACGTATCAGGAAAGCATCGTCAAATCGCTCTATATCAGCGGCTACATCAAAACCAGCGCCGCGAATGTGTTTTACCAATTGCGTTGCAATACCGCGTTGTCTTACGCCAAATACGACGAAGGCAGTTTCCGTTATCAGGATGAGAATCAGGCCTATGAAGTGATTGCCTTGCGTTTCATCAACGAGGTCAACAGCAGGACATCATCGGCGAACGGCACGTATTCCGATTTTATTCAGGATTACGATTACGGCGATATGAAGGAGGGAACATACCGCATTCTTCATCACGACGAGATCAATCACTGCTTTGAAATGTATTCGCCGGATTCCATCGCCAATGCGACCCGTTTTTTCAGAAGAACGTTGTCGCTCGACACGGCGCTGTCCGATTCGCATCAGACCTGGTTCGGCAAAGAGTTATCCAACGGGTTATCGTTGGTTTGTGCCTTTACGTTCATCATCGCCCTGGTGGGGCTTGTCATCGGGCTTGTTCCGTTTATGAAACCGTTGCAGGCGGAGGCCGATGCCAAACTCGAAAACGAAAGAGCCATCGCGATGAAATATTCTTCCGATCCGATCATCCGGAAAAAAGCGGGGTTCGATCGCATCAACAAGGGAACGGGGAAACGTCTCCTGTTTTGGTTGCCGATGATCCTGACGGCCGTCATCGCCTGCGTGGACTATATCCCTTTGGCGCGACTGTCGATGGATTTATTCCCGGACGCCGCGGGGAACGTCTATACGTATTACTTCCCGGCCCGGATGATGAACGCCGTATTCCTGTGGGCCGTCGTCAACGGCGCGATCGGCATTTTGGTCTGGGCGCTGTCGACGGTGTTGGAGAATGGATATTATCTGCTTACAAAGCAAAAAGAAAAGGTAGATTGGAGCAAATTCGAGGGACTCAAAGTGAAACCGATGAATCTTTTGAAATCGCTGATCTTCGCCGTCGTCCTGTTCTTCGTCTTCTACGGCGTTCTGGAAGTCGTCTATCTGCTGACGCATCAGGATTTTCGGTTTATGCTGATTTCCGCTTCTCCGTTGACGCCGCGATTCCTGCTCACGTGGTTGATTTATCTTGCCGGTTTTTATGTCTTTTACTTCTCGAATTCCATTCGGGTCAATCTCGGCATCGCGCGGGAAGGATTCAAAGAATGGCAGGTTCTGACGATCGGCGCACTTGCGAACAGTCTGGGGCTGGTGTTCATTCTCATCATTCATTATTTTGTCTATTTCAAGACGGGAACGGTCTATTACGGCTATTACAGCGCGACGGATACGAACGAAATGTGGCTGTACATCAACATGGTATTTCCGTTGGTCGTCATGATGTTTCTCCTGCCGATTTTCAATCGGTTGGTTTATAAGAAATCGGGAAATGTGTATTTCGGCGCATTGCTGTGGTGCATGATCTTTGTGATGATGAGTCTGTCCGCGTCGATTTCATTCATTCCGATGTAGAAAGAGGTAGTCTATGAATTACAAAGAACAATCGTTAAAGGCTCACGAGCAGTGGCGCGGGAAAATCGAAATGCGACCGCGCGTCCCTGTCGAAAGCAAAGAGGATCTCTGCCTTGCTTATACGCCGGGTGTATCGGCGGCATGCCTTGCCATTCACGAAGACGTGAACAAAAGTTTCGCGCTGACGAGAAGATGGAATACCGTGCCGGTGATTACCGACGGAACGGCGGTTCTCGGATTAGGCGATATCGGACCGGAAGCCGGACTTCCGGTCATGGAGGGAAAAAGCGCGCTGTTCAAGACGTTCGGCGATATCGATTCGTATCCGCTTTGCATCAAGTCGAAGGATACGGAAGAAATCATCCGAACGATTAAATTGCTGTCGGGTTCCTGGGGCGGCATCAATCTGGAAGACATTTCTTCTCCGCGCTGTTTTGAAATCGAAAGAAGACTGAAAGAAGAACTGGATATCCCGGTCTTTCACGACGATCAGCACGGCACGGCGATCGTAACGTTGGCGGCCCTGATCAATGCGTTGAAATTAGTGGACAAGAAGATCGAGAATGTGAAGATCGTCATCAACGGAGCAGGCGCGGCGGGGATATCGATCTGCCGATTCCTGAAACATTACGGAGCCAGAAACCTGTATATCTGCGATTTGAAGGGGATCCTTTATGAAGGAGAAGAGGGTCTCAATCCGGCGCAGGAAGGAATCAGCAGGGAGACAAACCGGGAGCGGCTTCGCGGCACTTTAAAAGAGGCGATGATCGGCGCGGATATTTTCATCGGCGTCTCCGGACCGAATTGCGTCAGTGAAGAAATGATCGCCTCCATGGCGGAAAAACCGATCGTCTTTCCGTTGGCGAATCCGATTCCGGAGATCGATCCGACATTAGCCAAAAAAGCGGGCGCTTACATCGTAGGAACCGGCAGCAGCGAATACGCCAATCAGATCAACAACGTTCTCGTGTTTCCGGGTCTGTTCAGAGGCGCGATCGATGCGAACGCCAGAACCATCAACGAGGAGATGATGCTCGCGGCAAGCCGGGGAATTGCCAGTTGCGTTTCGGATCAGGAGTTGAACCCGGATTACATTCTGCCGTATGCGTACGACCGGCGCGTTCATCGATGCGTCAGCGAATCGGTAAAAGAAGCCGCCATCCGCTCGCACGCGACGAAAGAGGATCGATAGAAGCAAATTGAAAAGGCGTTTTGACGCGGTTTAAGCGAAAGCCCGGCTTTGACCGGGCTTTTTCGATCCCGTCGTTTGGCGGCGATGTAAAAAACTGGAAGATTATTTTTTTTCGTTCTTTGTTATGATTGAGTCCGAAAAAGGGGTGTCTGTTATGAAAAGAAAATACCAGTTTCTGACCATTTTTGCTTTATCCAGTCTTTTGACTCTGAACGGAAGCCGGTTGAATGCGTATCGATACAAACCGGCCGATATCTTGCTGAGCGATATCCGCGAATCTACATCGGAGGAAGTTCCGGAAACGACGGAAAAGAGCGATTCTTCGGAAGAAGACGTTTCTGTTTCATCGGATTCTGTCTATTCTTCGAGCGCCGTTTCATACAGCCGGAAAGTCAAGGTTTACTTGAATCCCTCCGTTCAGACGGCGAATCTCTATGTCGACAATCTCGGAAACGAAGGGAAAAATATGAACGATATCTGCGAATATATGGTCGACGAACTTCAAAGCGCGGAGTTCATCGATCTGAAATACAATCTGAATTACCTTCCGTTGGCCAAGTCGGTTCAGGAAAGCAATGCATTCAATGCGGATATTCATTTCGCGTTGCATTCCAACGCAGGGGGCGGAAAGGGAAGCGAAATCTATACGTCGAGCGATACCCGGTTTGCGGAATACATTTACGAAAAATACAGTGCGATCGGAGATTTCGATCAAAGAGGCGTCAAGAACGGCTCGTCTTTATACGAAATCAGCCACAGTACGGCAAAGAATCGCGTTTTGCTCGAATTGTTGTTTCACGACAATCATCAGGAGGCGAAGTTTATCGTCGACAATAAGGAGCGGATCGCCCACATTCTCGCGCAGGGGATTATCGCCTACATTCAGGAATTCTACTTTAATATTTACGAATAACTCGGCATAAACTAGTACGGGTGACGAATGAGTGAAGATCAAAAGTGCGTTGAAAAGTGTGATTCCGGTCCTTCTTGCGGCCGGACTGGGGAGTCTTTTCGTTGTTTTGGATTACATCGATTACGATTCCCTGACAAAGCCGTTTCTGACTCCGCCGAAAGTCGTTTTTCCGATCGCATGGACGATCATCTACCTCTTAACGGCGACGGCGACCTATCGATTCGATACGAGCGGGAGCGACAAAGAGACAAATCAGAAGGGAATCATCAATTTTTTCATCAATATGTTTATCAATCTGCTGTGGACGGTGACGTTTTTCGGACTGGGACAGCCGATCGTGGCGCTGATCGTTCTGATCTTGCTTTACCTGTCCACGCTTTCGCTTTTCCTGACGTATCGTAAAGTCGATCGGATAAGCGGAAATCTGATCATTCCCTATCTGCTATGGCTCTTAATGGCGCTGTATCTGAATATTTGTATCGTTTTTTTGAATTGAGTTGCCGATTTTCTTTCGCTTTGATATAATATTATCCGACTTGAAAAAGGAGAAATATCGATGAAAGACGAAGAAATTATCGTTACCAAAGAAGGTTATCGGAAATTAAACGAAGAATTGCGGACGTTGATCGACACCGTTCTGCCGGAAGTGATCGAACAACTGAAAGAGGCGAGAGCGCAGGGCGACTTATCGGAAAATGCCGACTACGATGCGGCGAGAAACCGTCAGGCCGAAGTCGAGGGGCGCATCGCGCAGTTGCAGCATCAGATCGAAAACGCCAAAGTGATCGACGAGGTGGCTTCTTCTCACGGCAGCAATATCGTCAAAATCGGCTACTACGTTACCTTGAAAGATCACAGCGACGGATCGATTACGCGGTATCAGATCGTCGGATCGACCGAATCCGATCCGAATCATCAGAAAATTTCCAACGAGTGCATGCTGGCGAAATCCATTCTGAATCACAAGGTCGGCGACAGGGTTCAGGTGAAAGTCATTCGCCCGTACGAAGTGGAAATCCTGAAAGTGGAAACCGAATAAGACTCACGAAAGTGAGTTTTTTTTGAGGAATTTTCTTCCTTCCCGCGAATAAGAGAGTAGGAGGAAATTTTATGGCATCAATGATTAAATGGGTGATCGGAGCGATCGTCGGAGTGGTATTGGTTATCGTAACCTTTATTCAGATCGATCCGAAAACGAAAACGGGGGATTCGGGGATTCCGTTGACGACATCGCTCGCCGAGAATACCGTCGAAGTCAAAATCGAGGGACAGGTAGCGCATCCGGGTACCTATACGATCCGCGCGGACAGCACGATTTCCGATCTGGTGAGTCTGGCGGGAGGCTATCTTTCCAGCGCGGATCTCGACGCTCTGAACGATTCGTTGCTCATCGAAGGGAGAACGTTGGTATACGTGCCGATGCTGAGCGGATATTCGCAATCCTGCGTGATCGATCCGGACGCGAAAAAGATCAACGTGAATACCGCGACGGCGGAAGAGTTGAAAGAGGTCAACGGCATCAGCGAGACGCTGGCAAACCGGATCGTGGCGTATCGCGAAGAAAACGGGGAATTTCAGACTTTGGAAGAGTTGATGAACGTCGTCGGCATCGGAACGAAAACCTACGAAAAAATTCGCGATTCATTAACTTTGAAATAATGTCTTCGTTCTTCGGCGCGATCTTCTACTTTATCGGGTTGACCTTTGACCGATACCGGATCGTCAAAATCGTCGCGCTGTTCGTGGCACTCGGCTGGGGGTGGAAAAGAGGCGGAAACAAGTTTTGGTTTTCCTCTCTTTTCTTTCTGCTCGGAATCGGCGTTTCCGCTTATTTCAGGCAGCATTCCTTTTTTTTCAATACGGGTCTGGTAGTGGTCAGCAAAGAAAACTATCTGATCGTTCAGACCCTCAGCGGCCGTTACTATGTTTCGGCGTATTCCAACCCGTATGAATGGCTTTCGATCGTCCGGATTCAAGGAACCGTTTCGGATTACGGATTTACTTTTTACGAAAGTCAGATGAATTTTAACCTGTATCTGAAAGAGAATCTGGTTGACAGACAAATCGTCGCCGACGAGATAGAAATCCTCGCTTCCTTCCCTTTTCCGCTTCGGGATTGGGTGCGGGAACGATGGGAAGTCTACCCGGAAGAAGTCTGCGATTTTTTATCCCTTTTTTTTCTGAATGCCGGCGGAAACGAAGACTTGAAAACAGCGCTTTATCGCAATCAACTGAGTTACTGTCTCTTACTTTCTTCCTTTCATCTGTCCTTTCTGTACGGAATCGTCCGCCGGGTTTTGGGCATCAGACAAAGTGAAAAAAATGCGGAAAAAGGGGCGATTTTTGCGTTGTTCTTTTTTTGCTTTCTCTCCGGGTGGAAACAAAGCGCGTTCCGTCTCTTGCTCGATCGGCTCATCGTCTATCGAAGCGCGTACATCGTGAAAAAGAAGATTCCGCCGCTTGAAAGGGTGGGAAAAACCTTTTTGCTGATGGGATTAGTCGTTCCAAACACGATGACGTCCTCCTATTTTTTATACAGTTTTCCGCTGCTTTGCTTTTATTCCGTCCTTCGCGAAAGTCTGCTTCAAATCGAAAAGAGGAAAAGAAAATTCTATTCGATGCTTCTGATGCAACTTTTTCTGATTCCGATTCAGTTCTTCGTCAACGAAAAGGGCTGTCCTTTTTCGTTCCTCTTCGGAATCTTCGTCGGTCCGTTCCTTTATACGCTTGTTCTTCTTTTTCCTTTCTCGCTTTTTCCGTTTGTCAATCCGCTTGTGTCGTTCCTTGTCCGTCTGATTCTCCGTGCGCTGACGCTGTTTGATTCGATCAACTTGGTCCTGTACGCATCGTATGCTTGGCCTTTGCTTCTTCTGATCGACGCGCTTCTCTTTTACAGCGTGTATCTGATCTATACCGGGAGGAGCAGGAAAATCTTTTCTTCGATCTGCGCGATTGGCATTATCGCCTCGATTCCGTTGATTCCGGTGGAAAACGGCTATGAAAAGTCGATCAGTTTCATCAACGTCGGTCAAGGCGATTCGATTCTGATCAAAGACAGAAATCAGAATATTCTGGTTGATACCGGAGGAGTCTTGGGGAACGATCTGGCCGTCAGGACGCTGATTCCGTATTTCCGCCGTCGCCATGTGCGGCAAATCGACTGTCTTTTCCTCACGCACGGAGATTACGATCATTCCGGGGCATCGGCGTCGCTTACGGCTCACTTCCGGGTCAACGAAATCTGTCGCGAGAATGATTTTACCGTGAAGGACTTTCCGCATTTTTCAATTTTCAATCTCAATCGGTATACGGATCTCTGGGAAGATGAAAACGCGCGTTCGATGGTCCTCTATCTCGATTTTTTCAATTACGGATTTCTGTTAATGGGCGACGCGCCGAAAAAAATCGAAAGAGCGATCGTGAAAGATTATCCCGATCTGAAAGTCGATTATCTGAAAGTGGGGCATCACGGTTCAAACACTTCGACGGACGAGGCATTGATCGCCTGCTACCGTCCGCGCGAAGCGATTGTTTCCGTAGGGTTGAAAAACCGTTACGATCACCCGGCTGAGGAGACGATACGGATTCTCCAAGCGTACGGCGTCCGGATCAGAAGAACGGATCGGGAAGGCACGATCGTCTATTCTTTCCGCTGAACGGCGGAAGCATTAAAAATAATGTCGGACAGAGGAATGAATTTGTATTATGCTGAAATCAAAGGAGAAGATTTATGAATAATCGAAAAAAAGTTGTGGCTATGAGCGTGTTGCTGACTTCTTTGTTTACGTTCGGTTGCAGCGGGAAAAGTAGCGGCTCAACGTCGTCGCAGTCATCGATTTCTTCCGAAACCGAAACGGTCTCTTCGTCCGTTTCATCGGAAACGCATTCTTCCGGCGAAAATTCCTCTTCGTTTGAGGATCGGACGCCGACGATCACGGTGGAGAAGAATGTGGAAATGTATCCGGGAACCCAATATGTGCTTTCAGTGCAGTCGGAGTATCTGGACGGCGCGGAAATTCGCTTTGCCTCTTCGGACGAAAGCGTGGCCGTCGTTTCGGAACAGGGAAGAATCTCGGTGGAAGACGACGAAGATCTGGACGGGAAAGAGGTCATCATCACCGTTTCCGTCGATCGGTACCTTCTGGTCGAAGAATGCGTCGTCCGGATCGTCAGAGAATATCCGGACACGTGGAAAAACGATACCGATGAGACGAGTGTCTGGGACGGAGTCTATCCGGACGAAATGCCGGATTCGTTCGTCGTCAACAACGATATGCGGATCGCTGAAATCAACGATGCCGCCGCGCTGGCGTATATGAACGCGGCGATCGCAGCGGGACAGTCCAGCAGTACGGCTTTTCCTTATCGCGCTGTCTATCTGAATTGCGACGTCGATCTGAACGGGTGCGAATGGAAGGCGATCGACGATGAAAGCCGGGTTCTGACGAACGTCCGCTTCTGCTTTCAGGGACATCGGATTTCCAACGGCGTGCTGGTCCGGCCGGACGATAAAATCAGTTCGATCGGCTTCTTCGGACAGGTGAACTTCGGTTTGAATCTGGATGGCGTCGTTTTCGATGCGATGAAAATCGGCGGCGTCGAAAATCAGACGTTGACGTCGGATAAAAAGTGGAGCGGCATCGTTCTCGGCGCGACGGACGGCTCTTCGACGGAGACGACGGTCCGCCTCACCAACATAACCGTCCAAAACTGTTCGATCGCGCAAAACGCCGCCAAACAGGCGATTCTGATCGGAAAGGCGCAGTCGGACTATGCGATTCATCTCGAAAACATCGTACTGGAAAACAACAGCGTTCTGGGAACGTATACCGTAGGAGGGATTACCTCGTATTCCGGCGCGTCGTCGATTTACGGGGAAAACGTCATCGTCCGGAACAATACGTTCTACCTGACCAAGGCGAAAGAGACCGATCAGGGCACGCAATTCGGCGTTTATACGGCGTTATTAAGCGGCGTAACGCCTCCGACGGTTTCGGAAACCTATACCTCGCTTTCGCAAAGCGGGAATGTCGTTTACTACGGAAGCGCCGCTTTTGAATCGTCCGTTCAGGCGGGTTCGTATGAAACCGATTACGGCGAATTCCAGACGAAGATCGACGATCCGGACGAAATTCCTCTGTGGCAGGGAAGTCGCGTTCACGATGCGGTTACGGTGATCGGATAAACGTTTTTTCCGACGGCCGTCACCGTCGTATTCTTCTTTTCGCTCCGGCATTTCGTTTCTTGCCGAAATTATCGGAAAACAGTTGCAAAGAAAAGAAAGATTCGGATATAATATTTCCCGTAAGTGATTTCTTGCAAGAGATGACTTACGGAACTCATTGCGGATGAAAAAGTGAGCTGACGACTCACTTTTATTTTTGAAGGAGGCCGAATGAAAGAATTATTAGAGAAAGTCAGACCTTACGTGGAATCGTTGGTGAACGAGAATCAGATGATTCTCGACCGATTCGATTTTGAACGGCGCGGAGGAGAATGGTATCTGGTCGTTTATGTGGAAAAAGAAGAGGGGACCGCGACGCTCGACGAAGTGTGTCTCATCTCCGATCGGATTTCCAAAAAACTCGACGAAATCGATCTGATCCCGCAGAATTACGTGCTCGACGTATCCACTTCCGGCGCGGAAAAGCCGATCAGGGATTTCCGCCAGTTCGGAAAATACGTGGGAAAATACATTTCGGTCAAATTGAGGAATCCCGTCGCGGGATTAAACGCGTACACCGGTACGCTCGAACAGGCGGACGAAACGACGATCCGCATGAGTTATAAGGTCAAGACCCGAACCCGGTACGTGGATATCGAGACAGAGAATATCACCAAAGCCAATCTGGCAGTTCAATTTTAGGAGGCATTTAAAAATGGTAGATTTAAAGCAATTTCTGGTCGCAATCGATGAATTCGAGAATTTCGGAATCGCCAGAGACGTTACGATCGCGGCGTTGAAAGATTCCATCAGTTCGCTGTTCGTCAAAAAGAACTATGAGGATACGCGGGTCGAAGTCGAAGTCGACGTGGAAAAAGGCGACATCAAAGTCAGCCTGATCAAGCAGGTCGTCGATAATTCCAAAGAAGACGAACTCGACGACAACGTGGAAATCACGCTCGACGAAGCAAGAGAATTCAATCCGGACGTTCAGGTCGGGGAAGATCTCTATATCGACGTCAATCTCGATAACCTGAAAAAATCGGACGTCAACAAAATTAAGTCCGCGTTCAAGCAGAAGATCAAGGAAGCGGAGAAGCAGGCGATTTATCAGGCTTTCGCCGATAAAAAAGGAGAACTGATCTCCGGAACCGTGGAAAAAATCGAACCGACGTATACAATCGTCAACATCGGAAAAACGTCGGTTACGCTTCCGAATAACCGCAAGATCGGCGATGAAACGTTCAGCATCGGTCAGACGATCAAAGTGCTGCTGGCCGAGATCAATTCCGGAACCGGCGGTCCTCAACTCATCATCAGCCGTTCCGATCCGAACTTTCTGAAACGGCTGTTTGAAGAGGAAGTTCACGAAATCTACGACGGAACCGTCGTCATCCGGGATGTGGCCCGTTATGCGGGCGAGCGCAGCAAGATTTCGGTTTATTCCACGCAGGAGAATGTGGATCCGATCGGCGCCTGCATCGGTCCGGGCGGATCGAAAATTCAGAAAATCTGCGCGCAGATCGGCAAGGAAAAAATCGACGTGGTCGAGTATCACGAGTATCCGGGCCTCTTTATCGCCGAAGCGCTGAAACCGGCTAAGGTGCTGGGCGTGCGTCTCGACGAAGAAGCCCACAGCGCGGTCGCCGTCGTCGAAAACGACAGCCTGCGCGTCGCCATCGGGAAACGCGGCATCAACGTGATTCTGGCCGTCAAACTCACCGGGTGGAAAATCGATATCAAGGAGCAGGATACCGCGATCGGCGAAAACGTCGTGTATATGACCGTCGATCAGATGATCCGGAAAGAGGACGATCTCCGTCTGGAAAGAATCAGAGCCGACCTCCTGAAAGTTACCGATCTGGAAAACCAGAATCCGATCGTGCCGGAAGAAGAAACTGTCGGAGTTGAAACGCCGGAAGAAGAAACGCCGGAGACCGAAGAAAAAGTGATTGTCGAGGAAGAAAAGCCGGTTGAAATTCCGTTTGAAGAGCAGAAAGTGGAAGTCAATCTCTCGCAGCCGAGAGTTTCGCTCGCCGATCTGGAAAATCAGATCGAACTCGATAAGAAGAAAAAGGCTTCCGCGCCGGTACAGCCGAAAAAGAAATTTGTCAAAAAAGAGGACGAAGCCAACGACAAGCCTCGCGTCGAAGAAGAGAAAGAAGAGAATAAGCCGGTCGTCAATGCGATGCCGATTTATTCCGATGAAGAGTTGGAAGCGTTTGAAGACGAGGAAGAAGAAGACAACTCCTACGACGAGGACATCGATTACAGCGATTACGACAGTTATTACGACAATTAAACATGAAAAAAATACCGATGAGAAAGTGCCTGGCGACCAATGAGGTTTGCCCGAAAAGCGAACTCTTGCGCGTCGTGAAGAATAACGAAGGAAAGATTTTCTTCGATTATTCTTCCAAAGCCAACGGACGGGGAGCCTACATCAAGTGCAGTCTCGAAGCCGTTGAAATCGCGCGTAAAAGGAAAGTTCTCGACCGCGCCCTGGACGCGAAGGTTCCCGACGAAGTCTACGAAGTTCTGATCAGAGAAGTCCATGCAAGAAAGTATCGGAAACCTGATTAACTTCGCTATCCGGGCAGGGAAATACGCGTTGGGCGAAAGCGCCCTCAACGACGCGAGAAAGGGAAAGGCCAAACTGGTCCTGATCGCAAAAGATACCTCGGATTCAAACAAAAAACGATGGATTGACAAATTTACCTACTGCAAAGTGCCTTGCGAAATCTACGGCACGAAAGAAGAACTGGGATTTCTTCTTCACAAAGACGCGATTGCGGTTCTCTCGATCAACGAGGCCCACATCGCCAGAGAAATCAAAAAACTGATCAAGGAGGAAGAGTTGAATGGCATACAAAAAGAATAAGAACAACAAAGGCAATACCCGACTCCAAAACGGGCCGAAATTCGATCCGAATCACAAGAAAAAAACGCCGGCAAATAAGGTAAACGGCGGCGTTTTCACCTACACCGGAGCGATTACGGTCAGCGAACTGGCCAAGCAACTGGGGCAAAATCCTTCCGACATCATCAAATATTTGTTTCTGAACAAGAAAGTGATGGTGACCATCAATTCCGTGCTGAACGACGAGTACATCGGCGAACTCTGCCTGAATTACGGATACGATTTCAAAAAGGAAAAGATCATCGAAATGGAGAATTTTGAAGACATCGATATCGTCGACGACGAAAAAGACCTCGTCGAACGTTCTCCGGTCGTCGTCGTGATGGGCCACGTCGATCACGGAAAGACGACGCTGATCGACGCGATCCGGAATTCCAATATCGTCGGCGGAGAAGCCGGCGCGATCACGCAGGCGATCGGCGCCTACCAGAAGGAAGTCAACAACAAGAAGATCACGTTCCTTGACACTCCTGGACACGAAGCCTTTACGGCGATGCGGGCCAGAGGCGCGCAGATGACCGATATCGCCATCATCGTCGTCGCTGCCGACGACGGCGTGATGCCGCAGACGAAAGAAGCGATCGATCACGCAAAAGCGGCCGGAGTGACGATCATCGTCGCCATCAACAAGATCGACAAGCCGACCGCCGATCCGGAACGCGTCAAACAGGAACTGATGCGGGAAGGAGTCATCGCGGAAGAATACGGCGGCGACGTCATTTTCAAGGAAATTTCCGCGAAAAAGAACATCGGCATCGACGATCTTCTGGAAACCATTCTGATCGTCGCCGAACTGAAAGACCTGAAAGCCAATCCGAACCGTTACGCGCTGGGTTGCGTCGTCGAAGCCTCGCTCGATAAGAACGAAGGGGCGAAAGCGACCCTGCTCGTGCAGAACGGAACCCTGAAAGTCGGCGATTACGTCGTCGTGGGGAATTCGTATTGCCGCGTCCGGAAAATGATCAACGAATACAAGAAGGTCCTGAAAACCGCCGGTCCGTCTACGCCGGTCGTCGTTACCGGAATCGAAGACGTCCCTCAGGCGGGCGATCACTTCATGGCCTACGCCGATGAGAAAATCGCCAGAGAAATCGCCTTGAAACGGACGCTGAACGCAAAAGCCAAAGACATGAACAAGACCAGCGCGCTTTCTCTGGACGATCTGTACAATCAGATCAAAGACGGTGAAGTGAAGACGATCAATATCATCATTCGCGCCGATGTGCAAGGATCGGTAGAAGCGGTGAAGAGTTCCCTGATGAAAATCGATATCGACGGCGTCAAGATCAATGTCATTCGCGCGACAGCCGGTTCGATCACCCTTTCCGACGTCATTCTTGCCAGCGCGTCCAATGCGATTATCTACGGATTCAACGTCCGTCCGGATGCGGTCGTCCGGGCAAAAGCGCAGGAAGAACACGTCGAAATCCGTCTGCATACGATCATCTACGCCCTGATCGAAGAGATTGAAGCGGCGATGAAAGGAATGCTCAAACCGATCGAAAAGGAAGTCGTCGTCGGTCAGTGCGAAGTCCGGTCGCTGTTCAAAGCCAGTAAAATCGGCACGATCGCCGGAACGATGGTAACCGAAGGCTACATCAAGCGCGATTCTTTGATCCGCCTGATCCGGAACGGGATCGTGATTTATACCGGAAAACTCGGCTCTCTCAAACGCTTCAAGGACGATGCCGCCAAGGTCAACAGCGGATTTGAATGCGGTCTGACCATTGAGAACTTCAACGACATCAAAGAGGGCGATATCGTCGAAGCCTATGAAATTCAGCAAGTCGCGAGGGAGTAAGGGACGATGAAGAAAAACAATAAACAGGAACGCATCGCCTCGCTGATACAGAAAAACATCACCGATATCATTCTCTATGAACTGAAAAAACCGGTGATGAAACTCGTCAGCGTCAACGGGTGTGACGTCAATCACGATAACTCGCTTGTCAAGGTGTACGTCACGCATCTCGATCCGCGGAAAATTCACGAAGCGATCGACGATCTGAACGCCGCGAAGGGCTATATCCGTTCGTCTCTGGCGAAAAAGATGGATACGTATAAGGTTCCGGAAATCGTTTTCATCAAAGACGACACCTACGACAAGGCCGAGCGGATCGAAGCGATCATCAACGACATCAAAAAATAGAGGCTGAGGCCCGTTCATTTGAAAAAAGCGCAGAAGAGTCTGTGCTTTTTTTATTATTAAGTATAAAGCAATTCTGCGGTAAAAGAAAAAAACCAGTATAAACTGGTTGTTTCGATTAAAGGTGATTCACTAAATTCTGCAAATGCGCTTTTTGTCTGGCTGCGGTATTCTTGTGCTGAATGCCTTTGCTGACCGAAGCGTCGATATAAGAGAAAGCGTTCGGCAATAAAGCGACCGCCTCGTCTTTTTGACCGTTTTTCACTGCGGCTTCGACTTTTTTGATCGCCGTGCGCATCGCCGATTTATAAGACGAATTCGCGCTTCTCGCTTTTTCGTTGGTTTTTGCTCTTTTGATTTGCGACTTGATATTGGCCATTTTGTTCACCTCTTTCGTTTTAGACTCACAAAGTTTAGCATAGTTTCAAGCGTATTTCAATAATTTTGTCTATTTTTGTAAATGCTATAAAAGAGGAGAAAAAACCGATGAAACAGGAAAAAAAGAGCAGATATTTCGATATCGCCGACGAGTTGTTCACGCAGAAAAACATCGAGAAATACGCTGAAATCAAAAAAACGGAAAAAAAGAATCTGTCGATTCTGGAAACGCGCGTTCTCACGGGAAGAAATCCTTACGGCAAGGAAAAAGGCATTTACTGTTCGTTCAATTTCGACCGGCTGGACGACGAAAAGAATTATTCCCGTCTGGTCCGGTATCTGAAAAGGTATTTGCAGGATTTTATTTTGCAGATGACGGGGAAGGAGGATCCGAGCATTCTGTTCGTGGGATTAGGAAACGAATCGTATGCGCCGGATTCGCTGGGACCGAACGTGGTCAAAAATCTGCATTCCAACTACTTTTACCGGAAGAAGATCGGCTGTCTGATTCCCGGCGTCATGGCGCTGACGGGAATGGAAACGTCGGATATCGTCAAGGGCGTTTTGAAATGCCATGCCTACGATTTAGTCATCGTCATCGATTCATTGGCGACTTCCTCGATTTACCGGCTGAATAAGACGATCCAGATCACGGATACCGGGATCAATCCCGGAAGCGGTGTAAACAATTTCAGGAAAGCCATCAACTATCGCGAGTTGAAGGTCAAAGTCCTGACGATCGGAATCGCTACCGTCATTTCGTATGAAAAACTGATCGAAGAGTTCGTTCGGGAAAACGGACTCGAAGTTTCCCGACGCGTTGAAAGTTCGCTTGTGCTGACCACGAAGGAAATCGAGCATGAACTTTCGTATCTTTCGCTTTTGCTCAGCGAAGTGTTAAACAGCGTGATCGGCTTATAATCCGACAGATTTCAACAAGTCAAGAGCGTATGCTGAAAGGAAAGAGGGCAGGCTATGAAAAATTTTTTGAAAGATATTCTGATATTTTTGGTCCTGATGATCTTCGTCAGCGTCCTTTTTCAATCGGTCGGAAATCAGAAAAGCGATACGTCGGAAAGCCAGACGCAGGACAGGATCGATCTGATCGAGGATCAGATCAGCCAGGGAAACGTCGTCGGCGACGGAGACGACGAAGAGATGCCGGTCGAAATCCGACAGAATAACAATCTGCTTTCCCGGATTTTCAATTCTCTCGCGGATTTCTTCACCAAAGCGATCAATTTTTTCATCAGTCTGATCATGAAAATCGTTTCGGCGTTCTTAGGCTGAACCGATCTTTAATCCGATTTTTCCGTCTTGATATCGGAGGCAAAGACTTGAAAAACGACCGCCTATCGTCTATGCTGAATATAATGAAAGCGGAAGGAGAACAATTGAGAATGAAAAAAGGGTACGCATTATGGGCAGGTTTGTTTCTTTTGACAGGTTGTTCGGGAAACGGGCAAAAGGAAAAAATTGATTTTCGGACGGCGGTCGAACGATTGCAGACGCAGGAAATATCGGACGAGGGTCTGAATCGAATCGGGCTTCGGGCCGATATCGAAACGCTGGATCTGAATGTGGATTCCACCGTGAAAAATGTGAAGTCGTCGACGCGTTTGTCGGTGGAAAATCTGAACTTCCGGTTTTCGGTTTCCGGCCTGGTCGAGGGTACGAAAGGGGACGATCTTTCAGGGTATGTGTCGTTAAAAAGCGATGCGATTTCCGTTTCGGAGGATCAGAATCAGTTGGATTGGACCGACCTGGTTTTAGAGGGATTCCTCGATCATTCGAATTTCTATGTCGACGCTTCCGACAAAAGCGCTAAGCAAGCGCTGATCGACGCCGATCTTCTGACGGAAACGAGTCCGGACAAATTCTATGTTCCTCTGGATTTTTCCTCGATGACGTTCCCGCTTCTGTCGATCGGAAAGATGGATTTTTCTGATGAAACCGATGCGACGGATTCGTCTGTCGCCCTCGCAACATCGGTGCTGGCCGAGTTCGTGGAAGTGTACGTTTCCGACGAGGGTAAAGATTACGAGTTCAAGGTCGACGTGACTGCGGATAATCTCGTCGACGCGGTGAAGAAAGTCGAAGAGGAATCGGGAACAGGCGATGCTTCGCTTTCCGACTCGCTTGAAATTGCTTTGACTTCCGGCGGATTTCAATATATCCGGATGAATGTGACGATCGACGATTACCGTTTGAAAAAATGCACGGCGGATATGAAGGTCGGATACCAGACGATGTACCTCGAAGACATGACAAGTTCTACGATCGATACGTTCCGATGTGCTTTGACACTCAAAGGAGAATGGGAAATGGATTACGGCGATCGGGTTGTCATTCCGACTTTGACCGACAGGGAAGAATTCACCTTGCTCGGCTGATGAGAAACGGAGAAGAACATGGACTACCCGAGAATCGTATTTATGGGAACTCCGGAAATCGCCGAATTCATTCTGACCGGATTGCTGGACAACGGCTATCCGATCGTCGGGGTGATCGCGCAGGAAGATAAACCGGTCGGAAGAAAGAAGATCATCGAACCCGTTCCGACGAAAAAGGCGGCTTTGGCGAGAAAAATTCCGGTATTTCAGCCTCATCGCATTCGCCTCGATTACGAATTCGTCCGGGAACTGAAACCGGACTTAATCATCACCTGCGCGTACGGTCAGATCATTCCTCAGGAATTGATCGATATTCCCGCGTTGGGGTGCATCAACGTACACGGTTCGCTTTTGCCGAAATATCGCGGCGCCTCTCCGATTCAGCAGGCTCTGATCCACAACGACCGTCTGACCGGCGTAACGATCCTGGAAATGACGGCGAAGATGGACGCCGGGAAAATGCTGTATCAGAAAGAAATCGCCGTTGACGACGACGAGAACTACACGTCGCTGTATCAGAAAATCGCCGTTCTGGGTTTGCAGGCTCTTTTGGAAATGCTTCCCGACTACATCGCCGGGAAAATCCAAGGCGAGGAGCAGGACGAAAGCAGGGTAACGCTCTGCAAAAAGATCAGCAAAGAAGAGGAGCATTTATCCGTCGGTTTCTCTTGCGAAGAATTTGTCGGATACGTCCGAGGCTTGTCGTATTCGCCAGGAGGATATCTGTTGTACGGGAATGAAGTGTTCAAGATTCTTCGCGCGAAAAAAGCCAATTCGCGCGTTCAGGGGGAACCCGGTCAGATCGTTTCGATGGATAAAGACGGCATTTTGTTGCAGTTGAAGGACGGTCAGGTATCGCTGACAGAAGTGCAACGGCAAGGAAAAAAGCGCATGAAAGCGGCCGAGTTCGTCAACGGAAACCGGCAGATGATCGGCGCGCGCTTAGCCTGAACTCTGCAACAAACCGGTCAACTCTTTCAGCGCGGTTTCGATCTGTTCCTCCGGAACGGAAGAGAAGAAGAGAATCAGGCGAAAGTCGTCCGGGCTCTTCTGAAAGTCGCTGATCCAATCGATTTTGATGCCGCTTTTTTCCAGTTGCTCTTTCAGCGATGAAACCGACCGTTCGCCTTGATACCGAATCAGAAAGGACAGTTCGTTTTCCTGATAGGAGATGCACGGGCAGCGATCCAGAATTCGGCGGATCGCGGCTTTTTTTCTTGCGTGGATCCGTTTGATTTTGCCGATGTGGCGGTAATAGTATCCCTCTCTCAGAAAAACGCTGAGAAATCCCTGATCCAGCGCGGAAATGCGCGATGAGGAATAGCGATAGCGGTTTCGGTAGCGTTCTTCCATGCCCGAAGGCAGAAGAAGGTAGCCGATCCGGATTCCCGGACCGATGGTGTGCGTGAAAGTGCCGTAGTAAAAAACTTTTTCCTTGTTCAGCGAATAGATCGTGGAAACGTATCCTTTTCGGGAAATCAAATCGCAATCGAAGTCGTCTTCAAACAGATACCGGCAGGCGCACTGGGCGATTTCCTTTTTTCTTCGGCTCGACATCCTGATGCCGGTCGGAAACTGGTTGTACGGCGTCAGATACAGTAAGGAATACTCTTTTTCGGGGACTTTCGTGCCTTCTTCGTCCAGATCCAGATAATCGATCGCGCATTCGGGATCGAAAAAACGGAGAATTCGATGATAACCAGGATTTTCGATGCCGAGCGAATTCAGGGGAATCAGCGAGGCGACGATCGATAAACTCTCTTCCAGCGAAGATACGATGACGATTCTTCCGGGATCGACTTCGATGCCCTTGTTTTCCCGCAAATAACGCGAAAGGGAAACTCTCAATGACAGATCGCCCTGATAAGGGGCTTTGTTCATCAGAATATCCGGCTGATTCATCAGGAGGTGGTTGATGATCTTCTTGAAGGTAAAGGAAGGAAAGGAAGAGCGGTCCACTTTTGCACTGGTGAAATCCCAGCGGTATTTCTTTTCTTCCGGTTCGGCGAACGTTGTTTCTTTGGAAGGAGGGTAGGATTCGGCGACGAAATAACCCGATTTTTCCCGGCTGTAAAGATACCCCTCTTGAAGCAGAAGGTCATATCCCGAAAGGACGGTGTTCACGGAAACGCCGAGACTTTTGCTCAGCGCGCGTTTGGAAGGAAGCCGTTCGTCTTTTCGGAGCCTTCCGTTGAGAATTTGCTTTTTGATTTCCTTGTAGATCGTCAGATATCGGCGTTCGTCGGAAGTGAAGCGGATCGTTAAACTGTTCATCTGGTACCTTAATTTATTTCTGAATTGGTAGTTAAATAGTATCACATCTTTGAAATAAGATATAGAGGGAGATGAAAAAAATGAAAAAAACGGATTCTCGTAAAATGATTTACCGCATGGTCGAGGTGGCCTTATTCGCCTCTCTTTGTTTTCTGGGAACGTATATTTCCATTCCGTTTGGCATCAGCAAAGTCCATCTGGGCAACTTCATCTGCATTCTGGGCGGCTTTTTATTAGGCGGACTGGTCGGGGGATTATCCGGCGCGATCGGCATGGGATTGAACGATCTGGTTTCTTCTTACGGCCCGGATACGATTCTCCGCACGGTCATCGTCAAGTTCGTCATGGGGTATCTGGCCGGCGTTTTGCTCCGATTATGTCTGAAAAAGAAAGTCTGGAAGGGGCTTTTCGTCCTTTCGGAAGGCGGGTTCATCACCGCATTCGTCGCGCTGTTGACGCTGTATGTCCTTTACGGGGAATCTTTTGAAGTATTCGGACGGAAATTCAGCAATTCGCTGTTCCTCATCGTTTGCTTAGGCATTTTCGTTTGTCTGAACGGGGCTATGCTGATCCTTTCCTTTTTTATCCGGAAAGACCGGCAATGGATTCTTCTGTGCGCGTCTTTTGTCGCTTCCGTCAACATTCTTCTGGAATTTCTGCTGAAAATTCCGTTTAAAATGCTGATGGCTTCAATGACTTTCGAGCAGGCGTACGCGTATGCGATCACGAGTCTTCCCAGCGCCCTGATGACGGCGATCGTCACCACTTTGCTGATTACGCTGGCGTTTTATCCGATTTATTTCGCCACCCGCAGAGTCAACCGATTCGACGATCTTCACCTTTCGCTTGGGCGCGAAGAGCCTAAAAATTAGATTTTTACCCATTTCTTCTGAAATTAGGCTAAAACAGCCTATTCTCGTCGGAGAAAACATACAATAAAGTGTAAGACACCTCTAGGACACGGCAAGGCACCTCCGCCTTGCTTTTTTTATTCTTTCAAAAATCGGATCGAAATGAAAGCGATGAGTTGTAGCGCAGGCGGAGAATGTTTACAATAAAGAAAAGAATAAGGGAGAGAAGGCCATGGAAATCTTTCAGTACTTGTTGATTCTGCTGACCGGCTGCGGAGTCTTCATCGCCGGAATGAATATGCTCAGCGGCGGATTGGAAAAAACGACGGGACCGGGATTGAAAAAATTGCTGGGAAAGATCAGCAACAACCGTTTTTCCGGCGTCGGCATCGGATTGCTGGTTACCGCTTTGGTGCAGAGTTCTTCGGCGACAACGGTCATGACGATCGGATTCGTCAACGCCGGCGTGATGAATCTGTTTCAGGCCACTTCGATCATCATGGGAGCGAACATCGGAACGACGGTTACGGGTTTGATCGTCTCTCTTTCCGCTTTCGATGTGACGGTATACGCTTCTTTTCTGACGTTTATCGGCGTGGTGATGATGTTTTTCAAAAAGGAGACGGTGAAAAACATCGGAAGCGTCCTCTGCGGGCTGGGATTGCTGTTCGTCGGTCTGGAAATGATGAGCGGCGCGTTTGACAACGCGCAAATCAAGGAATTTTTCGGTAACGCCTTCTCCTCGATAAATTTTCCGCTTTTGCTCATCTTGTTCGGAATGCTGTTTACCGCGCTTTTGCAGAGTTCTTCGGCGATGACGGGTTTAATCATCATCATGGTCGGGAAAGGCGCGCTTTCGGTTCCGAATGCGTTATTCATCGTTCTCGGTTCCAATATCGGCACCTGCGTTACGGCTTTGCTGGCTTCGATCGGAACGGAAACCAACGCCAAACGAACGGCGTTCATTCATCTGCTTTTCAATGTGATCGGCACGCTGGTTTTTACCCTGATTCTTCTTCCGCTGTCGGATTCGGTCGCCAGGATGCTGGAAGCCGTTTTCCACAATCCGCAGATGGAAATCGCGGGATTTCACCTTCTTTTCAACACGATTACGACGCTGTTGCTCTTGCCGTTTATCCGGCCTCTGGTCAGATTGTCGACGATCGTCATCAAGGATAAAAAGAAACCGGAAGAACGCTTTCATCTCCGCTTTGTCGACCGAAGGCTTCTTTCCACGCCTGCGGTCGCTTTGATGCAGGTGAAACGAGAGGTGGAGTACATGGCTGGATTGGCGCAAAGCAACCTGGAAAGGTCTTTCGTCGAACTGACGGAACAGAAAAATCTGCACGGAAAGGAGATTTCCGATACCGAAGAAGAAATCGACTTTACCAACAACCAACTCACGAAATTCCTCATCGAATTGTCTCCTTTAATGGATCACCAGCAGGAAAAGGAAGTCGGATCGTATTTTCACGTCGTCAACGATATTGAAAGAATCGGCGACCATGCGCTGAACTTTCTCGAACTGAGCGAGCGAATGCGAAAGGAAGAATTGTGTTTCTCCGACGATGCAATCGCGGAATTGAAAGAGATGTACGCGAAAGTGAAAGGCATGTATGCGATCGCGCTTTCGGCATTCGACGACGGAGAAGGGGATCATCTTTCCGAACTGAATCGGTTGGAAGAAGAAGTGGACGAACTGAAAAACTATCTTACTTCCCGGCACTATATGCGCCTTTCGATGGGAAATTGCCGCGTCGAGTTAAGCACTTATTTTTATTCTTCGGTATCCGGGCTGGAAAGAATCGGCGATCATCTCGTCAACGTCGGTTACAGCATCGTCAATCCGACCGGTTCGCAGAATCAGAAAACGCTGAGTGAATCCGCCGGTAAGTGAATCCGTCGGAAGGTAGGTTTCTTTTTCCGGGCAATCGGACGCTTCTGTTTACGCGGAAAAAACGATCGGCAATAAAAAACGCGGAAATCTTTTCCGCGCGGATGACGATGGTGGAGCTGAAGAGGATCGAACTCTCTACCTCCTGAATGCAAATCAGGCGCTCTCCCAAGTGAGCTACAGCCCCGAGATGTATAGAAACGACGGAGAGTCGCCTCTCCGAAGGAATCGGCATAATGGTCGGGAAAACAGGATTTGAACCTGCGACCCTCTGTTCCCAAAACAGATGCACTACCAAGCTGTGCTATTTCCCGAGATGGCGCGCTAAGCAAGAATCGAACTCGCAACCTCCAGATTCGTAGTCTGACACTCTATCCAGTTGAGCTATTAGCGCGTTTCGCCACTATAATATACACCTGGAAAAACGCGAATTCAAGAAAATCGACTTGAATTCCGATTTCCGGAATGGAGGTTCCTGTCGGATTCGAACCAACGGTCATTGAGTTGCAGTCAATTGCCTTGCCAACTTGGCTAAGGAACCAGATCATTCGCGTTATTCATCATAGCAAAGTAGCCGCTGAATTTCAATTGTTATTTGAAAAAATGCAACAATCCCCGATCGTCTCGGGATACTATTTTATGCGACGCAGGGAAGAAATGTGTCAATCGTGCGCAAAAGGTTTAAATTTTCAGTTGAATCGAATAAAATGTTCGGGGTGAAAGAAAGATGCAGACGATTTTAACCATTCAGAATATGGATTTTTCGTTTCCGACGGAAAAATTGTTTTGCGATGTCACTTTTTCCGTTTATGCCAAAGATCGCGTCGGCATCATCGGAGCCAACGGAACCGGTAAAACGACGCTGATTCAACTGATTCTTCATCGTCTGACGCCCGATAAGGGAATGATCGCCCTGTCGAAAGGCGTCCGCGTCGGTTACCTTTCGCAAGAGGTGATTCAGAACGAAGAAAACACGCTGTATCAGGAAGCGCTGCTTGTTTTTGAACCGCTGATCCGATTGCAAAAAGAACTGGAAGAAATGGAAAAGGCGATCGCCTCTCGGCCCGACGATGTCCGACTAATAGAAGAATACGGAAAAAAACAGCACTTTTTTCAGGTCGGCGGCGGATACGATTATCCCTATCTCATCGAGATGTTTCTGACGAAGTTCGGCTTTCGCAAAGAGGAATTCGACCGGAAAATCAGTACCTTTTCCGGCGGCGAAAAGACGAAGATGAGTTTTGCAAAACTGCTTTTGATGAAACCGGAATTGCTGATTCTCGACGAACCGACCAATCACCTTGATCTGTCGACCGTCGAATGGCTGGAAGATTATCTGAAAACGTATGACGGGACGCTGATTTTCGTTTCGCACGACCGCTATTTCATCAATCATCTGGCCGATAAGATCTTTGAAATCGACGATCATCGGATCTACGAATATAAGGGAAATTACGACTTCTACGTCAACGAAAAAAGAATCCGTTACGAACAGCAACTGAAAGCCTATCAACGGCAGCAAAAAGAAATCGCGAAAATGAAGAGGTTCATCGAATTCTATATGCCGAAACCGCGCTTTGCTTCGCGCGCCAAAGATCGCCTCAATAAATTGAATCGGCTGAAAATCGTCGAAAAACCGACGGAAGAGAAAACGATGAAACTCTCTTTTAAAGGCGATTCGCTTCTCGGAAAGAAAATGATCGGTTTCGAAAACGTTGCCATCGGCTATGAGCCGGATCGCCCTTTGGTCGAAGGCATCAACGCTTTGGTTACGGGGAAAGACCGTCTGGCGATCATGGGAAACAACGGAACCGGAAAAACGACGATCCTCAAATGCATTTTAGGTCAGGTACGGCCGTTGGAAGGTCAGATCGTCCGTTACAGGGAGTGCAAGATCGGCTATATCGATCAGCATCATTTCGATATTCAGGGACAAAAGACGCTGGTGGAGTATCTGACGGATCTTTTTCCGGCGATGGGCGAGAAGGCGGTCTGCAATCATCTGGGAAAATTCAATTTTTCCGACGACGATTTTTACAAGACGCCGGATATGCTTTCCGGCGGAGAAAAGATGCGGCTGCTTCTGGCGAAAATCATTTTGAACGATTACGATCTTCTTTTGCTCGACGAGCCGACCAATCATCTGGACATCATCACTAAACAAGCCTTGATCCGCGCGCTGGACGACTATGAAGGCACGATCGTTTTCGTCTCGCACGATCGGCATTTCGTAGATGAAACGGCAAATAAAATCCTGTATTTCTGCAACGGGAAATCCTATTACCATGAGGGAAATTATCAGGATTTCAAAGAAAAAGAGCAGGAACTTTTTGCTCTCGAACCGGTTGAAAAAAAGCAACCCAAAGAAGAGAAAAGGGCAATTAAAAGGGAAAAAAGTGCTGTTTCGACGGGTAAATTGGAAATTCGCATCGCGCAGACCGAAAAGGAAATTGCCCGATTGAAACAATCGCAGTTTGAAGAGGAAGTATATTCCGACAGAGGAAAAATGGAAGAGGTCGACCGGAAGATTCAGAAACTGGAAAAGGAGTTGGCTGAGTTAAGCGAAGAATATCTGGAAAGAATGTGAAAATTCTTGATAAACCGGGGCTTTGATGATAAGATTATGAATGCTTTCAGAGGTGATACCATGTTGATCGACGAAATTAAAAAAGCGAAAATGACGGCGATGAAAGAAAAAGACAACGCCGCCCGAGCGATTTACGACATTGTCGTCAATAAATATCTGCTGCTATCGATTTCAAGACGGGAAGAGGGAAAAGAAATCGCCGATACCGATCTGATTCAGATCATCGTGAAAACTTTGAAAGAACTTGCCGATGAAAAGGACGGATATGTCAAAGCCGGTCGGAGCGACAGCGTCGACGCCATTGCGCATCAGGAAGACGTTTTGAAGAAATATCTTCCGGCAATGCTGAGCGAAGCGGAAATTCGCGCGGAAATCCAAAAACTTCCGGATCAGTCGATGCCGGCGATCATGAAGCATTTCAAAACCCATTTTCAAGGCAAAGTCGATATGGCTTTGGTCAGCCGGATTGCCAAATCGATCGGATAGGGGTATAGTTAAATGGTATAGCAACGGTCTCCAAAACCGTTATTGCGGGTTCAATTCCTGCTACCCCTGCCATTGAAGAACATGACACTCTATTATGGAAGTAATAGAGTGTTTTTTTCGGTTTGGTGTCTTTTCGGCAGGAAAACATTTTGTCTGCGCTTAACCCTCATGTTGGACGAAACGAAAATACGAAAACAGCGAACGGCCTTCTTTAAAAGAGGTAAAGGATTCTCTTATTTGATCGGGTTATCAGAAAAATGTCTTTTGCTCTATTGGATAATCCGTTATAATGAGGGTGTTAGAGGAAGATAAGGAGTACCGAATAGGCGAGTCTTCCTGGCGGAGCGTTTCAAAATGAAAAAATGGGCTATTGCGTTTACGGCTATGATGTTGTTTCTAGTCTCTTGTGGGGAGGCGCCTGATGACGAAACGCCTTTTGATTTTATAGAAGTGGAAGGCGGATATGCCGTAAAAGCCAAAAAAACTTTGGACGATGAGATCAAAGGAATGGTAAATATTCCAGATACATACAAAAGGAAACCGGTTGTAGAAATCGCAGATTATGCTTTTTTTTACACCTTTAACTGCTGTCAGTATTCCGAACAGCGTAACGAGAATCGGAGATTATGCCTTTCGCGAATGTAGCGCATTAACTTCCGTAACCTTGGAGGAAGGGAGTAACTTGACAAGTATCGGAGATTATGTTTTTGAAGGCTGTGCCTCTTTAACCTCGATTACGATACCAGACTATATAACCCAGATCGGAGAAGGAGCGTTCGCCTATTGTGATTCATTGGTCTCAATCGTAGTGCCAAATCGCGTGGAAAGTATTCAAAAAGGCGCATTCCACGAATGTGGCGCCTTAACCTCCGTCACATTGGAAGAAGGAAGTAATCTGGCAAGCATTGAAGCGTACACTTTTGAAGGTTGTTCCTCTTTAACCTCAATCGACATACCGAGCAGCGTAACAAGCATCGGGGATTATGCCTTTCATGAATGTAGCGCATTAGCGTTTGTCACATTGGAAGAAGGAAGCAATCTGGCAAGTATCGGAGCGTATGCCTTCGAGGGCTGTGCCTCTTTAACCTCAATCGACATACCGAACAGCGTAGCAAACATCGGGAATTATGCCTTTCGCGAATGTAACGCATTAGCGTCTGTCACATTGGAAGAAGAAAGCAATCTGGCAAGTATCGGAGCGTATGCCTTTGAAGACTGCGATTCTTTAACCTCAATCTTCATACCGAACAGCGTAACAAGCATCGGAGATTATGCATTCAAAGGTTGCCTCTCTTTTTCTTCAATCACGATACCGGAGAGTGTTATCCGAATCGGTTCTTTTGCCTTCGCGGATTGTTTTAATTTGACCATCTATTGTGAAGCGAGTAGTGAATCGAGCGGATGGATGAGCGATTGGAATTTCGCGGACAGACCCGTATACTGGGAAGTCGCACGAAACGATATCGTGGATCAAAATGGATTGCAATTTTTGCTTATCGAGGGAAATGCTGTCCTAACAGGACACCATGCGAATGTCGTAGATGTCATCATACCTGAAACGATAGAAGTCAATGAGCGATCGTATCGTGTAACAAGCATTGGCGATTATGCCTTTAAAAATTGCAGTTCCTTAATCTCGGTTACGCTACCGAATAGTGTAACCCATATCGGAAAAGGAGCCTTCGTTTCTTGTGATTCACTGGTCTTAATGACTCTACCGGAGAGTGTAACCTATTTGGGAGATTATGCATTCAGAGAATGTATTTCGTTAACTTCAATCGCAATGCGGGATAGAATAACATACATTGGAGAAGGAGCCTTCGATGATTGTTATTCTTTAACTTCGATCGCAATACCAAACAGTGTAACCTACATCGGAAGTTATGCATTCGAAGACTGCATTTCATTCACGTCAATCGTCATACCAAACAGCGTAGAAAGCATGGAAAATGACATATTTTCTGGTTGTCGCAATTTGACCATCTATTGTGAAGCGGATAGTGAACCGAGCGGTTGGATGAGCGGTTGGAATTATTCAAAGAGACCCGTATATTGGGCCGGAGAATGGTCTTATGTCGACGGTGTGGCGACACCCAATCCTATAACGGATCAAGGGGCGTCTATTGAAAGTGTTTGATATAGGGAAGTGATTCACCAATAAAAGGCGCATAGAAAAAACATTCAAATGGTCGTTTTGATCGGTATTTTAGCGATGGAGTGTCGATTCTTTCAGGTTCCGTAAAATCGAATGGGTTTTATTGGACAGGTGAACCTCATTCTTGCTGAGTGATCGATCCGATTGAGGTTTATCGGATATACGAATCTTATCGCTTTGTGAGCGCTTTCATTTTTTTGTTGACATCAAAAATCTCTGACTTTATAATAAAATCAGCAACGGAAACCGCTTTCCGAAAGTGAGAAAGGGAAAAAATCATGAAAAAGCGATATGAGAAGCCGGAGATCGAGGCAGAAACGA
>UMKG01024493.1_pt1 | contig 50073 bp, 39 predicted proteins | sample 1966261 | NCBI WGS metagenome assembly UMKG01 (sample SAMEA4836169, study PRJEB28245) | human gut metagenome | biome: gut microbiome; material: fecal sample | place: Denmark | collected 2008 | reverse complement strand
CAGCCGTACGGTCGCATACATCCCCGGGCGCAGCTCGTCGTATGTGTTCTTTATCTCGCACTGGACGTTCATCGTTCCCGTGGTCTGTTTCAGGTTGGGGGCCATATATGAGATGGCGCCTGTGTATGTGTGTGGCATTGACTCGGTGAATGTCACGGGCACATGCTCGAAATCGAGCGAGTCATGGGCCTCGCGCGAGTTCAGGAGGTCGAGATAGCGCTCGTCCTCGATGGCGAACATGGCGTACAGGTACGAGTCGTCATATATTGTCGCCAGCGTGACGGGCTGTGCCTCGCCGGTCACATAGTTGCCGACGTTGATGTTGTCTGTGGTGATAGAGCCCGAGATGGGAGCTGTGACCGAGCAGTATCCCAGGTTGCGCCGTGCGGTCTCGAGGGCGGCTGTGGCTGTCTTGATGGCTGCCTCGGCCTGCTCATAGCTGCTCTGCGCCTGCACGACCTCCATTTTGCTCACGGCATCGCTCTCAAGGGCCTTCTTGACCGCATTATAGTGCTCGAGGGCATAGTCACGGCTGCTGATGGCTGTCGTGAGCTGTGCCTGTGCCTGTGCCACACGGTCCTGATAGACCGACGGGTCAATCCTGAAAAGAAGCTGTCCGGCGGAGACTTTCGAGCCGCCCGTATAATCTTTTGCCGTTATCTGGCCGTTTACCTTGGCTACTACCTCGACCGAGCTTTTGGCTTCGAGATAGCCCGGATAGTCATTGTACAGCACTACGGTGCGCACCTGCGGAGTGGCTACCGAGACGCTTTCCTCGGGATTTGAGGTGGTATGGTGCCTGTGACCGCACGATACCATTATGGCCATGCCTGTGGCAGCGGCCACGAATGTCAGGATATGAGTCTTCATAATTGCCGGGATTGTTTTTTACTGTGGATTGGGTGAGCCCCCGAGGGCTTTGTATAGGTCTATGATGGCTATGAGTGCGTTACCTTTGGCGGTAGCCATCGAGTTTGCCGCGTTGAGGACATCAATCTGCGCATCGACCACATTAGTGAACGCCGACAGCCCCTGTTTGTACTGGTCGACCGACAGCGCCAGGGCCTCACGGCTCTGTGCCAGAAGGTCTGATGTGATCTCCAGTGTCTCAAGCGCAGATTCGTATGACGCCATCGCATTGTCAACCTCGCCTACGGCTGTCATCACGGTGAGATTATATGCGTCGATGCTTGTCTGCATCTGCTCGCGTGCCTGTGCGACGCCGTATTTGCGGGACAGGCCGTCGAATATGGTCCATGAGAGGGTCGGGGCTATTGAATAGTGGAACGAGTCACCGGTGAACATGTCGCCGGGCCGTGTTGCCACGGTACCGATCTCTCCGGCCAGCGAGAGGGTGGGGAGATATTCTTTTTTTGCGATGCCGACCGCTGCTGCAGCTTCGGCTACGTCCGCCTCGGCAGCCATGATGTCAGGGCGACGGCGCAACAGGTCGGCTGGAATACCTGCCGGAATCAGCATACGGTGTGGCGGCAAGGTCTCGCGGGCGCTTAGCATCGGGGCTATCGAGTCAGGATATACCCCCATGAGGGTCGCAATCGCGGTCAACGACTGCCGGAGCGATGCCTTTAGAGCCGGAATGGACGACTCGGTAGAGAGATAGACAGTCTTGGCCTGGGCGACATCGAGTTTGGAGACCAGTCCGGCTTCGTGGCGCGCCTCGGCTATTTCGAGTATGTGTTTCTGTGATGCAAGCTGCTCCTCGGCTATGGCCAGATGCGTCTGGGTGATGCGGTAGTCCATATAATATGTGGCCATGTCGGCGGCCATGCTTACCATCGCGCCGGTATAGTCTGCCTTCGAGGCCCGATATGACGCTTTCTTGGCTTTGACGGCCTCGCGTACCTTGCCGAAGACATCTATCTCCCAGTTCATCTGCGCGCCAAGGCTGTATGTGTTCGTGTTTAGCCGCTGTGTGCGCTCGCGTGCGTATGAAGCGTTTGCCGAGAGCTGGGGCCAGTATGCGCTCCGGGCCTGAAGCATGGCGTTACGGGCCATCTCGCGGCGATGATATGCCTCGAGTAGGTTGAAATTTGAGGTCGAGGCGGCCACAATGAGCGAGTCAAGCGTGGGGTCGTCGAATCCGCGCCACCAATTGTCATCCTCGGGGAGTGTCTGCGACACATTGACATCGTCCGCCCATGACACCGGCATTGGCCGTGTCAGAAGCCCCTCGGGCTCTCCGGCTGCGGCTGTACCGCCCGCAAGGAGTGTGGCCAATATGATTGCTACGTGAGGTTTATGCATAATTTGAAATGGAGTTATGAAACCTTAACGTATCGAAAAATCAAAAAGTTCACGTCAGGACATCCCCGCGCCTTTCCCGTTGGAAAGTTTAAAGAGTGTGTAACAATAGTGTAACAGTACAAAAAAATCCGTAACTTTGCATAAAGTGATTGAATCTTAGCAAATGGACCAAACCTTTGAAGATTATCTGAAAACCGCTGACCAGGCAAGGATCAACCGGAATCTCCTTCTGGTCGAAGACGCTTTGGACGTGCTGTGCGGAAAGTGGAAACTCCGCATACTCATGGCCATTGTCAAGGGTTGTTCGAGATATAAGGATATTCTTGACAGGAATCCGGGGCTCACGGACAAGATATTGTCTCAGAATCTCAGGGTTCTGCTCGAGGATTGCCTGATAGAGCGCGAGGAGAGGGCTGTGGGGAATCTGTCGCGTCCTCAAGTCGAGTACAGGCTCACCGCGCATGGACGCACGCTCAGGCCTGTCATCGCACTTCTGGCCAGATGGGGCGACGAACACCGCAGATATATTCTCGGAGAAAAACGCTGCGGCACGTGAACTTTGCGGGAGGAAAGGATGTTATAATGAAAACTATATTTTCATCACTACAAACATCCCCCCGAAAATGAAAGAACTCAAAGGATCGAAGACCGAGGCGAACCTGCTCATGGCCTATGCCGGCGAATCGCAGGCCTGTGTGAAGTATTCATTCTATGCCAAGAAGGCCCGCAAGGACGGGTTCGAGCAGATGGGCAATATCTTTGACGAGACCGCTCACAATGAGCATACCCATGCCAAACTGTGGTTCAAGCTGCTGCATGGTGGCGAGATTCCCGACACGATGGTCAACCTCGAGGATGCCGCCGCCGGCGAGCACTACGAGTGGACAGACATGTATGCCGAATTTGCCAAGGTGGCCCGCGAGGAAGGCTTCACACAGATTGCGACCCTTTTCGAGAGGGTGGGAGCCATCGAACGTACCCACGAGGAGCGTTACCGCAAGCTGCTTGACAATATCAAGGAGGGTATCGTGTTCTCGCGCGACGGCGACCGTGTATGGATCTGCCTTGAATGTGGACATCTGGTGTTCGGCAAGAAGGCACCCGCTGTCTGCCCCGTATGCAAGCATCCGCAGGCTTTCTTCGAGCTCAGGGCCGAGAATTATTGATTTTTTGCGTAAATCCAATATAGACAGACGGAACCCTTGTCCGACAGGGGTTCCGTCTGCTGTTTATGTCCGGCTGATGTGTCAGGCGTTGCGTTTCGTGAGGGCTACCACATTCTCGACATGCTGGGTGTGCGGGAACATGTCGACCGGCTGCACGGCGGTGATGTCATATTTCTCATGGAGCATGGCAAGATCACGGGCCTGTGTGGCCGGGTTGCAGCTCACATAGACTATCCTGTCCGGCTCGGCGTCGAGTATGACCCTGACGACATCCTCGTGCATTCCGGCTCGCGGGGGATCGACTATCATCACGTCGGGGTGGCCGTGCTCGGCGATGAAACCTGCGGTCAGCACATCCTTCATGTCTCCGGCATAGAACTCGGTGTTGCCGAGTCCGTTGGCGGCAGCATTGATTTTGGCGTCCTCGATGGCATCGGGCACATATTCTATTCCCACAACGTGGCGGGCGTTACGGGCCAGGAAGCAGGCGATGGTGCCGGTGCCTGTATAGAGGTCATAGACAAGCTCATTGCCCGTCAGGGCTGCAAAGTCGCGTGCCACCGAGTAGAGCCTGTATGCCTGGCGCGAGTTGGTCTGATAGAACGATTTCGGACCGACCCGGAACCGCAGGCCCTCCATCTCCTCCTCTATATAGTCATTGCCCTTGTATGTGATGATGTCAAGGTCGGCGATGGTGTCGTTGACCTTGGTGTTGACCACATAGAAGAGTGACGTGACCTCGGGGAATCTGTCGGCTATGGCCTTCATGAGTGTGTCGATTTTCTCGCGGTCGTCTTCGCCGACACTCATCACGGCCATGACATCGCCTGTCGAGGCTATGCGTATCATGAGTGTGCGCAGGAATCCGCGGTTCTCCCGCAGATTGTAGAACGAGTATCCGTGTTCCTTGCCGAAATCCTTGACGAAGAGCCTGAGGCGGTTGCCGAGATCGTCCTGGAGATGGCACCTGTTGATATCGAGCACCTTGTCGAATGCACCCGGGATATGGAATCCGGCTGCACGGCGGTCGGGAAACTCCTCGCCTGAGCGCATCTGGTCGAATGTCAGCCACATCTTGTCCGAGAAGGTGTACTCCATCTTGTTGCGGTATTCCCATATTTGCTCCGAACCGAGGATGGGTGTAATCTCAGGGAAAGGTATCTTGGCTATACGCTCGAGACAGTCCTTGACCTGCTTCTGCTTGCACTCGAGCTGGAAGCTGTATGGCAGATGTTGCCATCGGCATCCGCCGCAGATGGTGAAATGCTCGCAACGTGGCTCGACACGCATATCCGAAGGGTGTACCAGCCGCTCGATATGCCCCTCGGCATAGTTGCGCTTCTTGCGGTCTATCTTGATGTCGGCGATGTCGCCGGGGGCACCGAAGGGGATGAACACCACCATGTCGTCAGGCTTGGCGATAGAGTTGCCTTCGGCGGCGACGTCCGTTATCTCTACCCCTTCGAGCAAGGGGAGGTCCTTGCGCTTTCTGCTCATATATAATGTTATGCTGTCTTTGAAACGAATAATCGTCGGCCATAGAGTTGCGTGCTGATGGCCGACGACAGATGTGTTTATCTATGAAGGTTAGGTCAGGTCGAGAGTCTTTTATATTTTGAGGCAAATATAAAAATTTAAACTCTATTTTGCTAATTTTAGCTGAAAATTTAACCTAACTTAACCAAAATGGTGCAGCTGCGAGATGTCAGCCCTTGATTATGCCGTTGATTATCTCCTTGATAGAGTCTGCGAGGGCATCGGCCTTGGCCATGGTCTCGGCCTCGCTGTAGATACGGATGATGGGCTCGGTGTTCGATTTGCGCAGGTGCACCCACGAGTCCTTGAAGTCAATCTTCACACCGTCGATGTCGGTTATCTTCTCGCCGGCAAAATGTTTCTTCACGGCCTCGAGGATTGCGTCGACGTCGAGCTCGGGCGTGAGCTCCATCTTGTTCTTGGCAATCTCATATGCGGGATATGTCTTGCGCAGCTCGGTCACCTTCTTGCCGCTCTTGGCGAGCAGGGTGAGGAAGAGGGCCACGCCCACGAGGGCGTCGCGTCCGTAGTGTGCGGCGGGATAGATGACGCCGCCGTTGCCCTCGCCGCCGATGACGGCGCCGGTCTCCTTCATCTTTGTGGTCACGTTGACCTCGCCCACAGCGGCTGCTGAATATGTGCAGCCGTGGCGCTCGGTGACATCGCGCAGTGCGCGCGACGAGCTCAGGTTGCTGACAGTGGAGCCAGGAGTGTGCGAGAGGACATAGTCGGCAATCGAGACGAGGGTATACTCCTCGACAAACATCTCGCCGTTCTCCATGACGATGGCCAGGCGGTCCACGTCAGGGTCTACCACAAAGCCCACGTCTGCGCGTCCGTCGGCCATGAGGCCCGAAATCTGGGTGAGGTTCTGGGGTATGGGCTCGGGGGTGTGGGCAAACTTGCCTGTTGCCTCGCAGTTGAGCTCGATGATGTTCCTTACTCCCAGGGCGCGAAGCAGCTGCGGGATGACAACGCCTCCCACAGAGTTTACTGCGTCGACAGCGACGGTGAAATTGGCCTTTGCGATAGCCTCGCGGTCTACGAGCTCGAGTGCGAGCACCTGCTCTATATGACGGCGGTTGTATGTCTCGTTCCTGAAGATATGGCCAAGCTCCTCGACAGATGCGAAAGTATAATCTCCCTCCTCGGCGATGCGGAGCACCTCGCGTCCCTGTGCGTCGTTCAGGAACTCGCCGTGCTCGTTGAGCAGCTTGAGGGCGTTCCACTGCATGGGGTTATGGCTCGCGGTGAGTATGATACCGCCGCAGGCCCCCTCGCCGGTCACTGCTATCTCGGTGGTGGGGGTAGATGCCAGGCCGATGTTGACAACATCAAAACCCATTGCCGTGAGGGTGGCGCAGACAAGGCTGTCTACCATAGGGCCGCTGATACGGGCGTCGCGTCCCACCACGATGGTGCGCGACTCGATGGGTGTGGTGCGTGCGATGAATGTGGCGTATGCCGCTGTGAACTTCACGATGTCGACAGGCGAGAGGCCGTCGCCGGGTTTGCCGCCGATGGTGCCGCGGATACCCGATATGGATTTGATCAGGGACATATTGTTGTTTTGATGATATGTTTCAGGGATTGCGGCCCGTGTCAGAGTGCGGGCTTATAGTATGATATTTCGTAGAGGTAGGGGGTCACGTATGCCATGTCCGACTCGGGCCCTGCCTGTGACTTGATTATAAGGTTGACCTTGCAGTCATATCCCAGGAAACGCATCGGGAGCTGTATCCCCTCGCCATACTGATATGACTGCGAGATATAGAGGTTGTCGAATATGAAGAAGGTCGACTCGGAGTTCATGTTGTTGGCATTTCCGGCACCTATGTTGTCGTCAGAGCCGACGACATAGCTGAGAAGGTTGTAGCGCATATATCTGAAATATACGCGGTCGCCTGTCTGGGCGCGCTCGTCTGTACCGGGCTGGAGCACCTGCATATACACGTTGCTGTCTTCGTCGATGCGATAGTATGGGGCGTCAGGGCCTGTCAGGAATACCGAGTCTGCCGGAATCCCGTCGACAAGACGGTGCTCTGCCAGAAAGGCGTTGACACAGTGGTTCTCGTCGGTGAGCAGCTCGGCATAGCTCTTGTTGTCGCTGCACGATGTGGCTGCAGCCATCAGGCACAGCAGAGAGAGGATTGTAGTATATAGCTTGTTCATAGATATTTGTCGTATTGTGGGATGATGGATAGCAGATAGTCGAGAGCCTGTTCGAGCGAGCCTGCGAACTCGCCTCCGGCAGCGTTGATGTGGCCGCCTCCGCCGAAGCACTCCTCGCATATCTTGTTCACGGGAAACTCCCCCTTGCTCCGCATCGACACCTTCACATTGTCCTTGGAGTCCTCACGCATGAAGACAGACCATGTGACCTCAGGGATGGAGAGCGGGGTATTGACAAGGCCTTCGGTATCGCCCTTCGAGTAGTCGAACTCGTCAAGCTCCTCGCGGCTCAGGGTGATGAGGCCGAGGCGATGGTCGCGCACCATCTGCATCTTATACTGGCCATAGCCCATTATGCGGACACGGGTCTCTGACGCGGTGTCCATGACCAGCTTGTAGAGGTTGTCCTTGTCAAGCCCCTTCTGGAGCAGGTCGTGGATGATGAGATAGAGGTCGGGGTCGTTGGAATTGTATGTGAAATGGCCGGTGTCCGTCATCATCCCGGTATATATGTCGGCTGCAGAGCCCCGTGTGAGGTAACGGGCCCAATGTGCCTGATACAGGAAGATGTATAGGAGTGCCGAGGTGGATGAAACCTGCGGATAGGAGATTATGACCTCGGCCTCGATGTCGGGGTCGAGATGATGGTCTATAACCACGCGGGCGGCCTGTGATGCCTCGACGTTAGGCGCAAGGCGGTCTATGCGCTTGAGGCAGTTGTAATCGAGACAGAATATCAGATCTGCGGAGGCAAGCAGCGATGCGGCCCTCTCGGGCTGGCGTGTGGCTGCGGTGATGTCGCGCACTCCGGGCAGGAACTGCAGCGAGCGCGGAGCGCAGTCTGCCGTGACCACGTTGGCGTCCTTGCCCATGGCGCGAAGCACCGAGCATAGGGCCGTCGACGACCCGAGGGCGTCGCCGTCGGGACTGACATGGCAGGTGATGACTATGGAGCGCGACGCAAGCACAAGCTGCTTGACCCGCTCGACAAGCTCGTCGGGTATGACAGTGGCAAATCGGCTCCTTCGGATGGTCTTTTGCATTGGTCGATGTTTTCGTTGGCAAAACGATTTTGCAAAGTTACGAAATTTTATTTAAAAACAGAGTCCCGCGACCCATATTAGGCCCGCGGGACTTGTGAAAAAAACTTATTTCAAGGATTGTCAGGTGTGGCCGGATGCCCGGGAGACCGGGGTGGCTACCTTTGGGTGAGAGACTTCTGTATGTCGAGTGCCTTCTTCTCGCCGTTGACCGTGATGGTGAGCCGGCAGTCCTTGAAAAGGGTCAGCTTCTTGAACTGCAGCCGATAGGTCGCGGTGCCGTCTTTGACATCGCAGCGTATTTGCCGGGCAGGATAGTCGGTGCCGTCATTTGTCAGGACGGCATCAGTCACTTCGACACGCGCCGGGGCGTCGCTGTCAGTGAGGACGATGTTTGTGGCTCCCTTGTTGTCGAGGCTTCGGTAAGCGATTTCAGCCGAGCCACAGATGGCCGAGAGGCATAGTGCCGTTGTCAGGATGATTTTCTTCATTGCGTCGTTGTATTAAGTTTGACGCTGCAAAGTTACCTCCGGCGTGCCGCGGTGCCAAATTTCCAAGCCTTGGATTTGTCCTCATTCTTGCAGTTAATCCATTGATATTCAGCATGAGGAAAACTTGGCTATTCCTCATGCTGGAATACAGGGGATTACACTTACATTCTGGATACGAACAGCTCTCTGTCGGGTGCGCCGGAGGCCATTATGCGCTCTTTGAGACGGCTGCGGCGGTTGTAGAAATTCTTGACCTTTATGTCTGTGAATATGCATATCGCCCTTGGCGAGAATCCGGCGTAGAGGTATGTGAGGAACCGCATGTCATCAATGCCGAGTGACGGAACCTGTTCGCGAATCCTTGTCATTATTCCGTCGAGATATGTGTTCACTATCTCCTCGAGTCTTGCCACGCTGCGTCTGTCGCGCAGGGCGAGGATATGTTTCTCGACCTCATTATAGATGGTCAGTCGCAGGTTCTCGGAGTCACTTTTCTCGAAATACTCGTTACACAGCATATTGAGGGTATCGAGGCGCGTTCCATACAGGGCATTGACCTTTGCCTCAAGCTCGCGGTTTTTCTCTGTGCGCTCGGCCATGAGCAGTGACAGCTCTTCGAGTTCCTTGCGTTTCCGTGAGAATCGCCGTTTTGTCACGACATAGCCACAGACAGCCGCAATGAGTGTCAGGAATATTGTGGCCGAGAGCAGAAGCCACGCATGGCGCGAGTCGCGCCTCGATGTCTCGAGCTGTCGGCCGTATCTGTCATGCAGCAGATTGATGGTCTCGCGCAGCTCTCCGGCAGTTGATGTGGGGCATCGTATGATGCCACGGTCGCTCGAGAGAACCAGCATATCGGCCTCATCAAAGGACGCGCTGAAAGGGAAGTCGATGCTTATATGCCATTCGGTGTCCTTGTCCGTTACCTCGTCTGTGCGCGCTATCAGCGTAAAGGGTTCGAGGGGGGCAAGCACGCTGTCGCAGTTGTGCCATTCGGCCTTGTATATCGTGAACGGGGCATTGGATGAATGTATGTCGATTGCGATTCTTGTCCGTCCGTCTTCGTTGGAGATGTTACGGAAATCGAGTGTGAGCTCCCTGCCTGTCGCTGCGGCATCGTCTGTCACGGAATATGTGACGATATTGGCGGCAGAAGCCAATCCGCTGAACATGAGATATATCGCAAGGAGCGCGAGGTGAAGCATAATGTGTTTTTAATTGATATAAGGACGGCCATCAGTCAGGAGGATAGCCGTCCTTATAATTATTGTTGTCTAACGTGTATGGTTTATCCCTTGCGGGCTTTCATTGAGCTGTGAGCCAGATACCAGATCAGCAGCGCGTAGACGATGAGCCCGGCCCACTGGAGGGTAGCGGCCGATGTGTTGTTCTGATACTCGAAGCCGAGGAAGCGGGTGAGGGCGGCGAAGACGCCGAAGAGTGCGCCACCGGCGATGAGGCCCGACGAGATGAGGGTGCCGCGGTCCATGCGGGCAGCATTCACGACCTTGTCCTTGGAGCGGGTGCTGACATACCACGAGATGGCACCTCCGACAAGAAGAGGTGTGTTGAGCGACAGAGGGATGAACATGCCGAGGCAGAATGCCAGGGCCGGAACACCGAGCCAGTTGAGCAGCAGGGCGAGCACAGCACCTGTCATATAGAGAATCCAGGGGGTGTCACCTCCCATCATGAGGGGCTCGATGACCTTGGCCATTGCGTTGGCCTGGGGTGCTATGAGGGCATTCTCGCCTGTAAATCCATATACCTGGTTGAGCAGCAGTATGACACCGCCTACCGTGGCGGCAGACACGAGTGTGCCGAGGAATTTCCATGTCTCCTGCTTGCGGGGCGTAGAGCCGAGCCAATAGCCTACCTTGAGGTCGGTGACAAATCCGCCCGCCATGGAGAGCGCGGTGCAGACTACTCCGCCTATGACCATAGATGCCACGATGCCCGAGGTACCGCTGAGGCCGATGCCAACAAAGATGGCCGACGCGATGATGAGTGTCATGAGGGTCATGCCCGATACGGGGTTCGAGCCCACGATGGCGATTGCGTTGGCGGCCACGGTTGTGAAGAGGAACGCGATGACGGTGACGACAACCCATGCCACGAATGCCTGCCAGAAGGTGTTGATGACACCTGCCCAGAAGAATATGAGTACGGCGATGAGCGCGAGGGCTGTGAAGAATACGATATGCTTCATGGAGATGTCTGTCTGCCAGCGCACGCTCTTCTGTTCTGTCGTGTTACCCTTGAGTTCGCGTCCGGCGAGGCCGACCGCGTCGCGGATGATGGGCCATGACTTGATGATGCCGATGATTCCGGCCATGGCTATACCGCCGATGCCGATGAGGCGTGCGTACTCGCTGAATATCTCGTTGGGTGTGAGGGCCTGTATCTCGGCAGCGCCGTATGTGCCCATCAGGGGTATCAGCACCCACCAGACGAACAGCGAGCCCGCGAAGATGATGAAGGCATATCGCAGTCCGATGATGTATCCGAGGCCGAGCACGGCGGCACCTGTGTTGCAGCTCATGGCGAGCTTGGTCTTCTCGGCGATTGCCTGACCCCACCCTGTGGCGAGAGTGTTGAGTGTCCCTGCCCAGAATCCGAATGTCTCGACAACATAGTCGTATATACCGCCTATGAGCGATGCCACGACAAGTGTCTTGGCCTGGCCGTCATCAGAACCACCCTTGCTGATGCCGCTGGCAAGCACCTGTGTGGTTGCCGTGGCCTCGGGGAAGGGATACTTGCCGTGCATGTCCTTGACGAAATATTTGCGGAAGGGGATGAAGAACAGTATTCCCAGAACGCCGCCGAGGAGCGAGCTGAAGAATATCTGGAAGAAATTGACAGAAATCTCGGGATATTTGGCCTGGAGGATGTAGAGGGCCGGGAGGGTGAAGATGGCTCCGGCAACGATGACACCCGAGCAGGCACCTATCGACTGTATCATCACGTTCTGGCCCAGCGGATTCTCCTTTTTGCGCCACTTTGAGAAGCCTACGGCGATGATGGCAATGGGGATGGCGGCCTCGAACACCTGGCCCACCTTAAGGCCGAGGTATGCTGCGGCGGCACTGAATATCACTGCCAGCACAAGGCCGAGTGTGACCGAGTAGGGTGTGACCTCGGCGTAGTCGCGTGCCGGGTGCATGATGGGCCGGTAGTTCTCGTCGTCGCCCAGCTCCCTGAACGCGTTTTCCGGCAGTTCGAGGGGATCGGCGTCACGCCACACCTCTTCCTGTTTCGTTTTTTCTGACATTTTCTTTATGGTAATGATTGGTTGCGGTTCTTTTTACTTTCCGTAGAGGTAGGAGGAGGGGAGAGGACGGCAGTTGTATTGCGATGCCATAATCTCGCCATAGGCTCCGGCAGAGCGGAGAGCGAGGAAATCGCCGCGCCGTATGGCCGGAAGCATCTCGCCTGTGCCGAAGACATCAGACGACTCGCAGATGGGGCCCACGACATCATAGTGGTGCAACTCACCCTCGGGCGACGAGAGGTTCTCTATCTTGTGATGTGCGTTGTATAGTGCCGGACGGATAAGGTCTGTCATCCCGGCATCGACGATGGCAAACCGTTTGGACGAGCCCTCCTTGACATAGAGCACCCGGGTTATGAGCGAGCCGCACTGAGCCACCACCGAGCGTCCGAGCTCGAAATGCACCTGCTGTCCCTGACGCAGGTGCAGGTGGTTGCGGAAGGTCTTGAAATAGCTCTCGAAATCCGGGATGGGATGGCGGTCGGGGTCGGCATAGTCTACGCCGAGTCCTCCTCCGACGTTAATGAGGGTCAGGTTGATGCCTTTCTTCTCAAGCTCGTCCTGCAGACGGTTTATCACCTCGCACAGCATCACGAAAGGCTCTGATTCGGTTATCTGCGAGCCGATATGGAAATGCAGTCCTGTCAGTTCGACCGATGGGAGCGACTGTGCCAGCTCGATAACCGAGTCGAGGCGGTCGATGTTTATGCCGAACTTGTTCTCGGCAAGCCCGGTGGTGATATATTCGTGTGTATGGGCGTCGATGTCGGGGTTGACGCGCAGGGCTACCGTGGCTTTCCTGCCCATGCCCGAGGCTATCTCGTCGATTACCATGAGCTCGGCGCTCGACTCGACATTGAAACATTCGATCCCCTCCTCGAGAGCCATTATTATCTCGGCGTCAGTCTTGCCGACTCCGGCAAACACGATGTCCGAACTTTTGAATCCGGCTTCGAGTGCCGCGCGTATCTCGCCTCCGCTCACGGCGTCCACGCCGAGGCCGGCGCCCTGGATGCGACGCAGGATGCCGGGGTTGGCGTTGGCCTTGACGGCATAGTGTACCTTGAAGCGGTCATCGCGCGCAGTGCGCTTTATCTCGGCCAGAGTGCGCTCGAGCAGGTTGAGGTCATAGAAATAGAACGGAGTGGCGAGATCGCGGAATTCTTGCAGCGGAAATCTTGTCATGCCTCGGTGTCGTTGAATAGTTTCTGACTCAGCATCTTGAGTGCCCTTACCTTATCCTCCTGACGTATCAGGAAAGAGATGTTGAAATTAGAGCCGCCGTATGATATCATGCGCACGGGGATGTCGGCAAGCGCCTGTATTGCGCGGGCCTCATAGCCGGTGTTGGTCCATTCCATGTTGCCGACCACGGCTATGATGACCATGTTCTTGTCTACGGAGACGGTGCCGAACTGCTTGAGCTCGTCGACAATCTCGGGCAGATAGCGGTCGGAGTCGATTGAGAGCGACACGCCGACCTCGCTGGTGGCAATCATGTCGATGGGTGTCTTGTATTTCTCGAATGTCTCGAAGACACGGGTCAGGAAGCCGTATGCCAGAAGCATGCGCGAGCTCTTTATCTTGATGGCTATCACGTTGTCCTTTGCGGCTACGGCCTTTATCGAGGGTTCTGCTATATTGTTGTATATCAGTGTTCCCTTGGCCTCGGGCTCCATCGTGTTGAGCAGACGCACGGGGATGTTGTTGACCTTGGCGGGTAGCACGCATGTCGGATGGAGTATCTTGGCTCCGAAATATGCCAGCTCGGCGGCCTCCTCGTAGTGGAGCTCGCCCACGGGCTTGGTGCCGTCGACAAACCTGGGGTCATTGTTGTGCATGCCGTCTATGTCGGTCCAGATCTCGATCTCGTCGGCCTCGATGGCTGCGCCGATGAGCGATGCCGTGTAGTCGCTGCCGCCGCGCTGCAGGTTGTCGACCTCGCCGGTCGAGTTGCGGCAGATGAAGCCTTGTGTCACGAAGATGTCTGCGTCCATGTACTTGTCGAGCAACGGCTGCAGGTGCAGCTGTATGTGCTGCATGTCAGGCTCGCTGTTCTGTCCCGTCTTCATGAAATCGAGGGCCGGAAGGGCCTCGGCATAAATGCCTCTCTCGTTGAGGAGTATGGTCATCATGGCCACGCTCATTATCTCGCCCTGGGCGAGGATTATCTTCTCCTCGACCTCGGTGAATGTCTCGCGCGAGGTGAACGAGCGGATATAGTTGAAGCAAGCCTTGATCTCCTTGAGGGCGCGCTCGCGGCTCTCATGCTTGTCATAGAGCTGGGCGATGGTCTTGAGATATTTGGATTCGAGAAGGTTGATGGTCTCCTTGGCGCCGTTGATGTTGCGCTTGTAGAGATATTCGGCAATCTCGACCAGTGTGTTGGTGGTGCCGGACATGGCCGAGAGGACGATGATGTTGCGTCCGCGGTCGGCTACGAGCGAGGCGACGTGGCGGATTCTTTCTGCGGATCCTACTGAGGTTCCTCCAAACTTTAATACTTTCATCCTTTTTCCTGAAAAATTTGGGTTCAAAGGTACAAAAAAATTGCTGAAATGTCAACTATTTTATGCTGCCTATTTTGCTGACATGCGTTTGAGCAGATTGTATGAGGGCACTATTCCCAGGCTTCCGGCGCGGCTCAGGTCGCTGAAGGCGGCATCCTTGTTGCCTAAGGTGAGGTAGACGTATCCCCGGTTATAGTATGCCTCTCCGAAATCGGGTTTGAGCTCGATGGCACGGGCAAACTCAAGCAGCGCGGATGTATAGTCACCCTCGGAGGCAAGTATCACTCCCTTGTTGTAGTGGGCTATAGGCATGAGCGGCGAGAGCTCTATCACCTTGTCGAGGTCGGCAAGGGCTGTGCGTGCTCCACCGGTGCTTCCGGCCAGCGATGGCCGGCTGGTGTCGTCGGTGTGACGCGGTGCTCGCGACAGCAGGTACTCGGCGTTGGCCCTGACGAGATATGCCAGCGTGAAATCGGGAGTGAGCGCGATGGCCCTGCCGAGGTCGGCGATTGCGTTCTCGTAGTCGCGGAGGGTCATGAAATCCATGGCGCGTCCGAGATAGTCGATGGCGCGCGGTGCATGCCCTGCGATATATGAGTTGTAATAGTTCACTGACTCGAAATGACGGCGCGCGGTCTCTTCGTCGGTCGATACGGGCTCGTGGTTGGTGACCTGGAGCAGGAATCGCAGGGCGCGTGTCGCATTTATCTCGTCGACCTCCTTGAGATAGTCGCCGCTCAGTTTGAGCTCGGTGGGCGATGTGTAATATGTGACCGCGAATATGGGTTCAAGCTCTATGCTGATGTTGCGGTCCTGTACCTTGCCGCGTATCTCCTTGCTGTTGAATACTTGTTCGGGACGGCTGTTGTCCGATATTGTGGCGAGCGAGCTGAACCGCTTCTTGACCTGTTCCTGTGTCTCCTCCCTGCGGGGGCGGGGCTCGCGGGACGCATCTGCCATATCTGCGGATACTCCTGTAGTGTCTGCCGCTGCTGTCTCGTCTGTGCGGGAGAATCGTCCCGCCGGGTCGAGCTGCACCTTGGTCTGGGCGAGATCCAGGGACTTGTTATAGTCTTTCTCTGCGCCGCGCATGTCACCCTTGCGACGCTTTGCGTCAAAGCGCACGAAATATGCTGCCGCGAAATCGGGGAACACGTCAATCAGCTTGTCAAGGTCGGCGATGGCGCGGTCGAGCTGCCCGGTCTCCGACAGGATGATGGCACGGTTGTATAGTGCCTTGTAGTCCTCGGGGTCTATGGCGAGCACGTGCGAGAAATCTGTCACGGCCTTGTTGTTGTCGTGCACCTCGGCACGCAGCAGGCCGCGGTTGAACATGGCTATGGTGTTGTCGGGCTCGAGCTGCAGTGCATAGTCGTAGTCGGCGAAGGCGCCGTTAAAGTCGTCGGTCATGTAGCGCAGATAAGCACGGTTGATGAAGAATCCGGCATACTGTGGCTGGAGCTTTATGGCCTGGTCCATGTCGGCGAGGGCTGCGGCATAGTCGCCATGCGAGTTGATGGCTATGTCGGCGCGCATGACATATCCGTTGACGGCGTTGCGGTTTATGCCGAGAGCCTTCTCGATGTCCTCCTTGGCCCCTACGGTGTCCTTGAGCTCGAGACGCAGGCGCGCACGGCCAAGATAACCTCCGTCGAACGACGGAAACCTGCGCAGTAGATATGTGTATGTCGAGTCGGCTCCCGCGAGGTCGCGGACATCCTGCTGGGCATTGGCTTTGTTATAGAGCAGTCCGCGTGAGTCCGGGAGCATGGAGAGGGCCTTGTCATAGTCCTCTATTGCCTCGCGTGTCTTGCCGAGGTTCTGGCGTGCCACGCCGCGCACCTCCCAGGCATCGACTATGAACGGATTTAGCTCGAGGGCCTTCGATGCGTCCTGCTCGGCTCCGATATAGTCGTCGAGATTGAGCTTGGCCACCGCGCGGAGAAAATAGGGCTTCGCCAGATAGGGCTTGGCATTGATGACGCGGTTGAAATACTGGATTGAGAGCACATAGTCCTCGAAATAGAGGTTGTTCTGCCCGATGCGCATCACCTGGTCGGTGTTGATCTGGCCCCGGACGGCGAGGGGGATGGCGAGGATGAGGAGTATGATGAAGGAACGCATTGGTCTGGGTCGATAATGTGGCATGATGTATGCCGCGGCTGCATCTGCGGGGGCGGCAATATGATTATAAGTTGTGCAAAAGTACTATTAAAATATGAAACAGCTCGGTATTTTAAGTATTTTTCATAATTTTGCGCCATGATTCGATTGTTATCATTGCTTTTTTCCATATTTATGAGTATGACTGCAGCATTTGGCGCGGAGTCGCTCGATTCGATACTCGCGGCGCGCGGATATGTAGATGTCTCGGCCATCTCGCCCGACATCCTGGTGCGGCTTATGTATGCCCGCGATGACAATTTCACCGGGCACCTGCTCTATGAGCCTGAGGTGCTTTCGAGAGCGTGGCTTCATCCCGACGCCGCCGTAGCCCTGGGCAACGCCCAGGCGATTCTGACGCGCGAGGCTTCGGGCACGCGGCTGCTTGTCAAGGATGCGGCGCGCCCCATGAGCGTGCAGCGCTCGATGTTCAGTTCGGTCAAAGGAACACCAAAGGCCAACTATGTGGCGAATCCGGCCAAGGGGGGCGGACTGCATAATTTCGGACTGGCGGTAGACATAACGCTGGCTGATGCCCGTGGCAACGAGCTCCCTATGGGTACGCCGGTAGACCATCTCGGCCCCGAGGCCAATATAGACAGGGAGCAGCAACTGGTCAGGCAAGGTGTCATCTCGGAGACAGAACGTCAGAACCGTCTGCTGCTGCGAAGGGTGATGCGCCAGGCCGGATTCCGTACCATACGCACCGAGTGGTGGCATTTCAACCTCTGTCCCCTGTCTGTGGCGAGGCAAAAATACAAGCTGATTGATTTTTGAAGAAAAATTCGTAATTTTGCACCCGCAAAACAATCATACGCCATGTCCCTTCAAGAAGAAATCTCACGCAGGCGCACGTTCGCCATCATATCTCACCCCGACGCCGGAAAGACGACCCTGACCGAGAAGCTGCTGCTTTTCGGCGGTGCCATACATATAGCCGGTGCCGTGAAGTCTAACAAGATCAAGAAGACGGCCACGTCAGACTGGATGGAGATTGAGAAGCAGAGAGGCATCTCTGTGGCCACGTCGGTGATGGGTTTCAACTACGGCGACTATAAGATCAACATCCTCGATACCCCGGGTCACCAGGATTTTGCCGAGGATACATACCGCACGCTCACGGCGGTCGACTCTGTCATCATCGTGGTCGATGTGGCCAAGGGTGTCGAGCGGCAGACCCGCAAGCTGATGGAGGTTTGCCGCATGCGCAACACGCCGGTGATTATCTTTGTCAACAAGCTCGACCGCGAGGGACGTGACCCGTTTGACATTCTCGACGAGTTGGAGAGCGAGCTCCACATCAAGGTGCGTCCTCTCTCGTGGCCCATCAACATAGGCGAGAGATTCAAGGGCGTGTATAATATATATGAGTCATCGCTCGACCTCTTCACCCCTGACAAGCAGCGCGTGAGCGAGCGCGTCGAGATAGACTCGCTGCAGGATCCGCGCATCGACGAGGCGGTAGGCGAAGCCGATGCCGCCAAACTGCGTGACGACATAGAACTGATAGAAGGGGTATATCCCGAGTTCGACAAGGCCGACTATCTGTCGGGTCAGGTAGCGCCCGTATTCTTCGGGTCGGCACTGAATACTTTCGGTGTCAAGGAGCTGCTCGACTGCTTCGTGCAGATTGCCCCCTCGCCTCGCCCTGTCACGGCCGAGGAGCGTGTGGTAAACCCCGACGACGAGGGCTTCTCGGGATTCGTGTTCAAGATTCATGCCAACATGGATCCCAATCACCGCTCGTGCATCGCCTTTGTCAAGATATGCTCGGGCAAATTCGAGCGCAACGCTCCATACCGCCATGTCCGCTCGAACAAGACCCTCAAGTTTGCTGCCCCGACGGCGTTCATGGCCCAGAAGAAGAGCATTGTCGACGAGGCATATCCCGGCGATATTGTCGGTATCCCCGATACGGGCAATTTCAAGATCGGCGACACGCTCACATCGGGCGAACTGCTGCATTTCAAGGGACTGCCAAGTTTCTCGCCCGAGATGTTCAAATATATCGAGAATGCCGACCCGATGAAGGCCAAGCAGCTCGACAAAGGTGTGCAGCAGCTCATGGACGAGGGTGTGGCACAGCTTTTCGTCAACCAGTTCAACGGACGCAAGATTATCGGCACAGTGGGGCAACTCCAGTTTGAGGTGATACAATACCGCCTTGAGCATGAATATGGGGCGCAGTGCCGCTGGGAGCCTATCTCGCTCTACAAGGCATGCTGGATCGAGAGCGATGACGCCGAGGCTCTTGATGCCTTCAAGAAACGCAAGCATCAGTTCATGGCCCTCGACCGCGAGGGGCGCGATGTCTTCCTTGCCGACTCCCCCTACGTCCTCCAGATGGCCCAGAATGATTTCCCGAAGCTACGCTTCCATTTCTCGTCGGAGTTCTGAGGCAGGGAAACCAAACATATATGCCGGGCGTTATCTAAATGTAAGTTATACAGACCATAAGTCGCAGGATATGATAATTCCCGAAACCGAAATAGATAATCTCCAGCCCATTGTCAGGGATATGTTCAGGCAGTGGGCCGGATTTATGTATGGACGTGTGAGGTTCAATATGCCTGACAGTCCCATACACGCCCTCGGGCATTGCGAGCGTGTGTTGCTGTACGCCCTGATATTGGGTGTGGAGATTTTCGGTGATGACCGGGAAGCCCTCGAGATACTGGCGCATGCTTCGGTGTTTCACGACACGCGCCGTCAGGACGACTATCTCGACACGGGACATGGTGCAAGGGCGGCGGTGTATTACAGGCAGTTCTGCGAGGATAATCCCGACATTACCTTCCACCCAGAGTCTGTGCTGCTGATGCGCTATCATGACCTTGACGACACGCTCGGACGCGAGGCTGTTGAGAAGGACTTCCCGGCTGATGTCCGCAGGGTGGGGAAGCTCTATGACATCTTCAAGGACGCTGATGCTCTCGACCGTTGGAGGCTGGGGCATCGTGGGCTTGACCCTCGGTTCTTGCGTACGCCTGAATCGAGGAGGCTGGTGGAGTATGCCCGGAGGCTGGTGGGCGAGACTGTCGATCCGCATCTGCTCGCAAGTATCGAGCGGGAGGTCGATGAGGCTATAGAAAGACAGAGGAAAAGCAGAGAATGACCGTGACATAAAGATAGACACACCTGACATGAGACAGATAATAACACATTTTACAGACGACGACCTCTACAAGTTCACTATGTGCTGTGCGGTGATTGAGAACTATCCGCGCACGCAGGTCAAGTATCGGTTTACCGACCGTGACGGCACTCCTTATCCACCCGGATTCGCCGACGAGCTCAGGCGTCAGATTGTCGCTCTCGAGAGTCTGCGCATCACCGGCGATGAGGTCGATTTCATGCGTAGGCGTTGCGGATATATCCCCACGTGGTTTTACAGCTATCTCCGCGGATTCAGATATGACAGCCGTCTGGTCAAGATAGGACAGGATGCCGACGGACACCTTGACATAGAGTTTGAGGGGAGCTGGAGCGAGACAATATTGCTTGAGGTCAAGGTGCTCGCCATAATCTCGGAGCTTTATTATATGATGACGGGAGAAGATGCGTCGCTTGATTATGACGGTTTCGCGCTCCGCTCGGCCCGGAAGGCTGAACGCCTGATTGATGCCGGATGTTATTTCAGCGATTTCGGAACCCGTAGGCGTGCGTCATTCAAGGCGCAGGACATAGCCGTAGGGTCGATGGCCGCATGTCAGAAGAAGATGGATGGCCCCGGCCGCTTTGTCGGGACAAGCAACGTGTATATGGCCATGAAATATGACCTCATTCCTGTCGGTACGATGGCTCACGAGCTTATATGTGCCATAGCCGGAATGTATGGTCCTCTGATGGCCAACTACATAGCCATGAAGACATGGTCTATGACATATCGCGGGGCACTCGGAACATTTCTCTACGATACCTACGGTTGGAGGATATTCAGCCTCAATTTCTCGGAAGACTACGCCAACATGTTCAAGGGACTGCGCGTAGACAGCGGCGATAACCGCGAGCAGCTTGACAGGATAGTGGCAAAATACCGTTCGCTCGGCATCGACCCGCGGCAGAAACAGATTGTTTTCAGCAACGCCCTGAACGTCGACAGTGCAATCAGCCTGCAACGCTATGCCGAGGGCAAGTGCGAGCCTTCGTTTGGCATCGGCACGCATTTTACCAATGACTTTCCCGGAATCAGGCCGCGCAACATAGTGATAAAGCTCACCGACGTAAAGATAACCGAGTCATGGCCGTTTTACTCGCAGACATGCAAGCTGAGCGAGGATCATGGCAAATACACAGGCGATCCCGCCACTGTGCAACGCTTCCTCGAGACCCTGCATCTCAAAGCATGAGAGCTGGCGGGTACACCCGATGTGTTAACTAAATTTAACTCGCAATAATTTATAGTCTGAAACATTTCCTCTACCTTTGCACCCGTAAAAGCGAGGAGTGATGCTCGAGTGGCTGAAGAGGCACGCCTGGAAAGCGTGTATACGTCAAAAGCGTATCCCGAGTTCGAATCTCGGTCACTCCGCAAGAAAGACTGACGCTTTAGTCTTCAGAAGGCTAAAGCGTCAGCCTTTTTGGCATAAGACAGCACATGCACCGGAATCAATGATGTTTCGGTGCCTATGCTGAGACGGTGGTGTTATAGACAATTATTCGGGAAGGGAGTTGTATTGGGTGTCCGAGACGGGTTCGAGCCATACGTTTTCGGTGCCGTCGCCGGGTATTTCGAATGCGAGATGGGCGAACCACGAGTCTTTGGCTGCGCCGTGCCAGTGTCTGGTGTTGGCAGGGATGTGGATGACTGTTCCGGGCAGTATCTCCTGTGCCGGTTTCCCTTCTTCCTGATACCAGCCGCGACCTGCGACACCTACCAGCATCTGTCCGCCGCCTTTTGTGGCCTTGTGGATGTGCCAGTTGTTGCGGCATCCGGGCTCGAAGGTGACATTGAAGAATGGTATCTGCTCGGTCGATACGGGTGCAAGCCAGCTACGTCCGCTGAAGTATTTCGAATAGCCCGTGTTGGGCTCGCCAATCGGAAATATCATCTCGCGCTGGAAACGGGCCATTGCGTCGTCGCCCTTGACGTCGTCGGCCCATACGTCTTTGGCGAGCCTGAATGCGCCCCATGCCTTTGGCCATCCGGCATAGAAGGCGATGTGGGTTATTATCTCGGCAGCCTCGGTGCGTGTGATGCCGTTCTTCTTGGCTTCCTGAAGATGATATGTCAGCGAGCTGTCGGTGATGCCCTGCGAGATGAGCGAGGTGATTGTGACAAGGCTGCGGTCGCGGAGCGAGAGCAGGTCGTTGCGGCTCCAGACCTCGCCGAAGAGTATGTCGTCGTTGAGATGGGCGAACTCCGGGGCGAACTCGCCAAGCTGCTGCCGCCCTGCTGTCTGTACGATTTTCTGTTGTGCCATACCTGGAATTATTGTTGTCATGATTAATCCGATTGAAAGCAATATCTTTTTCATGATTGCGTGAGATAGATGTTTATATCGTTCTGATGGCAAAGTTACGTCTTGTTTTTATCTCGCGCCTACCATGAAAGTGGAAATTCCAACCATTATTTCAGGTTGAGGCATGACAAAGGCGGAGGACCCGCCTTCGCCTTGAATGGATTAACCGGTTTATTTGAGTTTTCCGAGTATCGGGCGCAATGGCGTGGAATACTGTGGGCCGATGTTGCTCTCCACAATGTCGAGCAATGCCGAGAGCTGTCCGGCGCTCAATCCCTGGTGACGGCAGATGGCCATATGCCCGGCTGCCATTGGCTCGACACCTCCTATACCTGCTATGATGGAGACTGTGGCGAGTTCGCGGTCTTGCCATGAGAGTATGTCGCGCTCGAAAATATCTGCAAAGAGATGCTCTTTCAGGAATTTCTCGATTATCGGTGCGAATACAGCATATCCGGCCGGAGGGTTGTCTGCCGGAATTCCCGACAGTTCGGCGAGGTTATGGCGCCCTATGGCATATTTCTCACTCGCCGTCACGTCGCCGACTGGGGTAGCCTCGCGACCGAGGGTGTCCTCTATGCCTGCTTCCCTGCGTCTGTCAAGTACAGACATGAATGTCTGCAATGCGCGGAGCGAACGGGGGAACCCTGCATAGGCATAGGTTTGGACAAGGATTTCCTTTATCTCGTTGACAGTCATCCTGGCCTCGAGTCCCTGTACAAGTGCCTTTTCGAGACGTCCGAGGTCTCCGTGTCCGGCACAGACGCCTATTGCCACAATCGCCTGCTGGCGGGGCGAAAGCTCTGTCTCCACCGTGTCCCGAGAGTTGGTGGCCTCCACATAATCTGTATCTGAAACCGCCTCCAGCCACGTCACCTCATTGTCGGCGGGATTACATTTGATGGCTATATGGGCGAACCAGTTGTCAGGTGCCGCACCATGCCAGTGCTCTATATCCGGGGCAATCTCCACGATATCGCTTGGATAGAGTCTTCGCGCGGGCTTGCCTTTCTCCTGATAGTAGCCGATTCCGGCTGTCGCTATGAGTATCTGACCCCCCGAATGGCGATGCCAACTGTTGCGGCATCCGGGCTCGAATGTGACGTTTGCCATCGGCACATTGAGTTCCTTTACTTCCGAGAGCGGATAGAGGTAAGCTGTGCCGATGAAATCGGGATTTTCCTCCATCGCTTCCCCTACGGGATAGGGCTGGCGGAAATCTCCGGCTGACATTGTGAATGTCGTGAGCATGGCCACAAACATTGATATAAGTTTTCCGGCTTTCATATTCATACGCCTTTGCCGAGTTCATATGCTTCCTGCATGGCGGGATGATTCAGTATGGCTCCCCGCTCGCGGGCGCCGTTACCATGCACTATACCTCGCTCTACAGATTTATACAGGCATCGCGCGAAACCCCTGAATCCCTCTATGGTACCTTCCAGGGCCTCCGGCTCCCGGTCGGTCGAGGTGACGATATAATAGAATTCCTTCTCGCCCAGGTCTTTCTCATGGTTATATGTGCGGTCTATCAGGGCCTTCATCTGTGCTGTCATCGAGTAGAAATATACCGGCGACGCGAGTACAAGCACATCGGCATTTTTCATCTTGTCGATGATTGCCATCGCGTCATCGTCGGTATTGTCCTCCTCGCCCCGCACATACTCAGGCTTGTCGAAATACCCGATATTATAGTCGTTGATGTTGAGCATCTCCACGCGGTGTCCGGCATCCTCGGCCCCCCTGCGGAACTGTCCGCAAAGCGTCTCGGAGTTGCCTCCCCGCCGCGGGCTTGAGGAGATGATGAGCACTGATTTCGGGCCATCCTTGATTTTGCGCTCTGCGGTCGCGGTCTCCGTCTCGGGGGCATTGCTGTCGGCCTGTCCGCACGACACTGCCGTCATGGCCATGAGGGCGACGAGGATAATTGCAAGTCCGTGTCTCATATTCAGAGGTTTTTAGAGAAGAATTCCTTAAGCTTGGCCACGGCCTTGTCTACATATTCAGGCACATAGTATGTCTGTATGTGCGAGGCTCCCTCAATCTGGAAATACTCTTTGTCTGCCGTTCCCGCTTTCTCGAATGCCTCGCGGCTCATATAGTCAGAGTCCGATTTGCCTCCCGACATAATCAGGAGCGGGCAGGTAATCATGTCGGCATAGGTCGTGGCGTCCCATGTCATCAGGTCCATCAGGCTTGCCGTGGTATATCGGCTGACCGAGTTGGGGTGGGCATGGGTTATGCCGTAATATTCGAGGCCGTCGTGATAGAGTGTGCCCGGTTCGAGATGGCTCATGGCCTCCGCTATCTGCTCGCGGGTCTGGGTTCCGGCCGGCCCTTCGTATGTGACCTCGCCTGTTGTCACAAATCTCTCGCGTGCATCCGAGGCGCGTCTCAGCCTGTCCCGGACTGTAGCCATCTGCGAGTCCTGATAACCGTTGCGGCGTACGCGCCCCGTGTTGAACAGGCTCAGTGTCGCGGCTGCCTTGATGCGCTTGTCGCTCTGTGCGGCGGCAAATGTATAGCCTCCGCCACCGCATATTCCGAGTGCTCCGATGCGGTCGGGGTCGACACCCTGATAGCGCGAGATGAAATCGATCATTCCGCGCACATCGTTGATGCGGTTCTGGGGGATGTCGAGATTGCGGGGCAGGCCGCCGCTCGCACCCTGATAAGATGCGTCTGCAGCTATGGTGACATAGCCGAGTCCGGCAAGACGCTGGGCATATTCTCCGGCGGTCTGTTCTTTCACCCCTCCGTTGGGATGCGATACCACAATCGCCGGATATTGTCTCGATGCATCAAACCCTGCGGGAGTATAGACATTGGCAGAAATCTGATTGCCGTTGAGATTGTAGACCACCGGGTGGATGTTAACCTCGCCGGATCTGTTTTCTGTGATGGCTCCGGCATATACCAGGCCAAAAGGATTTTCTTTATAGTCGAATATTTCCTGTGAATAGAGTTCGGTTGATGTCATGATTATAAGACTTGTGACTATTGTCGGGATTAATATGTTTATCATAAGGGCTTAGTGTGCGATAAATTTTCTACCTCCTGAGATGTATAGTCCGTTCTCCGGCACGGATGCAAGCCTCATGCCCGAGATTGAGTAGATTGCGCAGTCATACGTCCCTGCTGCCTCTGTCGTCATGGCGATGCCTGAATTTTCCTGTCCGTAGCCAATCCGGTCGAGCCACTGACGCACGCCGTCTGCTGTGGGCATGTCTATACCGTCATCATCATTCTGGGGTTGACGGATATTGTCGGGCTCAAGGTCTTCGGGGAGCTCGGCGGGGATGTGTATGGAGTTGGGAGTGCATTTATATAGTTTCTGCATTGTCTCGTTGAGGTATGTCCTCGCGCCGTAGGTCACGAATGGTATCACCACTTTGCTGCCGAGGCCATAGTGCTCGAGAAAGGTGCACACCACCATTGCAGGTTGGTGCCACCAGCAGGGAGTGCCTACGAATATTGTGTCATACTTTGCAATCTGCTCGTTTGACAGGAGGTTCCTTATGGCGGGACGCAGGTCATTGTATGCCTCGTCCTGTATCTTGTCCGAATCATTGTATGGATTTGCCGCATATGGCACACCCGGCTCTATCGAATATATGTCTGCGCCTGTCTCATGCCTGATTGCCTCGGCCACTGCACGGGTGTGGCCCTGTGCCGAGAAATAGGCAATGAGTGTACGGGTCTCACCCGAGGTCACGGATCCTGACGGCTGTTTTGCCTGAGGTTCCTCGGCCGAGCATGACATGGCCATAAGCAGTGTCGAGGCAACGAGCATGGTGATTGATCTCATTCTTCTCATATCGTAAGTTATTTGTTTGACGATGCAAAATTATGATGATGTTGCTACATGGGAAATACACAAATCAAAGATTATATAACCTCAATCCATGCCTCTATGCCTCAATGATACAGATATATAACCAATTTGTCATGACCTCTAACCAATATGTCTGAATAAATAGGGCCATATCGGTCAAAATTACTAAATTTGTGCATGGAAAAACGTGTACATACAATCGAGACTGTCTCCGACTACTGCCGGTTTTTCGGCGTGCAGGTACAGCACCCTTCGGTCACTATCGCTGATTTTCAAGACTATGGCGCATATCCCGCAGGCCTGATGCAGGCCAACCTGTATTGCATAATGTATAAGGAACTTGACTGCGGCGAGATGAAATATGGCCGCAGCCGCTATGACTATCAGGCGGGGACACTCCTGTTCATATCACCGGGACAGGTCATCGGTCTCAACGGCCGCACTCCCGGTTCTCCAAAGTCCCGTGGCAAGGTGCTGCTGATTCATCCCGACCTGATGTACGGGACTCCTCTGGCACGTCTTATCGGAGGGTATTCGTTTTTCTCATACGACTCGAACGAGGCGTTGCACATGTCAGACCGCGAGAAAGAGATTGTGCTCGGCTGTCTTGCCGAGATAAAGGCCGAGCTGGAGCTCTGTATCGACCGTCATACCCGCAAGATAGTATGCTCGCGCATCGAGACGCTGCTCGACCATTGCGAGCGGTTCTACGAACGGCAGTTCGTGACACGCGAGGTTGCGAACCATAGCGTCATCAGCAAGCTCGATACATATCTTCGAGACTATTTCGACAGCGACAGGCCTGCAGACTCCGGTATCCCCACTGTCCAGTCCTGTGCCTCCGAGATGTGTCTCTCGGCCAACTATTTCAGCGACCTTGTCAAGCGCGAGACCGGCAAGACAGCCCAGGAGTACATTCAGGGCCATGTCATAGGGCTTGCCAAGATTCTCCTCTCCGAAAAAGACAAGAACATCACCGCCATAGCCTATGAGCTCGGTTTCAGATACCCACACCATCTCACGAGGGTTTTCAAAAAACAGACGGGCCTGACCCCACAGGAGTACCGCACCATAGCTAACTGAGTCGTTGGTATGATTAAGGCCAGGGATTCCCCGGCCTTAATCATACCAATATCATATTTTACAGGTAATCCTCACGGTGTGGAGTGAATACGTCCACCACCTCGCCATCTTCCATCACTTCAAATGAGTGGAGGGTGTTACCGGGGATGGCATAGCTGTCTCCGGCTGTCAATACGACGTCGATGCGGGGGTCGCTTTCGATGATGAGGCGATGGCGTCCTGACACGACATATCCACATTGCTCGTGCGGATGCTGATGTGTTGTGGCATAGTTTCCTTTTACATAGTTCATCTTTGTGACCATTGATTTCTCCCCGACTGCCAATGAGTCAAGGCTGACACCTTTGAATATTCGCTTGAGAGCATTCTCTTTCTTTACCACTGTCTTTTTCATATTGAGCATTATTAATTATTTTTGACTTATAGTGTGAGTTCCATCTGTATGTCTCCGCGGGCGTATGCGGGATGATAGTCCTGAAGTTCGATGAATCCAAGTTTGCGATATAGCCCGATAGCGGGTTTTAGCAGGGTATTGCTCTCTAAAAAGAGTTTTTTCGCTCCAAGCTCCCGCGCTTTCTCTATGGCAGCCCGCAGTATTTTCTCTCCAATCCCGACCCCCCGGATCTCAGGGTCAACCGCGAGCTTGGCTATCTCAAAATCATAATCTGCGCTATCCATCCGGCATAATGCGACAACGCCTGACGGCCGATTGTCGACAAGCGCGACGAGGATATGACCTCCGGGAGACAGGATTGCTCTCTCAGGATTATCGAGCACCTCGAGGTCATGCGCCTCAAGAGACCAGTGGCTGTTTATCCATATTATGTTCAGTCGCTTGAATACGGCATGATGCTCAGGGCGGTAATCCACAATCTCCACGTTGCTGTTTTCGCGTCGGTCTCTTATTGCTTTGACACGTTCATAGAGGCTCTTTTCTGCAAGTTGGCTTTCCCAGTCCGATATTGCTTCCCAGAGGGGATGACCTGCGGCCTCGACAGACTCGACGGCCTTCCTCACATCATCGCATATCTGCCTGAGGGGAGACCTGAGTGCTTCACCTTTCTCAGTAAGCCTCACGGAGGTAGCCCTGTGGTCGTCATCGCTTTTCGAGTCGACAACAAGTCCGGCACATCTCATTTCCCGCACGATTGTACTTACCGAGGGATGAGTTTGCCCGATGGCTCTGGAGATACCTGTCACTGTGCAGTCATCTCCATAATAGAGCATATACAGTACCGGGAACCATTTGGGCTTGATTGCAACACCATATAGTCTGTATATCTCTGCTGCATCTCGCGTCACAGTTTCCGAGAGTAATCTCAAGCGGCTCCCTACGGACATGATTCCCGTTTTCTCAAATAGTTCAATCATATATTGTAGTTAATTGCGTAATTGATTACGCAAAATTACATATAATGTTTCTTATGACAAAATTCTATCCGGGGAAATCAACCGTGAAGCCTCGTCAGTTATGGCTATTCGCGATATTGTGTGGGGTTCATGCCGAGATTGCGCTGGACATAACGGCTGAAATATGCCGGGGAGGAGAAGGAGAACAAGTCGGAAATCTGGACGAATGTCAGCGACTTGTCACGCAGCATACGGGCGATGTCAAGAGTCGTGTAGCGGTTTATCCAGTAATTTGCCGCATACCCGCTGACCCGTTTTGAAACCTCCGAGAGATATTTGGGTGTGACGCAGAGGGCATCGGCATAATATGACACCTCGCGGATACGCCGGTATGTGCCCTCCTCGAGCATGGCGAGAAAACGGCTCATTATCGAGGCGTTCTGGCTCGATATGCTGTCCTCGCCGTTGAGGGTCGAGTGGAAATCAAAGAAATCGAGTATGGCAGACTGTACGGCGTTTATTACCAGCTCGCGATAGAATTTATGCTCAGTCTGATTAAGCCGGTATTCAATCCATCTGAAATCCCGCTCGCATACAAACCGTTGCTCGGTGTTGAGGTGCATTATGGGATTGAGGAAAAGTGCAAGCTGCCCCTTCATGCCGTAGTTTGACGATGGAGTACACTGTTCGATGAAGCTCGCCGAGACACATATATTTTTGACCTTGAAATCATCAGAAGGCACCATCTCCTCAACGAGGCTCCCTTTCCTGATTATCATGAGGTCTCCTTCCCTGAATACGAACGGTTCGCCGTTGAAGACAAGCGAGCATTCTCCCCCGAGGCATAAGGCATGGCTGAGATAAGTCTTGCAACGTTCAGACGCTATGCTCTGTATCGAATCCGTGATAACTACCTCTTTCAACTTTTCCATACGCAAAATTACACATTATATATCATCATCGCCACATCCCTCACTTGCACTTTTTTCTGTAAATGTTTCCAATTTTTCTCGTGAGCGTATTTTCACATGATTTTCAATTGTCTTTTTACTTTGAAATTAAATTTGGTGGTTTGGAGGATTGTTTGTACTTTTGCGGTGAGTTTCGGTGTCGCGCCTCGGCGCGATGAAAAGGGAACCGGGTGAGAATCCCGGACAGACCCGCTGCTGTGAGTCTCCCGTTAAGCTCTCTACGGCACCCGTGTGCCACTGTCCGTCTCTGTGCGGATGGGAAGGCCTGCCATGAGAGAGGGGGCGAGTCAGAAGACCTGCCGGAACAGATATTTTGTTTTGAATTTTCGGGACACAAAATTGCAAAACAGCCACTCTCCATCCACACCCTGCCAGACGGGAGGGTCGTGAATGCGGTTGTATGCGCCATTTTGCTCCCGTTGGCATTAGAAGAATAGACCGACCGCGCTATGAGAGAGAGAGGGAGCATCCTTTCGTCCGTCATGTTACTTTTGCTGCTGTGGTTGCCGCTGATGGCTGCCGCCGCTGATTTTGTTGTCTCCGGCCATGTCCGCGATCCGCAGGGCAACGGGGTGCCTTTTGCTACCGTAGCCACCGGGAAGCCTGTCAGGGGATGCCATACCGACGCCGAGGGATACTATTCGCTCCCGCTTCCGGCAGGACGATACACCATCGAGGCGTCATCTGTAGGCTATGCGCCGCAGTCGCGCGAGGTGACGGTCAAGGGTAACGTCACTGTCGATTTCACCATAGCCGAGGATGCCCTCACTCTCGGCGATGTCAATGTCTACGGCAAGTCGGCCGGGCGCCGTCTGGCCGAAGGCGCGTTGGCGGTGAATGCAGTCGAGCTTACCGCCGATGTCAACCTCCTCACCAACCTCAACAATCTGGTCGGTCGCACCGCCGGTGTCAAGGTGCGTCGTCAGGGTGGCGCGGGCTCTGACCTTGACCTTGCCATCAACGGCCTTTCGGGCAATTCAATCAGATATTTCATTGACGGTGTGCCTCTCGACTCGAAGGGGAGCGAGGTCAATCTCGACAACATACCCGTCAACTCGGTCGAGCGTGTCGAGCTATATAAAGGTGTGGTGCCTCCGCATCTGGGGTCGGACGCCCTCGGAGGTGCGGTCAACATCATCACCAAACGTGAGCGCCGCAGTTTCCTCGACGCGTCGTATGGTATCGGCTCGTTCCATACCCATAATGCCGACCTGACGGGTCAGTTTTTCATCCCCGGGACTGTCATTGCCGTGCGTCCGACCTTCGGCCTCAGCTATTCAAAGAATGACTATACCATGAAGGATGTCGAGGTCTGGAGCGAGGAGCAGGACAGATATATCCTTACGGACAAGAAGAGGTTCAACGACGACTATCTCTCTGTACTCGGACAGATTGAGGTCGGTGTCAATGATGTGAGCTGGGCTGACGCATTCTTTGTCAGCGGTTCATATACACTCATCGACAAGGAGATACAGACCGGCGCCATGCAAAACAAGGTATATGGCAAGGCTCGCCGCGATGCGCATGCATGGAATATCGCCATGCGATATGACAAGCAATGGGGGCCTGTGAACACCCGTCTTAATCTCACACATACATGGGATCACAGCGAGACTGTCGACACCGCTTTCCGCAAATATTCGTGGGACGGCACATGGATGCCTGCAAGCGGCAACGAGATGACGGGCCGCACAAGGACCATCCGTGTCTACCGCCGTCCTCTAACGGTGGTCAACGCAGGTGCCGACTATGAGTTCGTCACAGACCATATCATCAGCCTGAACTATATGCTCAACCGTCGCGGCAACCGTCGCACCGACCTGATAGACACCTCGTTCGAGCCTACTAATGATGTCGTGACCAAGCACATCCTCTCGCTCACCTATTCTAACCGTTTCTTCAACGACCGCCTCAACAATATGGTTTTTGTCAAGGATTATATCAACGCTACCTCCATACGCCAGCGCGACAATTTCACCATTACCGGTGCAAACGAGATTGACCCTGACGCCACCAAGAGCTATTGGGGCGCCGGAATAGGGTCGAGGTTCACCCTGCGTCCTGTTGTGTCGTTCAAGGCCTCATACGAGCATAGCGTGCGTCTGCCACTATCGCGCGAGCTGTTGGGCAACGGCACCACTGTCTATGCCAATCTTGCGCTGCGCCCCGAGCAGAGCAACAACTATAACCTTGGCGTTTTCGGTACATGGCGCCCGGGGAGCGAGCATGTGCTGACATACGAGGTCAACGGCTTCATACGCCATGTCCAGAATTTCATCCGTGCCGTCGTCTCCGAGCGAGAAGGTATGATGCAATATGTCAACGAGCCTGCCATCGACGTCAAGGGATTCGATTTCGACCTCGGCTACGTATGGCGCGATGCCCTGCACATCTCGGTTAACGGGAGTTGGAACGATGCCCGCAACCTGCGCCGTTTCAAGACCGACGGCAATCCGTCGGCCACCTATAAGAACCGTGTGCCCAACCGCCCCTGGGTCTTCGGCAATGTCGAGGCATCGTATACTTTCGCTCCCCGTCTCCTCGCCTCAGACCGCCTGCGGGTCACAGCCTCGCACGAGTGGATACACTGGTATTATCTCAACTGGGAAGCCTATGGTGCGGCATCATCCAAGGCCACCATACCCACACAGAACGTCACCTCGGTGGCAGCGACATATTCATGGTGGAACGGACGCTACAATTTCACTGTAGGTTGTGACAATATCTTCGACCGTCTGGCCTATGACAATTATATGCTCCAGAAACCCGGACGAGCCTTCTATGCCAAGTTCCGCCTGTTCCTGCAATAATCCATACATAAAGACAATCATAAATCAATTCTAACAAAAAATGAAGAAATTCAAGTACCTGCTCCTCTCTTTCATGGCGCTCTTCCTCGCCATGGGGACGACCTCCTGCTCGGACGATGACGATCCCGGCACTCCTGACGACCCGACCCTCATCTCAGACTACCACTTTGACCTCTGGGTAGCTCTCGACCGTCACGGCGGCATGGGTCGCGACGTACAGACCCTGGTCCGCAGCCTCAACTCGCTCGAGGCAGACCAGCCTGTCATCACGTTCGAGGGCACTGGCACCGAGGTAAACGCCACACTCTCGCTCGAGACCATCTATAAGGGCGCATACTACTATCAGGTGCCTGTCTCGGGCGACCGCTTTGCCAAGTACACCATCCAGAACAACCGCATCAACGTGGTGGCCGAACGCCGTTTCAAGACCAACACTTACGCCGCACGTAAGTACACCCATGCCTGGACCGACGACAATACCCTTGTCATCATGGCTGCCGACGGGGATGCCAAGAAGATTATCTGGACACGCCTCAATGCAGATAATATGAACATCATCGACGAGGGCACTCTCGATATCTCTATGCCTGAGGGCGCCGACATCTTCACCACCTCGGGCATCCTCGCATACCGCAAACAGGACAACAAGCTCTTCTATTTCTATTATGCCAAGACCGAAGGTCGCCGCGGCAAGCGTGTGACACCTATGATGACCGCCGTCATCAACCCCGCCACAATGGCTGTCGAGGAGAACAATCCTTGTTTCAATGAGGATGTCGAGATGGTGGGCACCGCATACGGCGAGCTGCTGCAGACTACCGAATTCATCGACGAGTCAGGCAATCTGTATCTGGCGTGTGTCAGCGACGATGCTGATGGCTCGGAGCATTCGCACCTCTACAAGATTCCGGCCGGGAAGACCACTTTCGACCCCTCGTATGACGGTTTCACCGCCGGTGGCAAGCTCATCTCCGTGATGTATCTCGGCGGCAACCAGGTCATGGCATACGCCCGCGACGACTCCAAGGGAACAGGCATAGACGATTTCGCCCACTATTATACCGTGCTCAACGTCGACACCAAGACCGCGACCCCTGTCAAATATCAGGGTCAGCAGCTTGCATATAGCGGCGGCCGATTCTCGTCGCGCATGTGCTATGTCAACCACAAGGCATATATCGGAGTAGATGCCGAGGGTGTCAACCCTGTCATCTATATCTATGATGTCCCCACCGGTACCACGACGAAGGGCGCAGAGATGGCCTCAGGCTACTATTTCGAGCAGATCCGCGTCATCGAGGACGTAAAATAAGCTAATTCATTCATCAATACACTTTTTTCTGCCCGCCTCCCGGGATGACGCGGTGTCATTCCGGGAGGTCCTTTTTTTAACATATTCAACCATGCACAGACTTATCGCTTTATTCGTCATAATGGCCTCGTTTATTTCTGCACGTGCTTTCGACGGTCTTGCCGAGGGTGACAAGGCAGCCCTGCTGATGGTGCATTTCGGCACCACATACGACGACACACGTGCCGCCACCATAGACGCCATCAACGCCAAGGCCCGCGCCGAGTTCCCCGACATGAGGGTCGAGGAGGCATACACCTCGCGCATCGTCATCTCACGTCTTGCCAAGCGCGGAGTCACCAGACTCAATCCGCGCCAGGCGTTGCTCAAACTTGCCGCCGAGGGATATACCCACGTCTTTATCCAGAGCACCAATGTCATAGACGGCATCGAGGCGGCGGCTCTCCGTGCCGAGGCAGACTATATGGTGCCCTTCTTCAAAGAGGTGAGGGTAGGGCGTCCGCTGCTCTACTCGGTGGACGACTGTCTCAAGGTTGTCTCCGAGATTGCGTCGCGTCATGCCGCAGCCGCAGAGGGTAAAGGCTCGGTCGTGCTCGTCGGTCACGGCACCCACACTCCGGCCAATGCCATCTACTCGCAGGTCGACTATATGTTCACCGCCACAGGCCATCCCCGGTTTCATGTCGCAACAGTCGAGGGTTATCCGACCCTCGATGATGTCATCGCACGCCTGAAGGCCGAGAAGGCCCGTTCGGTGCTTCTTGTACCTTTCATGTTCGTGGCCGGTGACCATGCCCGCAACGACATAGACGGCGAGTGGCGCGACGCGCTTGTCAAGGAGGGTTTCACTGTCTCGACCGCTCTCGAGGGACTGGGGCAGATTCCGGCCATCCAGGACATCTATATCGACCATATCCGCGACGGCCTTCGCGAGCGTCCACTCTCGCCGGTAGAGCGCAAGGCGGCCTTCCTGAACGAGAATCTCTGACCATCGGCATACGCACATGACACGACACAGGATTATCGCCGCCATCATCATTGTCCTGCTCCTTGCCGGAGCGGGATTTGCCGTTTACAGGCATTGGTTCGCACCTACGCGTATACTTGTGGTGAATCCCCTCCCGGCCCAGGCTGCCGAACTGAGGCTAAACGCCGATTCGAGACTGGTGGACGTGACCTGCGTCCCCATGGAGGAGGCCGGTGGTTTTGACCGATATGACGCAGTGCTCATGTACGGCCGAGGTCTCTATCTCGACTCCCTGCAGATGGCAGACCTTGCCGGAGCCGCCCGCAAGGGTGTCAAGGTGTTCACCTCCACGCTGCGCAATTTCAACTTTGTTGTCGACCATAACATTGATGATGCCGTGCGCGACACGCTGCAGATGTATTTCCGCAATCCGTGCCGTGCCAACTATGTCAACCTTGTACGTTATGTCAGGGCCATCGCTACCCCGCACCGATTCGGTTCGAAGGCCTATGAGCCCCCTGTGATTCTGCCCGACGGCATGTTCTGGCATCTTGAACCGGGACGATATTTCAAGGATGTCTCCGGCCTTGAGGCATATCTGCGCGAGGAGGGGTTGTGGCACGAGGGTGCGCCGAGGGTAGCATTTATCTCTGGCATGAATTTCCCTGTCGAGGGTAACCGTGCCCATATCGATACCCTCATATCGCGTCTTGGCGCCGAGGGGTTCAATGTCCTTCCGCTCACCGCCTCCGGCAAGCGCAGGGAGCGTATGTTGCGCGAGGCAGTCCCCGACGCCATAGTGTACCTGCCTATGGGGCGTCTCGGCAATGACTCGCTCGTCGGCTGGTGCTATGACCGCGAGATTCCATTGTTCATGCCTTTCCCCCTCATCCAGACCCGCGAGGAATGGCTTGATGTCAACAAGCCCGTCAGCGCCGGTACATTGAATGCCCGCATCGTGGTGCCCGAGATAGACGGAGCCATGACACCGCTGTGCATATCCACCCAGGACCCGTCACCCGAGGGGTTGATGCTCTACCGTCCCGACCCCGAGCGCATAAATGCCTTTGTCGGCCATTTCTCACGATATATGGCTTTGCGTGACAAGCCCAACCGCGACAAACGCGTGGCAATAGGGTATTTCAAGACTCCGGGCCGCGACGCGTTGCTGGCCTCGGGCATGGAGGTGATACCCTCGCTCTACAATTTCCTGTGCCGCCTGCGCGATGAGGGGTATGACGTGACGGGACTCCCGGCAACCCTCGAGGGTTTCAGGCGCGAGATTATGGTCCGCGGTTCCGTGATGGGTGACTATGCCTCGGCAGCACAGCAACGCTTTATGGACGAGGCATCTCCCGTGTGGATTGACACGGACACATACCGGCAGTGGGCCTCGGAGATACTGCTGCCCGAAAAATATGAAGAGGTCGAGAGGCATTACGGCCCCGCTCCCGGTACGCTCCTCGCCCGTGGCGACAGTCTCGCGGTCGCGGCAATCAGATATGGTAACATTCTCCTCTTTCCCCAGCCGCGTCCGGCCATCGGCGACGATGATTTCAAGATGGCCCACGGTGCCGAGGTGCCTCCGCCTCACAGCTATCTCGCAGCCTATCTCTATATGCAGAAAGGATTTGATGCCGATGCGCTGATACATTTCGGCACGCATGGTAATCTTGAGTTCACGCCCGGCAAGAATGCCGCCCTGTCTCAGGCCGACTGGGCAGATGTGCTCATTGGTCATCGCCCGCATTTCTATTTTTATACTACCTCCAACGTCGGGGAGGCCGTAATCGCCAAGCGTCGTAGCCATGCCGTGCTTGTCACACACCTCACCCCTCCGTTTGTCGAGTCGGGCATGAGGCAGAAATATGCCTCGCTGCTCGACAGAATACATGCGGCCATCAATGACCCGGCTCAGAATACTCCTGCGCTCAAGAGTCAGATAATCTCTATGGGACTCCACAAGGACCTGCGCCTCGACTCCATCCCCTCAGGATGCTATACAGCCGACGAGCTGCGCACGCTCGACGGTTTTGTCGAGGAGCTGTCCGACGAGAAGATTACCGGCGCTTATTATGTCATGGGACAGCCATATTCTCAGTCGGACATGGTCACGACCCTCACCGCCATCTGTGCCGACAGGATTGCGTATGATGCGGCACGGCACGATCGCGATGCCGGACGAATCACCGACGCGCAGCTTCATGACAACAGCTTTGTATCTCACCGTTATCTCCCCGCGGCACGCCGCAAGGTGATGGCTATGGATGATGCCGATGTGCTCCGCACGCGCGACATGCTGAGTGAGTCACCCAAGCGGGAGCTTGATGCCATGGTCGGGGCCCTCTCGGGGCGTCCCGTGCGTCCCGCTCCCGGCGGAGACCCTGTGCTCAACCCCGAGGTGCTTCCTACCGGGCGAAACATGTACAGCATCAACGCCGAGGCAACTCCGGGCCCTAAGGCATGGGAGGATGGGGCGCGTCTGGCCGACCGTACGCTCGAGGATTACGTAGCTGCACACGGCGGCTATCCGCGTAAGGTCAGCTATACCCTCTGGGCGGGCGAATTCATCTCGACCAAGGGTGCGACGATAGCCCAGGCGCTGAGGATGCTCGGCGTCGAGCCTGTGCGCGACGGCCAGGGTAGGGTGATAGACCTTAAGCTCACCCCCTCGTCACAGTTGGGGCGTCCGCGTGTCGACGTCATGGTTCAGGTGTCGGGCCAGTTGCGCGACATAGCCGCCTCACGTCTGCTGCTCATCACCGAGGCCGTGCGCCTTGCAGCCTCAGCTAAAGATGACCTCTATCCGAACTATGTCGCCGAGGGTACACTCGGCCAGGAGAAAGCCATGGTCGAGGCGGGTACATCTCCCAAGGATGCGCGCCGCCTCTCGGTGATGAGGGTCTTCGGCCCCGTAAACTCGGGATACTCCACGGGTATGCTCTCATATACCGAGAACTCGGGGTCGTGGGATGATCGTGCCGAGCTTGCCGAGGGGTATGTCAACAACATGTGCGCACTATATGGCGACACATTGTCGTGGGGCTCTGTCAGCCCCGAGGCGATGCGCGCCGCTGTGCCGGGTACAGCCGTGATAGTGCAGCCGCGTCAGAGCAACACCTGGGGCCCAATAAGCCTCGACCATGTGTATGAGTTTGCCGGAGGGCTCTCCATGCTCACCTCGTCTATCGACGGGAGCGAGCCCGAGCTGCTGATGGCCGACTACCGTAATCCCTCTATGCCCCGTATGCAGCAGGGCGACAGGGCGGTGGCGGTCGAGACAAGGGCCACGCTGCTGAATCCGGCATTCATACGCGAACGCATGAAGGGTGACGCCACCACCGCCCAGATGTTCGGCGAGATAGCCCGCAACATATTCGGCTGGAATGTGATGCGCCCCTCGGTGCTGCCCCCCGACATATATGACGAGATGTTCGATGTCTATGTGCGGGACATCCACGGGCTCGGGGTGGCCGAATATTTTGACCGCGTGAATCCCGCGGCGCTTCAGGAGATGACCGCCACAATGCTCGAGAGCGCACGCAAGGGGTTCTGGCACCCGACGTCCGAACAGCTATCGGAGACAGCGGCCCTGCACGCCCGCGTCACCGCCGACCACGGCGCACCTTGCACCGAGTTCGTCTGCGCCAACACAAAGCTGCAGCGCTACATAGCCGGGAATCTTCCCGACGCCGAGGCCCGTGGTTATGAGCGTGACATTGCAGCGGCTGTCTCTGCCGGAGACGGTGCCATGACACTCGCCAAGGAGCGCGACGAGAGGTCTGAGACTCGTTTCTCACCCCTCACCGCGGCCATAGCCATCGCCGTGGCCGGACTCCTCTGCGCCATACTTGTCATAGCACGCCGCCGCAGGGAGTCGCGCACCCGTTAAATCTTTTTCCTGTCATAGTGTCGGCTGTGAATTGGTACAGACCGACACTATTTTGGTTTTTTTACGGAAAAATTTCTTTAATTCCCGAAAATAACCTTATCTTTGCAGATTGAATGAGAACTACAACTTCTGAATTGATCTAATTACCATAAATCATGGCAGAAAAAAGAGAAAAGTTATTTGAGCAGTTTCCGCCTGTGACCACCGCCGAGTGGAAAGCAAAGGTAGAAGCTGACCTGAAAGGCGCGCCCTTCGACAAAAAGCTCGTATGGCGCACCAACGAGGGGTTTAATCTCCAGCCTATGTACCGCTCGGAGGATATTGCCGACCTCGCAACCACAAATTCACTGCCGGGCGAATATCCCTATCTGCGCGGCACACGCACCGACAACGACTGGCTGATACGCCAGGAGATTGAGGCTGCTGATGCAGCCGAGGCCAATAAGGCTGCTCTTGACGCCGTGTCCAAGGGCGTGACATCGCTCGGATTCCACATCTCCGAACCCACCGTTGAGACTCTCCGTGTGATGCTCGATGGCATCGACCTCAAGAAGATTGAGGTGAATTTCGGATGCTGCCTCAAGAAGGCCCTTCCTCTCGTCGAGTCTCTTGCCGCCTATGCCAAGGAGCAGGGTGTCGAGAACGAGCTGCGCGGCTCTGTGGATTTCAATCCCTTCAAGAAGCCTCTGCGCAAGGGTGTGGCCATGGAGCCCGCGAATGTATCGGCAATGGCTGTGGCCCTCATCGCCGCCGCCAAAACACTGCCCGGCCTCAAGGTGCTCGCCGTCGACTCTGTGATGCTGGCCAACGCCGGTGCATATATATTCCAGGAGCTGGGCTATGCCCTGGCCTGGGGTGCTTCGTGGATGACACTGCTCACCGAGGCAGGTGTCAAGGCCGACGAGGCTGCCGCACGCATCAGGTTCAATATGGGTGTGTCGAGCAATTTCTTCATGGAGCTGGCCAAGTTCCGTGCCGCACGCATGATGTGGGCACAGATTGTGGCACAGTATGGCGCTGACAAAGATGCCTGCAAGATGAACGCCCACGCCGCCACATCGCGCTACAACCAGACACTGTATGACGCACATGTCAACCTGCTGCGTTCGCAGACCGAGGCCATGTCGGCCGCTCTCGCCGGTGTCGACTCGATTACGGTAACCCCGTTTGATGTGCCTTACAAGACTCCCGACGAGTTCTCTGAGCGTATTGCACGCAACCAGCAGCATCTGCTCAAGGAAGAGAGCCATCTCGACAAGGTCGTAGACCCCGCAGGTGGCTCATACTATGTGGAGACATTGACTGTATCGCTGGCAAAGGAGGCTTGGAAGCTCTTCCTCGACACCGAAGAGAAGGGTGGTTTCCTCGCCTGCTGCAACGACGGCGAGGTTGCCAAGACCGTGCGCGAGAGCTCGGAGAAGCGTCACACCGACGTGGCTCGCCGCAAGGAGATTCTGCTCGGCACGAACCAGTATCCCAATGTCAACGAGATTGCCGCCGAGAAGATCGTGACCCTTAACGGCTCGCTCCCCTGCGGATGCCACCACACCGACAGCGCCTGCGAGGAGAATCCCGCCGGACTCCCCTCAAAGCGTGCCGCCTCCGATTTCGAGGCTCTGCGTCTCGCCACCGAGGCTGCCACCAACCGTCCCAAGGTGTTCATGCTCACCATCGGCAATCTGGCCATGCGCCTGGCTCGCGCCCAGTTCTCGACAAACTTCTTCGGCTGCGCCGGATACGAGATTATCGATAACCTCGGCTTCAAGACTGTCGAGGAGGGTGTGGATGCAGCTCTCGCCAAGGGTGCCGACATCGTCGTGCTCTGCTCGAGCGATGACGAGTATGCCGGGCTTGCTCCCGCTGCCTTCAAGTATCTCGACGGCAGGGCCGAGTTCGTGGTAGCAGGTGCTCCCGCATGCATGGACGACCTTAAGGCCATCGGCATAAACGAGTTCGTTCATGTGCGCTGCAATGTGCTCGACACACTCAAGGCGTTCAACGACCGTCTGCTCAAGAAGTAATCCATTCTTCATACCCCACATAGAAAAAGATAGCTATGAAACCCAATTTCAAGGATATTGACATCATAAAGGACGCCTTCGGCGAGGCTCATGCTCCCGAGGCAAAGGGCGAAGAATGGCTCACTCCCGAGCTTATCCCCGTCAAGCCCATATACACTAAAGAAGACCTCGAGGGCCTTGAGCATCTCGAGTATGTCTCAGGTATCCCCCCCTTCCTGCGTGGCCCGTACAGCGCCATGTATCCCCTGCGCCCCTGGACCATCCGCCAGTATGCGGGATTCTCGACTGCCGCAGAGTCCAACGCCTTCTACCGCCGCAACCTCGCATCGGGTCAGAAGGGCCTCTCGGTGGCTTTCGACCTTGCCACACACCGTGGCTATGACGCAGACCACGAGCGTGTGGTCGGTGACGTCGGCAAGGCAGGTGTGTCTATCTGCTCGATAGAGGATATGAAGGTGCTTTTCGAAGGTATACCCCTGAACAAGATGTCTGTGTCGATGACCATGAACGGCGCCGTGCTTCCCGTACTCGCCTTCTATATCAACGCAGGTCTTGAGCAGGGTGCAAAACTCGAGGAGATGGCCGGAACCATCCAGAACGACATCCTCAAGGAGTTCATGGTGCGCAACACCTATATCTATCCCCCGGAGTTCTCGATGCGCATCATCGCCGACATCTTCGAGTACACCTCGCAGAACATGCCCAAGTTCAACTCGATCTCCATTTCGGGATACCACATGCAGGAGGCCGGTGCCACAGCCGACATCGAGCTTGCATACACCCTGGCCGACGGTCTTGAGTATCTGCGTGCGGGCATCAACGCCGGCATAGACATCGACGCATTCGCACCGCGCCTGTCGTTCTTCTGGGCCATCGGCATGAACTATTTCATGGAGGTAGCCAAGATGAGGGCAGCCCGTCTGCTTTGGGCTAAGATTGTCAAGCAGTTCAATCCCAAGAATCCCAAGTCGCTTGCCCTGCGTACACACTCGCAGACCTCGGGATGGTCGCTCACCGAGCAGGATCCCTTCAACAACGTTGGCCGTACCTGCATCGAGGCCATGGGCGCCGCCCTCGGCCACACTCAGTCGCTGCACACCAACGCGCTCGACGAGGCCATCGCCCTCCCCACCGATTTCTCGGCACGTATCGCCCGCAACACCCAGATTTATATCCAGGAGGAGACCATGGTGACCAAGCAGGTCGATCCGTGGGGCGGCTCATACTATGTCGAGGCCCTCACCAACGAGATTGCCCACAAGGCATGGGAGCACATCCAGGAAATCGAGAAGCTCGGCGGTATGGCAAAGGCCATCGAGAGCGGTCTGCCCAAGATGCGCATCGAGGAGGCTTCGGCCCGTACCCAGGCCCGTATCGACTCGGGCCGTCAGACCATCGTCGGTATCAACAAATACCGTCTCGAGCACGAGGATCCCATCGACATCCTCGAGATTGACAACACCGAGGTACGCAAGGACCAGGTGGCACGTCTCGTGGACCTGCGCGAGCATCGCGACGAGGAGGCTGTCAGGAAGGCCCTCGCCGACATCACCGAGTGCGTGCGCACCAAGAAGGGCAATCTGCTCGACCTCGCTGTCAAGGCCGCAGGTCTCCGCGCCACACTGGGCGAGATTTCGGACGCTTGCGAAGAGGTAGTAGGACGTTACAAGGCAGTAATCAGAACAATTTCAGGCGTGTACTCATCAGAAACCAAACAGGATCCCGACTTCATCAAGGCACAGCAGATGTGCGAGGAGTTTGCCAAACGCGAAGGCCGTCAGCCCCGCATCATGATAGCCAAGATGGGCCAGGATGGTCACGACCGTGGCGCCAAGGTTGTCGCAACAGGCTATGCCGACTGCGGATTTGACGTCGACATGGGCCCGCTCTTCCAGACTCCCGCCGAGGCTGCCCGTATGGCCGTCGAGAACGACGTGCATGTGATGGGCGTAAGCTCGCTTGCCGCAGGTCACAAGACCCTTGTGCCGCAGGTAATCGAGGAGCTCAAGAAACTGGGCCGCGAGGACATCATGGTCATCGCCGGTGGTGTCATCCCCGCGCAGGACTACGATTTCCTCTACAAGGCAGGTGTTGCCGCTATCTTCGGCCCCGGCACCCGCATCCCTGTAGCCGCAATCAAGATACTCGAACTCCTCGGCGAGGAATAATCCTCATCGACATCAACATAAAAAGCCGTGCAGACACCCTCCGCACGGCTTTTTTGTGTAATTTTGCGGCATGAATGAGATTAACAGGAAGATTGCGGGATTAGCTGTGCCTGCTGTGGCGAGCAATATCACTGTGCCGCTTCTGGGATTGTGCGATACGGCTGTGACAGGTCATCTGGGGTCGGAGGCCTTTCTTGCTGCAATAGCCGCCGGAGGGATGATGCTGAATGTCGTGTTCTGGGTGTTCGGATTTCTGCGCATGGGCACTACGGGACTCACTGCCGAGGCTTACGGAGCGTCAGACAGCAAGGGCGTGAGCTGTGTGTTCTCACGCGGTGTGGCGCTCGCGTTGGTTGCAGGTCTCCTCATCGTTGCAGTGCAGTGGCCTCTGTCGCGGCTGCTGCTCGCTGTCATCGGCGCAGACGGAACGGTTTCGCCGCTTGCGGCACGGTATTTCTCAATCTGTATATGGGGCGCTCCGGCACTGCTTGTGACATTGACACTTAACGGGTGGTTCATCGGTATGCAGAACACCGTATGGCCTATGGTGGTGTCAATCTCAGTGAATATCATCAACGTCATCTGCAGTCTTGTAGCCGTGTTTGGCCTCGGGCTCGGATTCGAGGGTGTGGCTTACGGGACACTGACGGCCAACTGGACGGGACTTGTGATTGCGGTGGTTGTTGTGATACGCTTTGCCAAGGGGATGCCTCTATGGTGCGGGTGGGATGCCCTGTGGCATGGTGGCCGATTGCGCAAGTTCTTCAACGTGAGTGTGGATCTGTTTCTGCGGTCGAGTTGCATAATGCTTGTCACTCTCGCAGTTACCGCTTATGGCGCGAGACTGGGTGCGCTTACGCTTGCTGTCAATGCCGTGATGATGCAGTTTTTCGTGATGTTCTCATATTTCATGGATGGCCTCGCATACAGCGGCGAGGCACTGTGCGGACATAGCGCCGGAGCGTCTGACCGTCTCTCTTTGCTGCGGGCAGTCCGGGCGTTGGCTTGGTGGAGCGTTATTGTGGCCGGAGGGTTCACGCTGGTCTACTGGTTCCTGTCCCCTGCCATTGTAGGGCTTCTGACGGATGTGGAGGGAGTGCGTGATGGAGTCCTGGGGATGCGTCATTTCCTGGTGCTGATACCTATGGTGTCTGCCGCTGCGTTTCTGTTTGACGGATTCTTTATCGGCCTTACCGCCACACGGAGGATGCTTGTCACGACTTTTGCGGCTGCCGTGATATTCTTTGCAATCATATATCTCGGGCCCTCGGGCAATCCGACACTCTGGACCGCCTTCCTTGCCTATCTGCTCGCGCGTGGAGCCGGACTTGCAGCGCAGATGAAGCGAATCTTAGACCGCAGGTTCGAACGATAAAGAAATTCCCTCACCGGCCTTGTGGCTGATGAGGGAATTGTCTTATTCCTTAGGCCCCTTGAAGGGGGGAGGAGTCGGGGTTGAAGGCGGGACCGGTTCGTCTGACTTTATCGGTTCCCCGTCGGCCGGAGTGTCTGCCGGAGTCTCGGGAGCTCCGTCGGGATTCTGCTGCTTCTCACGCTCGGCATCGCGGGCGGCCTGCAGCTGCATTATCTCCTCGGTGCGCGAGCGCCATTTGCGCGGGCCGAATATCTCCTTGAGGTCTTCGGAGTACATCACCTCCTTGGTCAGCAGTGTCTCGGCCAGCTTGCCGTGACCATCGGCGTGCTCGCGGATTATGGCCTTGGCACGCTCGTACTGCTCGTTGATGATGCGCGAGACCTCGGCGTCAATGGCTGTGGCACGTTCGCCGCCATAGGGTTTCGAGAATCCGTATGCCTGTCCTGTCGAGTCATAATAGCTGACGTTGGGTATCTTGTCGCTCATGCCGTAGTAGACTACGATGGCGTATGCCATCTTCGTCACTTTCTCGAGGTCGTTGAGGGCGCCTGTCGAAATCTGACCGAGTACAATCTCCTCGGCGGCACGTCCGCCAAGCGTCATGCACATCTGGTCGAGCAAGGCCTGGAGGGGGGTAATCTGCCTCTCTTCGGGCATATACCATGCGGCTCCGAGGGCCATGCCGCGGGGCACGATAGAGACCTTGACCATCTCGTTGGAGTATTCAAGGAACCACGACACGGTGGCATGTCCGGCCTCGTGGATTGCAATGGCGCGTTTCTCCTCGGCCGAGATTATTTTTGACGAATGTTCAAGGCCGCAGATGATACGGTCTATAGCGTTCATGAACGAGTCGCGGTCTACAGCCTTCTTGTTGTTGCGGGCAGCGATGAGGGCCGCCTCGTTGCAGACGTTGGCTATATCCGCACCCGAGAATCCGGCGGTCTGACGGGCCATTACCTCCACGTCCACATCGTCGGCCTGCTTGATGCGGCGCAGATGTACGTTGAATATCTCGATGCGGTCGCGCAGTTCGGGGAGGTCGACCTGAATCTGACGGTCGAAACGCCCTGCGCGGAGCAGCGCCTTGTCGAGAATGTCGGCACGGTTGGTTGCCGCGAGCACGATGACACCGCTGTTTGTCGCGAATCCGTCCATTTCTGTAAGGAGCTGGTTGAGGGTATTCTCGCGCTCGTCGTTCGACCCCATGTTGGGGTTCTTGCCGCGAGCACGGCCCACGGCGTCAATCTCGTCGATGAAGACAATGCAGGGAGCCTTCTCCTGGGCCTGACGGAACAGGTCGCGGACACGCGAGGCACCCACGCCCACAAACATCTCGACAAAATCCGAACCTGCCATCGAGAAGAAGGGTACTCCGGCCTCGCCTGCGACAGCCTTGGCCAGAAGGGTCTTACCTGTTCCCGGAGGGCCCACGAGCAGCGCCCCCTTGGGTATCTTGGCGCCTATCTCGGTATAACGCTGGGGATTGCGCAGAAACTCGACAATCTCGCGTATCTCGGTCTTGGCCTCATGGAGTCCGGCAACATCCTTGAATGTGACGTTTGTACTCTCGCCTTTCTCGAACACCTTGGCCTTGGATTTGCCCACGTTGAAGACACCTCCGGGGCCACCTCCGCCGGGACCGCCGCTCATGCGGCGCATCATTATGAACCAGAAGGCGACGAGGAGGATGATAGGGCCGAATGTCCAGAGGAACGACGAATAGTCTGAGGATTTCTCGTAGTTGACCTCGCCCTTGAACTTCCCTTCGGTGCGCCATACGTCAATCTGGTCCTGCATCTTGTCGGCCGACGGGATGTCGGTGACGATGTGGGCCACTATCCCTTTGCCGGGCTGAAACTGGCTCTCGTGAAATATCTTCTGCGCCAGCGAGTCGCTGACCACGGCCTCGGCTCGGTTTGTGTTTGTGTAGACTGTTATCTTCTCGACGCCGCCCGAGTTGACATACTGCTCGAACTTGGTGAAGCTGACATCCTTGGTCAGCGAATTGTCGTCGATATAGAGCATCCCGAGCAGAAAGACAATGATGATGGCATAGGCCCAGTACATGCTGAACCTGATGCCGCCTTTCCGGGGGCCGGGAGCGTTTGGTTTGGGAGTACTCATAGGTTACAGGGGGGATGAGGGGATGTTAGTCGAGATCGGGAATCTCGGTGATGACGGCGTCGTTCCAGAGCCCTTCGAGGTCATAGAGCGAGCGCGTCTCGGGAAGGAAGACATGTACCATGGTGTCGCCATAGTCGATGACTATCCATTGCGAGTTGGTGTATCCGTCATAGTTATATGGCTTGACGCGGGCATGTTCGAGCAGATATTCGCGTATGCTGTCGGCCACTGCGGCCACATGCTGCGACGATGTACCCTGACAGATGACAAATCTCTGAGCTGCGGCGCTCTCTATATCGCTGAGGTCTACGACAGTAATCTTATGACCTTTGCGGTCGCGTATGCCCTCGATGATGAGGGGGAGCAGGTCTGTGTTGTTTTCAGTCATGCGTTGTTGTGTCGGAATGAAAGTGCTTCGTTCTGTTATGTTGGGGATGAGAGGATGATGAATGATGCGGCAGTTAAATATGTGCAAAGGTAAACATTTTTACGGGAAAATCACCTTAAGCACCATGATGCCGTCCATAAGATTAACAAAGATTGACAAATAATGGTTTTCATCATATCCCGATAATGGATGTGCCCGACACTGCGCCGAGACGCCCCGAAATCTCGTCGAGCAGGTCGAGTGGAAGTGACAGGTCCATCGAGCAGGTATTGTCGAACGACTGGCTCACTATGTTCACAGGTGCCTGTGCGGCGTATGACTTGACAAGTGTCATAACGGGATTCATGGCGAGGTAGGGGAATGTGAGCGAGAGGGTTGTCATCTCGCGTCCCTCGACCGTTCCGGCATCCTCGAGCGCGAGCCGGGCCGCCTCGCGATAGGCGGCGATAAGGCCCGATGTGCCAAGCTTTATGCCTCCGAAATACCTCACCACAATCACCACGACATCAGTGAGCCCGAGCGAGTTGATCTGGCCCAATATGGGTTTGCCTGCGGTGCCTGACGGCTCACCATTGTCAGACGAGAGGAATGTGCGCCTGTCTGCACCTATCATATAGGCCCAGCAGACATGCCTGGCGTCGTGATACTCGTTGGTATATAGCGCAATGGCCTCGCGCGCCTCGTCAGTCGATGTGACGTGGAGCGCGAAGGCAAGAAAGCGGCTCATCTTCTCGCGGACGATGGCCTCGCCTGATTTGGGTATGGTGAGGAAGAGGGCCAAACCGTGTGCTGTGTCAGATTATCAGCATCGAGTCGCCGTAGACGCCGAACTTGTATCCCTCCTTGACGGCTTTCTTATAGCCCTCCATGACGATGTCATAGCCGCCGAAGGCTGCCACCATCATCAGCATGGTCGAATAGGGGAGATGGAAATTGGTGAGCAGGGCGTCGGTGACGGTGAAATCGTAGGGCGGGAAGATGAACTTGTTCGTCCACCCGGTATAGGTCTTCATGTGACCACCCATGCTGACGGCGCTTGCGATGGCGCGGAGTACCGATGTGCCCACGGCGCAGACCTTATGCCCGGCATCCTTGGTGGCGTTGACGGTGTCGACGAGCACGTCCGAGGCCACCATCTCTTCAGAGTCCATGCGGTGCTTGGTCAGGTCCTCGACATCAATCTCACGATAGTTGCCGAGACCGCTGTGTATGGTGATGAACGCCTGGCCGACACCCTTGATCTCGAGACGCTTGAGCAGTTCGCGCGAGAAATGCAGACCGACACCCGACGCAACCACGGCACCCTCGCGCGAGGCGTAGATGGTCTGGTAGCGGTCATTGTCCTCGGGGGTCGACTCGCGCTTGATGTAGTAGGGAAGAGGGGTCGAGCCGAGACGGAAGAGCTCGGCCTTGAACTCGTCGTGCGGGCCGTCGTAGAGGAACCTCAGGGTACGGCCGCGCGATGTGGTGTTGTCTATGACCTCGGCAACCATCGACTCGTCGTCGCCGAAATAGAGCTTGTTGCCGATACGTATCTTGCGGGCCGGCTCCACGAGCACATCCCACAGCTTGTTCTCGGCGCTCAGCTCGCGAAGCAGGAACACCTCTATCTTGGCGCCTGTCTTCTCCTTGTTGCCATAGAGGAGAGCGGGGAATACCATCGAGTCGTTATATACGAAGAGGTCGCCGTCGTCAAAAAAGTCGATTACCTCCTTGAATTCGTGATTCTCTATTGTCCCGGCCTTGCGGTTTATCACCATCAGTCTGGCGTCGTCGCGCTCGGCGTTGGGATGCTGTGCTATGAGCTCTTCGGGGAGCTTGAATTTAAATTGCGAAAGTTTCATCCTCTGTAATTACTTTTGCGATATTTCATTTATCCTGGTTCTCTTCGGGCATCACCACATCAGATGCCCTGATTATCTCGACTGCCTTGTCCACATCGAGGCAGTCGTCTATCGTCACGTTGCCCACGCGTGTGCGGCGCAGGGCCGTGAGGTGGGCGCCCGAGCCAAGGGCCTCGCCGATGTCGCGGGCGAGGGCGCGGATATATGTGCCCTTGCTGCACACAATCCTGAGACGCAGCGACATGGTGTCGGGGTCGAATTCCTCGAGGTCTATCTCGTCGATGACGAGTACCTTGGGCTTAAGCTCGACGTCGCGTCCCTTGCGTGCCATGGCGTAGGCGCGGTGTCCGTCGACCTTGCACGCCGAAAACGCGGGTGGCACCTGCTCGATGCGTCCCCTGAATCTCGGCAGCACGCTGTCAATGAGCCCGCGCGTGATGTGTGCTGTGGGAAAATGTCCGTCAATCTCGGTCTCGAGGTCGTGCGAGGGAGTGGTGGCGCCGAGCTGCATCGTGGCGACATACTCCTTGACTCCGGCCTGCAGCTCCTCGATGAGCTTGGTCGAGCGCCCGGTCACCACAATCATAACTCCGGTGGCCAGGGGGTCGAGTGTCCCGGCATGGCCAACCTTGAGTTTCTTCATGTGCAGACGGTGCTGTATCACTCCCCTGAGGCGTTTCACCACGTCAAACGAGGTCCACTCCAGCGGTTTGTCTATATATAGGGTCTCTCCTTTTATGAAATCGAATGTCATGATTATCGGTTGCGGTGCGTTTGGGGGCAGATGTTACCAGCAGATGCAGAGTATGCCGACGGCCAGACAGTAGACGGCAAACCATACGAGCTTGCCTTTCTTGACAATCTTGAGCATCCATGAGCAGGCCATGCAGCCTACGACAAAAGATGCTATGAATCCGACAACGAGGGGGAGTGTCCCCACGCTCTCGCCAACTCCCTCTCCGGCTATGATGTCCTTGATGCCAAGCAGTGCCTCGCCGAGGATGGGGATGATGACCATGAAGAAAGAGAACTGTGCAATCTTGTCGCGCTTGTCGCCGAGCAGGAGGCCTGTGGCGATGGTTGTACCCGAGCGGCTGAGGCCGGGGAGCACGGCGACGGCCTGTGCGCAGCCGATGATGAAAGCGTCCTTCCATGTGATGTCATGGCCGGTCTCGTGATACTTTGCCTCGCGGGCCGGGTTGCGGAAATAATATGCGAACGAGAGGAGCACGGCGGTCACAAGCAGGCAGATGCCGACCACGGTGAGGCCGCCTCCGAAGAAACTCTCGACAAAATCCTTGAAGCAGAGGCCGACGATGGCCACGGGGATACACGAGAGCAGAATCTTGCACACATAGAAGAAATTGTCGTCGCGGGCGACGGTGAAGAACGACTTGCACAGGGGCACGAATTCCTTCCAGAGCACGACAATGGTGCTGAGGACGGTGGCGACGTGGAGCACCACGTCAAACTCGAGGGCGTCCGCGCCCGAAAGCTGAAGGCCCAGGATGTCACGGCATATCTCGAGATGTCCGCTCGAGCTGATGGGGAGGTATTCTGCCAGTCCCTGCACGATGCCGAGGATAAGGGCGTCTAACCAGTTCATAAGGTGATGGGTTTGTGGGGTTTGAGTCACAGGCAGCCGTGCCTGTGAGGCTTATTGGTTTTCTTTTCTCTTGCCTTTATACATTATGGCGAATCCCATGAAAAGGAATCCGATAAACGATATTGCAGGGCCGACGATGATGCGGCGCGGAGAGAAGATGTCGGGGTTGAAGGTCTCGGTGCCTGACGACCCTCCGGCCATGAGCAGGAAACCTATCACTATCATGGCTCCGGCAATGGCCATGA